>OGLS01000927.1_pt1 | contig 21962 bp, 19 predicted proteins | sample 1572881 | NCBI WGS metagenome assembly OGLS01 (sample SAMEA2582013, study PRJEB24529) | metagenome | biome: Human gut stool | place: China | collected 2011
GGAGGGAGCGAGGTTATGTTTTGGGAACCCCAAAACTCCTCGCTCCACCATGAGGTCGGAGAAATTTTGCTCCCGATGGTCGCAGAAAGTGAGTGTACCAACTGTAAACAGTATGTCAAGTAACAAACACCCATGAACAGCGAAGCAACTTCTTTGCTAATGCCACTAAGCAGATGCAACAAAGCTATGTTCCATCTTTTATTGAGCAACCATTTCTGTTGATTTTGGCAATTTACTTTTCACTAACTCATATGATTCTTTTATCCAATCCTCTATCATTCTATTAGGAAAAGACCCCTCAATAAAAATGTCGTTCCAATGTTTCTTATTCAAATGGTACGCAGGAGAAAAGGCATTGTACTCTTCCCTCAATTCCTCTCCACGTTCGGGTAGCAGCTTTACTGCAATAGTTGGTATCGGTGCTTCCAACCAAATATGCAGAAATATCTTTCCTCCTACACGGAATACCACCCAATCTTCACCATAAGGCATAGCTTCTTCTGTATCTGGCAATGATAAGCAATACTTTCTAACTTCTTCAATGTTCATCTTGTACTTACGGTTTTATCTTTCAATGTGCCTAAGATATTCTAATATTTGCTGTTGCTCCAAATTCTGCATATATGCCTCCATATAGTCCCAATTTGGTTGGCTATTGCCATCTATAGGTAAGAGAATCTTTTGGCGTTTCAAACGTCCTGTTCCCATTTTATAGCCATATCCATATTTGGCACGTTGATTTGTTATGCACATGGATATGAAAAGAGAAACATACTTGTTGTTTCTTATAGGTTTCAGCTTGCGAGTGTCGTTTCCATATAGTGCATCGTATGGATGATAAAAGCAATACCCAACAGAGCCGTTTCGATTTACAGACAGGCTTCCCTTTTCCAATGTTTCGTTTTGATTGCCAACGAAATAACCGATGCCATTATTATTGGCTGTCGCCGTAACATAAGGGGTTTGCCCACTTGTACGCTCTCTTTCGTAGATGTCTTTTCCCGAAGATATTTGTGCAATTTCTTCAAGGAAGAACGCTTTCCATTTTACCCCCCCCCATTTTGTTCTCATTGGCGTTCAAGCGCTTCTTGAAAACCTTTAGAGTTGTTTTGAGTATATCAGCTTCTACCTCTTGCATGAACGAGGACATGAAATCGAAATCTATTTCACCCTTATCATTAATGGGGAGTAATATCTTTTCTCGCTTTATACGCTCGTCATTTATTTCTCTGTTGAAACTGTACTTCTCCGACAAACGGTTGATTATTGGCACCATGAAGAGGTAGGCATATTTATCCAATCCCTTACGTTTAAGCTGAGTAACATGGTCACTTGCCACAAACTCGTATTGATGGAAGAATGCACTACCAACACTACCACTATTGGCAATGGTTATGCAATCCTCGAACTTTCTTACGCTGCCCTCGTTGCCGACAAATCCATCCACGCCATTGTTGAGTGCCGTGGATGATACGTATGGAACTGTACCTTCTGTGTGATCTGCCTTTTTGAGACGTTTGCCACGCTGTATTTCTGTGAATACTTCTGTAAAACTAAAAGGTTTCCATTGAGAGCGGAGCAGTTTACCCCCCTAAAATTTCTTTGTGTATCAGTCGCTTGCATAATTTCTCTACTGCTGGTTTCAATAATAATGTTTCTTTTCGACGCATGTATTCCTCCATGAACTGCCAATCAGGATTTGTGCAATCAGCAGCAAGAGGAAGCATAATTTTAAAGGCTCTTAATCTGTTACCGTTTATTGAATACCCATGTCCAAAGCGTTCCCTTTGCTTTGTTATACACATTGAGACAAACAGCAAATGGTATTTATTCAAATCACTCTTGGGTATCAATGCGGAAACATGACTATCCAAAGCCATAGAGGTAGGTTGGTAGTAAGCTATTCCTGCACCACCATCTCCATCGTTATTCAATGTCAGAATATCACCTCGAAAGATTTTCTTTTGTTCCTTTGATACGAAGCCTTTATAACCATTGTCTGTCTTTTTGGCAGAGACCAAAGGTAAAGTTCCTGTCGTCAAAGATGCCATATTATTTTGGTTTCCCTTTTCAAAGTCAAAGAAATCTGAAAGATAGAAATCTTTCCAATCTTTATTTTTGAGTGATAGCTTATCCATTCGCCACCTCCTTTTCTTCAAACAAGTAACCTCGTCCATGAGTAATCATGTTAAACTCAAATGTCAGATAGTCAGCCATTGTCTTTTCAAAGTCTTCCTCTGATGGTATCTCTTCGTTGAAATAGTAAAACGAGTGCAGCCATTCGTCATCTGCTTCAATGGTGCTACGCACAATAAAAGAGTTTGGTGCAGTCTTGCCTTGAAACCAACAATCAAGCAGGTATTTCTTTCTCTCGGCAGCTCTATCTGTTGGCATCAATCCAACATGGGCAAAGACTTCATAACCATCATCTTTGAAATCGACAAACTTCACTAACTTATCCTTTGGGTGTGGTTGATGCGCTGTAAATACGGCTATCACAGGATTTGTTCCTACGCCATAGAACGTATCTGTATTAAGCGTTATAACACCCTCAAGCGTATGGTTATCGAGAATATACTGTTTGTCGATTTTGTCTTCTTTCGTTTTGCCGACCATTGTGCTTTGTGGAACTATGACAACACAACGAGCACCATCACCTACGCAATCCAACAAGTGACAGATGAATTTCAACTCCGTCAAGTGTGCCGTGCTTTTTGTCTTTCCTTGTGAATACGGTGGGTTCATCAAACCAACGGTAAAGCCTTTCTTGTACATGTCTTCTGATTTTTGCTTCAAGAAGTCTGCACAGATGAGATTGCTCTTTCCGTCACCACGCAGAATCATGTTGGTTGTGGCAATGGAAAACATATCGTCACGCAACTCTATACCGTGAAGATTGTTTCTTCTGATGTTTTCCTTGTCTTCCTCTTTTGCCTGTGTCAGCATTCTGTGCATGGCAGCTATCAAGAAGCCACCTGTTCCGCAGCATGGGTCAAGCACCTTGTCGGTAGGCTTGATTTCAGCCAATTCTGTAAACAATTCGGTTATGTGCTTTGGAGTAAGAACTACGCCAAGTGTTTGCCCATCGCCACCACTATAACTGATGAACTCTCCATAGAAACGACCAAGTACGTCTTCTGGTGAGTTGTTGCAAATGGCAGTTAGAATATTTGAGTGCAAGTATTCCGCAAAGTAGCGCAAAGGGGATTTGCCCAATCGCTCATCCTTTTCAGACAACACAGGTCTATTGATGATGAGGTTAAATTGGTCTATAACCCTTTTCTTTTTCACCTGTGGCTCAACCTTTACTCTTTCCATGTGTGCGGACATGGCATCAAATATCTTTTGACCATCAGTTTTGATAGTATCCCCTGTCAGATTCTCTGTTGAGAAATCCTTTTCTTCTAATGCCAAAAGAATAGCAGATACGACCAAAGGTTTCTCGCTATCTCCGAGTTGTCCATAGTTGCGCAAATCCTCATGCAAAGTCTTTGCACGGCTAAGAATGGTTTTCAGTTCAACACGTTCAATACTTTCGTTACCGCAAATAATCTCATTGTAGTAACGCTCTATATTTTCGGTCGAGAATTGACTGAAGTCCTTGACCTTTGGAAGAATTTTGTAACCTGTAGGACTAACGTAAATAGGACGAATAACAATGCGCTTCTCGTCTGTTCCCGAACAACCAAAGGCAATGACTTTCTTGAAGTTTGTGTTTTGAATGATACTGAGCGCATAATGCAGCGCACCATTCTCCGCATACTTGGTTACGCTTGAAGTATCCATCAGCAAAGTTTCATTATCTTTCAAGTACTTTGCCTGGTCCTCAACCTTTGCCTTATCTTCTATTACGATAACAAAGTCTCCCGATATTGCCAAGTATTCAGGAAAGCCTTTCTTTCCTGTACCACGTTTAGAGACCATAGCCTTGTTGATTTCCTCAATAGGGCATGACTCTGCGTAGTGCTCTATACTTGAAGCATCGAGCAGCTTTGATATAATGAGGTCTGTTGTCTTTTCTGTCATTTTTATACCATAGATAATTGGATTTTACCACAATGCAACTTTACCTGCTATACCTAAGTCAATCGTTGCAGTAACTACACCCAGTGCTTTGAACACTCTCCTCATGGTTGGAATAGTGATACTATAACCTCTTTCCAATCGAGAAATCTGTGCTCTTTTCACGCCAATACGCTCACCAAGTTGTTCTTGTGTCAAGTTCTGTTCTATACGAGCTTTCTTGATGGCTTCGCCTAATCTATAGGCATGTAAAGCTCCATCCACATCACTCTCAAAAGCATCACGTTTTGGTGTGCCTACTTTACCGAAATGCTTGTCAAGCACATCGTCCAATGGGGTAAGATTCATCTGTGCCATAATCACTTGTTTTTGAAATATTCTCTTCTTATTGCTTCTGCTTTTGCTATCTCCTTGCTTGGTGTCTTCTGAGTTTTCTTGATAATGCCGTGGGTGGCAATTACCAATGTTTCTTTATCCTTGTCCCAAAAGCAAACAAGCGATAAGCAGTTTTGTTATACAATGTACGAAATTCCCATATCTCCGAGTTTTCCAACTTCTTGAAGAGTTCTTTGTTGCGTTCTCCACCTGCAACACGCTTGATGTTGTAGTAAATCTTGTAAGATACCGCTTCGGGTAAACTCTCAATAAAGTTCTGTGCCTCGTCTGTCAAGACAAGTTTGAAGATATTTTGTGCCATACATTATCATTTTTGTACAAAGGTAAGCATATTGTTTCATAAAGAAGAAACAATGACCATTTAAATATAATCTACAGCTCTTTTTTAACATTTTGGTGATAGATAATTGCGTATAAGAAACTTGCAAACCTCGTAGAACATCTAACTGAAAATAAAATCTAAAAAATGAATGAGATTGCCGTTTATCCACATAAAACTTGTATCTTTGCCCTCGAAAAGAGTTGTTTGACAAGCAAAGCAAACTTATGTATTATGCAGAAGTTAGAACCGTTGCTAAATCATTACCTCTATAGAGGTGGAACACTCGTAAATCGCTCATTTTAAGCTGTTAGGCAGAATTTGCCGAATTTTTCGGAAAAACACTAACTTTGCAGTAGTTTTAAACAAAAATGACACATTGTTAGATTTTATGCAGAACGAAAACTATATACTTCCTGCCGAGTGGCATCGCCAAGCGTGCGTGCAACTCACATGGCCTCACGAGAATACCGACTGGTTTCCTTACCTTGATGACATCACCGAAACCTTCGTGCAGATAGCCAAGGCTGTGGCTCATTACGAGCCGCTTGTCATCGCTGCTAAGCATCCCGATGCAGTGCGTGCAGAGCTCGAGGAGAGCTTTTCTGCCGAGGAGATGGAGAACGTGCGCATCTACGAGTGTGACAACAACGACACTTGGGCACGCGACCACGCCTTCATTACGCTCATCCCGACAGCAGGATGCAATGGCATTCACATAGGGGGTGCAGCAGTCTCTGCTGTACCAACCGAGCAAACGGTGCGTGACTACGGCAAGAATGCCGTAGTCTCCTGTCGTCTGCTCGACTTCCGCTTCAACGGATGGGGCGAGAAGTTTGCTGCCGATAAGGATAATCTGATCAACCGCACGCTTTACGCTCGTGGCGTGTTCGGTGGCGAACGTGTCGACTGCGATGACTTTGTGCTCGAGGGTGGTTCTATAGAGAGCGACGGACGTGGTACGGTGCTCACCACGAGCGTATGCCTTATGGCACCCAACCGCAACCAACCCATGACACAGGCTGAGGTGGAGCAGGTGCTGAAGGAACGTCTCTGCGCTCGTAAGATAGTATGGTTCGACCACGGACAACTCATCGGCGATGACACCGACGGACATATCGACACTATCGTGCGCCTCTGTCCCGACAACACGCTGCTCTATGTGGGCTGCGACGACGAGAACGATCCGCAGTATGCCGACCTGCACGCTCTTGAGCAGCAACTGAAGGTGGCAACCGATGCCGACGGCAAACCCTATCGCCTGCTGCGTCTGCCTATGCCCGACGCGCTCTACGACGACGGCGACCGTCTGCCGGCTACCTACGCCAACTTCCTCATCATCAACGGTGCCGTCATCGTACCTACTTATGCACAGGAGGAGAACGATGCCCGTGCTCTGGCTCTTGTGGCTGAGGCTTTCCCGGGCTACGACATCATCGGCATTGACTCGCGCACCATCGTGCGTCAGCACGGATCTATCCATTGTCTCACGATGCAGTATCCTGCCGAGTGCCAGTTGGCGAAGTAAACGATTTGCGCAATGGCTATAGTAGAAATCGATTCGCTTGACTTCCCCGGTGTTGAGCTTTTCTCGAGTCTCACGGAGAAGCAGTTGCGCCACAGCTACGAAAAGGGTAGTGGTGTGTTCATCGTGGAGAGTCCGAAGGTCATCGACCGTGCGCTTATTGAGGGCTACGAGCCCTTGGCTTTGCTTTGCGAGCAGCGTCATGTAGTGGGCGATGCGGCAGAGATAATCAGTCGGTGTGGCGACATACCTGTCTACACAGGCAGTCGCGAACTGCTTGCCTCGCTCACCGGCTACGTGCTGACGCGCGGCGTGCTCTGCGCTATGCGTCGCCCTGCGGAGCTAAGCGTCGAGGAGGTGTGCCGAGATGCGCGTCGTGTGGTGGTTATCGACGGCGTTGTCGACGCCACCAACGTGGGTGCCATGTTCCGCTCGGCTGCCGCTCTCGGCATCGATGCTGTGCTGATGACGCGTACTTCCTGCGATCCGCTCAACCGCCGTGCGGTGAGAGTGTCGATGGGTGCGGTGTTCTCCATTCCTTGGACGTGGCTAGACGGTCCTGTTAGCGACCTGAACCGGTATGGCTTCCGCACTGCTGCGATGGCTCTCACCGACAAGTCGGTGTCTATCGACGATGCTGCATTGCTCGCCGAGCCTCGTCTTGCCATCGTCATGGGCAACGAGGGCGACGGACTGCCTGCCGCTACCATCGCCACCACCGACTATGTGGTGCGCATACCGATGGCACGCGGCATCGACTCGCTCAATGTGGCTGCTGCAGCTGCCGTGGCTTTCTGGCAGTTGAGATGAGGCTTTTTAACCGAAAATGGCTAACTTTGCAACAAAATAAATACGTAGAAAGATTATGAAACACTTGAAAATAGGATATCTTCAGCAGCACAACGTGGCTGACGTGAAGACAAACATGCAGCGTCTTGCCGACGGCGTGCGCGACCTCGCAAAGCGTGGCGCAGAACTCGTTGTGCTGCAGGAACTGCACAACTCGCTCTACTTCTGCCAGGTGGAGGATGTAGACAACTTCGACCTTGCGGAGCCTATCCCCGGTCCGTCTACCGACTTCTACGGCGCATTGGCACGCGAGTGCAACGTGGTTATCGTCACATCGCTCTTCGAGCGCCGTGCTCCGGGTCTGTATCACAACACGGCTGTCGTCATGGAGCGCGACGGCTCTATTGCTGGCAAGTATCGCAAGATGCACATACCAGACGACCCTGCCTACTACGAGAAGTTCTACTTCACACCGGGCGACCTCGGCTTCCGCCCGATTCAGACCAGCGTGGGCAAGCTCGGCGTGCTCGTATGCTGGGACCAGTGGTATCCTGAGGCAGCGCGACTGATGGCTCTGCAGGGCGCCGAACTGCTCATCTATCCTACAGCGATAGGCTATGCAGCGTCTGACACCGAGGACGAGCAGCAGCGTCAGCGCGAGGCGTGGACAACCGTGCAGCGCGGTCATGCCGTAGCCAACGGACTCCCCGTAGTGTCGGTCAACCGCGTAGGCTTCGAGCCCGACCCGAGCAAGCAGACACCGGGCATCGAGTTCTGGGGTTCGTCAATGGTTGTGGGTCCGCAGGGCGAGATGCTCTATCGCTCGGTTCCCGACGCAGAGGATAGCGTAGTGATGGAGGTAGACCTTGCTCACAGCGAAGACGTGCGCCGCTGGTGGCCCTTCCTGCGCGACCGCCGCATCGACATGTACGGCGAGATAACAAAGCGATTTATCGACTAATAATTCTCGATTGCCGTTTTTATCTTCCATATCTTCCATTTATGGACATCGTGCAATCGTAATGTGTTGAAGACCAAACATAAACGGATATAAAGATGGTTGGAAGATAGTCCGCAAAACGGGCGTATCTTCCAGCCATCTTCCATCTTTTTCTCGGTATCTACCAGCCCGAGACTTTATTTTCCCATTTCTTTAAACTCGTTATACACAGCCAGACCTTTTATTGTCAGAAGGTATTTCTGATGCGGATGGCGTGGGGAGTCGGGATATAACATATTAACATAGCCTTCATTGATTGCAGAATCCAAATAGAGGCTTATGAAACTTTTTCTCTCTTTAAGTTCTAAGGCTGTAAGCATTTCTTTTACAGACATCTCAACAACTCCGATTGCAAGAATCAGCTTCATTATATACTGGTTGTTTATTTGTCGCCTAATATCAGATTACGAAAGAAATGTTCAAGATATATAGTTGTATATTCTATACCTGTACGAGCGTTTTTATAGTTTGCACGAACCAATGCGTTTCTGAAATACCAAGAGTGTTGAGCAAAAAGGTCGTTGTTTACTTTGAAGCCTACGGAACGGAGGTACAATATGGTAAAAACTGCTGTTGTTTGGGTGTTACCCTCACCAAAAGGATGTATTTGCCATAGTTCTGAAACAAAGCGTGTGATATGGCGCACCATTTCGTCCGATGTGATGTCTTTGTAGCCTGCTATTTTTTGCGTGTGCGATAGAGGTAGAATGCTGCGACTGTCAGCGATGCGATGGAGAGTTCTGTGGCAAGGAGGAAGATGTGCTGATAGTCGATCAGGGTGAGCATGGCTCCTGCGAACATGCCTACGAGGACAAATGGGGTAGCGATGAGCGTGCGCGCTATGGCGTGGCGCAAAGTGTTGTCGGGCATATTGCGCGTGAAGCGCACCACCACCTGCTTCACCATGCTAAGAGCGAAGCCAAAAGCAGCGTGACCCGCAGCCTGCGCTGCAGCTACGATGCTGAGTGGCGCTGCCGTGTTGTAGCTGAGGAATAGCAGTGCGGCACCCGGAACGGCGAGCAGCAGGGCTGAAGGCAGCAGCCAACGACGCAGTCCGTGTTTCTTTATCGCCTTACCGCCGAGTGTGTAGCCTAATGCGATAGCAATGACGGCGATGGTGCCCTGTGTGAAGGCGAACTCCTGTGGCGATAAACCCAGTCCGCCATTATGTGGCTTTGCGATGAGGAAGAGTGGGGCGGTGAGAGCGAGCAATGTCTCGGGCAGGAGGAAGAGGATGAAGAATGTCAAGGCGGTGATGTCGTCCTTGCGCTTCAGCATACGACGCAAGGATATTCTGAACTCACCGCGATGCAGTCCCATTGTCGGCTTCGGCTTGGCGTAACCATGCGTACCACCGGGTAGAAATATGGTGTGCCAAAGCCACAGGAACAGTTCCACGCCTGCCATAACGTAGAACACAAAGCTCCACGAATAGCGTATGTTGCGCGTCACAACTTCCATGTTGCCAGCTATCATCATCATCACTCCGCAGCCGAAGAGGAGGGCCATAATTGATGTTGTGGTGTTGTGGTGTTGAGGTGTTGATGAATGTAATGTCACCATCTCACCATCACACCATCTCACCATCGTATCTTGTTGAGGCGTTGGGTTTTGTTGGTGCACTTGAGACAAGTGCACCCCCTGAGACAAGTGCGCCCCCTGAGAGGTATCGATATAGAAGCGGTGCAGGGCGATGTTGTAGAACACTGATGAGCACACGAAGAACGGCATGAAGCACACCGTGCCTAACAGCCAACTGCTCGTATGCAGCGTAAAGGCTACGGCAGCGAGCGAGAGAGCGGAGATGAACTGTGTAGATAGTATCCACACCTTTGTGGTGCCCCAAAAGTGGGTCACTACCATCTCGAACAATGGACGCAGCAACACCGGTATTGAGAGTAGGGCGATAGCGAGTGCGGTGTCAGCGGTGTCGAGCCCCATACGGCGCAGCATTACCATGGTCAGTACAAGCACAGACACAGCCACTCCGTCGCCGAACATCAGCGACGGAAGCCACAACCAGCGAGTCTTTGTACCTCTGCGGTGTGGGCGGTAGGTTGTTTTTGGTTGCTTGTCTGTCATTATTTCTTCTTTCCGAACTCGAGGTCAATTTTCTTCTTTCCGAACTCGGGGTCAATCTTCAGGAATGCTGTCACGAGGAACGTGATCAGGCAGCACGCCATCACGAAGATGAAGAACATCTTGTAGCCCATGATGTCCTTAACGTAGCCCGACACCATGCCCGGCAGCATCAGTCCGAGATATGAGATGCCGGTGCATATAGAATAATGTGAGGTGCGGAATTTACCCTGACTGTAGAACAGCATGTAGAGCGTCAATACGGTGAAGCCCAAGCCATAGCCGAACTGCTCCACGAAGAGGCACGATGATACGACCCACAGATTGGAGTCGAGCGTGTAGCTGAGGTATATGTACACTACGTCGGGCAGTGTAATGGCGCAAACGAGCGGCCACAGCCAGCGTTTCATGCCGTCGCGACTGACGAGCACGCCGCCGATGATTCCGCCCAAGAGCAGTCCGATGAGTCCCACTGTGCCCTGCGCCAAGCCGTACTCCTCGGGTGTCAGAGCCATTCCGCCTTCAGCTGTTGGGCGCATGAGGAACGTCTTAGTCATCGTGTTCAGCAGTGCCTCGGGAAAGCGGTAGAACAGCAGGAAGAGCATAACGAACACGGTCTCCTTCGCACCGAACTTGCAGAAGAAAGTGGCGAGCATCGTCTTCAGTTCGTGTGCCACTTCCTTCACGCTCTTCTCCGAACTAACATCGTCGGCAGGACGCGGCATCATACGGCAGTGGTAGAGCCAGATGCCGATGAAGAGCGCCGCGAGCGCGTAGAAGATGAGTGTCCAGGTGTAGACCACCGACATATTCAGTTGATGTTCTAATATGCCGGCGAGCGATACGAGTGCGCCGTTCACGAAGATGATGGCGAGTCGGTAGAACGTATTGCGCAGTCCGACGTACTTCGCCTGATTGTGCTCGTCGAGCTCTATCATGTAGAAGCCGTCGGCAGAGATGTCGTGCGTAGCACTGGCGAACGCCATTGCGAAGAGGAAGAACATCGTACCCTGGAACCAGAACGACGTGGGCAGCGTGAAGGCGATGCCTGCCAGCGCACTGCCCATGAGCAGCTGCATCGTGAGCACCCACCAGCGCTTTGTCTTCAGCAGGTCGATGAACGGACTCCATAGCGGCTTCACCACCCAAGGCAGAGCCAACCAGCCCGTGTAGAGTCCTACCTCGGCATCGCTCAGTTCCATCTGCATCAGCATGACTACCGACAGGGCTGTAACGACAACGTTGGGCAGACCTTCTGCGAAATATAATGTGGGGATCCATGCCCACGGATTTGTCTTTTTCATTCTGAAAATGTTGTGGTGTTGTAGTGTTGAGATGTTGAGGTGTTGTTATGTTGAGATATGTACTAATCTCACCACCTCAACATAACACCACCACACCATCATTATTTATAAATCCTCTTTATCTCCGCTCCGCGGTAGTAGTGCAGCAGGATTTGGTCGTAGTTATAGCCCTTGGCACCCATTACTGCGGCACCAATCTGGCAGAGTCCTACGCCGTGTCCCCAGCCGGCACCTGTGAGGCGGAAAGTCTGTGGCACGCCGTTCTTGATGTCCTCCTTGTCTACGACGAACGCACTGCTGTAGAGGTGCGTGTCGCTCAGTGTGCGACGTATCTCCAGCTCCTTGCCGATGGTGAATGTGCGCTCCGAACCCACAATCTTCAGTCGGCAGATGCGTCCGCTGCGTCCGCGCTCCATCGGCACGAGGTCGAGGATATCGCCGAACTCCATCTTCAGTTTCTCTGTGATGAGGCTCTTCAGTTCCTCCTGTGTGTATGTCACGTGCCAGCGATAGAAGTCGGTAGTCTCTTGGTCGTAGTCGTTGAGCACCTCCGAGAGAATCTTCTTGTCGTCGGTGTTGCAGAACGACTCCGGTGCGGTGCGTATCCAGCGTTCGGCGTTCTCCTCAATGGTAAGGTCGGGCAGTTCGGCTGCTGCGGTGTTGTTGCATCCGCAAGAGCTTGCGTCAGCCGTGTCGCGTACAGCCATGAGGTATGGCTTCTTCACGTTCTCCCAACAGTACTGGAATTCCTCCGTAGCACCACCGCAGCACTTGCTGAAGCGTGCGTCGCATATCTCGTCGTTGTCCATCAGTATCTGTCCGCGTGTGGCACGAATAGCCTCCGCCACATGCTTGCTCGTAGCCTTCGTAATGCCCTGATAGCGCTGGCAGTGGTCGTCGGCGCAAACGTCGAAGATGGTATGATCCTCGCGGTCGTACCATTTTATCAGCTCGTCGTCCTTGCGTATGAACGAGAAGAAGCCGCTGCCGCCGGCACCCGTCTGCTGCTTGTGGCGCTGCTCAATCTGCGCCAGCAACCAACTGCGCGAGATGACGGCGTGTGCCTTGAGCAGTTCGAGGCTCGATGTGGCACTCATCTCGCTTGATATGACGCTCTCCAGATACGACTCCACGGGCAATTCGTTGATAGCACATACGCAGTCGGAGTCTACCACGAGGCGCAGCGTGCCCAGGAAGGTCTGCGTCTCCTGACGCTCCCAGTGGAAGTTGACGCCGATTGTTACGTCGTGCAGTGAGAACGAGGCATCGTTCTGCTGCGGATGGAAGGTTAGTTCACGATACTGGTTGCCGTTCCACAGGATGCCACCCTCATGGAACTCAACCACCTGTTCGCCCTCAATCAGGTTACCCTTAGCCATGTACGGCTTATTGAGCGAGAACGAAATCTTCGCACCGCTCACGATGCCCACCGACACCATCGGCTGCTTGCCAGCGAAGTGGGTGTTAGCGGACGGGGCTTCGGCTGCCAGTGTGTGCAATTTCTCCACCGCCTCGTTGAAGGCAGCTTCGCTCATGCCACACTCCTGCAGTATAGCTATAGCCTCTTCTGCGGTCAGTGTCTCGAAGTCTTCGGGGCGTGGTGTGACGATGAAACCCGCCATGTCGAGCGAGCCCGGACTGACGAGACGCTTCTCCTCGCCGTCGGCAAAGTAGCAGTCGGGGCGATGCTTCGTGCGTGGTATCACCACCACCTGATAGTCGTCGCCGTCGCGCCATGCTATGATGTTCATCATCGGTTCGGTCTCGCCGCCGTGCATCGGCAGTGCCGAATAGAGCTTGCGGAATAGCTGTTCGCCCGTGTGTTGGTCGGTGGTGCGTATAGAGAATACGGGCACGGCGAAGTCACGCACGGCAGCCACCGCACCACGCTCGTCCTTGCTCAGCAGCACCTCGCTGCCCCGGCTCAGTCGAGGCCAGTTGGTTTGCAGCGGCAGCATACCCGAGCAGATAGCCTGGAAGTGCATGTGGTCGGGAGCCGATGCACCGCACTTCGGTCCGTTGTAGAACACGGTGAGCGTGGGGTAGGCGTTGAGTAGGCGGTAAATCTCGCCATAGTTCATGCCGATGCTCTGCGGACGGTGTGTGCGTAGCGGTATAGTATAGTGTTGCGGCATGATAGGGAAGGGGTTGATGAGCAGCGTGAAGTTCTTGTCCACCTGTTTCTGCATCTGCTCCTTCGGTCGGTTCTGCTCGCAGAGAAAGCACGGACGCTCAGCGATAGTCTTGCGGTCGATGTTCGCGCCCGTAGACACGATGCGTGCAGGGTTGAACTGCAGTTTCAGCGTAATCTCTCCGCACGCCAACTCGCGCGTCTTCACGTTGCGCAGGTCGTGGAAGTGCTGGCGTGCATCCTCCCACACCTCCAACTGACGGTTGAAGAAACGTTGCAGCGAACTGTCTGCCGAAGCATCCGCAGTACCTTCGGAGAGCTGCTGACGAGCCGCAATCTCGAGTGTGCGCAGACGATCCTTGTACAGGTTGTTGGCGTTCTGTCGCTCAATGCTCAGTGCGGCATCGCTGTTTCCGTCCCAACGGCGGCACAGGTACAACTCGTCGAAGATTCTGCCGATGCGATACTTGCGGCTGAAGGCAAGTCCGAGGGCATAGTCCTCGCCGTATGAAGTGTTCGGGAACTGTATCTGTCGCAGGATAGGCGTGAAGAAGGCGCGTGGCGCGCCGAGTCCGTTGATGCGCAGCGCGTTGTTCGGTCCGTTCTGGTCGGTCCACTCCTTGTGGTCGATAAGTCCGGGTGGGAGCGTTTTGAGTTGGAAGTTGCACATGCGATAAGAGCCCACAATCATTGCAGCCCCCTGCTTGTGAAACTCGTCGACGATACGCTGTAAGGTCTGCGGCGACGAGTAGAGGTCGTCGCTGTCGAGCTGCACGGCGAAACGTCCGCAGCGTGCGTCGTCGATAGCTACGTTCCAGCAGCCGCCGATGCCGAGGTCGGTGCGTTCCGGAACGATGTGTATGAGTCGTTTGTCCTCAGCAGCCGCAGCTTCGAGTATTGCGGAAGTGCCGTCGGTGGAGTGGTTGTCCACCACGATGACGTTATATTTGAATGTGGTCTTCTGTGCGAGAGCCGAACTGACTGCGTCGGCGATGGTTTTCGCGCGGTTGAACACGGGTATGATGACCGATGCCTCGAACGTGAAGTCTTGCTCGCTGTAGTCGGGCTTGGTGTACTTCGATGTGTCTACCGTAGCACCAATCTTGTCCAGGTGCTTTGTGGCAGCCTGTTCCATCTCTATCTGCACCTCGCGGTTGCGCGGATTGACGTAGTCGAACTGTCGCTCGCCGCTCTTGCGTGAGTCGGTCTCCACCTGTGTGTACAGATATTCGTTCAGATGAAATATCTGCGCCTTGCGACTGATGTACAGGCGCAAGTCGTAGAAACCAGCCCACTTGTAGTCGGTCAGTTGTTGCTTTGCTGCGTACTCGTGCAGTAGCGACGCGCGTATTAGCACGAGCTGTCCGAAGTCGAAGTCGTCGCGTATGCTACCCGTCTGATAGTCGATGGTGGGATGCTTCTCCAGCACGCCGTCCTTCTGTATGTAGCTGTCAGCGTACACCATTCCGGCGTTGCTGTCGGTAGCCACGCGCAGCAGTCGTTCGAGAGCGTGCAGTCCGAGACTCACCGGTGTGTGCTTCAGGCTTAACAGCACGTATTCGGCATCCGTATGCTCCTCGATGGTGAGTAGTGTCTTTGTCGAAGTGAGCCCGTCGATGGTTATCACGGTGCAGTTGCTGATGCTGTCCGTGTCGCTGCACGCGCAGATATCGCTTGTGTCGCTCACGAGCAGGTTAATATGCTGTGTCGTCTTGCTTTGGCTCAGCGTCTGTATCGAGTCGGCAATCTCGGCTACATCGTTGCAGGGCAGAAAGCAGTCAATTTTTTCTCTCATTTGTTTATAGTGTTTGCAATTCCGCAAGAAACGCTTTCAATGTTATGATGTCTACTTTCGGAAATGATATTTGTTTCAGTATGTTGAAGTGATGGTCTTGTGTTACAATATATTTAGCATTGCCAATAATGGCGCAGTCTACAAATTTATTATCGTCCTCGTCGGCATCTATAAGATGGAAAGCATATGACGGTGATATAAGTTTTATGTTTTTCCTGTTTAGAATGGCTGTGATGATGAATTCGGAAACCAAAGGTGATATGTTTCGCGCTATAACTTCCGAGTATTCTTCTATAATATCATTTGTTATACACAGAACGTACTTACCATCAAGAAAGTCTTGCCACACTTGATAGTATTCGTTCTGTGCCGAGATAGCCATAATCAGACAGTTGGTATCCAAGACAATGTTCATAGCTTTCTATCGTTTATAAGGAGTTCTTTCGTGAAGATTCTCAAAGCTGTTGAACTTTGTTTCGTTCATCTTTCCGTTAGCCCACATAGCATCTATCTCCTCCTTTGCTTTCTTTGCAAAGAAATCGGATATAGCTTGTTTCAAGTCAGCTAAAGTCTCGGGACTTTTCACCCATTGCATCATATTGAGTATATCAATCTGTGCATCGTTCAGTACTGTTGCTGCCATATTGTTTGCTTTAAAGTTATTAGTAAATGTCCTTTTATTAGATTAAGATGTGCACTTCCGCGCAAAATCTATATGCAAAAGTAATGTTTATTTTTTGAAAAACGGAGTAAATCAGGCTGAATTTATATGTTTGTTGCGAAATGATTTTGGTGTTCGGATTATTTGCAGTAATTTTATACATTGAAAATAAATCGATTACTCTAAAACAACAAATTTCGCGATGAACAAGAACATTCTTTTAGCGGGCGCCGCACTCTCTGTAGTGCCCTCGCTCGTGGCAGCAAAGGCACCGCAGAAACGTGTGCAGCCGAAGCAGCCCAACATTATATTTATATTGTGCGACGACATGGGCTACGGCGACCTCGCCTGCTACGGACAGCCCTATATCAGTACGCCCAACATCGACCGCATGGCTGAGGAGGGTATGCGCTTCACGCAGGCTTACGCCGGTTCGCCGGTGTCTGCGCCCTCGCGTGCTTCGATAATGACGGGTCAGCATTCGGGTCACGGACACGTGCGCGGCAACCGCGAATACTGGTCGAACGACCGCACTGTGATGTACGGCAACAATGTAGACTTCGCCGTGGTGGGTCAGGAACCTTACGACCCGCAGCACAAGATACTGCCCGAGATGCTGAAAGACCACGGCTACACCACAGGCGTGTTCGGCAAGTGGGCTGGCGGCTACGAAGGATCGCCCTCTACGCCTGACAAGCGCGGCGTGGACGAGTTCTACGGCTACATCTGTCAGTTCCAGGCGCATCTGTATTACCCTAACTTCCTCAACCGCTACTCGCGCTCTATGGGCGACACGGCTGTAGTGCGCGAGGTGATGGAGCAGAACATACAATACCCCATGTTCGGACGCGACTACCATAAACGCCAGCAGTATTCGGCACGCATCATTCACGAGAAAGCACTCGAATGGATTGACCGCCAGGACGGCAAGCAGCCCTTCGTGGGCTTCCTTACATATACCCTGCCACACGCCGAACTGGCTCAGCCCTACGACAGCATCGTTGAGGGCTACGAGAAGAAGTTCTTTGTCGACAAGACGTGGGGCGGACAGGAGGGCTCACGCTACAACGCCGTGGAGCATACCCACGCCCAGTTTGCCGGAATGATAACCCGTCTCGATCAGTACGTTGGCGAGGTGATGGCGAAGCTGCGCGAGAAAGGTCTCGACAAGAACACGCTCGTCATCTTCACCTCCGACAACGGACCTCATGAGGAGGGTGGTGCCGATCCAGAATTCTTCGGACGCGACGGTAAACTGCGCGGACTCAAGCGCCAGTGCTACGAGGGCGGCATACGCATTCCGTTCATAGCATGGTGGCCCGGACACGTGAAGGCAGGCGAGGTGAGCGATCTGCAGTTCGCCTTCTACGACCTCATGCCTACGTTCTGCGACCTCGCCGGCGTGAAGAACTTCCGTAAACGCTACACCAACCGCAAGCTCGCGGGCGATGGCTTCGACGGACTTTCCATTGCTCCGACACTTCTCGGCGACAATTCCAAGCAGCTGCAGCACAAACACCTTTACTGGGAGTTCCACGAGACCGACCAGATAGCCGTGCGTCGTGGCGACTGGAAGCTGATAGTGGTGAAGGGCAAGCCACGCCTGTACAACCTCGCCACCGACTTGCACGAGGATAACGACGTGAGTGCTGCGCATCCGGACATAGTAGCCGAACTTGTAGACGTTATACGCAAGGAGCATGTAGACAATCCGCTGTTCAAGGTGACGCTACCTTATTAATATACTTCTTGACATCTTACTGATTGCTCGTAACGTACTGATGTTCAGTAATTCACATGACTTATCATGACAACAAGGGAATCGTATGGGTGAAGAATGGTGCCGACAAGCGTAAAGTGTTCGATAATGCTGAACTTGCGGAAATGATGACATCAAGGCTGGAACTTCCATGCCTCGCAATATGTTCCTTTTTAACAATGCTATATACTTGCTGCCATACACTGGTGTAGGTAGCGGCATCACTCGTGCACTGGACGAAGATATCAATGTCACGTTTATGAATAATGACAAGGCACAGGAATTTGTCATCACGGTTTGGAGAGAAGAAAGTAACCAAGTCGAGGGGGAAAGTAACCAAGTCGGTAACCAAGTTGAGGGGGAAAGTAACCAAGTCGGTAACCAAGTCGAGAAAAAAAGTAACCAAGTCCAAGACTCTGACACTCTACTTAGACACTCTGACACCGACCATGACACTCGACTTAGACACTCTGGCACCGACTTAGACACTTCTGAGAACGACTTAGACACTCAACTTAGACACTCTGACACTAAAAAAGTGTCATTGTCTAATAAGCAAAGGGATATAGTCAATTTCTGTTCAGTTCCTCGAACCACCGCAGAGATCATGGAACGCCTTGGTTTATCCAATCAAACCAAGAACCGAGAGCGTTACATCACCTCCCTTGTTGCAGCAGGATATTTGCAGATGACCAATCCTGAAAATCCTACGGCAAGCAATCAGAAATACAAGAAAGTAACAACAAAGTAGAATAACAATAATATTTTACAGCATTAAGATATTCTTGATAATCTGCTGATTTAACGTAACACACTGATACACAATGTTTATAAAAGTGCAAAATTGGCAAAAGAAACAAATTGGAAACAAATATTTCTAAAACCACAAAATGCAAACATCTGCTTAACAAGTATTAAGACTCTAAACATCGGATATTTTCATTTTCTGTCATTTTGTTATGGTTTAAGCAATGCGGAATTTGGGGTGAATGAACCTTAAAATGGAGAGGAAGCTACCGGGGCAAAGAAGCATATTGACAACACAGGTGTATGCAGAGGTGCAAATGGCAAGCAAAATGGAAGCTGTGAGCAATATGAATGGGAATTTTGGGCGAGCGACAAGTGTAATTTAAGCTATAAAAAGCACAAATCATCAAATACTCCCCTTTGAAAAATGCTAAAATAATGTTAAATAACTCATAATGTTATTTATTTTCTTTATTAAAGCGTATATTTATTAGTTTAAAATTTATGCGCATATGAAAAAAGGATTAGACCTCACAAATGCTCCTAGGACTAAGGACTCAGTTCTTAGTCCTGATGAACTTGTTAGTCGACTTGAAAAATTAGTTGGAACTCCAATGGTTCTTAAGCGTAAGCCAAGGACAGATGGAGCAAATATTAGAAAACTTGTTTCTAAAGAATTGGAGGATAGAATATCCAATGCTTTAGATGATAGTCGGTATCAAATATTACCACCAAAGGGTAAAGGTGTTCCAAGACTGCTTTTAGAGCTAATAGATACTTATGTCGTCACATCTGGCGATACTTATAATTTGCAAGTTTGGAATCGTATTCCAAATGGTAATACGCCATTAGTCAGATATAACAATGGAGATACTATTACTGCTCAAGACATTAGATTTGTGTTCGTTAAAGTTACTCCTGAAAATGAATATATTGAATCTATTGTGATATTGACACCTCAATACATTGAGGAACACTTTGGCTCCTTCGGAAAGCCAACAATTAAACAACAACTTCTTGTGTCAAACATATTGAGACAGAAAATTGTCAATGAATTAGGTGGCTTGTATTTTGCCGAAGATACATTGGACATGAAACACAATGTGTCTGATATATATAAAATGCCTTCATCTAACTCTGACGAATTTCCACATGAGGGGGATTTACTATCTCTGGAGATTATAAAAGAAAAAGTCGCAAAGCCTCTAATTGGACAGTTGCTTGATGCACCTGACACCAAAACACGAGGACAGCTTTTGGAAAAGAAGGTAATTGAGTTACTTGGATATGGAGAGGATAGTAAACTTGTCGGTGGCTATCCTGATGTACCCAATCAGCTATTAGAGGTGAAGATACAAGACACTCAAACTATTGACCTAGGGAAATACTCACCTCAGTTTATTGAGAAATTTGAAAAAGACATTAATTTATCTACAGGAGATGTTCGCTATTTAATCGCATTGACAAATGCTGATACTAAGTGCATTGATGGAATCATTCTGTGTCCAGGAAAGGAATTAGGCGTTGCATTTACATATGTCAGTGACAAAAGTTATAAATGCCAACGCTCTATTAATATGACCTTTTTCGATAATTATATTGGACACTGCGTATTCAATCCGGAAGACTAAATGCATGATTAACAGCACTATTTAGTTGTGCCAACAGCCCATTCATATCTTCGTTATGTGTTGCGCTTAGTTGTTTGGTCAATCGAATAATCTCTTGAGAATAGAAAGACTCGGGATTTGGTATAGGATACTCTGATACGTACTGTGTCAAGTATCTTCTACGACCACTATACAGCTTATTATTGAAACGCAAGTCATGGTATCGAGACATGAGACTTGAATTTGCTACTCCTTCTATAAGGTATAGTAAGTTCAAGTCTTCTTCGTTATCAGCAATTATCCAATAACAGTTTCCATTAACAATGGCTCCAGTCGTGTCTATCGCAAAACGAGGTTCAACGCTAATATCAGGAAATACCAGTTTTGTTTTTTTCCAAAGACATGCATTTTGTGGTACCCAATATTCATACCACTTCCTGTTTGATTTAACCAGATATGAACGTTTCTTTAACCTTTCCTCATATTTTAAGAAGAACGCATGTGCCTTAGGATACAACGTAATATCAAGAACGTCTTTTTTCCCTTCATTATCAAAATGAGGGTAGATAACTTTGGTAAGGTTTTCTTCTATATTCCAAGGAGTTATATTCTCTTGGGAAATCAGTTTTGAATAGAAAACATCTTCAATAGAGTTGCTGTCAGTATACAAACTATTATTCAAGAATATATCATCTGCACACGATTTAACTCCAACTCTAACCTTGAATTTTTCGCCAACTTTAAAGGCAGCATGACTATCAATTACATTAAGCCATTCTTGTTCATCATCAGTCACCATTTTCCATATCTCAGATTTTATCTCAGGACGCACAAAACGACCTACTGTCATAGAATATGAAATACCGTTGACTGTATAGATACCAGACTTACGCTCTTCTAAGACATTATAAATGCTTGCTACCTGCACAGCTACTTGTTTTGAATCAGACTCGTAGATTTTGATAAATGAGCCTTCGTCTATTTTTGATTTCTTACTATTTTTTCTTCCAATGAAGATTGCTGGGAGAACAGCTGCATCAAAGAGTTTTGTATCTCCAAGATCTATAACCTCAAGAATATCATAGTGTTCTAACAGGTACTCGCGGATTGACTCACCGCTTTTTGTTGTTAAATATCTGTTTGAGGTTATGACACCGATGATACCCCCTTCTTCGAGGCTTTCTGTCATATTTATTAAAAAAGGATAGTATAAATCTACACGTCCTTTTAGACCATACATTTGAGCAATGGCCTTGCTCTTATTCTCTCCTAATGCCTGAGTTCTTACATATGGAGGATTAGCAATAATGGCACTATATTGCACAGATTGTGCAAACAGCGTATTCACTCGTTCTTCTATAAAGTCTTTACATTCAAAATTAGCGTTATTTGATGGAAAGGCTTCGACTATGGCTTTCTTTGCTTTTTGTAGATAGTCTGCATCTTTATCACTACCATAAATTGAAAACGTATTATTCGTATGCTCGCACAATGCTTGTGACAGCGCATATAGCAACGCGCCATCTCCACATGCCGGGTCATTAATAGAATGACAACGACTAACATTTATATAGGAAGTCATTCTATTTGCCAAATATTCCGCAAGCTCCTTTGGAGTAAAGACTTCACCATTTTGTTTTTTCTTAAGTTCTTTCGTTACCATAGTTATATATTTTATGCAAAGATAGGCATTTGTTTAATATCTACCAAATAAATCGTGATATTTTTAATGTTTTTGTCGCAGTTCTTTAATATCTGCGAATAAATTTGTATATTTCCTCTATAAAAGTACCCCCTCCAAGCAATATAACATACTATAGAAAG
>OGLS01001003.1_pt1 | contig 20507 bp, 14 predicted proteins | sample 1572881 | NCBI WGS metagenome assembly OGLS01 (sample SAMEA2582013, study PRJEB24529) | metagenome | biome: Human gut stool | place: China | collected 2011
AAGCGTCCCTGCCCCTAACTTTGCGCGTCCGCAGACGCGCCCCCAAGCTGCTCTTTCCCCCCAGATTCCGTGAAGAATCTTTTTGTTTGGTGCGAAAAATAGCCATTTGGTTGATGTGCAGCACTTTCATTTCTGCTATTCTTAACGTATAAGGGGGGAGTTCTATGAGAAGCATCGTTGTCAGTATGCAAAACATGCTTTTATCAGAGGCCGTCGCACGGACGCTTGCGGAAACAGGAGAGTTCCGCGTGGAGCAGGTTCTGCCCGGAAAAACCAGCGATACCTTCTCACTCTGCCAGGCCATGCAGGCGGATATTCTGCTGATGGAGGTCAGCCGTCTTCCCGCCTACACGCTGGAAAATCGACTGAATCTGATCGCGTGCGTACGCAAGGTGATGCCGAGCTGCAAATTCGTGCTGCTGTGTGATGAAAACGTCGATCCGGAATTGGCGCACCGGGTGATGACTGTCCGGCAGGATCGATTGATTGATGCTTTCCTCTATGCTTCCGTTACCCACGCCTATCTGACTGCCGCGCTGGATGCGCTGTGAGAAAGGAGCGACCGCCATGAAAAGACGATCCCAAGGGGTGCTGCGAAAAGGCTTCGGCAATCAAACATTTTTTGCGCAACTGATGGAGGAAAACGGATTTAACACGCTTGTCTTCTAATATTATGATGAAGAAATGGAGGAATCAATTCATGAAAAGAAGGCTATGCCTGGTTCTTTTCCTGCTGATGCTGGTGACCTGCGTCACGGCGTCGGGCGAAGCTGCCGACTGGAATTATGACGCGAACTACGGCATACTCCGCGGCTATAACGGCGCGGGCGGCGACGTGGTTGTGCCCGGCGAATTGGACGGTTTCACGGTGGATGTGATCGGTGTCAGCGTGTTCCGCGGGGAAACCATCACCTCGCTGACATTGCCCGAAACCGTGCTGGAGCTTCGAAGCAACGCTATCAGCACATGCGACAACCTGACCCGCGTTTCCCTGCCCCAGAGCCTTGTGGTCATCAACCGCATGAACTTCTTCAGCTGCACGGCGCTGACGGAAGTTACCATTCCCGCAGGCGTGCGCTATATCGGCGACACTTCATTCAGATACTGCGACTCGCTGCGTAAGATTACCTTTGAGGGTGTATGCCCTGCAATCGACATTGACTGCTTCAGCCTTCTGCCCGAGGGCGCGACGGCTTACGTCCCGGACGACCAGCTGGATGCCTATATAGCGGCGTTTGAAAATGCCGGCAGTGAAGTAAGCGTCCAGCCCAGCGGCAAAAACGCCGTGATTGTGGAGAACAACGGCTATGTGGAATCGGAGTTCGATTTCGACGCTTCCACCGGCACGATTACCTCCTACAACGGCTACGCCACTTATCTGTCCATCCCCGAAACCATCGGCGGCGCGCCGGTAAAGGCCATCGGTCCCGATGCGTTCGCGCACCACACCTATCTGGCGCTGCTGGAACTGCCTGAAGGACTGGAAACCATCGGCGATCGCGCGTTTTATAACTGCGAAACGCTGGCCCGCGTTCACTTCCCCTCCACGCTGAAGTTCATCGGCAACAGCGCGTTTTACAACGCCTACAAGAGCAGCATTCTGGAACTGCCTGAGGGGCTGGAGCATATCGGCGCATACGCCTTCTATTTTGCCGGCATCAAAGGCTTTCTGACGCTGCCCGAGGGGCTTAAAACCATCGGCGAAAGCGCGTTTGAATCCTGCAGCAACATGGGTGGCAATCTCTATCTGCCCTCGACGCTTGAGTCAATTGGCTCCCGCGCCTTCAAGGGCGACTACAACATTCAGTACATCGTTCTGGAAAGCCTGACCGCGCCCACGCTGGGCGAGGACGTCTTCGCGGGCTGCGATTATCTGTACGACATCGACCTGAACGCGCACGGCACTCGTCAGGAGATGCAGCAGTGGCAGGCGTATGTGGACGCGCTGGGGCTTCCCTGCCGCGTGTGGCGCGCGCAGGATCCGACTGCCCAATCTCCTGAGAAGGGCGCGTATCGGTACGAAAACCGCGTGTTGACCGAATACACCGGTACAAAGACGCGCATTCACCCCCATCTCACCGTTTCAAAGGAGGCGGTGGTCGGTCTGGGCGACGGCGTGTTCAAGGGCAGCCAGACCATTGAATACTTCTCCGTCGCCCACAACGACGAATTCACCACCATCGGCGCGGAAGCCTTCATGAACAGTTCCCTCCGGAACGTGGACCTGTTCGACTCCGTGACCACCATCGGCGCGCGGGCGTTCGCGGGCTGCACGCAGCTGGAAGCCCTGACCCTGCCCGACTCGCTGACCACCATCGGCGAAGGCGCGCTCGACGGTCTGACAGGGCTGAAAAAGCTGGTGATTCAGTGCGATCCGGCGATTATCCCCGCAGGCGTGTTTGCAAATCTGCCCGCTTTGAGCGACGTGACCATCGAATTCGGCGCAATTCCGGCGCATATGTTTGAGGGCAGCGGCGTGACCGTGCTCACGCTGGGCGCGGGCGTGACCGAAATCGGCGACAGCGCGTTTGCCAATACCGCGCTGACAAGTGCCGAAATGCAGAACGTGACCGCCATCGGCGCGGGCGCGTTTGCCAACACCGCGCTGACAAGTGCCGAAATACAGAACGTGACCGCCATTGGCGCGGGCGCGTTTGAAGGCTCCGCGCTGGAGCGCGTGCGCCTGAACGCTGCCGCTTCCGTGGGCGAGAGAGCCTTCGCGAACACAAAGCTGACGAAGATGGTCATCCCCACCGCCGGCAGTTTCCCGCTTTCCGCCGTCGAGGGCACGAGCGCCGAGCTGCGTCTGCCCGCCGACGCGACCGATGAGCAGCTTGCCGCGTGGAACGAGACGCTCCAGCGCCCATGGTACGACCCCATGCTGCGCGAGGGCGAAGTAAGCAAATTCGTAAAGATGCCCTTCGAGCCAACTCCCGCCGAGAACTTTGAGTTTGATCCGGATACCGGTCTGATCTCTGCCTACATCGGAACCGACGTGGATGTGGTCGTGCCGCGCGAAATCAACGGCGTAACCGTGGTAGGCTTCAAAAACTACAACGCCTTTGACGCGTGCCATGACTATACAGATTCCTCTGTGACGAGTGACCGCACCGAATGGGTGCGCCTGCGCACGCTGGTGCTGCCCGAAACAATCAAAGAGCTGCCGGACATGATGCTCGCCTACTGCCAGCAGTTGGAGACCTTCGTCTGCTACGCGCCCCTGGAGAGCACCGGCGGCAATCAGTTTATGCTCTGCCGGAGCCTGAACAACGTAATCTTCGTCAACGGCGTGCGCGAAATCGACAACTACACCTTCGACAGCGCGGGACCGCTGGGCAACCTGTACTTTGGCGAGCATCTCATAAGGATCGGCCAGCAGGCGTTCAATTTTGCCGGCCTCAGTTCCTTCGTCGCCGATGCGGAGCGTGTGGAATACGGCGCGTTTACTGAATGCAAGAACCTGACCAGCCTGCACTTCACCAGCAAGATGAAGGACTTCGGCGAAAACTGCATCGTCAACTGCCCGAACCTTGCCGAAATCTGCTTCGACGGCTGCGATTTGACCGCGTCCCCCATGGGACTGATGATGAACGTCGCGCCCAAGCTGACCGTGCGCGTACCCGAAGGCATGAGCGAAGAGAACCTCAGGCACGCTCAGAATTGCCAGAGCTGGAGCGAAAACCGCAGCGAGGTTACCGTAATCACCGAGCCATGCGCCCACACGCAGCCCGCGCTGCCCGATTTGCCCGCGCTGCTCCCCACCCTGAAGCTGGATGCAAGCGTGGAAACTGCCGCGCCCGCGCAGTCCGGTACGTTAGACGCGGCTGAACCCGAAGTTGCGCCTGAACCCACCCCCATTCCCGAACCTGTTGCGCAGAGCGCTGGCATTCCCGATGAATATCTGGGCGTGTGGTACGGCGTGCGCATGGAGATAGGGGGCACACCCTATCCGCTGGCCGACATGGGGCTGGATGTGACCTTCACCCTCGGCGCGGACGGCGCGGCTGAAATGAACACGAACGGCGACGTGGACAGCATCCATTGCGTCATGCAGGACGGCGTGCTCATGGCGGACGGCATATCGTTCACGCTGCAGGACGCGCTCCTCACGGTTTCCATGGACGGCGTGACCATGACGTTCAGCCGCGAGAAGCCGGAAGCCTCAAGCGCGGCCGTCCCGAGCATCAACGAAAGCGCCATTATCGACGATTTCAGGGGCTTCTGGACGCTTGCGCGCGTCACAGCGGACGGCATCACACTGCCCGCTGAAGCCGCTGAAATGGCGGGGGATACGCTGGTTATTTACGGCACTACCTGCGACCTGACCCTGCATGGTACGACGCTGGACGGTCTATCCTGCCGCATGGACAATTTCACGCTGCTCATCTCCATCCTGAACGGCGAGACTGCCGTCACGCTGCGCGAGGATGGAACGCTCAGCCTTGAAATGAGCGACCTCACACTGTGGTACGAGCGTACCGGCGATGCCCCCGAAACGGCCGCCGAACCAACTGCGGAATTCAATCCCGCCGTCACGCCCGAACCCGCCGCCGGCGCCGAGATTATGCTGGAAAAGAAGTACGTCATGACCGACGCGGATGTAAGCGGCTACAACATGACCGCCGCGCAGCTGGGCAATTATGAGTATTCCCTTCTCTTCCATGAGGACGGCACCGTCAAATTGGTCATAGCAGGCGCGGATATTCCCGGTCTCACATGGGTCTTTGGCAAGGCGCCCACGGAAGCGGGTGAGGTCGACGGCATTGTCATCAACTATTACACACAGGCGCTGTACATCGTGCCCACGGAAAAAGGCTGCGATATGGACTATTTCGGCTCTATGCTGATCCATTTCGCGCCGGAAGAATCCGCAAAATAATGCCGTTTCTGAATGAAGCACTGCGCTGTGCTACGCGGAACGAGCGACCGTCATTTCTTTTTCATTGATCAAACAAAAAGAGGAGGATTTTCCCCCATGAAGAAAATAATCGTTTTCCTGTTGACCGCACTGCTGATGTTTTCCGTGGCCTTCGCCGATTCTGTTCCGATGAGCAAAGAGGATCAAATGGCCAGTCTGGTGAAGAATTTTCTGGAAGAAAATGAATTTCCCTATGAATATGACGACTATACCTTCACCGTGCCCTTTTCCGTCGATAACTCGATGGAGTACGCCTTTATAACCGTTTATATCTACGATGATATGCTGTCCGTGTCCGTGGACGCGCCGATTCACGGAACCCGGGAAGTCTTTGAAAAGATGGCCGTGTTCACCACGCTGGTCAACAACGAGATCTACTATGCACAGTTCCGCCTCGATCTGGATGGAGACGAATTCTATATCTCCTGCCGCTCCTGCAACCTGGTGGAGGATGTTCTCCCCGGTGAGAACGAGCTGTTCTACCTGTTCGCCATGCCGCACAGCTATATGGAAGACTACGGCGACGGCATCGTGGCGGTACTAAGCGGCGGCGATCCCTACGAAGCATTTGAAACCTGTCAGGCGGCGGTAGACGCGCAATGACAAACATCACCAATCCATATTTGAGCGCAAAGGCTGTCGCCAAGAAAAAAACGGATATTCCCGTTGTGCTGGTCTGTGCCATTTTTGCGGCGGCGACCGTCTCCGCGACGATAACGATGTTTTCGCAAGGGAAAACGCTGTCCGGCGTGATGGGTATTTTCCTATTCGCTGCGCTCATAACGCCTGTCTTTCGCATTCTTCGCCATGCATACCGCAGAGCCTGCGCGCGCCGTATCGCAGGCGCGCTGCTCCCGCTGACCGAAGAAAGCCTGACCTTTGACCAGCTGGGGGCGGTTCTCTCCTCCAGCAAAGCCTTTGAGCAGCTCAGATCGCTCATCGGCACGGGATACCTGCAAAACCTGCAGATTAACGCTGCGACGCGCACGGTTGCGCTGTACACGCCGGAGGGCACATTCGTGCAGTGGATCTGCCCCGGCTGCGGCGCGAAGAACAGCGGCCGACGCGGCAGCGCGCCACGCTGCACATACTGCGGTCAGCCGTACGCAAAATGACAGCCAGCCCCCCGGCGTTCACGACAGCAAGAAAACGGCCGATTTCCGCGCCACGCCGGGGAATATAGCACAATTTTCAAGCATCGTCAATTGTGCGCAAATGCAAACGCGCCCGCCAGCCTTTCCGCTGACGAGCGCGTTCTATTTTTATACTATTTTCAAATTCGCCGCGCAGGATTTCATACTATTTCCAGATAAGAATGCGCCAAGATGCGCCGCGAATTTTTCATTCTGGCTAACGTGAATGAAACGCAGCGTAGCAGCGCTACGCTAAGTGGAATGAGCGGACGCCAGAAGGGAAAAGGCGCAAGCAGATGGCGCAGGTGAATCTGGAAATCGTATCACGCCCGCAGAGAATCTCACTGCCCTGCCGCCGGCGTCGGCAGCGGCTCCGGCGTGCGGTCATCCGCCGTGACCTCCGGCGTGGGTGTCGCCGACAGTTCCTCCGCATACAGCAGCTTCAGCGTCTTGACATCCGCCGTCCCCGTTGCAGACAAACTGTTCGCCTTCTGGAACGCCTTCACCGCGTTCTGCGTGCCTGCCAGGAACGTGCCGGAGCACTTGCCCGAATAGTAGCCAAGATCCGTCAGCTTCCGCTGCATCCAGTACACATCCTCGCCGGAGCTGTTCACTTTCAGCGTCCGGAAAGGCTGCGGCGGCATCGTCCCGGCGCGGTAATCCGGCTCGGCGGTCGGCTGCGGCGTGACGTAGGGCAGCATGTTCTTCGTGTTCAGCGAGGGCAGCTTCAGCGCGGCGCGGAGTTCCGGGTCAGCGGGCATATCGGCGCGAATCGTGACGACCGTCCCTGCCCCGCAGTTGTTGTAAATCCACTTCGCGTCCGCAACGGTCAGGCGAATGCACCCGTGCGACGCGCGCTTGCCGAGGTTCTTGTAGGACTTGACCGATAAATCCATGGTGTTGACCGTGTTGTAAATGACGGAATGGAACGCAATGGACGAATTGATGCGCGTCCAGTACTGCGCGTGGCTGCCCCACTCCGGGAAGTAGCACCAGCGCGCCGTGCGCCCGTTGAGTGTGAATGTGCCGATATCCGACGGATTCTTGCGCGTGCCGGTGGAGCAGAGCATCTGCCGCACAACAACGGTGTAATCGCCGTTTTCGTCGCGCCCGTAGACGGTCGTCACCTGATTGTTGACGTCCACCGTGATGGCAAACGGCACAGGCGTCGGTTCGGGCGTAGGCTTCGGATCATCGGTCGCGGCACGCACATCCGGGTCGTTGAACAGCGCGTTCCATGTGTTTTCGCCCACGATGCCATCCACGCTCAGCGCGTTCTGCTGCTGGAATGCCTTCACCGCGTTGCGCGTATGCCCCAGAAAATTGCCGCTGATGTTGCCGGAATAGTACCCCAGTTCCGTCAGGCGGGTCTGCACGAGCTTGACTTCTTCGCCCTTGGACTTGTTGTATTGCAGTTTCTTGACGAACGCCACCGTCGGCGCTGGCGTCGGGGTGGTGGTTTCATCCGAGAGGTGCATTCCGGGCGTGGGCGAAGGGGTGGGCGTCGCCGCGGCGGACGAATCCCGGCTGATGGCATCGCCGCTGAACAGGCGTTCCAGCGTCTGCACATCCGCTTCGCCCGTAATCGGCAGGGCATTCGCCGTCTGGAACAGGCGGATGGCTTCCTGTGTCGCGGGCAGATAGCGCCCGGAAATCTTGCCCGTGTAGTAGCCCAGCGCCATCAGGCGAATCTGCGCCTGCCGCACGTCCTCGCCCACGCACCCCAGCCGCAGCGGGCGATACTCCGCCGCATAGATGGCTTCCTGCGTCGCTTTGTCCGCCACGCCCGTCACCGCAAGGGCAAAATCTCGCTGGAAATCTTCCACCGCGGTTTTGGTCGTCTCGCCATAGCGCCCGGTTACGTCGCCGCTGTAATAGCACAAATCCGTCAGCGCAGTTTGCAGGGCGGACACGTCGTCGCCCTCATCATTCAGGGTCAAATCGCGCGTGATGTTCGCCGCGCCCTCCGTCCACTCCACGCTGTCATCCGGCACGGCCTCCCCCGCGTCCTCCGTCGACGCGAAGGGCAGTATCATCATCACCGCCAGCAGGAGCGCCGCCAGCGTTCGTTTCCACAAAGGCATCAAAAGCACCTCGTTCATGCTGATATTCAGGGATACGATTCTATTGTACTGGTTTTTCGCGCAGTTTGCAAGCGGATTTTTCCCCACGCAAAAGGCTGCCAAGCGTCCTGCGCCTGACAGCCCTGCGGTTATTGCCATTAGGAAGTTATTTTTTCAGCGACACCTTGTGTGTCTCCTGATTTTCGCCGTCCGTCTGCGGCTTTTCCGCTTCTGCCGGAACATTCTGCGCTTGCAGCTTCTCCAGCTTCTCGGCGATGGCCTGCATATTCGCGGCGATGCTGCGGATGTTCTCTTCGCGCGTTTCCTCCACCCACGGCGAACCATCCGCCGGGCGGAGCGAATCAACGCCGATTCGGATGAAGTCAATCAGCGCCCAAATGCCCGCAGTGAGCAGTTTCAACACGCCCAATGCTGTGTAGCCGAGGTAGGAGCGGTCAACGCCGAAGAGCCCCGTAAATCAAGCCCAGCAGCCGAAGCACCACCGCCAGCACAATGACTGCCCGCACTCGGCAGGCAGCCTTGCTTCTGATAAGCCCTTCATCAATATCGGTAGTTATACTGATAGCTGCTGAACCCATCCATGATCGACACGCCCATCACCATCCCGACAATCGACAGGATAACCACCACGATGACCGCCACCAGCACGCCGCACCAGTAACCGCGCGCAAAGTTGCGGCGATTCAGGTTGTCGTCATTCAGCGCAAAGACGATGGCGAGAATCCAGCCAATGACCGGAAGCGTGAACAGGATGCCATAGCCCACATACGCCCAAGGCGACAGCAGTCGATACTGATTGTTTTCGTTCTCACTCATGCGAAAAGCCTCCTTTTTCATCAGGCGGATTTGTCCGCCGTGATACCCCTTTCAGTTTTCCCTTACTCCTGATAGTCCTGCAGCGACACCGACACCATCCGGCTCACGCCCTGTTCCTCCATCGCCACCCCGAACAGGCTGTTGCAGCGCTCCATCGTCCCCTTGCGGTGCGTGACGACGATAAACTGCGTACCCTTCGAGTATTCCTTCAAATAATCCGCGTAATACCCGATATTCGCGTCATCCAGCGCGGCTTCAATCTCGTCCAGAATGCAGAACGGCGTGGGCTTCAATTTCAGCATCGCGAACAGAATCGCAATGGCCGTCAGCGCGCGTTCCCCGCCGGAGAGCAGCGATAAGAGCTGCAATTTCTTTCCCGGCGGCTGGGCGTTGACCTCGATGCCGCAGTTCAGCGGGTCGTCCGGATCCATCAACTTCAGTTCCGCGTGGCCGCCGCCGAAGAGGCGCGTGAACGTCTCGGCGAAGTACCCCTGCATCTTCGAGAAGTTCTCGACGAATGTAGAACGCATCTGAATCAGCAGCCGCTCGATGAGTTCGCGCAAGTCCATTTCCGCGCGCTTCAAGTCCTGCTGCTGGGCGGTCAGGTCGTCCACACGCGCCTTGGTTTCGGCGTATTCCTCCACCGCCCCGACGTTGACCGTCCCCAGCGCGCGAATCTGCCCTTGCAGCTCGGCGGCGCGGCGGTCGCTTTCCTTCTCGTCGAAGGGCGTGCGACGGAATTCCTCTGCCCCGGCGTAGGTCAGCTTGTAGGTGTCCCAGATGCGGTTTTGCAGATTCTTCTGGTCGCCCTCGATGCGCGCCTTCGCCAGCTCGGTCTTGTGCAGCTTCTCGCTGTCACGGTTGTAGGCTTCGTGCAGGTTCTCCATGTCGCTGAGGATGTCACGCAGGTCACTTTGCGCCTGTGAACGTCGCTGCTCGATGGCCTGCGCGGCGCTCTCCTGCCGCAGCTGCTCTTTCTGGCGGCGGGCGGATTCGGCTTCCTCGCGCTTCATGTCGTTCTCGTCAATGGCGTCCAGTTCGTCCATCTCGTGCAGCAGCTGCTCACGGCGCTCCTGTTCGCGGAGGATTTGCGCCTGATCCTGCTGCGCGTGGGCTTCGTCGCGCTCCAAGTCGCTTAAGCCGTGGCGCAGGTCGGACAATTGCAGCGTGCGCACCATCAGGCGGTCGTTTTCCGCGCTGGCTTCCGCGCGCGCCTTGACCAGCGCATTCTGCATTTCAATGGTCTTTTGCTCCATCGCGCTCTGGTCGCCCTGCGCGCCCGTGCGCTGATGTTCAATGGTCTCCAGCTGCTGGCGAATGTCCTCCAGCGACTGATGCAGCTGCACGCGCGCCTGCTCAGTCTCCTGCATCCGCTGCAAATGGGTGTTCAGGTCGGCGGATACGCTTTCGCGGCGCGCCTGTTCGCGGGCGACGGCAATCTCCTGCTGATGCAATGCGTTCACCGCGTCGCTGACCTTCTGCCGCTTCTCCTGCGCCGTCTGCTGACGCTGCGTCAGTTCCTGACGGCACTTGTCCAGTTCCGCGCGCCCGGTTTGCAGCTTCGCGGTCAATTCCTTCAGTTCACGCTCGCGGCTGAGCAGGTTGGACACCTTCGACTGCGCCGAACCGCCCGTCATCGAGCCGCCGGAGTGCATCACGTCGCCCTCCAGCGTCACCAAGCGGAACGCGTGATTGCCCGCGCGCATAATCGGAATGCCGTGGTCGAGGTTGTCGGCAATCACCGTGCGCCCCAGCAGATTTTCCACAATGCCGCGATATTCCGGCGCGCACTGCACCAGTTCGCTCGCCACGCCGAGGCAGCCCGGCAGCTTCAACGCATTGCGTTCATTGCCATAGAGCGTTTTGCCGCGGATGGCGCTCATCGGCAGGAACGTCGCGCGCCCCAGCCGATTCTGGCGCAGGTAGTTAATCAGCTCCTTCGCCGTCTCTTCGGTGTCGGTGACAATGTTCTGCTGCGCCGCGCCAAGCGCCATATCAATCGCCGTTTCGTACGCCTGCGGAACGGTCATCAGCTGCGCCAGTACGCCCTTGACGCCCGTCAAGCCGCGCTGCTTGGCATAGGTCATCGCGCGGCGAACCGCCATGTTGTAGCCTTCCATGTCGCGCGTCATTTCGGTCAGGACGTTATGACGGCTCGCCGCCGCCTGCATATCGGCGGATTGCTTTTCGACATCCGCGCGCAAATTGGCATACGCGGTATCCGCCTCATCCGACGCTTGCCGCGCCTGCGCCAGCTTCTCCTGACACTGCTGCTGATGCTGATTTTCTGTTTCCATCTGCTTTTCGACGGCAATCAAGGCTTCCCGCAGGGCAGCTTCCTGCTCCTGCAGTGCCCCGCTGGATTCCTCAATTTCCGTCAAGCGCGTTTCCATCTGCGCCTGCATCGTGTTCAGGCGCGTCTTGTCGTTGCGCACATCGGACAGGCGATTCATTTGGTCAATGACAGCGGCTTTCTGCGCTTCCAGCGCTGCGTCCGCTTCCTTTTCCTTCGCCTGCGCCTTTTCGGCGGCTTCCTGCGTCGCCCGGAGGATTTGCTCCGCGTCGGCAATCAGGCTGTGCTGCTTCTCCACGTCCGCCTGAATCCGTGCATGATCCTTCTCGATTTCCGCCAGCCGCTCCTGTGCTTCCTCCTGCTCGCGGACGATGCGCTGGCGGTTCTCGCTGCGCGTCTCGCGGCGGCTTTGCAGGGCGGAGAGTTTCTTCTGCGATTCGTGCACATGCTCGGCGCATTCCATCAGTTCGGTGCGCGCCTTCGTGATGGCTTCTTCCAGCTGATCGATGCGGTTCTGCGTCTCATCGCGGCGGGTGGTCTTGTCGGTCAGGTTGCTTTCCGTGTCCGCCAAAATCGTCTGGACGGTCAGCAGTTCGCTTTCCAGTTCGGACAAGCGCGCCCGCGCCCGGTCGGAGCGAATCAGGAAGAGGTTCAAGTCCAAATCCTTCAATTCGGTGGACAGCTCCAGATACACGCGGGCGTTGCGGCTCTGCTCTTCCAGCGGCTTCAGGCGCTTCGTCAGCTCATCCAGAATATCATCGACGCGCTCCAGATTTTCCAGCGTCCTCTGCAATTTCTTGTCCGCTTCTTCCTTGCGCGCCTTGAACTTGACGATGCCCGCTGCTTCCTCGAACACCTGCCGGCGATCCTCGCTCTTGCGGGAGAGGATTTCGTCAATGCGCCCCTGCCCGATGATGGAGTATCCCTCTTTGCCGATGCCCGTATCGCGGAAGAGGTCGACCACGTCCTTCAAGCGGCAGGCGGTGCGGTTTAAGTAGTATTCGGATTCGCCGTTGCGGTAGACGCGGCGCGTGACCATAACCTCGGCAGCTTCCATCGCCAGCGCATGGTCATCGTTGTCAAACACCAGCGATACTTCGCAGTAGGACAGCGGCTTGCGTTTCTGCGTGCCGTTGAAAATCACGTCGGACATGCTCGCGCCGCGCAGGGTTTTCGCGCTCTGCTCGCCCAGCACCCAGCGCACCGCGTCGCCGATGTTGCTCTTGCCCGACCCGTTCGGCCCGACGATGCCCGTTATGCCCTCATCAAAGACGATTTCCGTCCGCTGGGCAAAGGATTTGAAGCCATACAGCTCCAATTTTTTCAGCTTCATTTATTAACTCCCATAGCGGGGGATGCCCGCTGGCTCATGGGTATTCCAATAAACACCCATAATAAGTATAGCACAAACAGCCGTCCGGAACAAGACGAATTTCTTTCACCCCGTTGCAAAGGCGGGCATTTCCTGCTATACTGCAAGCAGATTCCTGCAAAGCAAAGGAGAAGCATTATGTTCCGTCCCCTCTGCGCGGAAAATCCGCTGCCCGCCGCTCGGCGCGTCTATGAATACCTGCAATCGCTTTCCGGCAAGTGCCTGACCGGGCAGATGGAAAGCCAATGGTGCCGCTCGACTGAGCATGAAATCAGCTATCTGACCGATGTCACCGGTCGTCAGCCTGCCATTCGAGGGCTGGATTTCATGGATAACGACTATCTGGGCGTGACGCAGCGCGCGAAGGACTGGTGGGCGCGCGGCGGCATTCCCACTATCTGCTGGCACACGGGCGCGGATTTCTTCTCCGGTTACCCCGAATGCCGCGAAAGCGAACTGGACTGGGCTTCCGCTTTTGTGGACGGCACGGAAGCGAACCGCCGTCTGCTGGATGGGCTTGACCACGCTGTCCCCTACCTCAAGCGCTTGCAGTCAGATGGCGTTCCCGTTCTCTGGCGGCCTTTCCACGAGATGGACGGCGGCTGGTTCTGGTGGGGACGCGGCGGCGCGGCGAATTTCGTGCGCCTGTGGCGGCTGATGCACGACCGCTACACGCATGTTCACGGCCTGCGGAATCTAATTTGGGTGCTGGGCTTCTCTGACGCGACGGAGGATTTGCGCCCGTGGTATCCGGGGGACGACGTGGTGGACATTCTCGGCGGCGACAGCTACAAGGTCGGCGCGCAGGGGGATTTATACCGGCGATGTGCCGCGCTTGCCCCGGCAGGGATGCCGATTGTGTTCCACGAGTGCGGACAGATTCCGACCCGCGCGGAGATGGACGCGACGAATGCCCCGTGGGCGTACTTCATGGTGTGGCACACCAGCTGGCTGACGGACAGCAGCAAGGGGAACACGCCGGAGTCGCTGCGGGCGATTTATCGGGATAGCAGCTTTGTGACGCTGCATCAGCTGCCGGATTTCATCGAAAGCGACGAATGATTGCTGAAGAACATGCAAGGAGGTTATTCTCATGACCCTTCACGAACAAGTCACCGATATTCTCGCCTCCGCTGTCGAAGCGCAGGAATGCGCAGGCATCAGCGTACTGGTGCGGCGTTGCGGAGAGGAAATGCTCTATACGCAGGCGGGCATGTCCGACGTTGCGTCGGGGCGGCTGATTCACCGCGACAGCATCTTCCGCCTGTACAGCCAATCCAAGCCGATTACGGCCGCCGCCGTGATGCTGCTGGTGGAGCGTGGGCAGATTGACCTGATGGACGGCGTAGACCGTTATCTGCCGGGCTTCCGAAATGCGCGCGTCGTCGATAAGCAGGGCACGATTCGCCCCGCGACCCGCGCGCCGTGGCTGATGGAGCTGCTCGGCATGACGGCGGGCGTCTGCTACCCCGACAGCGACCCGGCGGGGCAGTACGCCGCAAAGGTGTTCGACGAAGCAACGCAGGAAATCCTCGCGGGCGGCGGCGTGCCGACGGTGGAGTTCTGCAACCGCTTGGGGCAGCAGCCGCTGTCCTTCCAGCCGGGCACGCACTGGCGCTACTCCACCTGCGCGGACATCCTCGGCGCGGTGGTGGAGGTCGTCAGCGGAATGCGCTTCGGCGAGTTCCTCCGCAAGGAGTTCTTTGAGCCGCTGGACATGGTGGACACCGGCTTCTACGTTCCCGAAGGCAAGCGAAATCGCCTTGTGACCGCCTACAAGCGCACGGAAAACGGACTTGTGCCGTGGACAAGCACACACCTTGCCGTCGGCGTTTACGACCGCGAACCCGCCTTTGAATCCGGCGGCGCGGGGCTTGTTTCGACGCTGGAGGATTACAGCCACTTTACCGATATGCTGCTGGCGGGCGGCACTTACGAGGGGCGGCGGATTCTCTCGCCCGCGACAGTCGCCTGCATGACGCAGCCGCAGCTGAAAGACGCGGTTCGCCGCGATATGTGGGATTCGCTGGACGGGTACAGCTACGGGCACTTGATGCGCATTTGCGCTGAACCGGGTCGCATTGCCGGATTGGCTTGCGCGGGCGAATACGGCTGGGATGGCTGGCTGGGAACATACTTCGCGAACTTCCCCGGGCAGCAGATGACGATTCTGTCGATGCAGAACACGGTTGATTCCGGTACGACACGGGTGGTTCGACAGATGCGCAACGCTGTTCTGGCGGCACTCAGCCGCGAAAATTAACCATAAGGGAAACGCGACCAAGCCGGGGCGCAAAAAAAGGGTCAAGGGACAATGTCCCTTGCGGAGTCCAGAGGCAGCGCCTCTGGTGGGGCTTGGGGCAACGCCCCAACTGTTGGGCGTGTGACCATTCCAAAGGAAAAGTCAAGCCCGACGCCTTGGTCGCAGGCAGCGAAGCGATCCTGCGCAGTAACTAAAAATGTTTCGATAAAAGTCAAGAAACATGGGAGTGCATCCGAAGGAGTCCAGAGGGCGACCGCAGACTTCGTCTGTTTTCATTGCCCTCTGGTTGCTGCATAAAAGACCTATATTGGAAAAGCAGCCAACTCCGGCAGCCACGCTCCACAATTATATTATTATAATGAAGGAAGTACACACCATGCAATGCGGTGACTACACCTACCGCGCCATCGACACCGGCGCGGAAATCATGGAATACTACGGGCAAGGCGGCGAAATCACCCTCCCGGAAACGCTCGACAGCCTCCCCGTTGTGAGCGTCGGGCTGTGCGCGTTCATCATGCGCACCGACCTGACCGCCGTCACGCTCCCTAAAACGCTCCGACACATCGGCGGCAGTGCCTTCGAGGGCTGCTCGGTGCTGACAAGCATCACGCTGAATGACGGGCTGGAAACCATCGAGTACCGCGCGTTCGCGTCCTGCACCGCGCTGCGCGAAATCGCGTTCCCCGATTCTGTGACAACCGTCGGCGGCGCTGTCCTTTCGGGCTGCACCGCGCTGAATAGCGTCCACCTGCCGAACGCGCTGACCGTCCTGCCCATGCAGGCGCTGATGAACTGCACGTCGCTGGAATTCTTGAATCTCCCGGACACCCTGACCCGCATCGACCACGAAGCCCTGCGCGGCTGCACACACCTGACGGCACTCGCCATTCCCGCATCCGTGCGCGAAATCGGGCATGACGCGCTGACGGGCTGTTCCCGGCTGAACGCGCTGACCCTCCCCGCCCCCTTCAGCGCCCGTGCGCGTGACCTGCGCGTCGGGCTGGGGCTGATGACAGAGGGCGATACGCTCATCGTCGGCTCGTATCTGGGGCAGGCAGAGAAGGGCAGCACCTACTCGGTCATCGAGTACATCGGTTCGGATACGGAACTCATCATCCCCGCGTTCATCGAGGGCTGCCGCGTGACGAAGTTCAACCAGCGGATTCTGGAGGACATGGACAGTCTGCGGATTTTGTCCGTTCCGGCGGGGTTTGTGGTTGAACCGACGCTGGTGCCGGAAGGCGCTCAGGTGGTTGTGCGCCCGCAGGTTTAATCAACTTTCCATTTGCAAACATAGTTTCCACGGACGAAAGTTGGATAAAAAGGAGTAACAAAATGAAGAAACTGCTGAGTTTGCTGCTGATGGTGCTGATGCTGCTGGGCGGCGCTGCGTTCGCGGAGGAGAACGAAGAGGACACGGCCCCCGTCGTTGCGCCGATTGTCACGTTCAAGAGCGGATTCTACGTCGGGTATCTCGACCGCGAAATCAAAATCACCGTATCGTGCAAGAACAAAAACAGCGCAACCGTGCCGGAGAAGTATCTGGAGCTACGCAACCACCGCGGCGAAGTGCTGGAGCGTGCGTTCTGGCGCAATCCGCGCTACGACCTGACCTTCTCGGTCTATGTGACGGAGGACATGCTGGGCGGCAACAAGCTGTCTGTCTGGCTGGACGGCGAGAAAGTGAACGAAACGGATTCCTTCGCCGCGTTTTCGGACATTAGCCTGCCGCGCGTCACCCGCCTGACCCCCTCTGAACCCGCTGTCGGCGTGATGATTGTGTGCAGCGGCGCATCAGAAAAGCAGCTGACTGACATGCTGAACACGCTGGACAAATACGGCGTGAAGGGGACGTTCTACGTCACGGGCGATTTCGTGCGCCGCAACCCGGAGCGCATCCAGCGCATCATTGACGCGGGCCACGAGCTTGGCAGCCACGGCAACAACCTCATCAACATGACCGAAGTCTCCTACGCGCGTGTGCAGGAGAACATCCGCGAGCTGAACGACCTGTGCGAAGAGACTTTCGGCGTACGGCCGCGGTTGTTCTGTGCGCATTTGGGCGCGACGAACAGCATCGTCACCGCCATTGCCCGCGCGGAAGGCGTAGAGGACTGCCTGTTTGCAATCGACGCGTGCGACTGGTCGGACGCGTATAAGGATAAGGTGTATCAGATGGTGTACCGCGTGACGAGCGACCGGGTGACGAGCGGGTGCGTGGTGCAGTTCCATATCAATGGGTATCATACGGCGGAAGTGCTGGATAAGGCGCTGGATAATTGGATTAACGTGAAGGGATTGCGCCCGGTGACGGTGGGTGAATTGATGCAGCTGTCGGGGCGGGATTTCCCCCCGCTCCCCGATTACGATTAAGGGAAGGGAAAAAGAGGATAAACACGCGGGCAAAGCATGGGAGTGAGACCAACTCAATCGCGCGAAGGGGTCAAGGGGCGGAGCTCCCTTGTGGGGTTTGGGGCAACGCCCCAACTGTTTCACGGGCGACCAACTCCAAGGAAGCCCCCAACAAAGGCGCAGGCAGCGAAGCGTCCCTGCCACTAACTTCGCGCTCCCGCAGGAGCGCCACCAAGCTGCTCTACCCGCTGCTTGCACATTGTCGCGCCAAATGGGCGCGACCACGCTGCATGATTTCCGACCATAGCTGGTCTTTTCCGGAAGCAGGGGATTTCGCCTCTGCGGAGGCGACAGGGGGGCAATGGAAACAGACGAAGTCTGCGGTCGCCCCCTTGACCCCTTCGGCGCCGCCACTTTTTGGGGGTATCTTCGGCTTGGCTTTGATTGTTTTGGGAACATTTGCATTAAGTTAGTCTCCCTTAACTTTTTTCTTCCGCATCAAGCAGGAATTTTCGCCTGCAACCGCGAAATATCATTCTCGATCCCATGATTTCAGCATAAGGAGGAATTTCCCCATGTACGAAAAAGTATTTGCTTATCTGGATGCGCACGCGGAGGACTATGCCGCTCAGCTGTGCCGCTGGGTGGAAGTGCCGTCTGTGAAGGGCGAAGCCACGCCCGATGCGCCGTTTGGCAAGGATGTGCGCCGGATGCTGGATATGGCCATGGCGGACGCAAAGGCGTTCGGCTATGAAACCCGCAATTTCGACGGCTATGCGTGCGATATCACCCTGCCGGGCGAATCGGAAGAAGCCATTGCCGTGCTGGGACACCTCGACGTTGTTCCGGCGGGCGACAACTGGGCGACCCCGCCGTTCACCGCGACGCGCGTGGGCGACCAGATTTTCGCGCGCGGCACGAGCGACGACAAGGGGCCGGCGCTGGCGGCGCTGTACGCGATGAACGCCATCAAGGCAGCGGGCATTCCGCTGAAGAAGTCCATCCGCCTGATTCTTGGCTGCGACGAGGAATCCGACTGGGAAGACATGGCGTATTACTGCGCACACACGGAAATGCCGGAAGTCGGCTTCTCCCCGGACGCTTCCTTCCCTATCATCAACACCGAAAAGGGCATGATTCACGGCTTCTTCACGAGCAAACTCGCGGAGGACGGTCTGCAGGTCAAGCAGCTGTGGACGGGTGAGCGCGTGAACGTCATTCCAGGCGAATCCAAGGCGCTCATCGCGGGCGGTCAGGAGGTTGCCGACAAGGTGGCGGCCTATGCCGAAAAGACCGGGCTTCCCTACACGGCGGAGGTGACCGCGGATGGCGTGTGGGTGACGGCGGAGGGCATCCCCGGCCACAGCGCGTATCCCGAAGGACGCCGCAACGCCATCGGCATGATGCTGGTGCTCCTGCGCGAGATGGGCGTGACCGGCGCGCTGAAGACGCTGGCGGACGCGGTCGGCATGGAGCACGACGGCGCGTCGCTGGGCTGCGCGTGCTCGGACGAGATTTCCGGCGCGCTGACGTGCAACATGGGCATCCTGCATGTCAAGGACGGCAAGGTGACGGCGTCGCTCGACCTGCGCTGCCCTGTGGCGGCGGATTTGTCCGCGCTGACGAACGCGATTCGCGCGCACCTGCCCGGCTTTAGCGTCGATTCGCTGGAAATCAAGGAACCGCATCACGTTCCGGCAGACAGCAAGCTGGTGCGCTCGCTGCTGGACTCCTACACCGAGGTGACGGGGGAGCCCGCCGCGCCGCACGCTACTGGCGGCGGAACGTACGCGAAGGTGCTCAAGCAGGGCGTTGCGTACGGCGCAGCATTCCCGGAGGATGAGGACTTGGCGCATCAGGCGAACGAGTACATCCGCGTGTCGCAGATGGTCAAGGCGATGAAGATTTATGCCGCGGCGCTGATGAAGCTGGCGGCGGAATAAAGGGGATAGGCAAAACAGGCTATGGCGAATGGGTCATAGCCTGTTTTTTATATTTATATGAAAAGCGCCGGGCAAGTCTTTCGACCTGCTCGGCGTTTGATTTGTCCTTGGCTGATTATACTAATTCGATTCTAAAACATGGCATCGAGCATAGCAGATTTTTCGTTCCGGCAAAGCTGAGTGAAGCGAGGCGTACTGGAGGTACGCGCGAGCGGAACGAAGCAAAGCCGGGGCGGAAAAGATGCTGTGCGAATGACATGCTTTAGATGAGAATTAGTATTACTTGACTTCGTCCCAGTCAACGATTTCGCCCGTGAAGATGTCGCGAATCTGATTGAGCGTCAGACCTTCGACCGCGTTGCCGTTATTCACGATGACCGCAATGCCGTCCATGCAGATGGTCACAGGGGTCAGACCCGCTTCCAGCTCGGACGCCTTGACTTCGCGGGAAGCCATGCCGACGTCGAACGAGCCGTCCGCAGCGCCGCGCATACCGGTGGAGGAGTCAGAAATCTGCACTTCGATGTCCACTTCCGGGTGGAGTGCTTCGTAGGCTTCTTCGAGCTTCTGCATCAGCGGGCCGACGGAAGAAGAACCGCCGATGACAATCTTGCCTGCCACGGGCGCCGCCTGATATTCAGCCGGCTCTTTGGCGACGTACTTCTGCGCGGTCACAATCGCCTGACCTTCGGCAGAGAGAATCCAGTTGATGAAATCCTGCGCAGTCGCGGAGAGGCTATCCGCCTTGTAAGCGATGTTGAAGGGACGCGCGATGGCGTAATCACCGCTGGCGACGTTTTCGGGGGTCGCTTCGACATAGACGGCTTCCGCACCATCTTCGGGGTTGCGCGCCACCTTCAGCGCCTTCACGGACGCGTCCATCGAGCCGAGGGAGATGTAGCCGATGGCGGCGATGTCCTGCGAAACCGTGGTCTTGACTTCGGACGTGCCGGAGTACACAGCGGCTTCGACAGTGGTCATGTCGACCTTGTTGCCGTCAGCGTCCTTCTGTTCAACGCCCGTCAGTTCGATGAACGCGGCGCGCGTGCCGGAGCCGTCCTCACGGGAAACAACGTAGATGGAGTCCGCCAGCGCGACGGTGAGCGTCAGCACGAGCGAAAGCAGGATAGCAGCAAACTTCTTCATTGCAGAAAACCTTCCTTTCTGTCTGGGACACCTTCCTGATGTCCTGTTGCCCTTGTCTTTTTCCTTGGGTACGCCTGTATGATACCGCGGGAATGTAAAGGCGGAAAGGCAGGTTAGGTTAAGATTGTGTTAAGGCACCACCGCACAATTCGGCGGCGCGTCTGGCGATGTCTTTTCCGCCATC
>OGLS01001017.1_pt1 | contig 20232 bp, 14 predicted proteins | sample 1572881 | NCBI WGS metagenome assembly OGLS01 (sample SAMEA2582013, study PRJEB24529) | metagenome | biome: Human gut stool | place: China | collected 2011
ACCGCATTGTCTGGTTTGATCAGGCCCTCAGTGATGCGCAGCGCGATAATGCCAACCGCAGCGCTGTGGCCACTGCTTCCGCCCGCATCGGCACCATTCTGGTCGTCGCCCCTCGTCAGGCGAACTACCACTTTCAGTACGCCAACGGCTCCCTGACAAATACAGGAAATGCGACGCTGCGGATCCTCGCCTACGGACCTTGCCTGAAAGCCGCCAACGGTAAGGAGTGTAAAGAGAATTACTACCTGATGCCGGGCAAGTCGCGTCGTTTTACCCGCGTGGACACTGCGGATAACAAAGGACGGGTTGCACTTTGGCAGGGTGATAAGTTCATTCCCGTGAAATAGATAGCTGTGCAGATGGATAACGACAATGCCTTTACGACGGTTCTCCCCAGGACTGAAAGCCCAGTTTGCCTTCGGCATGGTCTTTTTGTTCGTTCAGCCCGATGCCAGCGCTGCTGACATAAGTGCGCAGCAAATAGGTGGGGTGATTATTCCGCAGGCCTTCAGTCAGGCGCTTCAGGACGGCATGAGCGTCCCGCTCTATATTCATCTCGCCGGTAGCCAGGGTCGCCAGGACGATCAGCGAATCGGCAGCGCTTTTATCTGGCTGGACGATGGACAGCTACGCATCCGGAAAATACAGCTGGAAGAGAGTGAAGATAACGCCAGTGTCAGCGAACAAACTCGACAGCAGCTGATGGCTCTGGCCAACGCCCCGTTCAATGAGGCCCTTACCATCCCCCTGACTGACAACGCGCAGCTGGATCTCAGCTTGCGCCAACTGCTGCTGCAGCTAGTGGTCAAGCGCGAAGCGCTGGGCACCGTACTACGCTCACGTAGCGAAGACATCGGGCAGTCCAGTGTTAACACCCTCAGCAGTAATCTGAGCTATAACTTGGGCGTCTATAACAACCAGTTGCGTAACGGCGGGAGCAACACATCCAGCTATCTGTCGCTGAATAACGTTACTGCACTGCGCGAACATCATGTGGTGCTCGACGGCTCGCTGTACGGGATCGGTAGCGGTCAACAGGACAGTGAATTATATAAAGCGATGTATGAACGCGATTTTGCCGGTCACCGATTTGCCGGTGGAATGCTCGACACCTGGAACTTGCAGTCCTTAGGGCCGATGACCGCCATTTCAGCAGGGAAGATTTACGGCCTTTCCTGGGGAAACCAGGCCAGCTCCACCATCTTCGACAGCAGCCAGTCAGCCACGCCAGTGATCGCCTTTTTACCGGCGGCGGGCGAAGTACATCTCACCCGTGATGGGCGGCTACTAAGCGTTCAGAACTTCACTATGGGCAATCATGAAGTGGATACCCGGGGTCTACCGTACGGGATTTACGATGTGGAAGTTGAGGTGATCGTTAACGGTCGCGTGATCAGCAAACGCACCCAGCGGGTCAATAAGCTGTTTAGCCGGGGGCGCGGCGTCGGTGCACCACTGGCGTGGCAGGTATGGGGCGGTAGCTTTCATATGGATCGCTGGTCGGAAAACGGGAAAAAGACGCGACCAGCTAAAGAGAGTTGGCTAGCAGGTGCCTCGACCTCCGGCTCATTGAGTACGCTTAGCTGGGCGGCAACGGGATATGGATACGATAATCAGGCGGTGGGTGAAACCCGTCTGACGCTGCCGCTTGGGGGGGCGATCAACGTTAACCTGCAAAATATGCTGGCCAGTGACAGCTCATGGAGCAGCATCGGCAGCATCAGCGCCACTCTACCGGGAGGCTTTAGTTCGCTGTGGGTTAATCAGGAAAAAACCCGCATTGGCAATCAATTGCGACGTAGCGATGCCGACAACCGTGCAATCGGCGGCACACTCAACCTGAACTCACTGTGGTCGAAGCTGGGCACATTCAGCATCAGCTACAATGATGACCGCCGTTACAACAGCCATTATTACACGGCAGATTACTATCAAAATGTCTACAGCGGTACCTTTGGTTCGCTTGGCCTGCGGGCCGGTATTCAGCGCTATAACAACGGCGACAGCAACGCCAATACAGGAAAATATATCGCTCTCGATCTCTCGCTACCACTGGGCAACTGGTTTAGCGCAGGGATGACTCATCAAAACGGCTACACCATGGCAAACCTGTCAGCACGCAAACAGTTTGATGAAGGAACCATTCGCACTGTTGGTGCCAATCTGTCACGTGCCATCTCCGGCGATACCGGTGATGACAAAACCCTCAGCGGCGGGGCGTATGCACAATTCGACGCTCGTTACGCCAGCGGAACGCTGAACGTCAATAGCGCGGCGGACGGCTACGTCAATACCAACTTGACCGCCAATGGCAGCGTCGGCTGGCAGGGTAAAAACATTGCTGCCAGCGGGCGGACTGATGGCAACGCTGGGGTGATATTCAACACCGGGCTGGAGGACGACGGTCAGATCAGCGCCAAAATCAACGGGCGGATTTTCCCGCTTAACGGCAAGCGTAACTATCTCCCGCTCTCTCCCTATGGAAGATATGAGGTGGAGTTACAGAACAGCAAAAACTCACTCGACAGTTACGATATCGTCAGCGGCCGCAAAAGTCGTCTGACTCTCTATCCAGGCAATGTCGCTGTCATTGAGCCAGAGGTGAAGCAGATGGTTACCGTCTCCGATCGTATCCGTGCGGAAGACGGCACACTGCTGGCTAACGCACGGATTAACAACCATATCGGCCGAACCCGAACCGATGAAAACGGCGAGTTTGTCATGGACGTGGATAAGAAATACCCCACTATCGATTTTCGCTACAGTGGCAATAAAACCTGCGAAGTGGCTCTGGAACTCAACCAGGCGCGCTGTGCCGTCTGGGTCGGTGATGTGGTCTGCAGCGGCCTCTCGTCGTGGGCGGCGGTGCAGCAGTCAGGAGAAGAGAATGAAAGTTAATGCACTGATGGCCAGTAACTGCGCTCAGAGCGGCAGTGAGCAAAACAACCTGGGCGGATGCACCGGCACGCGAGTTTGTGTTTGTCGAAAACAACTCAGACGACAACTTTTTCGTCACTCCTGGCGGGGCGCTGGATCCGCGCCTGACCGGTGCCAACCGCTGGACCGGTTTAAAATACACTGGTTCAGGAACCATCTATCAGCAAAGCCTCGGCTACATTGATAACGGTTACAACACCGGCCTTTATACCAACTGGAAGTTTGATATGTGGCTGGAAAATTCACCAGTTTCATCTCCTTTAACTGGCTTGCGCTGCATCAACTGGTACGCTGGGTGTAATATGACCACCAGTCTTATCCTGCCGCAAACCACCGACGCCAGTGGATTTTATGGCGCGACGGTGACCAGCGGCGGCGCGAAGTGGATGCACGGCATGTTGTCAGACGCGTTTTACCAGTATATGCAACAAATGCCCGTCGGCAGCAGCTTTACAATGACCATCAATGCCTGCCAGACCTCTGTGAACTATGACGCCAGCAGCGGCGCACGCTGTAAGGATCAGGCCTCCGGCAACTGGTATGTTCGCAACGTCACCCATACGAAAGCAGCAAATCTACGGTTGATAAATACCCACTCGCTGGCGGAAGTATTTATCAACAGCGACGGAGTACCGACTCTGGGCGAAGGGAACGCCGACTGCCGGACGCAAACCATCGGCAGCCGTTCAGGATTAAGTTGTAAGATGGTTAACTATACCCTGCAAACAAACGGACTCAGCAACACCTCAATCCATATATTCCCGGCGATCGCCAACTCGTCGTTAGCCTCGGCCGTCGGGGCGTACGATATGCAGTTCAGTCTGAATGGCAGTTCATGGAAACCGGTGAGCAATACCGCCTATTACTACACCTTCAACGAGATGAAGAGCGCAGACTCGATCTATATTTTCTTCTCGAGCAACTTCTTTAAGCAGATGGTGAACCTCGGGATCAGCGATATCAACACCAAAGATCTATTCAACTTTCGCTTTCAGAACACCACATCACCGGAGTCTGGCTGGTATGAATTTTCTACCTCCAACACGCTGATTATCAAACCCCGTGATTTCAGCATCAGTATTATCTCCGATGAATATACTCAGACACCGTCGCGGGAGGGATATGTTGGCAGCGGCGAGTCGGCACTCGATTTCGGCTATATCGTAACCACCAGCGGTAAAACAGCTGCCGACGAAGTGCTGATCAAGGTGACCGGACCCGCGCAGGTGATTGGCGGGCGCTCCTATTGTGTCTTCAGCTCCGATGACGGTAAGGCGAAAGTACCGTTCCCGGCGACACTTTCCTTTATTACCCGCAACGGAGCTACAAAAACCTACGATGCCGGGTGCGATGATAGCTGGCGGGATATGACCGATGCGCTGTGGTTGACCACACCGTGGACTGATATCTCTGGCGAAGTGGGGCAGATGGATAAGACCACAGTCAAATTTTCGATTCCAATGGATAACGCCATTTCGCTGCGTACGGTAGATGATAACGGCTGGTTTGGCGAAGTCAGCGCTTCAGGAGAGATTCATGTTCAGGCGACGTGGCGTAACATTAACTAAGGCCCTGCTGACAGCGGTCTGTATGCTGGCGGCACCTTTGACACAGGCGATTTCGGTCGGCAATCTGACATTTTCGCTGCCGTCCGAGACTGACTTTGTCAGCAAACGTGTAGTGAATAACAACAAAAGCGCACGGATATACCGTATTGCCATCAGTGCTATTGATAGCCCGGGCAGCAGTGAATTGCGCACCCGACCGGTGGATGGTGAACTGCTTTTCGCCCCCCGCCAGCTGGCGTTGCAGGCTGGTGAGAGCGAGTATTTTAAATTTTACTATCATGGTCCACGGGATAACCGCGAGCGCTACTACCGGGTCTCATTTCGCGAGGTCCCCACTCGTAACCATACAAGACGCAGCCCAACCGGCGGCGTGGTCAGCACGGAGCCGGTGGTGGTGATGGATACCATTCTGGTAGTACGACCACGTCAGGTTCAGTTTAAATGGTCCTTCGACAAGGTGACAGGAACGGTAAGTAACACTGGCAACACATGGTTTAAGCTACTGATTAAGCCAGGATGTGATTCGACCGAAGAGGAAGGCGATGCCTGGTATCTACGTCCGGGAGACGTGGTTCATCAGCCTGAGTTACGTCAGCCGGGGAATCACTATCTGGTCTATAACGACAAATTCATTAAGATTAGCGATTCCTGTCCGGCTAAGCCCCCTTCGGCGGACTAAGACTTATCCATCGGTCGAGGGAAGAATTCCACCTCAGAGCCCCAAAAATCGTTTAAATGATGTGGAAGCGATCGTCAATATCACCTGTAACGATGGGCTTTCTCATATGCACACCATAGTGTTCAGGAGACACGGAAAGGTATCAGGCAGCCTGCTAACGAGTGGTTTAATCACGAATTAGTACGTAAAATCGGTAACGGCTGGAAATCATTCAATACTCACACTATCGAAAGTTCCCCAGCCAACCGCGGTACGTTCTTACATACGATGTACCGCTGTTCTCTTTACGATTTTTAGCTGTACTGGTGAATTATGAGCAATCTGAATCCATGCATGACGTGTGGTGCCTGTTGTGCATTTTTCCGCGTCTCTTTTTACTGGGCCGAAGCCGACGATGCTGGCGGTACTATTCCCGCCAGGCTCACTGAACAAATATCCCCTTTTCACCGATGCATGAGCGGTACCAATCAGAAAAACCCCCGATGTATTGCCCTTGCAGGAACCCCGGGCAAAAATGCCTGCTGCACGATATATAAAAATCGATCGTCCACATGCAGAGAATTCGCCATGTCTGGTGAGAACGGAGTCGTCAATGAGGCTTGCAATCGTGCAAGGGCTAAATACGGGCTGACACCGTTATAAACATACAATAATTAATTGCACTGCCCCGCCAGCGATAATAGCGGGGCTTCGTTTTTCAGGGGTAACAAAACCCGATACTTCTTCTATTTGCCAGCAACAATGCCTCTCTTCTGTAGCGTTCTTCGGATCTACATCATCCTGAAGTAGCGCGATATACTCACTGACTATCTGAATCAGAATATAAAAAGCAATGTTTTTAACCTATAAAAATGGCGCTGTATTTGCGCCATTTTTATCATTCAATGCATTATCTGTTTGAGCCTAAAGGGATCTCAGGGTCTGGCTCATGAGTAATTCTGTTTCGTAAATCTCTGCGAATAATTTCACTAGACCAGAACCAGACTAAATGTCCAAAAATTTCAGAAAGATTCTCATACCACGGGAGATCAAACAGAGGTGGCGTCAGTCCCATGAGAGGGAATGAAATCATATGAACAAAAAGTTGGGCTAAAGCACCTGCCAGTAAGCCCTGCCAGAGTTTAATTTTTGGAAATACTTCAGCGACCACACAATAACCGACAGCAAACACTATCGAAAAGATAATGTGCGTAACACCAACCCAGTTAAAGACATGCCCGGCAAAGGTATAAACAGCCGCATTGGGATCTGTCAGCCCCAACCAGTCTCGAAGAAAAATATACGGTGGATTGAGAAAATTACGCGGCAATCAATTTGGCCTGCAGCCCTGATTAATGATTCCGGGCCACACGCTGCATTAAACATATCCACCGGGCTACGTGGCGGCAATGGAACTTCAGCCCCCCACTTCACGAATGCGGAAACAACGCCAGCAATCAGCCCAATGAATGCAGCAAGACCATAACGTCTGCGGTTCGGTGGAGTTTGTTCAAATATATTCATATCTACCCTGCTTGTACCATTATGTTATACACCTCTTCAGGAGTATTCATAAAACAAGGCAAATGTAAAGAACTGTATTTTTTTGTATAACAAGATAGTTTCCTAATCGCCAATGAATATAAGCTCCATCATTTCTCCCTATTTTTATATTAGAAGTGACAGAGATTTGCAGGGTGATGCAGAGCTGAAAATCACAGGTTTCCTTATTGGTTTTTGCATCGTACAACTAAAGCAATAAACCAGCTCCCATCATCATCAACATCCCGGCGAACATGAATTTATTAGCCGGGCTCATAGCTGCATTCGCGTTTTAAGAATAATCCTCCTGCTGTCGCCGACTATGCTTAACGTTTAAAAAAGCATCAGCACTCTCGCAACGCACTCTTATTTTCCCCTTTAGAATACCGGAGGCCTGGTATGAGCAACCAAGGCGAATACCCCGAAGATAATCGGGTTGGGAAGCACGAGCCGCACGATTTAAGTTTGACCCGTCGCGATCTGATTAAAGTGAGCGCCGCAACAGCGGCGACCGCCGTGGTTTATCCTCATTCTACGCTGGCGGCAAGCGTTCCGGCAGCTACACCCGCGCCAGAGATAATGCCCCTGACACTGAAGGTGAACGGCAAAACCGAGCAGCTTGAGGTGGATACCCGAACCACGCTACTGGACACTTTGCGTGAAAATCTGCATTTGATCGGTACCAAGAAAGGTTGCGATCACGGACAGTGCGGAGCCTGTACCGTGCTGGTCAATGGTCGCAGGCTTAATGCCTGCCTGACGCTTGCAGTCATGCATCAGGGGGCCGAGATCACCACCATTGAAGGCCTGGGTTCGCCAGATAATCTTCACCCCATGCAGGCGGCCTTTATCAAGCATGATGGCTTCCAGTGCGGCTACTGCACCTCCGGGCAAATTTGCTCATCAGTAGCGGCGCTAAAAGAGATTCAGGACGGCATTCCAAGTCACGTCACGGTCGATTTGGTTTCCGCTCCAGAAACAACTGCCGATGAGATCCGTGAACGTATGAGCGGCAACATCTGTCGCTGTGGTGCATACGCCAACATCCTTGCCGCCATTGAAGATGCTGCGGGGGAGATAAAATCATGAAGGCGTTTACCTATGAACGAGTGAACACCCCAGCCGAGGCGGCACTTAGCGCTCAGCGCGTACCCGGCGCAAAATTTATCGCGGGCGGGACCAATCTGCTGGACCTGATGAAGCTGGAAATTGAAACGCCCACCCACCTTATCGATGTGAACGGCCTCGGGCTCGATAAGATTGAAGTGACCGACGCGGGTGGGCTGCGCATCGGCGCACTGGTACGGAACACCGACCTGGCGGCTCACGAGCGCGTGCGTCGTGATTACGCGGTACTCTCCCGCGCCCTGCTCGCTGGCGCGTCTGGTCAGTTACGTAATCAGGCAACCACCGCAGGTAATCTGCTCCAGCGCACGCGCTGCCCCTATTTTTACGACACCAATCAGCCCTGCAATAAGCGCCTGCCCGGGAGCGGCTGCGCGGCGCTTGAAGGCTTTAGCCGTCAGCACGCGGTGGTAGGCGTAAGCGAAGCCTGCATTGCCACCCATCCGAGCGATATGGCGGTCGCAATGCGGTTGCTGGATGCGGTGGTGGAAACCATCACGCCGGAGGGAAAGACTCGCAGTATCACACTGGCTGATTTTTATCACCCACCGGGGAAAACGCCGCACATTGAAACCGCCCTGCTTCCCGGTGAGCTTATCGTTGCGGTGACGTTACCTCCGCCGCTCGGCGGAAAACATATCTACCGTAAGGTGCGCGATCGCGCCTCCTACGCCTTTGCCCTGGTATCGGTCGCGGCGATTATTCAGCCTGACGGCAGCGGGCGCGTCGCGCTGGGCGGAGTAGCACATAAGCCCTGGCGCATTGAGGCTGCGGATGCTCAGCTATCCCAGGGGGCGCAGGCCGTATATGACGCGCTGTTCGCCAGCGCCCATCCCACCGCTGAAAACACCTTTAAACTCCTGTTGGCGAAGCGAACGCTTGCCTCCGTACTGGCTGAAGCGAGGGCACAAGCATGAAATTTGATAAACCCGCAGGGGAAAACCCGATCGATCAGCTGAAGGTTGTCGGTCGTCCCCATGACCGCATCGACGGACCGCTGAAAACTACCGGCACGGCACGCTACGCCTACGAATGGCATGAAGAAGCCCCCAACGCCGCCTATGGCTATATCGTCGGTTCCGCCATGGCCAAAGGACGCCTCACCGCCCTTGATACGGACGCCGCGCAAAAAGCGCCGGGCGTACTGGCTGTCATTACCGCCAGTAACGCCGGGGCACTCGGCAAAGGCGACAAAAACACCGCCAGGCTGTTAGGCGGTCCCACTATTGAGCACTATCATCAGGCCATTGCGCTGGTAGTGGCCGAGACCTTCGAACAGGCGCGAGCGGCGGCCTCGCTGGTGCAGGCGCACTATCGCCGTAATAAAGGAGCTTACTCCCTGGCGGACGAAAAACAGGCCGTCAGTCAGCCGCCGGAAGACACGCCCGACAAAAACGTCGGTGACTTTGACGGAGCTTTCACCTCCGCTGCGGTGAAGATTGATGCTACCTACACGACCCCGGACCAGAGCCATATGGCGATGGAGCCGCATGCCTCGATGGCCGTCTGGGATGGAAATAAGCTTACTCTCTGGACCTCAAATCAGATGATTGACTGGTGCCGCACCGATCTGGCAAAAACGCTAAAAGTGCCCGTGGAGAATGTGCGTATTATCTCCCCGTATATCGGCGGAGGGTTTGGCGGCAAGCTGTTCCTGAGAAGCGATGCGCTGCTGGCGGCCCTCGCCGCCCGAGCGGTGAAACGTCCGGTTAAAGTGATGCTCCCCCGCCCCACTATTCCCAATAACACCACGCACCGCCCCGCCACCCTTCAGCACCTGCGTATCGGTGCCGACCAGAGCGGGAAAATCACAGCTATCTCACATGAAAGCTGGTCCGGAAACCTGCCCGGCGGCACGCCGGAAACGGCGGTACAGCAAAGCGAATTACTCTACGCCGGGGCAAACCGTCATACCGGCCTGCGGCTCGCCACGCTTGATTTGCCGGAAGGGAACGCCATGCGTGCGCCCGGCGAAGCCCCCGGTCTGATGGCGCTCGAAATCGCGATCGACGAACTGGCGGAAAAAGCGGGCATCGATCCCGTCGAGTTTCGCATCCTGAATGACACTCAGGTTGACCCCGCCGACCCGACGCGCCGCTTCTCTCGCCGTCAGCTTATCGAGTGCTTGCGCACCGGAGCGGATAAATTTGGCTGGAAGCAGCGCAACGCCACACCCGGACAGGTACGCGACGGAGAGTGGCTAGTCGGCCACGGCGTCGCGGCGGGCTTTCGCAATAATCTGCTGGAAAAATCGGGGGCTCGGGTTCACCTCGAACAAAACGGCACCGTTACCGTGGAAACGGACATGACCGACATTGGCACCGGCAGCTACACCATTCTGGCCCAGACGGCGGCGGAAATGCTTGGCGTACCGCTGGAGCAGGTTGCGGTTCACCTTGGCGACTCCAGTTTCCCGGTTTCTGCGGGTTCTGGCGGACAATGGGGCGCGAATACCTCCACCTCCGGCGTTTACGCCGCCTGTGTGAAGCTTCGCGAAATGATTGCCTCGGCAGTCGGGTTTGATCCTGAGCAGTCGCAGTTTGCCGACGGCAAGATTACCAACGGTACCCGAAGCGCCACGCTACATGAGGCCACCGCAGGCGGCAGACTGACAGCGGAAGAGAGCATTGAATTCGGAACACTGAGCAAGGAGTACCAGCAGTCGACCTTTGCCGGGCATTTTGTGGAGGTCGGCGTGCATAGCGCGACGGGAGAAGTTCGGGTCCGGCATATGCTCGCTGTGTGTGCTGCAGGACGCATCCTGAATCCGAAAACTGCACGCAGCCAGGTCATTGGCGCAATGATTATGGGCATGGGCGCGGCACTGATGGAGGAGCTGGCGGTGGATGACCGTTTGGGCTACTTCGTTAATCACGATATGGCGGGGTATGAGGTGCCGGTCCATGCGGATATCCCAAAACAGGAGGTGATTTTCCTGGATGATACCGACCCCATATCCTCCCCGATGAAGGCCAAAGGTGTCGGTGAGCTGGGCCTGTGCGGCGTGAGCGCTGCTATCGCCAACGCGGTGTATAACGCCACCGGTATTCGGGTACGCGATTATCCCATCACTCTGGATAAGCTGCTCGATAAGCTGCCGGATGTGGTTTAAGGAGGAACAATGTCATACCCGCTTTTTGATAAAGACGAACACTGGCATAAGCCAGAGCAGGCGTTTCTCACCGATGACCACCGGACCATTCTGCGCTTCGCCGTAGAGGCGCTAATGTCCGGTAAAGGAGCGGTGCTGGTGACGCTGGTGGAGATACGCGGCGGCGCGGCGCGCCCGCTCGGGGCGCAGATGGTGGTGCGCGAAGATGGTCGTTACTGCGGTTTTGTCTCTGGCGGCTGCGTGGAGGCCGCTGCCGCTTTTGAAGCGCTGGAGATGATGGGCTCAGGCTGCGATCGCGAAATTCGCTATGGCGAAGGTTCGCCGTGGTTTGACATCGTTCTGCCCTGCGGCGGTGGGATCACGCTGACGCTCCATAAACTACGCTCGGCACAGCCTCTGCTCGCCGTGCTGAACCGCCTGGAACAGAGAAAACCGGCGGGGCTGCGCTACGATCCGCAAGCACAATCGTTGGTGTGCCTGCCCACGCAAACCCGAACGGGCTGGAATCTCAATGGCTTTGAGGTGGGGTTCAGGCCATGCGTCAGGCTGATGATTTACGGACGTTCTCTTGAGGCGCAGGCAACCGCGAGTCTTGCAGCAGCCACAGGCTATGACAGCCATATCTTCGATCTTTTTCCGGCCTCAGCCAGCGCTCAGATCGATACCGATACGGCGGTCATTTTGCTGTGCCATGATCTCAACCGGGAGCTGCCAGTGTTGCAGGCCGCGCGAGAAGCAAAACCCTTTTATCTCGGCGCATTGGGCAGCTATCGAACCCACACGTTACGTCTGCAAAAGCTCCACGAGCTGGGATGGTCCAGGGAGGAAACAACGCAAATCCGGGCACCCGTCGGGATATTCCCCAAAGCCCGGGATGCGCATACTCTGGCACTCTCCGTGCTGGCAGAAGTCGCCTCTGTACGTCTCCATCAGGAGGAGGATTCATGCCTGCCCCCGTCGTCCTGATCCTTGCGGCCGGGCGTGGAGAGCGCTTTCTCGCCTCCGGGGGAAATACCCATAAGTGTATCGGCTGGCGTCAGTCCCCGGAGGTTGCGCCTTATCGCTGGCCATTTGAAGAAAACGGGAGAACTTTCGACCTTGCGATTGAACCGCAGATTACGACTAATGATCTGCGTCTGATGTTGAGGCTGGCTCTTGCCGGCGGAGGAATAACAATTGCCACTCAGGAAACTTTCAGGCCATATATTGAAAGCGGTAAGCTTGTATCGCTGCTTGATGACTTTCTTCCACAATTTCCGGGCTTCTATCTGTATTTCCCACAGCGTCGCAATATTGCACCAAAGCTCCGCGCCCTGATTGACTACGTCAAAGAATGGCGGCAGCAATTGGCTTAAATGTCTGCACCTGCACTGCCTGATGTCAGAACAGTATTTTGATGAATTGCCAAGGTTACAATGGCACAAATACGGCACAGGAGGAAACGTGGTGTATTTAAATATGGGGTAACTCTTTGATTTTAATGGTGCGATAATAGGAGTCGAACCTACGACCTTCGCATTACGAATTATAAGAATCCGCTTCTAATTCAAAGCATTACCCCATCAACACTGCGCTCACACGTCCCACCACATCAAAACATGTAAAGCCTTGCAAGCCATTGCGAGGCTTTATGTGTCTCAGTTTTGTCCCACCTTTTATTACGACTTGCATAGCCAATGAAGATAAACGTGACGACAAACGGCGCAGCAATCTTCCTTTCTTTCACACTTTCCCAACCCAGCATGTATACTTTTCTGCCATAACTAAAGTGAATGCCTGTTATGAGCAACAAACAGGCATTAGCGCCGCTAGCATATTAGCTACCATTCGACTGCCACACTTAAGATTGATTTCTTAAGTATAACCCGGTTTCTAATACTACTTATATATTCAGCTCTGAGATTCATTTTTATCTCGTAAAGCTAGTTTTATGACTTCCTGTTAGCTGACTGTCTTCATAATAAAATGCTCCACTAAACTCCTGTCGACCATAATGATGACTTGATATGAGTGAGCCCCCTATAACGCCCTTTTCACCTAATAATGTCCAAACGATTTCAAAACCATTGTCCCTTAACATTGTTAAAAATGGTTCTTTTTTAACAAGTAGATGCGGCTTTGAAGCATATACAGCTTCAGCTGCAAAGCAAACCATAGTTCCATTTTCATCATTGAAGCTACCCTCTACTTCCCCACTTTTTAATCCCATCTTTTCAAAGATTAAGTTACTAGGCTTCAAAAAATTCAAAGTTTCTATTTTTGATTTGTCGAACTCCTCTTCCCACAAATAATTAATCGAAGTGACACTAACATCAGCTATCTTAGCTACAGACTCCCGGTCTGTTACCGAAGTCCAGTCAGATCCACCATAATAATCTGATTTAAAAGACTTAAATGCTTCGGACCAATAGTACTCCCTATTAAATAATTGGTATCTATCAGTACATTCCGGCATCCACCTGCCCATAAAGTCTTGAGCTATTGCCCAACATCTAAAATTTTCAAATTCTTCAACTTTAACGATATAACTTCTGATCTGATACCAAACCTCTTTTCGTGGGTGCCCCCAATCATCGTTTCCAATAATTTTTGGTTCTTTCCATGATGGATGACTTTCTAATACTATCCATTCATCACCATTATCATCTTTAACTTCAATAAAAGCATATGAATTAGTTATAGTAGTAGAACTTTTAACCCAGTCTTCATTAGAGCAAGTCCAATCAAACACTTCATCATTAAGCCACCACATTTCTTTATTGCTTATTTTTTTCGTTCCAGTTTCTTTAAGTAAGATAGTGGGATCTATATCTCTTACGTAAGGCTCCCATGGCCCTTGGTATGGATTTTCCTTTCGTTCGTCACCATAACCTTCAAAACGAGTAAAATTATCGGCTAGCCTTGCCATGTATTCATAATAAGCAATCCATTGGTATTTTTTACCAATCCGTTCTTGGAATGCCTCTCTACGTCCACGTCCAGTTCCTATTTGTTGGTCAAAATTACCATGCTTCTCCGGATCCCAACCAAGCTCTATAACACGATTGAATATAAATTGTTGAGCTAGTCGAAGATCAAAGTGTTTATCAGTTTCCAGCAGATTATTATTATGATCCAGGTATGGCTCTATTTCATTTTCAAACTCACTTAACAGATCGTATGACAATGAATTCTTAAATAATTTCTTGCTCGCCTTTATTTCTTCCTGTGCTTTTCTACCGACCACACGACCAAATTTAATTCCTTCGCATTTATCATCATAAATGAAAGGATCTGTGGCATCATACAAGTCTTTTTGTTGATCAGTTAGTTTACATTTGAAAGTTTTAAAAACTTGCTTACGGTCAACAGGGGTTTCATTAAACTTGCAACCAGACCAATCAGAATGATTATAATTTGTTCCAATAGTATATCGTGAAAAGTCACCATCTTCCATAATAGAGCTCCAGAGTTCCCGATAAGGTTCTTTATCATAAAGGGACTCTAGTTCCTCTTTTGAAGGAATCTTGTCAGGCCAAATGCTGTTGTAGGGTGGTCTAGTCTTGGATAATTCAATGCTTTCAAGTTCCAATCCAAGATGATTAGCAAATTCAATAATCTCTCTAGCATAATCTCTAAGTAATATATTTGGATACACATACTTAGAACAAAATACCTTTTGGTAAACAGTTTCGGCTAAATATTTTAGTTCTTTAATATTATCAGTTCGCAATGTACAGCCTAATGCAACTGCAAATATTCTTTCCCAAACGTAAGGATCATTTACACCATAAAACTTATCAATTATTTTTCTCAATACAGGAATTCTTGGCTCGAGTAAACTCACTAAAGCCTTAGTTGAGCAATCTCGAAGTTCTCGGTTACTAGAAGTTAAAAACCAGCATAAACTAGTTGCAACTAGCTCGATTGACTCATCCGAAACAAAGCTTTTATCTGTTCTGGCCCATGCCCAATCGATTAGATGCCTAAATGCTGAGTCTTCACTATATTTATATTTAAGTTCTGTAGTCCAAAACGAATCTCGATTTGCCAAAGAATAATCTTTTAGCCAATCATGCAAGAAATTAGCATTAAAGGGATGGCCAACTAAACCTGAAATAGAGATCACTGCCTCGAGGAAATGATCAAAACTATCTTTAAATTTAAAAACATGTTCATTGATGAAAGGTCTAATTTTTTCGAAATCAATAGCCTTAATATCGCGCCATATCAAGCTATCAATAAAGGCTTCTAGTAATTTAAGATTATTGCTGAACTCCGGCAGAAATTCATAAAGCTCTTTTTCATACCTTTCTGGCAATTGAATAGACAACGCCTCTACTATTCCCGATTTTATATAAAAATCACATTCATCATGAAAATATTTTTTCAGACGACCATCAGGCTTAAATTCACTTTCGATATTTTCAACATCATTTAATAAAAAATTAACAGTTAAATGATCATCAAACCTTTCAAAAGCCACATAAACTACTTCCTCAGTAGAATTATCATCATTTCTCACTATGCCTTTAGTCAATAATCCTTCGTCAATCAAGGCGCTGAGGAAGGTTTTATCAGCAACATAATCATTAACTACAGATTGAACCACTGAGTGAGCATCTTTAAGTGAAATACTATTACGACCAATCTCTAATTTGAATTTTATGATTTCATTGAGAGCATCTTTAACAAGAGGAAAACTGGGATCGAATGCATATTTTTTTGGCGATGCTAATGATTTATTTACCCCTTCAACTAAAAAGTTAAAAATATTTGAAATCCCATTAAATCCAACAGGCACTTTGGTTAAACCATTTTTCTTAATGCCTTCACACAATAACTTAAGAAATAGAGGATTTTTAAACTCTGGATTAAGGTTAGGAGATGAAGGCCTCTCAATATTGTAATAATCATAAAATAGACTAACCGCTTCCAACTCAACGTTCTGGAATCCAATATGTTCATGAATTTCAAAATTATTTCGCACAACATTCTCATGTGAAATTGTTACATTTCTATATGTTGTTCTGACTGACATTATCAGACCAAGCCATTCAAAGCATCTGATTTCATCGACAAAACTGTTAATATTGTCATTCCAGAATTTATTTCCATTACCTTCATTAATAGCATCAATAAAAACTAAGACTCTTTTTCCTGTTTTTTTGCCATATAAATTCAGTTTTTCTAGGAATTCACGAGAAGTGATTTTAAGCTGTAATCTCTTGAAGATTTGTGACCATGGAGATTCATCTGAAGTAAGTTGTTGCCCTAGTATGAGTAGTGAAGGATACCCAGAAGCAATTCGATTTTTAATCACATCAGCCAGTAAATGAGACTTACCAATTCCTGCTTTTCCTTCGAGAAGTAAGAATGGGTTGTTAGCCAACTTCACTGTTGTTGAATTAATGAATATACGTAATTCATTGCACGCATAGTCAAATTCCCGAAGCATTCGCAGAGTAGATGAATACTTATCACTGTAATGCTTGGTTTCACCTACTTGCTCTGACTTTTCTCGGAGTTCCCACAATATTGATACCGCTCCGCCAATAGCTGTCTGGCAGCTAGAAACATAGTTATTAAATTTATTTATAGGGATTTCATCTAATTTAGAAAAATTAATCTCCTGATATATATCAGAAATTTCTTTTAAGGACTGGTTTATTTCAAATAATTCTGAGGAAATTACATCGCAACTATGTAATTTCTTTCCAGCGACCAGAAAGCTATCTATATGCGAATAAAATATTTTAGAAAAATCATTAGTTCTACCGAGGCCATCAAATATCTCTGCTATTTCTAGCTTTACGTTGAGTTCGGGTGTGTATCGACCTCCCAAGTCAGCTATTGCTTGACTATTTTTTTCATTTAACCAATCATCACTTAAGTGAAAAGTTAGTTTCTCATCTATAGACCGTAAAATAAGTTTGACTTGAATGAGCTCTTCATTAATATCGAATATTTTTTCTTTATACGTTTCTTCGATATGTAGCTTTTTTAACTTCGAACAATTATTGATTTTTAATGATAACATCCCATAAAAAAGGCTGAGTTGTTGTTGAGTTGGGGGAGTGACGCTTGGATATTCTTTGAACTTGTCTAATAACATCTCTTTGTCAGGGAACTCTTTAAAAAGGATGTACTCATTCAACATCTCAAACAATGGTTTAGAATGATAAAATGGAATTGCTCCACTTTCTACTGGATATGTTTCTTCAAACTCAATTGCCGTCTCTTCAATTAGTTGATATAATCTATCCACATATTTTTCTGTGGGGAATAATGCTTTCTTAATCCAACTATATCCTTCTTGAGAAATGAATTGATCAATAAGTTTAGTTGCTACATAAGTTGCCACTGTAATTGATATGGGTTCCATGATTAGCTTCTCCCAACAATTAAATTTTTACCAAGCGTTTATGCTTTCCAATAATTATTACATCTCACCGTAAAACATATTTATATGGTTTTAAACCTATCTGTAAATCTTGACACCTTGGCAAGAACCTAATCCTACATTTTAATATCAATCTATATAATATCGCCAGCGTCATAATAATCGGGCTTGTCATAGTTAAGTATTCGCCTCCGATATCCCAATGAGATAAGTAAGTCATAAGTGTTATAAATGAAAAGGTTACATTTTTCAAAGAGTTATTATGATGGAATATTATTCAAAACGCAATGTAGCTGAAACGAGTCTGAGTTTAACATCCGCTCCTAGTACATAGTAGTCCTAGGGACAGTGGCGTAAAGTCATAGATGGCCGGTGGGAGGTGATGGAAATCCTCTCATGCAAAAAATACATAAAATCGATAACGGCTGGAAATCATTCAATACTCGCACTATCGAAAGTTCACCAGCCAACCGCGCACAATCTTGCATACGACATGCTACGGTTTCATTTATCTCCGACCGGAAACTTCTTATACAGTGTCGATATACCAACATCATAGATGATCGCCACCTTCTGGCGAGGAACTCCTGATGCAATTAATCGTCCGGCTTGTGCCCATTGTTCTGGTGTAAGTTTGGGACGACGTCCACCAATTCGTCCCTGTGCGCGAGCAGCTTCCAGTCCAGCTTTTGTTCGTTCAACAATCAGTTCTCGTTCCATTTCAGCCAGGGCACCCATCACATGAAAGAAAAAACGCCCCATCGGCGTGCTGGTATCAATAGCATCCGTCAGGCTGCGAAAATTAACGCCACGTTCGCGCAACTCCTCAACCAGAATGACCAGATGCCGCATACTACGCCCCAGCCGATCCAGTTTCCAGACCACCAGAGTGTCACCTGCCGATAATGTCCTGAGCAGTTTTTTCAGTCCCGGTCTTTCGGACTTCGTACCGCTTATCTTGTCTTCAAAAATCAGTTCACATCCTACACAGTTCAACGCATTACGTTGTAGATCGGTGTTCTGGTCATTTGTTGATACGCGAACATAGCCAATAAGCATGGTAGATCCCCCAGGTAAAAGCAGGAATGATGCCATTTGCTCGTTATTTCTGCATTTTCATAAACCTTGGTTTGGGAGAAGGTGCTCCAGCTATTGGCGTTCCGTTCTTCTGGCCGTCCGCTGCAATGCCAAATACTGTAATCGACAGCTGGTCCAGTATGGTGTTTTTGAAGTTCAACGGCGCGAAATTCTCTGCCACTGATTATCCTGTGCTGGCGAAAGTGTTTCCTTCGCTGGTATTACCTGAAGCCCGCGGTGATTTCATTCGTATCTGGGATGACGGGCGAGGTGCAGACGGTGGTCGCGAATTATTAAGCTGGCAGGCAGCTACAAACTTTTCTCAGTTTGCCGGGAATATAGGCGAAGGTGCGGGACACGCAATTAACTTTCATGATGGCATCGCCGGAAATCAGCCAGGATTTTCACGATTTAATTTCACCAGTAACTCTGTGGGTGATGGTGTGAATTTTGTTGCTGTCAGACCGCGAAATATTGCATTTAACTTTCTGGTGAGGGCTAAATAATGAAACCTGTTTTTGATGAAAATGGGCTGGCTACAGTGCCGGGCGATATGCGTTGTTTTTATTATGATGCTGAAACATCTGAGTATACGGGCTGGTCTGATGAATATATTAATACTGGCGTAAGTATGCCCGCCTGTTCCACTGGTATTGACCCTGGCGAAAACATTCCGGGAAGAGTGGCAGTATTTACAGGTAAGGGATGGCGCCATGAAGAAGACCATCGCAATGAGACTGTTTACTTAATCGAAAATGGCGCAGCTGTTACAGTGGATTATATCGGTGCCATCAAAGACGGTTATGTCACGATTTCACCGTTAACGCCATACGATAAATGGGATGGTGAGAAATGGGTGACAGACACTGAGGCACAACACAGTGCCGCAGTAGACGCGGCAGAAGCACAGCGCCAGTCACTGATTGATGCAGCAATGGCTTCCATTAGTCTGATTCAGCTGAAATTACAGGCCGGACGGAAACTGACTCAGGCAGAAACAACCCGACTTAACGCCGTGCTGGATTACATTGACGCGGTGACGGCAACAGATACCAGCACCGCGCCGGATATCATCTGGCCTGAACTGCCGGAGGCGTAGGCCATTCAATATCGGGTGCTGTTGACGTATCAACACGCATCAGCAGCACACGGTATTTCTTCCATTGGGTGAGAGTTGTAGCTTCTTCATCAGTTGCGATATCAGCATCAACAGCATCCTGACGCCAGGATATTTCACTGTCAGCTTTTTCCCGTAATTGGGATTTTTTAACTTCAGCAATAGCTATTAATTCCTTTTTGGTCGGCTGAGGAATATCTATCAGTGCTGGTTTTCCATTCAGTGTTCCAATCTGTTTTCCTGGTGGAATATCCATAAATAACTTCTTATGTTCTTCCTCACTGACTATTACACCATCATCAGGCCACAGACCTGATGCCTCAAATTTTTCTTTCTCCGATATGGGGAAAAAGCCATTTGCTTTAGCGCTCCATACGTACATATCAATACCCCACCGCTATAATGTCCACATTAAATCCCCCGGGACCTGCCTGCCAGATGCTGGCCCCTGTTAATGATTTTGTTTGATGAACAACCGCCACATTTGCTGGCGATTGTGTTTCAGTTGTTACAGTACCGATATCATTCCAGTTAATTGAGATGGAATAGTTCGTTGTTGTAAACGACCGGGGGAAAGTTATGTGTCTTACATTGGTGCCGACAGGAAATCCAAGATAAACACGCTGAATTATCATTCCTCCAGGTAACATAACCCAGTTAGCACCTTCTCCAAAACCAACATTTATGAAAATGCAGAAATAACGAGCAAATGGC
>OGLS01001024.1_pt1 | contig 20056 bp, 17 predicted proteins | sample 1572881 | NCBI WGS metagenome assembly OGLS01 (sample SAMEA2582013, study PRJEB24529) | metagenome | biome: Human gut stool | place: China | collected 2011
GTGCAAAATAGCCGGTGACCTGATAGCCCCAGCTGCCGTCAAACGGATATTCCATCACCGGCAGCAGCTCTACATGGGTGTAGCCCATATCCTTGATGTACGGGATCAGCTCGTCCGCCAGCTCGGAGTAGTTGTAGGGCTTGCCGCCCTCCTTCATCTTCCAGCTGCCGGCGTGCATCTCGTAGATATTCATCGGGCCGTTGATCACGTCCGCCTTTTTCTGTGCGGTCTGCCATGCGGCGTCGTGCCATGCAAAGCCGGACAGATCGTAGACCTTGCTGCCGTTGGACGGCCGGGTCTCGGCGTGGAAGGCGTAAGGATCGGCCTTGTAGACAAGGTCGCCTGCACGGGTGGTTACGCAATATTTATAAACATCGTATTCCTTCATGCCGGGAATGAACAATTCCCACACGGAATCGCCATCCACCTTGCGCATGGGATGGCTGCCAGGCTTCCAGCTGTTGAAGTCGCCCACAACACTGATGGCTGCGGCGTGCGGTGCCCATACGCGGAACACGACGCCGGATTCCCCGACCCGTGTTTCCAGATGTGCGCCGAAGTAGCGGTAAGCCTCGCAGTTGTTGCCCTGCTTGAACAGGTACACCGGCAGGTCCGATGTATTGCTCTGAATCTTTTCTTCGGTCGGTTTCATAAACTGCTCCTCCCCGTGCGGAAGCCGAAAGCGGCTTCCGCAGCTTTGTACTCTTTTATATTAAAAGGTTTTTACCATTTTTGCAAGACTTTTTGTCCAAAATTCAAATACAATTACCACAAATTTTCTTGACTTCTCTGTATGTTGTGGGCATACCATCCAAAATTTGCAGCTCGACATCGTGTAAACTGCTCATTTGTCAAACGGTTCCGGCGAAAGCGTTGCGAAAACAGAAAAGGGGGTCGGAGAAAGCCCGCAGACTTTCCCCGACCCCGAAATAAAAATAGTATTCTGCTTAACATCAAAAGAGACCGCTGCACAGTTTGTACAGCGGTCTCTTTGCGTGGTTATTGTGTTTTGTTTACGGCTCAGCCCACAACGTAGACGTTGACCTGAATGGCGCCGTTGATGACGCTTTCGGCGTAGGTCTCGTAGAACAGGTCTACAAGGATCTGCCCCTTCTGGACGGCGATGCCGGTGTCGGTGGCTACGGCGTAGCCGTAGACGAACTTGCCGTCGGTGGAGGTGATGTAGAGCTTGGTGCCGTAGGGGATCACGTCCGGGTCCACAGCCACGGTGCCATAGCCCAGACCCAGACCGGAAGAGCCCTTGCCGGTACGGGAATAGTAGCCGGTGGCCTTGCCGGTAAGCACCTTGCTATAAGAGGTGGGGGCGTTGGTGGTGCCGTCCGCGCCGGTCAGGGGGGACACCGGCGCACCTGCGCCGTAGGTCTTGATGACGTGGTCGGTGGGCTCCACCGTGGTGGTGGTATCCACAACGGTGCTGTTCTCCAGCTCGCCGTCCACATAGCGGTCACGGGTGGTCACGGTCTGCTGACCGGCTGCGCCGTGCTGCAGGGTGGTGGTGCGGCCGGTGTTGCGGAAGTACAGGCTGGTGTAGACATACTGGGTGTCGTAGGGGATGGCCTGAGTTTCCACCCGCTCTGCGTAGTCCACGCGGTGGACCACGATCTTGCTGCCGGCGGTCACAACGTGATCCAGCGCCGGCTCGGTGTAGTCGTCCCCTTCAAGGGTGATACCGGCGCGCTCCAGTGCATCGGCTACGGTGCCGAACACCAGCTTTACAGGGTACTCCTGCCCGTCGGCGGTGATGCTGACGGAGAATGCGCGCTCGATGTTCAGGGAGGCAAGATTGCCGCTGAACGCGGTGTAGTAGACCTCATCGCCCTCCTCAGAGCGGATGCCGGAAAGGTGCATGACCTGTGCGGGGGAAGCATCGGCATCGGTCAGAAGGACCTGCCGTGCACCATTGGAGTCGGTGACGTAGGTCAGCCGCAGATTTGCAGCGGTGACGCCAAGGGTAGCCACAAGACATACCACCATGACACAAAATGCCAGCACACGGGGAGATACTGCCTGCTTTGCGGCAGTAACTGCTTTCTTCAATTTAACGGAAGCGATACGAGACAACTCCTCTCTTTGTCGTATTTGGCGCGGCCGCGGGTCTGTATTGCATCGGCACCCCGGCCGCCCGGACTGTGGCTGCTCTGAGTATAAGCGTCTCACAGTCAAATACGATGCTCTCTTCGGGTAAAAAGAATGAGCACCGTATTACAGGTTGGAATCCGCTTCGGGCAGACCACAAAACTGCCCCGGCACAGGCCGCATCTGCCCATGCCGTGCCGTCCGCAGGACGGCTTTTTACTTCATCCAGATAGAATTTAAACGCTGCAACGTTCGTTGCGCAAACGCTATTTTACCAGACCGTAAAGCATCTGTCAAATTTGCGTCTTGCACTTTGTTAGATTTGTAACATTATTTTTTGTGCAATTTTCACAGTGTTTCTTTTGATATTTTGGTTTTTAGGTAGTTTCCTTCTGATTTTTTCCTTTTTTCTGGGGGCAATTCGTTCATGAATTTTTAACATTTACACCGGCTTTTTTCTCTGCGAATAAGGCCGCAGCAGCGGCCGCTGCGCCCAAAACAAGCTGCCCCACATCGCGGGTTTTGCATGGAAAACCTGCAGGGGAATTACCCGGTCCCGGCAGGGGAGAAAAGCCCGCATTTCCGGTGCCAAAACCCCGTTTAGCAAAATGCCGAAGAACAGAAAATTTCACATTTTTAGTACACACTGGATAGTTTTGCGCCCCCGGCGGTACAATCGGGACAGCAAACAGAAAAGGAGGTTTTGCATGGAGATCGAGATCCTTGAGCAGCAGTGCGGCGGCACCGAATTTGTGCCCCGGCCGCACCGGCTGCACCTTGGCGCACAGAACGCCGAGGGGGTGGACCGGCTGCAGTTTATCCTGCCCGCAGCGTGGGCGGGGTGCACTCTGGCGCTGTATCTGCGCCGCAGCGATGGGGTGCAGCTGGCCGCCATTCCGCTGGACGCCGACGACAGTGTGACGGTGGACCGCCGCCTGACCGGCAGCGTGCGGGGACAGTGGATGCTGGCCGCCATAGGCAGCGGCGGCTACACCGCCTACACCCGCCCCGGCAGCTACGATGTGTACGCCACCCTGCCTACGGACGGCGGCAGTGAGGAGCTGCCGCCCTCGGTGTACGAGCAGTTTGTGGCGCGCGTGCTGGAAAGCGCCCACGCCGCAGCGGAAAGCGCCCGCCGTGCCGAGAACGGTGCGGCAGATACCGCCATGCAGGCGGCACTGGCGCAAAAGACTGCGGACAAAATTCTGGCCGACCGTACCGATGCCGAGGCCTGCGCAAAGCGGGCGGAGGCCGCCGCACTGCGGGCAGAAAGCTATGCACCCACCGGTGGGCAGGTGCTGAGCGTGAACAACAAGGGCGGCGCGGTGCAGCTGAACGCACAGGATGTGGGGGCGGTGCCAAGCCCGGCGCAGCCTTTGCCTGGCGAGATGGTGCGCATTCTCAGCGTGGATGCCGCCACCGGCGCGGTGCAGACTGATACCACCCCGCTGCCGGACCTGCGCCCCTATGTGCGCAGCGAGACCGTGCCTACGGCGGCAACGCCCGGCGCGGTGCGGGCAGACGGGCAGTACGGCGTTGCGGTGCGGGCAGATGCTACCCTGACCATCGTGCCCGCCACGGCGGCGCAGCTGGACCGTATGACCGAGGCCTATGCGCCCCTGACCCCGGCGCTGCTGCCCTACGGCGTAAAAAAGGCGCTGACCAGTGCCGCCGGGGCAGCAAGCTGGTCGGCGCAGGAAAAGGCCGCCGCACTATTGCAGCTGGGTGCGGACGACCGGTTCTACTCCAAGGCTGAGGCAGACCGGAAATTCGGCATGGGCTACACCATGCCGCCCGCCACCGCAGCCGTGCTGGGCGGCGTGAAGGTGGGGCGGGGCCTGACCGTGAGCGCAGACGGCACACTGGAAGTAACGGCGGAAAACCTTGACACGGTGCTGGGCTTTAGCCTGACAGAAAAACTGAATCAACTGAGAGGAGTGACGGACATGAACGGAAAGCTTGTCTACACAAGCGCCGGTGCAGCGGGCAAAAGCGACAAGAGGCTGACTGTGCCGGACGAGGTGGATTACATTGTGGTAAGGATGGCGATCCCTCTGGAATGTACCACGATCGCTACTACCGGCGGAGTAGCCGCAGCGGCGGCTGCGGACTACGGCAGCACCCGCATTGTGCGGGGCGGTACGGCGGTGGCCATGGTGGGCGGCGGCAAAACCTACAATCTGCGGGACGGCATTTACTGCAGGGGCGAAGCACTGGTGAAGGTGAGTTTTGCTGCGAACGGCACGGTAAGCATCAGTACAGCAAACCAGGAGGCGACCACGGACGGCAGCTACCCCTTCAATGTGGAGGGCTACCGGTATGTATAAGGATGGTGCAGCATGAATGAGATGACCATCCGGCTGGAGCGCAACGGCGCGGCAATGGTGCCCGGCGGACAGCTGCTGCTGGGGTATGCGGGCAACCGGGGCAACTACCGGCTGCGCATCGAGCAGCGGGGCGAGTGGAAGGGGCTGACCGTGTGCGCCCACTGGCACACCCCCGGCGCAAGCGCGGCTACGCTGGTGGAAAACGGAAGTCTGACCGTACCGGCGGCGGTGACGGCAGTGCCCGGCGCGGGCTGCCTCACCTTTGAGGGCACGGACGGCAGCCGCACCGTGACCAGCGCTGATGTGCGGTGCAAAGTATGCGCCAACAGCGGCACGGCAGAGGGCACGATGCCCGCCCCGGCTACGCCTGCGTGGGAGGCGCTGGTGGGGCTGCTGGGCACAGGCGGCATTACCACCGCAGAAAAACAGGCGCTGCTGGCAGTGCTGCGGCTTCTGGCGGCGGGCAATGACGCAGCCATGGCAGCCTGTGACCGTCTGGCGACGCTGTGGGACAACCCGCAGCCGCCGAAGGAGAACGTTTTTGCCGTGCTGGGGCAGGCGGTCCTTGGAAAAATGATCTTAGGGAGGAACAAATGAGCTACGTAAAACAGAATTTTGTGGACGGCCAGACCCTGACGGCTGCCCAGCTGAATCACATGGAAGCAGGCATTGCAGCAGCCGCCACAGGCGTCAAGGGAGACAAGGGCGACCCCGGCCCGCAGGGTCCAAAAGGTGATAAGGGCGACCCCGGCACTCTGGGTACGGCGACCGCAGCACCTGTCTACGCGCCCAGCCGCATGGGTTGCGTGAACTATGCGGACGTGGCTGGCTGCGACTATGCGCAGATCATCATCTACGGCCAGAGTCTGGCTTCCGGCACCGAGAGCCAGATCGCACTGACCGATACAGCGCTGGACGGTGTGTACATGGTGGGCAGCAGCGCGCACTGGTACAAGGCTGCCACCACCACCGGCCTGAACCCCTGCAAGAACGCGGGCTTTGAATCCCCCATCGTGGCGGCAGTGAACCACTTCGCCACCATGTACCGCAGACACCGGGACGCGGGACAGAAGTTCATCGCAAACTCTACCGGTCTGGGCGGGCGTTCCATCGAGCGGCTCTCCAAGGGCTGCACCAGCTATGGCTATGAGTACCTGTACAAGGACGCCTTTCTGGACTATCTGGACAATACCAAGGCGGCGGTCACCGCGCAGAACAAGACCGTGAAGTGTGTGGCTGTCGTGTTTATGCAGGGCGAGTACAACTACGACGGCCACAACAGCGGGCAGGGCTTTACCAACGGCACGGACGGCACCACCGACAAGGCCAAATACAAGCAGTATCTGCTCCAGCTGAAGAAGGATATGCAGGCCGACATCATGGCCAAGTACGGCCAGACTGAGCCGCCGCTGTTCTTTGTGTATCAGCCGGGCGGTTCGTTTATCACCAACGCCACCAGCAGCATCAACATGGCGCAGCAGGAGGCCGCAGCTGAGTGCGAGGACATGATCCTGCTGGGCAGCGCAATGCCCTGTCAGCGCTTTGCAGGCGGGCACATGACCTCCAACGGCTACCGCTGGCAGGGCGAGATGATCGGCAAACAACTGGCCGAGACCTTCCTGTGGGGCATGGCAGACCGGACCGTCATCGACCGCGCCATCACCGTGGAGGGCAGCAAGGTCTGCATCGACTACGAGGTGCCGGTGCCGCCGTTGGTGGCTGATACCTACACGGTACAGGCGCAGCCCAACTACGGCTTCTCCGTCTATGTGGACGGCGTGGGCGTGACCGTAGAAAAGGCCGAGGTACAGAACACCCGGGTAGTGCTGACCTGCGGGCAGGAACTGCACGGCAAGGTAGCGGTAAAGTATGCGGGCAACGCCGTGGGGGACCGAAACCATCGCGGCATCGGCAACATCCGCGACAGCGACCGCTACACCAGCCTGTACCTGTACGCAGACGATACCAACGAGACCTCCTCGGCGGGCAACACCGTGGACTACCGCCCCAAAACGGCAGAGGGCGAGAGCCTGAGCGGTAAGCACTATCCCCTGTGCAACTGGGCAAGCCACGCATACCGGGAGATCGTAGTGGACGCCATTCCCGCCACCGACTTTACGCCCAAGCTTTCCAGCAGCAAGGCAAGCGTGGGCGATACCCTGACCCTGAACGTCAGCTATGCCCCCGCCAACGCAAACAGCGGTCTGGGCGTTACATGGAAGGTATCGGACAGCACCAAGGCCAAGCTGGAAAACGGGAAGCTGACCATTCTGGGCGGCAGCAACAACGACACCGTGACCGTGACCGGCACGCTGGAAAACGGCGTGGAGCGGAGCGTGAGCGTGACCATTGTGGTGAGCGATAATCCCTATGCAGCCTACTACGGTTACTGGGACTTTACCGGCGGCAGCGCAGCGAACACGACCACCGCAAAGAACCTTGCGACCAAAAAGGACGACAGCATTCTGGTGAACATAAACGGCACCGACAGCGGCTATCTGACCGAGAGCGGCCTGACGCTGGCTGCGAACAGTGCCGTGAAGATCCCTGTTGCAAGCGGTATGCCGGCCGGCGTTGAGATCTACATGGACTTTACGATCCCGGAAGCCCTGTATGGCAGTGCACTGAACAAAAAGGGATTTATTTCGCTGGCAAAAGGCACGGAAAACAAGCTTGCATTCGGCAGTGAGAAGTACAGCTACGCTTGGCCCGCCCTCCAAGGTACAGCAGAAGGCAGAACGGGCGAGACAGAGATCGGCTGGCGCTATGCAACAGATGCCGGTGGCACCTCGCTGGGAAACACCGCTATGTGGTGGTCTAAATCTACGATGCACCAACATCTGCGGCTGCGGCTGAACACCTCTGGCGGCGGTGAGTTTGCGATGCAGGCAAATACAGACGGCGACAGCTGGCGCATTTGGACGCTGCCCGCCTATGGCGGTGCAGAATACAAGTACCCCTGCTTCAAGGCCTTCAAGAGCGCCTGTGACGCGATCATTCTGGGCAACCGTGCGACCCTGAATTTCTGCCCCGCAGGCACTATCCTCCATAGCGCTTATATCAAGGAATACAATGGTTAAGGAAGGATGTGAACTATGGCGATTAAGCAGTATAGCCTTATGGCAGACGGCAACTGCCGCCTTGCACCGGACTTTAAGGTGCGGGAGCTGCGCTGTAAGGACGGCACCGACACCGTTATGGTGGACGAGGCGCTGACCGTGGTGCTGCAGTGCATCCGGGAGCACTTTGGCAAGCCGGTGGTGATCACCAGCGGGTACCGGACGGCGGCGCACAATGCGGCCGTGGGCGGGGCCAAGAGCAGCCAGCATCTGCTGGGCAGGGCGGCAGACATCCGGGTGCAGGGAGTAAGCGTGGAGGCTGTGGCCGCCTACGCCGAAAGCCTGATGCCGGACTGGGGCGGTGTGGGACGCTACCCCGTCAAGGCGGGCAGAGCTACCGGCTGGGTGCACGTGGATACCCGGGCGGACAAAGCCCGGTGGAGGGGGTGAGCGCGATGACAGGCATCATCTCGGCCATCATTGCAGGCGCGGTGACCCTGATCGGCGTGCTGATCGCCAACGGAAAAAGCCAGGCGGTGACCGATACCAAGCTGGAAGAACTGACCCGGGAGGTGCGGGAGCATAACAACTTTGCCCGCCGCGTACCCATTTTAGAAGAACAGATGAAGGTGGCCAACCACCGCATCGCAGATTTAGAGAAAGAGAGGAACTGAACCTATGAACGATACCCATTGCAAAATTTCTGCCTCCACTCTGGCACGCACGGCTGCGCTGGCGCTGGCACTGACCAATCAGGTGCTGAGCGCCTGCGGCAAGCCCATGCTGCCCATCGAGAGCGCCACCGTGGAGCAGCTGGTGACCACCGGCCTGACCGTGACCGCCGCCCTTGTGGGCTGGTGGAAGAATAACTCCTTCACCCCGGAGGCTATCAAGGCCGACGGCTATCTGGAACAGCTGCGGGAGAAGAAGTAAAGGCCACAGAGCAGGCGGACGATTTAGAAGGCGCACCGCGCTGCTTTGCGCATAGTCAGCGGAAGAATTATTTTTAATAGAGCAATGCCGGAGCGTCTGCGGACGCTCCGGCATTGCATTTTTACAGAAAGGGTATTGATTGGGGTCATTCCCAACAAAAAAACTCCCCCGGCAGGTTGCCGGAGGAGCATTCATTTTTCTATTCTAAACACGGATGCACCGCCCTGACATGGTGCGCAGCCGGGCTTACTTCAGGAACTTTGCCACGGCGCGGGCAACGATGCCGCCCAGAATGCCGGACACCAGAAATTCGGCTACGCCCTGCACGCCGACCAGCAGCACCACGAACATGAAGGGGTTGGCAGCGCCCTTGACGGACACCAGATTCTGCACATAGTCGCAGCCGTAGAAAGCCAGCACGATGTAGCCCATGAAGAACAGGGTGTTCAGGGCGGGTGCGGTCATGGCGCTGAGGATGTAGCTCCAGGTGCGGGACTTATCCAGCTTCTGCAGAGCCTTGAAGATCAGGCCGCAGCACAGACCCATGAGCACACGCATACCCACGCACAGGATAAAGGTGTTCAGCGGGCTGACCTGAAACAGTGCGCCGGTCATGGCAGAGGCACCGGTGATGGCATCGTAGAAGCTCACAGCGCCGAACACGCCGCCCAGCAGGGCACCCACGGCGGGGCCCATGGTGATGGCGCCCACAGCGATGGGAAGGGTGAGGAAGCTCATGTACAGCGGGCCCATGGGCACACTGCCCAGACCGACAAGCTTCATCACCAGTTCAATGGCCACCAGCAGGGCCACACGAGTCAAGGTCTTCGTATTGGTATTCTTCATAATTCAGTTTTCCTCCTGCTGCCGTTCCGCCCTTTTGTCGGATACGGCGCAAACCTGCCCGCTCTGTGCGGGTTTTAGGTGAATATTCAAATCTTTGGAAGCGCGTAGTTGTCAGGGCGTGTTCCAGAGAAAAATGCGTTAGAATCTGTCACCGGGGAAGCGTACCCCAGCGCTGCGGCGCGCCACCGTGAGTACCCGGCTCACCGCGATGCTGGTATCCAGCATCCGGGCGCACAGCTCCTGGTCTCCGGCGGTCATGGCGCGGTAAAAGGCCTCGAACTCTGCCGCCTGCCGGGGACGGTCCCCGTTCAGGTTGTAGTGCTCCTCCTTGCCCTCGTTGGGATGGAAGGTCACGCCGCCGCAGTAGTTCGGGGTGGATTTTTGCAGGATGTAGCCCTTCGTGCCCTGAATGAGGCAGCGGGCAGGGGCTGCGCAGTCCTTGGCGGCAAGGCTTACCGCCTTGAAGCCACTGTAATCCATCATCAGCACACCGCTGGTGTCGATATTGCGCTCCATGTTGGCGGCATACACCGCCTTATTCGGCTCACCAAACAGACCCACGATGTAGCTGACGTTATACACGCCCAAGTCCATCAGTGCGCCGCCCGCGCACAGCGGGTCGAACACCGGCGGGGTCTGGCCGGCGCAAAAGGCGTCGTACCGGCTGGAATACTGGCTGAAGCTGCACTGTACCATACGCACTGTGCCCACCCGGGGCAGCAGCTCCCGGAGTTTGGCGTAGTTGGGCTGGTACTGGGTGGTCATAGCCTCAAAGAGGAACAGCCGCTTGCGCTGTGCCAGCGCAGCCAGCTCCTCGGTCTCGGCGGCGGTCACCGCCATGGGCTTTTCCACAATGACGTGCTTGCCCGCCTCCAGCGCCACCCGGGCGTAGCGGGCGTGCTGCAAGTTGGGCACGGCGATGTAGACCGCGTCCACCCATTGCAGCAGCTCAAAGTAATTGGTGGTGTGCTGCGGGATCTGATATTGTGCACACAGCTCTGCGGCCTTTGCCGCCGAGCGCGGGGTGCTGCACACCGCCTGCACAGTAAACGGCGTGTGCTCCACAAGCCATGGCAAAAATTCCTGCACGATCTTACCCGTGCCAAGAATGCCCAGTTTCATAATGCTCTCCCTTATCCTCTTGTTCCCTCAGCCTACCAGCGCCTCCGGCTCGCGGCAGGTGCGGCGGTTGGGGTGCGGGTGCTTTGCCCGGGGGCGTCCCTGCTGACCGTAGTGCCTGCCGCCGCCATGGCTGCGGCCGTGCTCCTGCGGGGCATTCAGCTGGTACAGCAGTGCCAGCCCCTTCATCAGCAGCTCCGGGTCATAGGTCAGGGGGTGGCGGCACAGCGGGGTGACGTACTTTGCCAGTCCGCCGGTGACTACCAGCGTAGCCGGGCAGCCCAGCTCTTCCTCAATGCGCTGCACCATGCCGTCAATGAGCACGGCGGTGCCCAGCACCGAGCCGGACAGCATACAGCTTTCGGTATTGGTGCCGATGGCTTTTTTCGGGGAGCCCAGATGCACCTGCGGCAGCTGGGCACAGCGCTCACCCAGTGCGCGCAGCCCGGTGGAAAGGCCGGGGCAGATCACGCCGCCCCGGAATACCCGGTCTTTGTCCACCACATTAAAGGTGGTGGCGGTGCCAAGGTCTACCGTGACGATCGGCAGCGGAAAGTTTGCCGCCGCATAGGCGGCGTCCACCAGCCGGTCCTTGCCCACGGCACGGGGCTCGTCCACCCCCATGGTCAGCCCGGTGCGGATGTCCGGCGAAACGATGACCGGCTTTTTGCCGGTGTAGTGGCGGGCGCACTCGGCCAGTGCCCCGGTGATCTGGGGCACTACGCTGGTGAGCACCGCACCCTCAAAGCGCATGGGGCGCTCCGGGTGGCGGCGGTGCGCAAAAATTTTATCCATTTCGGCACGATATTCCGCAGCCGTGCGGGTGCGCACCGTGTCCATGCGCGCCACAAAGCATACACGTCCGTCCCGGATGCCCCCAAGGGCGACGGTGGTGTTGCCTATATCAATGGCTAAGATCATAATTCTGTTTTCCTTTTCAAAATAAAAGAAAAGAACCGGTTTGCTCTTTGTCAAGCGTATTTTACCGCATTTTTGCGCCGGATACAAGTTCCCGGCAAAGATTTTGTTGTGCTGGTGGAAGTTTTGCATTATACTAAGGTAAGATATGTGGAAAAGAACTGTTTTTCCGGGAGGTAAACGAACCATGGATCTGAACGGCAAGTGCGTCCTGCTGGGCGTGAGCGGCGGCATTGCCGCCTATAAGATGGCCAACGTGGCCAGTGCACTGCGCAAATTGGGTGCGGATGTGGAGGTCATCATGACCAAAAATGCCACCCAGTTCATCACCCCTCTCACCTTTGAGACCCTGACCGGCCACAAGTGCATGGTGGACACCTTTGACCGGGATTTCAAGTTTGAGGTCACCCACATCTCGCTGGCAAAAAAGGCGGATGTGATCTTAGTCGCCCCCGCCACCGCCAATGTCATTGCCAAAATGGCGCACGGCATTGCGGACGATATGCTTACCACCGTGGTGCTGGCTGCTAAGTGCCCCAAGCTGGTGGCCCCCGCCATGAACACCGGCATGCTGGAAAACCCCATCACGCAGGATAACCTTGCCACGCTGGAGCGGTACGGCTTTACTGTCATCCCCTCGGAAAGCGGTGTGCTGGCCTGCAAGGATGTGGGCAGCGGACGCCTGCCCAAGGAGGAAGTGCTGCTGGAGCACATCCTGCACACCATTGCCTGCCCGAAGGATCTGGCAGGGCTGCGCATCGCAGTGACCGCCGGCCCCACGCAGGAGGCGCTGGACCCGGTGCGCTACCTGACCAACCACTCCACCGGCAAGATGGGCTACGCCCTTGCCCGCGCCGCCGCCATGCGGGGCGCGGAGGTGACCCTGATCCACGGACAGACCGCGCTGCCGCCGGTCAAGTTCACCACTGATGTGCCGGTGACCACCGCCCGGCAGATGTACGAGGCGGTGACTGACCGCTTTGACACCACCGATGTGCTCATCATGGCCGCCGCCGTGGCAGACTACCGCCCCGCCACCGTGGCCGACGACAAGATCAAAAAGAAGGAAGGCGACCTTTCCATCCCCGTGGAGCGCACCGAGGACATCCTTGGCACCATCGGCCCCCGCAAGACCCACCAGTTCCTGTGTGGTTTTTCCATGGAGACTAGGGACCTTGTGGAAAACTCCTCCGCGAAGCTTGCCAAGAAAAATCTGGACATGGTGGTGGCCAACAACCTCAAGGTGGCCGGTGCAGGTTTTGGGGTGGATACCAACGTAGTCACCTTCATCACCCCGGACGGCACCCGGGAGCTGCCCCTGATGAGCAAGGCAGACGTGGCCGATGCCATTCTGGACGAGATCCTGCGGCGGCGGGCAAAGTAATACTGCCGGGATTTTGTTGTACACATATCACAAAATTCACAAAAAAATTATGGTTCTTTCCGAAAATTCGGCCTTACCTGTTTATTTTATGCTGCAAAAATTATATAATAAAAGTGTGTCCCCATATTTGGAAGGAATCGGTCTGCGCTGCAGCCGTTAATATTTGGAGGAGAGCCTTACTATGTTCATGTACTCGGATTATAGCCAGCATCTGCTGGACCATGTAAAGAAGATCCATTTTATCGGCTGCGGCGGCAGTGGAATGTACCCGCTGATCCAGATCCTTGCCGCCAAGGGCTACGAGCTGTCCGGCAGCGATGTGCTGGACGGCAGCATCATCCGCTACGAGCGGGAGATGGGCGTGAAGGTCAGCCTTGGCCACAATGCGGATAACGTTGTCGGCGCAGACATGGTGGTGTACTCTGCCGCCATCTCCAAGGATAACGTGGAGCTGAACGCAGCCGCCTCCTACGGCATTCCCACCGTGGAGCGCAGTGTGCTGCTGGGCTATGTGAGCCGCCTGTACAAGCAGAGCATCTGCGTGTCCGGCACCCACGGCAAGACCACTACCACCTCCATGATCACCACTGCGCTGGAACTGGCAGGGCGCGACCCCTCTGCCGTCATCGGCGGCAAGCTGCCCCTCATCAACGGCTACGGCAAGGCTGGCAAGGGCGATGATATCGTCATCGAAGCCTGCGAGTTCGCCGAGACCTTCCTGAAGCTGACCCCCTACCTGTCCGTGGTGCTGAACATCGACAACGACCATCTGGACTACTACGGCAGCATGGGCGAGCTGAAGTTCGCCTTCAAGCGCTTTGCCCTGATGACCCAGTTCATGATCTTTGCCAATGCTGACGACAAGAACACCATGGACGTGATGTACACGCTGGACCGCCGGGTGCGCACCTTTGCCATCGACAACCACGGCGACTACCGCGCTGTCAACATCAACGAGTATAAGCCCGGCTTCTTCGAGTTCGACCTGAAGGAGTGGAATACGACCGACACCACCCGCATCCGTCTGTCCGTGCCCGGCCGCCACAATATTTATAATGCACTGGCCATGTGCGCCGTGTGCCGCTTTGTGGGCCTGAGCGCAGAGCAGTGCGCCGAGGCTGCCCTGAACTTCAAGGGCGCAGGCCGCCGCTTTGAGGTGTACGGCGAGTGCAACGGTGCGCTGGTCATCGACGACTACGCCCACCACCCCACCGAGCTGCGCGCCACCCTGAACACCGCCAAAGAAATGGGCTACAAGCGACTGATCGCCGTCCACCAGCCGTTTACATACAGCCGCACCAAGATGCTGTTCAACGACTTTGTGGATGTGCTCAAGATCCCGGACATCACGGTGCTGACCCCCATCATGGGCAGCCGCGAGCCCAACGACCCCACCATTACCAGCGCAAAGCTGGCAGCACAGATCCCCGGCTCCGTGCTGGTGAACAGCCTGCAGGAGGCCGCCGACTGGGTAAAGCAGAACGCCCAGCCCGGCGATCTGGTCATCACCCTCGGCTGCGGCGATATCTATAAGGCCAGCAAGATGATGGTGGAAAAGGATCAGTAAGATTATTTAAAAAGGGACACCGGACAGCCCGCGGGCTGTCCGGTGTCCCTTTTTAGGTAGATTGTGAAGATACAGCAGCTGCTGTCAGGTGTCATCGTAATGTCCGCGGCAGGAAACGATAAACACAATGCCGTTTTCTTCGTAGTAAACGATGCGGTTCACATCGTCGATGCGACGGCTCCACCAGCCGCTGAGCGTACCGCGCAGCGGTTCCGGCTTGCCGATGCCGTCAAAGGCGTTGCGGGCGATATCTTTGATCAGCGTGTTGATGCGTTTCAATGTCTTTTTGTCCTGCATCTGCCAATAAAGATAATCCTCCCATGCGCGATCCTCCCACAGCAGCCGCATCAGGCTTCCTCGATGAGGTCATGCGGGGCAAAATGCGCCTTGCCGCTGCGCACGTCCCGCATGATGCCTTCCAGATAACGCTGATTGGCAGAGGAATAAAAGGGGTCTGCGGTCAATTCAAACGGAATGCGCTTTTCCCGGGCGCAGGCCTTGAGAAAGATCGTTATAGCCGTATTCATGCTCAGACCGATCTCGTCAAAGGTCTGCTCTGCCTCATGCTTCACGGCATCATCCACGCGTACACTGATCTGTGCCATATCCAGCACCTCCTTCTTTCTTTGATTCTACCACAAATGAAAGCAGAATGCAATCAATATGCTTTCTTTTTATTGTATGCTTTTCACCCTGAAATATTCCCGCAGATACAGAAGCGCCCCGCAGCCGAATGGCTGCGGGGCGCTTCTTGTGTATCTATATACGATTCTGGAAGGATGTTGGCATTATCAGAACTTAAACAGGTCCACGATGCGCTGCCACAGGCGAGTGAAGATGTTGCCCTCCTTCACCGTCTCAGTCTCAGCCACAACATTGTCGGCAGAGGCCACGGTCTCGGCGGTCTTGTAGACAAACTTCACGCTGCTCTCGGCGTCCTCGGGTGCACCGGCAAAGCTGGTGTAGTTTTCCAGCCGGTCGGTCATCTCGTCCAGCACGGTCTTGAGGCCGTGCAGCTGATCCTGATCCAGTGCGCCGGTCAGCTTGGAGATGCCCTCCTCGTTGAACTGGTTCAGACCGTCGTTCAGCTGGTGGGTGCCGTCATTCAGCTGGCTTGCGCCATTGTTCAGGGTGTTCACGCCGTCGTACAGGGTCTTGGTGCCGGCAGCCAGCTGTGCGCTGCCGTCCTTGGCAGAGTGTGCGCCGTCTGCAGCGGTCTGCACACCGGCGGTGTACTGACCCACGCTGGAAACGAAGTACTGGATCTTGGAAAGGCTGTCCTTCAGGGCACGCACATCGGCGATATCCTGACTGTTCTCCACCTGATACTTCAGCTCTGCCTTGGCGGTGTCCTTGGCTTCCTGACTGGTCAGCAGCTGCACCAGACCGCACAGCATGGAGGGGTCGTAGTTCTGCATCAGGTGCAGAGCAGCCTCCAGATCGTGGTTCGTCTTGGTAGCGGAAAGGTACAGCGCCAGATCCAGCTGGCTGTCCTTGAAGCTGGGAGCCTGCTCCCAGATGGTGCGCACCATCTTACGGCGGCCGGCAGCCAGCGTCTTGTCGTTCATGGTCAGAATGTTGTCGATGACTGCGGCGTAGTTATCCCAAGTCATATCGGTGTCGATCAGGCCGCCCTCTTTCAGGGTCTTGTTGGCAGAAGCCAGCACGCCGTCAGCCACCTGCTGCGCGCCGCTGTTCAGGGCGCTGTTGTTGGCGCTCAGGGTGTCCAGACCGTTGGTCAGCTGGCCCAGACCCTTGTCCAGTGCGGCTGCACCATTGTTCAGGGTGTTGGCACCGTCCAGCAGTGCCAGCACGCCGCTGGCCAGCTGGCTGGTACCGTCCTCCAGCTGAGAAGCGCCGTCCAGCAGCTGGCTCATGGCGTCGTTCAGCTGGTTGATGCCGTCGGTCAGGTCGTTGATGCTGCTCAGGTCAAACACGTTGTCAGTGCCCAGAGCCGCAGCGTTGGTAGCGCAGGCCATCATCACCTGCGGGCAGGTCAGTTCAGTGACATCTGCCTCCACCGTGATGGTGTCCTGCAGATAGTCCTCAATGGTGTCCAGCTCGTCCGGCAGCAGACCGGACAGGGAATCCTTCACGCCCGGCAGGGTGACAAAGGCAGCCACATTGCTCTTGGCGGCACTTTCCACCAGACCGTGGGCAGCCACCACATTGGTGGCATCCTGCCCAAAGATCACGCCCACAGCGGTGACCAGCGGGGTGACGATGGTGCGGTCGGTACCGTTCACATTCACGGTGCCGGTCTCGTTGTTCTTCAGGGCGATGGTCATGGTCAGATGACCGCTCTTGCCGATCAGATCCTCCAGCGCGGCTTCCTGACCGTCCAGCGCGTAGGTGACGGTAGCCTGAATGGGCAGGGCGCGGTCGGTGTCACCTTTATAATACACATCGGTATCATCGGTGTTCCACACCAGCTTTTCGCCGTCCTGTGTGAACTCGGCGCTGCTCTCGGTGTTCTGGATGTTGGTCAGGGTGCTCTGGTCGGTCACCTTGGACAGACCGGAGGCGCTGTAAACGTGCTCGCTGACGGTGGTGCTCTGGATGGAGCCATCGGCGTTCATCACAGCGTACACGGTCTCAGACTTGGTAAAGCTGCTGCCGCCTGTGGCAAAAGCCGGGGCTGCACAGCTGGCGGCAAGGGCAACTGCCAGCGCCGCACTGGCGAAACGAAGCGATTTTTTCATAACGCATTACTCCTTTTCAGACTTCTTGGCGTTGGCAGATTCAGGGACCATCCATTTCAGGGTGGTGTGGCGGATGAGCCAGTCACACAGCATCAGGGCGGCGGGCAGTACCACCAGAATGACCAGCATACTGATCAGAGCGCCGCGGGAGATCAGCAGGCAGATGCTCCGCAGCAGCTCCATCTTACTGATGGCGGCCACGCCGACCGTAGCGGCAAAGAAGGTCAGACCGCTGGTCAGGATGGACTGGCTGCAGTGCTCCAGCGACTGCTGGGCAGCTTCCTTGGGGGTGCGGCCAAAGGCGCGCTCCTCGTGATAACGGGTGGTCATCAGGATGGAGTAGTCCACGGTAGCGCCCAGCTGGATGGTGCCGATGACGATGCTGGCGATAAAGGGCAGCTGCGTACCGGTAAAGTACGGGATGCCCATGTTGATGGCGATAGCGGCCTCGATGCTGGCGACCAGCAGCACCGGGATGGAGATGCTCTTGAAGGAGATGGCGATGATGACCAGCACGGCCATGATCGACCAGACGTTGACGTTCTTGAAGTCCACGTCTGCCACCTCGATCAGGTCTTTGGTCATGGCACCTTCACCGGTGATGACGCCCTCGGGGTCTACGTTTTTGATCAGGCCGATCATCTCGTCCAGCTGGTTGTTGATGGCATCCGTGCCGGTCTTGTAGGAGCTGTTGGCCAAAATCAGTTTGTAGCCGCCGGACTGCAGGATCTCCATCACGCTGTCGGGCAGCAGCTCGGTGTCAAAGCCGGGGCCGGTAATGGAATCCAGACTTACCACCTGCGTGATACCGTCCACGTCCTTCAACTCGTCACACAGGTCGGACACCTGCGTGGCGGTCAGATCGTCATGCACCAGAATGAAGTGGCTGGTGGTCATGCCGAAGTCCTCGCCCAGCTTGTTGGTGCCCACGATGCCGGTCAGGTCCTGGGGCAGGGAGTCGAACAGGGTGTAGTACACGCTGGTCTTGTTCTGCGCAATGGCAAAGGGGATAAGGATGAGGATAAAGACGACCACGATGGGCACGGAATGCTTGGAAACAAAGTAGCTCAGCTTGGTCAGCCGGGGGATAACGGTGCGATGCTTGTATTTTTCCACCCACTTATCAAAGGTAAGGATCAAAGAGGGCAGGATGACCACGGTGCAGATGACGCCCAGTGCCACGCCCTTTGCCATGACAAGGCCGATATCGCGGCCCAGCGTCAGGCGCATGGCGCACAGTGCAAGGAAGCCTGCAATGGTGGTCAGGCTGGAAGCGGAGATGGAAGTCATGGTCTTGCAGATGGCGCTGGTCATGGCCTCCTCGTTGGAGGAGCGCAGCTCCTTTTCTTCCTCATAGCGGTGCAGCAGGAAGATGGAGAAGTCCATCGTAACGCCCAGCTGCAGCACAGTGGCAAGCGCCTCGGTGATGTAGCTGATCTGCCCCAGAAAGATGTTGGTGCCGAAGTTGTACGCGATGGGGAACAGCAGACCCAGCATGAACAGCAGGGGGGTGAGGGTGCTTTCCAGCGAGAGGAACAGCACCAGCAGGCTGGCGCCCACGGCGATCAGGATGTACAGGGGCATTTCCTGATTGACCAGCGCCTTGGTGTCCTGCAAAATGACACTCATACCGCCGAAGAAGCAGTCCTTGCGCAGCAGCTTTTCGATCTGCTTGACGGCTTCCATGGTTTCGTCGCTGGCGCTGGGGGCGTCAAAACGGACGATCAGCATGGTGGAATCGTTTTTGCCGAACATGAACTGCTGCACATCGGCAGGCAGCATGGCGGTGGGGATGTTGGGGTCGATTACATCGCTGAGCCAGAAGGTCTGGGTGACGCCGGGCACGGCTTCTATCTCCTTTTTCATAGCGATGAGTTCGTTGGTTGGCAGGCCCTCTACCGTGATCATACCGGTGGAGGCCAGATGGAAATCGTCCTCAAGGGCTACCTCGCCGATCATGGAGTCCAGATCCTGCGGCAGGTAGGTGAGGATGTCATAATTGATGCGGGTGGCAATGGCGCCGATCGCGGAAGGGATCAACAGCAGCACTGCCACTGTTAAGATCAGCTTGCGCAGACGCACGATGCCTTGTGCGATCTTTTTCATGAGAACCCTCCAGAATAGAAAGTTGATTGGGAAAGCCCGCGAAACTGACCACCGGTCATCTTCCGGGCAAACACTATTATATTCAGCCCGGGCAGTGTGTCAAGCGGAAAAAGTGACTGAAAGTCAGTTTTTTTATCACCTGCAAAACATTGTATAATAAATCGGGCTTGCACAAACGGCCAAGGACTGCTAAACTAAGGTACGCAGACCGGACGCAGCACATACCTGCGTCTAAATTCAGAGAAAAGAGGAATCTACCCAAAGCATGAGCACCGTGGAAGGGAAAAAGCAGGAAAAGCGCCGCGCCCTGCTGGATGCAGCCTACGAGCTGTTTCTGGAGCGGGGCACCGCCAAGACCAGCGTGGAGGATATCACCAGTCGTGCCAAGGTGGGCAAGGGAACGTTTTATCTGTATTTTCAGGATAAGGGCGCGGTGATGCAGGCGCTGCTGGGGCGGGTAAGCTACCAGCTGCTGAGCGATGCCTGCCTTGCGGTCGAGCAGCACCCCGAGCTGCCCGACTTTACCGCGCAGGTAGTGTTCGTCATCGACCATATCATCGAGGCTTTGCGGCAGGATGTGCTGGTGCTGCGGTTTCTGGAGCGCAACTTCGTCTGGCCCGGACTGGATCAGATCGAAGCCAGCAGGGAAGCCGAGCCCCTGATGCGCAAGCTGCTGGCCATCGTGCTTTCCAGCCCGGAGATGGCCGGACGTAGTGAGCGGGAGGTCTACCAGCGCATCACCGCCTTGGGCAGTATGTGTATGTCGGTGTGCTATTCCAGCATTCTGGAGGGCAAGCCGGACAACATCGACGCCATGAAGCCGGTGCTGTACGATATCATCCGCCGGGCACTTTCGCCGGAAAAGTAAAAAAGAACGCATAAAAAGCACAAAAGGTCTTGCTTTTTGCAAAAAGCTGTGGTAAACTATCCAAGTCGATATGACATGGACGGTTAGCTCAGCTGGTAGAGCATCTGCTTGACGTGCAGGAGGTCACAGG
>OGLS01001044.1_pt1 | contig 19736 bp, 16 predicted proteins | sample 1572881 | NCBI WGS metagenome assembly OGLS01 (sample SAMEA2582013, study PRJEB24529) | metagenome | biome: Human gut stool | place: China | collected 2011
ATATAACAGAATTACATCAGGAAGCCAGGTTATTGATATCTGGGAAAAGACAAAGGATATTGTTGAGGAGCTTCCTACAGAAAGAAAGTTCCCATTCAAATCAGGTGTTAATATTATGTACGGCTGTAATAATTTCTGTACTTACTGTATCGTGCCTTATGTACGAGGAAGAGAGATAAGCCGTGAGCCTAAGGATATCATTATGGAGATTGAAAGGCTTGTAAAGGATGGTGTCAAGGAAGTTATGCTTCTTGGACAAAATGTTGATTCTTATGGAAAGACACTTGACAATCCTGTATCATTTGCGCAGCTTCTAAGAGAGATTGATAAGATAGATGGGCTTGAAAGAATCAGATTCATGACACCTCATCCTAAGGATATTGAGGAAGAGACTCTTGAAGTTATAAGAGATTCCAAGAAAATATGTAATCATATACATTTTCCACTCCAGTCAGGAAGCTCAAGGCTTCTTAAGCTGATGAACAGAAAGTATACTAAAGAGCATTACTTAGAGCAGGTTGAGATGATAAGAAGAATACTGCCCGATGTTTCTATTACAACTGATATTATTGTTGGGTTTCCAGGAGAGACAGAGGAAGATTTCGAGGATACTATTGATGTTGTAAAGAAAGCAAAGTTTGATAGTGCATATACATTTATATATTCAAAAAGAACAGGTACGCCTGCTGCCAGAATGGAGAATCAGGTGCCTGAGTATGTTGTTAAGGACAGATTTAACAGACTGCTTGCAACTGTCAATGAAGTGTCACATGAGCATATCAGAAGATATGAGGGCATGGATATGAAAGTCTTGGTTGAGGGTAAAGATGACCATGAAGAAGGTTTTGTTACAGGCAGAATGACTAATAATATTCTTGTACATTTCGCAGGGGATGAATCACTTATCGGACAGATTGTTACAGTACATCTTGACGAATGTAAAGGATTTTACTATATGGGCAGACTTATCGAGGATTAATCAGGGAGTAATATAATGGCAGAGTATTCACCAATGATGCAGCATTATCTTGCTACTAAAGCAGAGTACAAGGACTGCATACTTTTTTACAGACTTGGAGATTTCTATGAAATGTTTTTTGATGACGCTTTAGTTGTCTCTAAGGAACTGGAACTTACATTAACAGGAAAAGACTGTGGACAGGAGGAACGTGCGCCTATGTGCGGCGTTCCTTTTCATGCGGCAGAAACTTATATTAACAGGCTTGTTTCTAATGGACACAAGGTCGCAATATGCGAGCAGATGGAAGACCCTAAGCAGGCAAAAGGCATTGTTAAAAGAGAGGTTATAAAGGTTGTAACACCGGGAACTAACTTAAACAGTCAGGCACTTGATGAAACTAAGAATAATTATCTTATGAGTATTGTTTATCTTGGAGATGTGCTTGGTGTTGCTATTGCAGATTATTCAACAGGTGACTTCTTTGTAACTGAGATTGAGACAGGTGCGGAGCTTATTGATGAAATTAATAAGTTTGTTCCGTCAGAGATAATACTTAATGAGTATTTTGCAATGAGCGGAATAGACCTTACATTTATATCAGAGAAGCTTTCCATATCAGTGTCAACACTTGAAAACTGGTACTTTGATGATGATTCCTGCAAGGCAAAGTTAAAAGAACATTTTCATGTAAATATGCTGGACGGACTTGGAATCAAGGATTATCCGGTAGGAATTGATGCTGCGGGAGCACTTCTTATATATCTTACCCAGACACAGAAAAGCGATATGTCGCATATTACAAGCATTGTGCCTTACACAACAGGCAAATACATGCTTATAGACAGTTCATCAAGACGAAATCTTGAGCTTGTTGAGACTATGCGTGAAAAGCAGAAAAAAGGCTCGCTTCTGTGGGTACTTGATAAGACCAAGACTGCAATGGGCGCAAGAGCGTTAAGAAATCTCGTGTTGCAGCCGCTTATTAACAGAGACGGGATTATAAGAAGACAGGACGCTATAGAGGAGCTTTCTGATAATGCAATTGACAGGGAAGAGATTCGTGAATATCTTGGCCCTATATATGACCTTGAGCGAATCATGACTAAGATTAGTTGTAAGTCGGCTAATCCAAGGGATTTAATTGCATTTAAGAATTCCCTGGAGATGATACCTCACATTAAGAATCAGATAGGACATTTTAAGTGTGATGTATTCAGACAGTGCTTTGAGCAGATGGACGACTTAAAAGACTTATATAATCTTGTTGACACTGCAATTATAGATGATCCTCCGATTACAATGCGTGATGGTGGAATGATAAAGGACGGCTTTTCAGCAGAGGCTGATGAGCTTCGTAATGCCAAGATTAAAGGAAAAGAATGGCTTGCAGAGCTTGAAAGCAGGGAGAAAGAAAAGACAGGAATTAAGAATCTCAAAGTTAAGTATAACAAGGTATTCGGATATTACCTGGAGGTTACTAATTCATTTAAAAACCTTGTTCCTGCTGAATGGGTACGAAAGCAGACTCTTACCGGTTCTGAAAGATACACTACAGATGAGTTAAAGCATCTTGAAGATATTATTCTTGGCGCAGAGGATAAGCTGTACTCACTTGAATATGATTTATTCTGTGAAGTCAGGGAGCGCATAGCGGCAGAGGTTGTAAGAATACAGAACACTGCCAAGGCTGTTGCAATGATTGATGTGTATGCTTCACTTTCTGTTGTTGCAACACAGAATAATTTCGTAAGACCTAAGATTAATGAAAAAGGTATTATAGATATTAAGAACGGCAGACACCCTGTAGTTGAGAAGATGATTTCTAATGATATGTTCATTGCCAATGATACTTATCTTGACAATGGAATGAACAGAATTTCAATTATCACAGGTCCTAATATGGCTGGTAAATCTACATATATGAGACAGACGGCACTTATTGTGCTTATGGCACAGACAGGCTCTTTCGTTCCAGCTGATTCAGCAAATATATGTATTGTTGACCGTATATTTACACGAGTCGGAGCATCTGATGACTTAGCTTCCGGTCAGTCAACTTTCATGGTTGAGATGACAGAGGTTGCCAATATCTTAAGAAATGCAACTCCTAAGAGTCTTATAATTCTTGATGAAATAGGAAGAGGAACAAGCACATTTGACGGATTGAGTATTGCATGGGCTGTTGTTGAGTATATTGCCAATACTAAATACTTAGGAGCCAAGACACTTTTTGCAACACATTATCATGAACTTACTGAATTAGAAGGAACTCTTGACGGAGTTAATAATTACTGTATTGCTGTCAAGGAAAACGGTGATGATATTGTTTTCTTAAGAAAGATTGTAAAAGGCGGTGCTGATAAGAGTTATGGTATTCAGGTTGCCAAGCTTGCAGGAGTACCTGATGTGGTTCTTAACAGGGCTAAGGAGCTTGTTGTGGACTTAAGTGATGCTGATATATCACAGAAAGCCAAGGATATTGCGCAGTATTCAAAGAAACTTGACAAGATGAATGACAAGTACAGAAAGGTTAATGACCTTGAAGTTAAGCAGATGTCTCTTTTTGATACTGTTAAGGATGATGATATAGTAACTGATATAATGAATCTTGATATAAGCAATATGACACCTATTGATGCACTGAATACGCTTTATAAGCTGCAGGGAAAAGCTAAGAACCGCTGGTAAAACAAGGAGACTAAATCCTCTGCTCCTGCAAGGGCAGTCGCATTTTGTTTCACAAAACAGGGAGGATTGTATGTCAATAACACTTTTAGACCAGAATACGATTAATAAGATTGCTGCAGGAGAGGTCGTCGAAAGACCTTCTTCTGTAGTTAAAGAACTTGTTGAAAATGCTATAGATGCCGGAGCAACTGCGATTACAGTTGAGATAAAGGAAGGTGGAATTTCATTTATCAGGGTTACTGATAATGGAAGTGGTATCAATAAAGATGAGATTGAGATAGCATTTAAAAGACATGCAACAAGTAAAATTAAATCAATTGAAGATCTTATGGCTGTTTCGTCTCTGGGCTTCAGAGGTGAGGCACTAGCGAGTATAGCTGCTGTATCACAGGTTGAACTTATTACCAAGACTGCTGACAGTCTGAGTGGTGTGCGTTATACTATTGATGGCGGAGTACCTGGTGAAGTGGCAGAAATAGGCGCTCCGGAGGGAACTACATTTATTGTAAGAAATCTTTTCTACAATACTCCTGTTAGAAGAAAGTTCTTAAAGACAGCGACTACCGAAGGAGGATATATTGGTTCGCTTGTGGAATATCTGGCACTTTCGCATCCTGATATTTCGTTCAGGTTCATAAGTAATAACCAGAATAAGCTGCATACATCGGGTAATATGAATCTTAAAGATATAATATATAATGTGTATGGCAGGGATATAACTAATAATCTGTATGAAATCAGCGGCAAGTCGCAGGATATTGAGGCTTCCGGATTTATTGGCAAGCCTATGGTTGTCCGCGGAAACAGGACATATGAGAATTATTATATCAACGGCAGATATATCAAGAGCAGTATTATAACTAAGGCTATAGAGGATGCCTATAAGGGCTTTATAATGCCACATAATTATCCGTTCAGTGCGATACATTTTAAGATTAATCCTGCAATTATTGATGTAAATGTACATCCAACCAAGATGGAACTGCGATTCTCGAACAATGAATATATATATAATTTTGTGTATGATACATGTTTAAAAGCCCTTAATTCAAAGGAGCTTATAGCAGAAGTTTCTGTGCCTGACCCTGTTGCAGTTAAAATGCAGGAAGCACCTGTTGTAAAAAATGTTATGCCAGATATTAAGCTGCCAGAGAAAAATGTTTTGGATAGTATGCCATATAAGACAGAAACAAAACCAACAGAATCTTCAAAAGCAGAAACTAAGCCGAGAAGACTTCCGGAGCCATTTGAAATTAAGGGTTCTCTGCAGATGGTTAAAGAAGATAAAGTAATATATGAAGCTGTGACAAAATCCGAACCACCAAAGCAGATGAACCTTTTTGAGAATAAGCTTCTTGATATGAACAGCCGTAACAAATACAGAATCATAGGGCAGCTGTTTGATACTTACTGGCTTATTGAATTTGAAGATAAATTCTATATGATGGATCAGCACGCAGCGCATGAGAAGGTGCTTTATGAAAGAACGATGAATAAGCTTCATGATAAGACAATTGGAACTCAGATGATTCTTCCACCTATTGTACTGTCACTTAACATGCATGAGGAAGAAATATACAAGACTAATCAGGATATATTTAAAAGATTAGGGTATGAGATTGAAGAGTTTGGCGGCAATGAATATAAGGTTACAGGAATTCCTGCCGGACTTCCTAAGATGGATTACAAACAGCTCCTTATTGATGTTCTGGATGGACTTTCTGAAGAAAGTGCCAGCAAAGATCCTGATATTATTACTGAAAAGGTTGCAAGCATGTCATGTAAAGCGGCTGTAAAGGGCAATAACAGACTGTCATTTAATGAAGCGTTTGAACTGATGGACGAGCTTATGAAGGCAGAGAATCCATATAACTGTCCACACGGCAGACCAACACTTATTATGATGAGCAGATATGAGATAGAAAAGAAATTTAAACGAATAGTATAGAGGCTGATATGAAGAAAGAACCTTTAATAATACTTACAGGTCCGACAGCAGTTGGAAAGACTGAACTTTCCATTGCACTTGCAAAGGCGGTAAATGGTGAGATAATAAGTGCCGATTCCATGCAGGTATACAGATATATGGATATCGGAACTGCCAAGATAACAAAAGAAGAGATGCAGGGGGTTAAGCATTATCTTGTTGATGAGATTGAGCCTTCAGATGGCTTTGATGTGGCAAGATTCAAGACTATGGCTGTAGATGCAATACAAAAAATCCGTGAGAATGGACATATTCCTGTAGTTGTTGGCGGAACCGGATTTTATATACAGGCACTTTTATATGATTCTACATTTGAAGATGATGAAAGTGACTATGAATATAGGGATTATCTTCAGGGGATTGCTGATACTAAGGGTGCAGAGGTGCTTCATGATATGTTAAAGGAAGCTGACCCTGAATCTGCAGAGACAATTCATGCTAATAATGTCAAAAGAGTTATTCGTGCACTTGAATTTTATAAGACGACAGGCAGAAAGATATCAGAGCATAATAATGAGCAGAGAGCTAAAGAGTCGCCTTATAATTTTTGTTACTTTGTTCTTAATGATAAAAGAGAAATTTTATACGACAGAATAAACAGGCGTGTTGATATAATGTTTGACAACGGACTGCTTGATGAGGTAAAACATTTGTCGGACATGGGGCTTGTAAAGGACGATGTTGCCATGCAGGGAATCGGATATAAAGAGGTGTTCGATTATCTTGAGGGCAGATGTGACGAGGCAGGTCTTAGAGAGATGATTAAGCAGGATACAAGACATTTTGCAAAAAGACAGCTTACATGGTTTCGGAGAGAGCCGTTGGTTACATGGGTGGATTTTTCCCAGATACGAAGAGAAGATGCACTTTCGTATATGCTTGAACAACTAAAAGAAAAGGAAATTATTTAATTATGAGAGAAATGTATAAAAATATGGGAATCTGTGATGAGGTGTATGATTATTGCGACAATATAATTAAGTCGCTTCATGACAGATTTGAAGAGATAGATAAGAATGCAGAATATAACCAGATGAAGGTTATAAAGGCGATGCAGGATAATAAGGTTGCTGAGATGCATTTATCAGGAACAACAGGTTATGGTTATAATGATGACGGTAGAGATACTCTTGAGAAAATATATTCAGATATATTTAAGACAGAGGATGCACTTGTAAGACCACAGATTATCTGCGGAACTCATGCGTTAAATGTAGCTTTATCATCTAACTTAAGACCAGGTGATGAGCTTTTATCACCGGTTGGGAAGCCATATGATACAATGGATGAGATTATCGGTATAAGACCGTCTAAGGGAAGCCTTGTAGAATATGGAATTACATACGCACAGGTTGACCTGCTGCCAGATGGTGGTTTTGATTATGAAGGTATTAAGAATGCAATCAATGAAAGAACAAAGCTTGTAACAATCCAGCGTTCCAAGGGATATGCTTCAAGACCCACACTTTCAGTTGAAAGAATTGGTGAGCTTATAAGTTTTATCAAAAGTATCAAGCCAGATGTTATATGCATGGTTGATAACTGCTACGGTGAATTTGTTGAAAGAATTGAGCCTTCAGAGGTTGGCGCTGATATGATAGTCGGTTCACTTATAAAGAATCCTGGTGGCGGACTTGCTCCATGCGGCGGCTATATCGCAGGGAAGAAAGAATGTGTTGAACAGGCGGCTTACAGATTATCTTCACCGGGGCTTGGAAAAGAAGTCGGTGCAACACTCGGTGTAAACCAGAGCTTTTATCAGGGACTTTTCTTATCACCTGTAGTTGTTGCAGGTGCGCTTAAAGGTGCTATATTTGCTGCAAATGTATACGAAAAGGCAGGTTTTGTAGTTAGACCTGATGGAAGTGAGCCAAGATATGATATTATTCAGGCAGTTGAACTTGGAAGTGCAGACGGGCTTCTTGCTTTCTGTAAAGGAATTCAGGCTGCAGCACCTGTTGACAGCTTCGTTACACCAGAACCATGGCCGATGCCAGGATACGATTCAGACGTTATAATGGCTGCCGGAGCCTTCGTTCAAGGCTCATCAATAGAGCTTTCTGCTGATGGTCCGTTAAAAGAACCTTATTCGGTATTCTTCCAGGGGGGACTTACATGGTATCATGCCAAACTTGGAATTATGATGAGTGTTCAGAAAATGTTTGAAAAAGACCTTATAAAGCTTTGATTGAATTAATATTTGTGTTATAATGTGTTGGAGTATGGATTTTTCCGTACTCCAATTTATGGTTAAAGGATGAAAATCTATGAGTAATATTTCTAAATATAAGAACGGCTGGCTTTTATGGCTATTCATTCTGATAGGCATTGTGCTTGGCGGTCTTATTGCAGAACTTACTGCCAGTGTGCATGCACTTAGCTGGCTGTCTTATGGACAGAGTTTCGGGCTTGACAATCCGCTGGTATTAAATCTGGGAGTACTTGTAATAACATTTGCACTCCAGATTAAGATTACTATTGCCAGTATAATAGGAGTTATACTCGCAATTATTATTTACAGATTTATTTAATCTGACTGCTGTTTAATTTATGGTCTATGAGAATATAATAACAGGTGTGGAGGAAGAAAAACTGCTTCCTTACGAAAAATGTCTTGAGTATGGTGCATCATCACTTGATAATGCTGAACTTCTGGCAGCGATTATAAGAACAGGAACCAATGGTTTAAGTTCTATCCAGCTTGCAGAGAAGTTACTGGAGAATGCCGGCAATCTTAACGGTCTTTATGGTATGTCCGTTTCAGAACTTATGCAGATTAAGGGTATAGGAAAGGCAAAGGCTGTCCAGATATGCTGCATTCTTGAACTTTCAAGAAGAATTGCAAAGCAGAAGGCTAGAGAAAGACTTGACTTTTCGAATGCTGAAACTATTGCAGAATATTATATGGAAGATATGAGACATCTAAAGAGAGAACATCTGGTTCTTGTAATGCTTGATAACAGGTGCCGCCTTGTTAGAGATAAGGTGATGTCTGTTGGAACTTCTACTGGTTCAATGGTTTCTGTAAGGGAAATATTTAAGGAGGCACTTGACAGCAGGGCAGCTTCGATAGTTATCCTGCATAATCATCCATCAGGCAATCCATCTCCTAGCAGAGAGGATATGAAGGTTACTAAGAATATTATGGAAGCCGGCAGAATTATTGGTGTTGAGCTGTTAGATCATATTGTTATAGGAGATAATTCTTATTTCAGTTTTAAACAAATGCAATACATTAATTAACAATTAAGAAAGGAATTAAGACATGGGTAATGCATACGGAATTGATATAGGCACAAGTAATTTTAAAATGTGCTGCAGTGATAAGGATAAGATACTTAATGAAAAGAATATTATAGCTATAGCTAATAAAACAGAGATTTTAGCTTTTGGAGATGAAGCATATGAAATGTATGAGAAAGCTCCAGAGCATATTGAGGTTTCTTTCCCGGTTAAGTTTGGTGTGATAGCTGATATTGAGAATATGCAGACACTTCTTTTTAACTTCTTTAATAAGATTAATGAAGGAAAGAAGATTACCGGATCAGATTTCTATATTGCTGTACCAACAGATGTGACAGAAGTAGAAAAAAGAGCTTTCTATGAACTAGTTGCTGATTCAAAAGTTAAAGCAAAAAATATATATATTGTTGACAAACCTGTAGCTGATGCCATTGGTGCCGGACTTGATGTAACAAAATCAAGAGGTATCATGATTGTAAATATCGGTGCTGAGACAACTGAGATTTCAGTTCTTTCTTTAGGCGGAATTGTTATAAGCAAGGCTGTTAAGATTGGTGGTAATAAGCTTGATGACTGTATTATAAGTAATGTAAGAAAGGCTTATAATCTTGTTATAGGAAGTAAAACTGCTGAAAATTTAAAGAAGCAGTTAGGAAGTGCAGTTCCTGTTTCAGAAACATTTGCACCTGGCTTTGGAAGGAATGTTTTATCAGGTCTTCCTGTAAGTGTTGATATTTCTTCCGATGTTGTATATCAGGCTATAATTGATTCATTACATTCTATTATGGATGCTATTAAGGTTATACTTGAAAGAACTCCGCCGGAACTTGCAGCTGACATAATCAAGGATGGTGTTTATTTTACAGGAGGAACTGCACAGATTAACAATCTTGAAAATTTTATCAAAGATGAAACTAATCTTAATGTCAATATTGTTGAACATCCTGCAGAGAGTGTTGTAAGAGGTCTTATGGGAGTTGTATCTAATCCGGAATTTGCTAAGGTTGCATATACTCCTACAGAGAAAAATTTTGATTAAAAGGCAGGTTTTAAGATGAGAAAGAATATTTCTTCACTTATGACTTCGAAGAATATTCTCATTGCACTTACGGTTTTGTGCTGTTTCTTTATTGGTACGAGCTTTTTTACAGATACGCTTACCAAGCCTCTTAAAAAGTGCGTTTCAATGGTTGTAGTTCCGGTACAGAAGGGTATGAACAATATTGGATTCTGGGTTTATGATAAATACCAGACACTTCAGGAGATATCAGTTGTTCTTGATGAGAATAAGAAGCTTCAGAGTCAGGTTGATGATCTTACAGAAGAGAATAACCAGTTAAAACAGGATTCTTATGAACTTAACAGACTTCGTGATTTATATGAGCTAGACCAGCAGTATGCAGGTTATTCGAAAGTTGGAGCCAGAGTTATTGAAGTTACTACAGATAACTGGCATTCGTCATTCAAGATTGACAAAGGAACTGACGATGGTCTTAAAGTTAATATGAATGTTATTGCCAGCGGAGGGCTGGTAGGAATTATTTCTGAAACAGGAAGTAATTATTCTATTGTTAAGACAATTACAGAGAATAACAGCAATGTAAGTGGAATGCTTATAGATACTAATGAAACATGTATTGTTCAGGGAGATGTTGAACTGATGGATACAGGCATGATACGCGTATCACATTTTAAAAGTGATGTTGTTGTCAGAAATGGCGATAAAGTTGTTACTTCTAATATTAGTGATAGGTATCTGCAAGGAATTCTGATTGGGTATATTAAGGATGTTAAGCTGGATTCTAATAATCTTACCCAGTCAGGATATATTGTTCCTGCTGTGAATTTTAATAATTTACAGGAGGTTCTGGTTATAACACAGCTTAAAGAATAAGTGTTTAGGACAATTTATTATGAAAAGAAAGATAACAGAATTAATTATTATATTGTTTTTCTATATCATGCAGGTTTCTGCAGCAAGAGTAATATCAATTGCTAATATTTCACCAAACTGGCTTATTATTATGCCTGTATTTTTTGGCTTCTTCTGTGGTAAGAATGATGGAATGTTTGCAGGATTTTTTGCTGGAATTATGTATGATTTGTTCTATTCCGGTTTGTTCGGATTTACAGCACTTATTTTTATTTACATAGGATATTTTTCGGGATTTTTTTATCAGAAGTACGAGGTAAGGGAAGTTCTTATCCCTCTTGCACTTGTGATTACAGCTGATTTTGGATATGGATTCATATCATATATTGGTAATTTTCTGCTTCAAAACAGACTTAATGTTGGATTTTTTATGTCACGCTTTATATTGCCGGAGGTTGTTTATACAGCTCTTGTTTCATTACTGATATATCATCCGATACATTATTTTTGTGTTATAACGGAGCAAGGAAAAGAGAGAAAGAAGAAGGGTAAGATTGATGAAGGAAGTATTTGAGTACATTATAAGTCTTCTTAAATCCAGAATTTTTCCTATGATTCTTGTATTTATTGTTCTGATTTCTGTTCTTGTTCACAGATTGTTTGTTCTTCAGATAATAAATGGAGATTCATATGTCGAAGACTTATCAAGTTCTATACAGAAAGATATGAGTGTTGCGGCTGCAAGAGGTCGTATATATGACCGTAATGGTGTACTTCTTGCATATAATGATTTGTCATATGCAGTCAAGATAAGCGACTCTGGAAGATATTCAGATAATGCAACTAAGAATGCAACAATTAATAATTCTATAAACAAAACATTACAGATTATCGAAGATCATGGAGATACATATTCTAATGATTTTCCAATTATTTATAATAACGGACAATTTACTTATAATGTTGAAGGAACGTCTCTTTTAAGATTTTTAAGGGATTCTTATGGAACTGAATCAATTGCAGCGTTAACTGATGAACAGAAAGCTACTTCAGCTGAGAATATGTTTAAACGTCTTTGTGAGACATATAGCATTAATTATGAAGAATTTGGAATAGAACATTCATTAATGATGGTAAATCTTCGAAGATATATGGCTGCCAATTCGTATAACAGATATCTTACATTTATTATTGCAAATGAGGTATCTGATGAGACAGTTGCGGCAATATTAGAAAATAGTGATGACCTTGTCGGTGTCACCGTTGAAGAACAGTATATCAGAAGATATGTTGACAGCGTATATTGTTCACAGATACTTGGCTATACAGGAACTGTATCTAACGCAGAGCTTGAAGAACTTGGTGAAGGATATGAAAGCAATGACATTGTAGGTAAATCTGGTATTGAAAAAAGCATGGAAAGTGAGTTGTCTGGTGTTAAAGGTGAAAAGTCTGTATATGTTGATACTGTAGGAAGAATTACTGAAGTACTCGATGAGGAAGCACCACAGGCAGGACATGATGTATATCTTACTATTGATATTAATCTTCAGAAGGCAATATATCATGCAATAGAAGATGAAGTAACTAATATTTTTATGCAGTACTTTACGCCTGGAAGCAATAAAATAACTTATAATAGTTCAGGTGATGTTGATACTATATATATAACTGCTCAGGAAGCTTATTTTGCACTTATAGATAATAATCTTGTTTCTTTAAAAGGGATTCAGGAACAGAATACATCTAATGAAGCTGATATATACAGCCAGTTTGAAGCTAAGAAAGCTGAAACACTTTCATGGCTGAGGGAAGAACTTACATCTGGTAATACAGCTTATGGAAAGCTTTCAGAAGAACAAAAGCTGTATATATGGTATATATATGATCTTTTAAGAAGTGAGAATATATTCAGTCTTGCTAATGTTGATACAAGTGACAGTGTTTATTATGACTGGATATATGGCGATTCAACGAGCCTTTCGCAGCTTCTTACGTATGGAATATCAAAGAACTGGATTAATATGTCATCTCTTACATCTGAAAAGTATACAAGTCTTCAGGAATCATATGATGTACTTGTTGATTATGTTATATCAGCACTTGATACAGATACTGCATTTTTTAAGAAAATGTATAAATATATGATTAATGCAGGCAGCATATCAGGAAGACAGGTATGTATGTTATTATATGAGCAGGGTGTACTTGATATGAATGCAGATGATTCGAAATATCAGTCTCTCGCATCGGGAAGCATGGGGGCATATGAATTTATGTCATATGTTATCTCTAATAAGATTATTACTGTTGGACAGCTTGCACTTAAGCCATGTTCAGGTTCTGCGGTTGTAACTAATCCGGATAATGGTGATGTTCTGGCTCTTGTTTCTTATCCAAGCTATGATAATAATAAATTATCAGGAACAGTTGATGCAAAGTATTACAGTTCACTTGTTAATGATAATGCAAGTCCTCTTCTTAACAGAGCAACGCAGTCTTTTATAGCCCCAGGTTCTACTTATAAGCCATGTACAATTATTGCAGGTATTGATAGTGGGATAATTTCTTCATCTACAACATTTAACTGCTCTGGTGTGTTTGATAAGGTTACACCATCCCCTAGATGTTGGCAGAAATGGGGACATGGAAGTGAGACACCTGTAACTGCCATAAGAGATTCATGTAATGTTTATATGTATAATGTTGGATACAATCTTGCATGTAGCAAGAATGGTTCGTATAATAGCACTTATGGTACTAACATATTAAAGAAGTATTCTGATATGCTTGGTCTTTCAACAAAGACCGGTATAGAGATAGAAGAGGGTACTCCGGGAGCATCTTCACAAAATGCCATTGCTTCAGCAATTGGACAGGGTAACCACAGATACAGCACACTTAATCTTGCAAGATATGTAACTACTCTTGCAACCTCAGGTACATGCTATAACCTTACACTTATTGATAAGATTACTGATTATGATGGCAATGTTATTAAGGAAAACCATGCTGAGGTTAATAATCAGGTGGAGCTGAGTTCTGATATATGGAATACCATTCATACAGGAATGAATCTTGCTGCTGGAACGTATACAGCATTTTTACCATTAAAGATGTCAATTGCAGCTAAGACTGGTACTGCACAGGAAAGAACAACAGATCCTGACCATGCTACATTAATATCATATGCGCCATATGATAATCCACAATACTGTATGGCAGTGCGTATTCAGAATGGTTATGCTTCAGGTAATGCTGTAACACTAGGTTCAGAGATTTACAAAATGCTTTTTAATATTAATGATTAATATTGTTTAATGATTTACTAAAGAAATAACTAATATGAGATGAGAGGTGAATGTTTTGGATAATTCGGTAATGATCAAAGGAAGTAATAGTGGAATTACAGTATTTCTTGATAGTGAAATGGCTTTTGAGGATTTATTAAAAAGTGTTTCTGAAAAGTTCAAGAGTGCGTCAAAGTTTTTTAATAATGCTAATATGGCGATTTCTTTTGATGGAAGAGATTTATCTGCTGAAGAGGAAAAAAGAATTCTCAATGTGATATCAGATGTATCTGAGCTTAATATTGTATGTGTTCTTGATGAAAATAACAATATGAAGGAAATATATGAAGATGCTGTTAAGAAAGCTATTGCAAGTGTTGATGTATCAGAGCCGGTTGTACAGCCTGTAAATGATATGGTATCTGATCCTAAAACAGCGTGTATGTTTTATAAAGGAACGCTTCGCTCAGGTCAGGTATTTGAATCTGACGGAAGCGTTGTGGTATTAGGAGATGTCAATCCTGGAGGCAAGGTTGTTGCAAAAGGCAGCGTTATTGTACTTGGAAGTCTTAAGGGCAATATATTTGCAGGTGTAGATGGTAATGAGAATGCATTTGTTGTTGCACTTGAGATGAGTCCTATGCAGATTAAGATAGGCGAAATAATTGCCAGAAGCTCAGATGCAGGAACCAAGATAACAAAAGGCAGAAATAAAACTAAAGTTATTGAACCAAAGATTGCCTATGTATATGATCAGAATATTTATATTGAAGATTTAGAGCAGAATGCTTTAGATGACATATGTTTAGATTAATTTGTTATATTTTTAAAAAATAGTTGATTTAAGAATAAAAATCTCGCATAATTAATATATTGCGATTTATTAAGAATTATTAATGGAGGTTTAATATGAGTGAAGTTATAGTTGTAACATCAGGAAAGGGCGGAGTAGGTAAGACTACAACCACAGCTAATATTGGTACGGGCCTTGCTAAACTTGGAAAGAAGGTCGTTATGATTGACACAGATACAGGCCTTAGAAATCTTGATGTTGTATTAGGACTCGAAAACCGTATTGTATATAATCTTGTTGATGTCGTTGAAGGTAACTGCCGATTAAAGCAGGCTATGATTGCTGACAAGAGATGTCCTAATCTGTTTCTTTTACCAACAGCACAGACAAGAGATAAGTCAGCTGTGACACCTGAACAGATGATTAAGGTTATTGATGAAATTAAGAATGATCCTGAAGGATTTGACTACATAATTCTTGATTGTCCTGCAGGGATTGAGCAGGGATTCCAGAATGCAATTGCTGGTGCAGACAGAGCTTTAGTTGTTACTACACCAGAGGTTTCTGCTATCAGGGACGCTGACAGAATTGTAGGACTCCTTGACGCTCACGGACTTCAGAATCATGAAGATTTAATTGTAAACAGAATCAGAATGGATATGGTAAACAGAGGCGAGATGATGTCTATTGATGATGTTAATGATATTTTACAGCTTAATGTTATTGGAGCTGTTCCAGATGATGAAAATATCGTTGTGGCAACTAATAAGGGACAGCCACTTGTAGGAGATGATTCTCTCGCAGGACAGGCATACATGAATATCTGCCGTAGAATTACCGGTGAGGAGATTCCATTCCTTGATCTTAATGGTAAGGGAGGTTTCTTTAAGAAGCTTTCTTCACTTTTTAAGAGTGATAAGAAGAATTAATATGTATTATAATAAGTCACATATGGCTTATTCAGGGAGGGATTAAATATGGGATTACTTGATTTATTTAAGAAAAAAGGTTCAAGTGATGTAGCTAAGGACAGATTAAAGCTTTTGCTTGTTTCTGACAGAGCTAACTGTTCACCAGAGGTTATGGAAATGATTAAGAATGATATTATTAAAGTCATTTCAAAGTATATGGAAATTGATACAGATGGTCTTGATATTCAGATTACATCAACGGAATCTGATACTAACAATGGCTCTGTACCAGCAATTTTCGCTAATATTCCAATTAAGGATATGAGAAACAGCGAAAAGTAATAAGGGTTTTATTATGTTAAAAAAATATAAATTGCGTTCATACAACTTTATATTGGTATTTATTCTGATTGTAACATCAGTATTTGCTCTTGCTGTGGTTAATAGTGCCAACAGTGCATATACAGTAAAGCAGGGGGCAGGTATTGCAATATCGTTTATAATAATGATTATTGTTTCATTTATTGATTATAATTGGATATTAAAGTATTACTGGATATGGTATGCAATAGTTACTATTATGCTTATAGGTGTTCTTACAGTGTTTGGACATGGTTCACATGGAGCTACCAGATGGTTTAAGATAGGACCGGTACAGTTGCAGCCATCTGAATTTTTAAAGCTGGCACTTATTTTGTTAGTTGCAAAACTTGTTGCAGCAAATAAAGAAAAGCTTAATTCAATTAAGTTTCTCTTATTAATAGCATGTCTTACATTGTTTCCTATATTACTAGTTGCATTACAGCCTAATCTTTCAACAGCAATACTTTTGACACTTATTGTCATTGCTATGCTTTATTGTTCAGGAGTAAGCTATAAGATTTTTGGTATTGCAATTCTTGTTGTAATACCGGTTTTATCAGCATTTCTGATATATGTTGTATCAGTTGAACACCCAATCCTTATAGAGGATTATCAAAGAAAACGAATTGTTGATTTTATTGAAGGTAAGTCAGAAGAAGTTGATATGAATGATGCAGGAACATATCAGCAGGCATATGCTGTTCAGGCTATTGGTTCTGGTCAGCTTTATGGTAAAGGTCTTAATAATAATGATACTTCTTCTTTAAAGAATGCCGGATATATTGCAGAAGCCCAGAATGACTTTATATTTGCAGTAATAGGTGAAGAATTAGGCTTTACCGGAAGTTGTATTACAATTTTTTTATTGTTTCTGATTGTTCTGGAGTGTATAATAGTAGCTGTGAGAGCAAGAAATTTTGAAGGAAGGCTGATATGTTGTGGTGTAGCAATATATATTGGATTTCAGACATTTATTAATATAGGTGTTGTTTCATGGATACTTCCTAATACTGGAGTTCCATTACCTTTCTTTAGTTGTGGTATCACATCTTTACTTACATTATTCATAGCTATGGGCATTGTACTCAATGTAAGTCTGCAAAGAAATGTTGAAAGAGATGATGATATGTTTGCAGATGATTTCAGAGGATAGCTTTTATACATTTTAATTTATACATTAGGGGGAAGCTTAAATGAACATTGGTTTAATAGCACATGATTCTAAGAAAAAATTAATGCAGAATTTCTGTATAGCATATAAGGGTATTCTTAATAAGAATCAGCTTTTTGCTACAGGTACAACAGGGAGGCTTATTGAAGAAGTTACTAATTTATCGATACATAAGTTTCTTGCCGGACATCTTGGTGGTGACCAGCAGTTATGTGCACAGATTGAACATAACCAGATAGATCTTGTTATTTTTCTTAGAGAGGCAGAGAATCCTTTAGCACATGAACCGGATTCTGATAATATATGCAAACTTTGCGATATGTATAATATTCCATTGGCCACTAATCTTGCAACAGCAGAATTGCTTGTTAAATCTCTTGAGAGAGGCGATATGGAATGGCGTGAAATTTATCAGTAGAATAATTAAAATAATAAAAGGTGATATTCTGCCACATAATAGTGGAAGAGTATCATCTTTTATTTATTGTCAATCTTTTCTTAACTTGACAATGTTTCTTGCAGAACGCTTGTTTTCTTCTACAATCTCTGCATAATGCTTCCGTGTAGTATTAACATCTTTATGTCCTAAAACATCAGCAACAAGATATATATCCTGGCTTTCCTGATATAGATTAGTACCATAAGTACTTCGAAGCTTATGTGGGGTAATATGCTTTACAGTTGTAACAGTCTGGGCATATTTCTTAACAAGAAGTTCAACGGATCGCACACATAGGCGCTTCTTTTTGGCTGATATGAATAGTGCATTCTCATGTTCTTCATCAGGCGTTAAATTCTTTCTTTCTTCAAGATAATTAAGAAGTGCTTCACGGACTTCGTCCCCAAAGTATACAAAGCTTTCAGAGCCACCTTTTCTTATAACTCTGATTCTGTCATTATCAAAATCCACATCATTAATATCTAATCCAACACATTCTGATACACGGATACCAGTTCCGAGCATAAGTGTAAGGAGAGCCAGATCACGCGTCTTAAGCTTTTCATGGCTTTGTAGCTGTGTTTTGGTAAGCTTATTGCCAGATTCCACATTATCAAGAAATTCAGCTACCTCATTAGGCTCCATTCTTATAATAGCTTTTTCATGAATTTTAGGCATATCAACCTTTATAGTCGGATTCAAACTGATTATTTCATAACGGCAGTAATATTCATAAAAACGTCTTAGAGCACATAATTTACGCTTGGCAGCACTTTCTGAGTTCGTTATATCACGACCGTTCTTCTTATATAACTTTACATGTCGTAAGTATCTGGTTATATCTGTACCATCTATTTTTTCTAAATCCTGTGGTTTAAAGTCTTTCATTGCATATGAACTGAACTTAGGTATGCATTCAATGAGAAATTCAAAGAAACCTTTAATATCCATTGCATAGGCAACTTTAGTTCTTGGCTGCTTATTAAATTCAAGACTATCAAAATACTGTGTACAGAAATCCGGTAATATATCAAGTAATTCATTAAGCTTTTTCTTGTACTTGATGTTTTGTTGTTCTGAGTATGTTTTTTCAGCCATTAAGAATACCTCCATATATAAAAAATACTAATCACTTCGTTAAACCTGACTTTAGCGAAGTGATTACCACATGACATAGTCTACTCTTAAAAGGCTTAATTTGTCAATATAGTATTGTAATATAATTATTAATATAATATTGCTAATACTCACTACAGCTTACCGGCTCAACGCTACGAAGTGACAAAAAGCCAATAATCAAGGGTATATAAACAAAAAGCGGGCTTGTACCTGCGCCCACTTTTCGCCCTTGACTATCAGCTTTTTATCGTGTGTGTTCTCTGTTCGCAGACAACCACCACAGAATGCAAGTTGCCCCTAAATATCACAGTAACGCCAAAACAAAACGCTCCTACGGGTGCAAGACATTGGCGTCAATTTAAGCTATTGACCCGATAACCGCGTTTAGGCGCTAGTTTGACGTGTGCGTAATTAACACAATAACAACACGCTAAACTATGGCGCACCAACGAAAGTTATAGTATAATGGTTAATCATACACACAAAGGAGAATAAAACAATGAAAAAAGTAATGAAAATCGAAGGAATGATGTGCGGACACTGTGAGGCAAGAGTAAAGAAAACTCTGGAAGCAATTGATGGTGTCAAAGAGGCTGTTGTAAGCCACGAGGCAGGAACAGCGGTAGTGACACTGGAAAAAGAGGTTGCTGATGAAGTGCTTAAAAATGCAGTAGAGGCACAGGACTATCCGGTAAAAGGAATTGAGTAGAAGATTAATAAAAGGAATCGTGCGGTCATATATTTACTACAAAAGTATGTGTTGGAGCACAGATTATGAAAAAGTTTCTGGTGTGGTTATTCTGCTTGATTCTACTGACACAGCCGGTTATTGCGCAGTCTGAAAAACTGATTATTCTGAATACGAATACGGGACGGGATACAGATGCAGACACTGGCC
>OGLS01001045.1_pt1 | contig 19701 bp, 19 predicted proteins | sample 1572881 | NCBI WGS metagenome assembly OGLS01 (sample SAMEA2582013, study PRJEB24529) | metagenome | biome: Human gut stool | place: China | collected 2011
TCAGTTCACGTTTTTTCGTGTAACAAGGAGGTATTTCAAGATGAAAGTAAGACCTTCGGTGAAGCCTATTTGTGAAAAATGTAAAGTAATTAAACACACACCCCCCAACCCCCGGCGATTGGGCCAAACAGTGCCACTTTGAGGCCTTTAATGGTGTCGCGGTTTTCTCCTTTTTCTTCCATCGAAATTAATAACCCCATCAGGAATCCGACCAGATTCGGGTGGGTATTAATAAATTCGAGGTTATCTTTCATCGCCGCGCTTAAGCCCGGTTTGTCGTCCTTATAAATCTTTTTCAGGATCGGCAACATCGCCCAGGTAAAACCGCCCGCCTGCATCCTTTCGTAGTTAAAGCTCGCTTGCAGCAGCGACGAACGAAAGCCCAGACGGGTGATATCTTTTTTACTGATTTCAGATCCCATTGCTGTAGTCCTCTTCTTCATTTTTACTGGCAACGGGCTGCGGTTGCGCTTGCTGCCGGGATTTCGCATTGAAAAACTCATACACCGCAAAGCCTGCGCCCAGTACGGCAACCGGCAACAGGTTGCTGACCTGGATGTAGCAAACAAACAGGAAACCGGCGATCAGGTAAGGGATATATTGCGCTTTGAACATTACGCGCAGCAGCAAGCCAAAACCAACGGCAGGCAGAATACCGCCAGCCACTTCAAAGCCGTGGGTCAGCCAGGCGGGCATCGCTTTCACCAGCGCCTGCATCGCCCCCTGTGCCAGGTAAGTACAGAGGAAAGCAATCACCGCATACGCTGAAGCGACGATGAGCATCGTTGTCCAGTTAAGCCGGGAAAACGCTGCCGTATCCGCCTCTTTCGCGCATTTATCGGCTTTGGTCATAAATAATGAGAAAGCGGAATAGAAGAACAGAATGACGTACTGCATTAACAAACTAAACGGCAGGCCAAGACCAATTGCTGTTTTGGCATCAACGCCCGTAGACCATGCAATGACGGTGGTCATCAGACCCGCCATAATCGGGTTGGGCGGCTGAACACCACCTGCAGGGGTTAATCCGGCGAAAGCCAACTCTGTCAGACCACCGGTAATTAAGCCAGTCTGAATATCACCGAGAATAGCGCCAGTTAGGGTACAAACGATTATCGGGCGGAATAAAAATAAGGCTTCCAGCCAAAAATCAATCCCCAGAACAAAAACTAACGCCGCCAGGGATAATCCCTGAAGTAGGGTTATTTCATGCATTTTTATTACCTCAAACCAATATTAAGGCGATTTTAGATTTAGTCAGGGATTTGTTCTTTTTGATCGCCAGGGACGTCCTGAATGAAAACATTCACGCCACGTTGTTTAATAAAACGTAAGTCCGTGAGATCCTGGTCATCGACATAAACTTTACTGCTGATTTGCTTTTTCCCTTCCGAGAAATGCATATTGCCGACGTTGACATCTTTCAGGTCAATACCACCTTCTACCAATTTACGTACCGTTTGTGGCGTACGGCAAATCAGGAAGATCTTCTGATGTGGTGCAGCTTTGCCGATGACGTTAATGGTTTTTTCGATAGTAAAGAAACGAATGCCAAAGCCGTAGGTTTCCGCGGTAATACCCATTAATTTCTGTTGAATATCATCGTTAGCGACAACATCATCCACGACTACCAGCAGATTTGCACCGATGGTGGATGTCCAGGTCACGCCAACCTGACCGTGAACCAGACGGTTATCAATACGGGTTAAGAGAATATTTGGACTGGTCATTGTGTAATCCTCACCATAAAGTTGAATAATATAATTTTTTTAAATATATTATTGTTGCGATATTGTAGTGATGTATTTATTAAGGTTTAGTTATCTCCTTTTCCATTAAGGCACTCCCCGATATTAATCGGGAAGTACATTGGGATAAATCATAAAAAACTAATGATTATGCTGAAATTCGATTCGCTGAACCACAGACATTAATTTTATTTCTGACAACTTCTTTCATCGCATCCATTCCGACGCGCATATAATAACGAGGATCATTACCCTGCGGATTTTCCGCAAACCAGGCTTTAACCGCGCCAGCGAAGGCTATTTTTAATTCTGTGGCAACGTTCACTTTTGTGACGCCAAGTTCAATAGTGCGACGGACAAATTCATCCGGAACATCGCTGGCACCATGCAGCACCAGAGGAACATCCACCACTTCACGAATTTCCGCCAGCCGCTGGAAATCAATCTTCGGCGTTTTGCTGTATAAGCCGTGCGCCGTACCAATCGCTACCGCCAGGCTGTCGACGCCAGTCAGTTCGACAAAGCGTTTAGCTTCTTGTGGATCGGTCAGGAATGCACTTTCGGCGTCAACGCTCATGTCATCTTCAACACCGCCCAGGCGGCCCAGTTCTGCTTCCACGCTGCAATCTTGTGAGTGGCAGAAGTCAACAACCGATTTCACCAGCTTCACGTTCTCGGCAAACGGGAAGTGGCTGCCGTCGATCATCGCACTGCGCACACCTGCGTGGACTTTACGGCGAATATCATCCAGCGATTCGTGGTGGTCGAGATGCAGCGCCAGTGGCATGTTGTAGGTTGTGGAATAGGCGCTACACAGGGCGTAGATCTCTTCCAGCGCGATGTGTTTAAAGGTCCCCGGCGTTCCGGCGAGGATCACCGGCGATCGCATTTCACTGCACACTTCGAGGATCGCTTGGATCGTCTCGGCGTTATGAATGTTAAAAGCAGGCACCGCGTAGCCATTGGCCTGGGCGTCCTGTAACAGATATTTAGTGGAGATAATGCTCATAATGCGATCCTCTTATGCCTGCCACGGATGAATGATTACGCCTTGCACCACGCGGTTAACGGTGCCACTGGCTGATGGGGTATCCGGCGTATTGCCCATGTGCAGCGACTGCATCAGTGCAAACGTCTGGGCGTACATCAGGAAGCAAAATGCCTGCTCAACGTCGATAAAGTGACGTGACGGTGGCAGGATGATATGTGGACCGGCAGCGACGATGTCGCTGCTTTCCGCGGCGATGGCGATTACACGCATTGCCTGGTTGTCACGGCGAAGTTCAGCCAGCAGATCAAGATCATACTGACGGGTGTAAGGGTGGCTGGAGACAAATACCACCACCAGCGTTTCGTCATCGACCAGCGATTTTGGTCCATGACGGAATCCGGTTGGAGAATCATAAAAGGCCGCCAGTTTACCCGCCGTCAGTTCCAGCACTTTCAGCGCCGACTCGCGTGCTGCGCCCTGTAAGCCACCGCTACCGAGATAAACGATCCGTTTCCACGGTGCGTAACCAAACACACCTTCGCTGAAATCGCCCAGTGAGGTCAGGATCGCCTGGCAACGATCCGCCACGTCGCGGAAGGTTTGGCTGTTGATCGTCTCAGGTGCGAAAACCGCGAGGCAGCTGGCCATCATGGTGGTAATGCTGCTGGTCATCGCAAAGCCGCGATCGTGCGTTTCTGCGGGCATCAGCAGGGCAAACGCGTTATCGCTGTTGATCGCGTTTTGGTAAAGAGCGCCCGCTTCGTTGCAGGTGATCGGCAGGTGATAGCATTCCGGTACAAATTGATTTGCCAGTTCCACGGCTGCGACGCTTTCCGGGCTGTTGCCGGATCGACCGAAGGAGATCAACAGCAGCGGATGAGCTGGGTTCAGGTAGTCCATCGGATTGGTGACCAGATCGGTGGTCGGTACGGCGCTGAAGTTTTTACCGGTATGGCTGGCGAGCCACGGCGCGATGATGTCACCGATAAATGCCGACGTTCCGGCTCCGGTCAGGATGATCCGCAGATTCTCTTTGCGCAGTAACGGTTCAAGGAAGTTATTGAGCGCGGAACGTAGCGCGTCGATGTTGGTGAGTGAACGGATCCATGCGCGAGGCTGATGGCGGATCTCTTCTTCAGTCCATGTACCGGTTGCGGCGGCAGCAGGGGTGTAATTTTCTGGCATAACTCAATCCTTAGTCTGATGAACTTGACGTCGGGCGTTGTCGCTTTCACTTGCCTTTCGTTTCATTTCACTTGGTGATGTCTTTCGTTGATTAAAATCTATAGAAAAGAAACTGAAACTTCAATGGAGAAAAAAGAAATAAAACGAAATTTGTGATCGTTGAAAGAAAAGATAAAGGAAGCAAAAGGGATTGCTGGATGCGGCGCAAACGCTTTATCCGGCCTTGCGGTCACCAACTGTAGGTCGGATAAGACGCGTTAGCGTCGCATCCGACACCGCTGCACAGATCAAAACGAAAGAAAAAGAAAGGCCTTACGGGGGAAGTGAAGGCCCAATAAAGGAGCAAACTATCAAAACGAAGCTAATTGACCCTGAATCCAGATTTGTTGCACATGTAGCCCGCTATCCAGCGCAACGACGCTGGCGCGTTTGCCCGGTTTAAGCGATCCCAGAACACCATCAACACCCAGCATTCGCGCCGGATGCAGCGACGCCATATGGATGGCTTCCGCAGGCGTTACGCCCGTCAACTCGACCATATTGCGCACTGCCGCATCAACAGACAGTGTACTGCCCGCCAGCCCACCAGACTCGGTACGGACAACGCCACCGTGCATCTGCACTTCTTCACCACATAACGTATAGCGACCATCCGGCATCCCAGCTGCCTGCATCGCGTCGGTGATCAGTACGATTCTCTCTTTCGCACAGCAACAACACAGCGACATTGCCGCCGGATGCACATGATGACCATCGGCTATCAGTTCCAGCCAGGCGCGCTTGTCCGTTAATCCCGCGCCAACCATTCCCGGTTCGCGGTGATGTAAACCTGTCATCCCGTTATAGCAATGCACCAGGCCGTCGGCACCAGCATCAAATGCGGCGCGGGTTTGTTGCCAGGTCGCCGCGCTATGCCCCAGCATCACCCTTACGTTTTGCTGTTTAAGATGGCGGATGGCCTGCAATGCCCCTTCTTTTTCCGGTGCCAGCGCTACCACACGTAAGGTGTGCTGAGAAACGGCAATCAACTGATCCAGCTCGGCAATTTCAAGCTCGCGAAACAACTCCGGCGGATGCGCGCCTTTATTCTGCGGCGTGAAGTACGGTCCTTCGAGATAACTCCCCAGCACTTGCGCACCAGGTCCGCCGCGTTGGCAACGTTGAGCAATACGTTTCAGCGCCGCATGAATGGTATTAAGCGGCGTGGTTACGGTGGTCGGTAACCAACTGCCGACACCTTCGCGTGCCTTGTGCATTGCCAGCTTGTCGAGTACATCCGGCGCGTCATCCATTACATCAACGCCCGCACCACCGTGTACATGGGTGTCGATGTAAGCAGGGCAGAGCAGTTCCGCATCGCGTTCAGTCACGCCCGCTGGAATCGGTTCGATTGCTGCGATGACACCGTCAGCAATACGCAACTGATGGTCATCGAGCCATCCCTCTTCAGTCAGCAGCCTTCTGGCGCGCAGAACGTGTGTCATATTCCTTCCTCGACCGGACATTCTTCATGGCAGCGGCCTAACTCGTCCACCAGACTGGTCAGCCCTCGGTGTCCACACTCCAGCGCCTGTACACGGAATTCTTCACCGCTTAACCCTTCGCGCTCCAGCACCATCTCCAGTAGCAGTTGCAAATTGGTGCCGGTGATCACTTCACAGCCCGGTTTTTGCATCGCCAGCGTTGAAGCTACGCGAAACGGCGTGCCGCCCAGCAAATCCGTCAGAAAAACAATGCCGTCTTCACAATCCAGTTGGGCGATGGCCTCTTCAAGCTGCGATGTAAGCAGCGCGGTGCTTGAGGTTTCCGGAAAATCGATGGCGATAAACTGCGATTGCTCACTGAGAATTTGCTTCATTGCTTTTTCCATGCCGCTGGCAAACCCGCCATGCCCTGTCAAAATAATACTTAACATCTAATACCTCATTGTATTTAAAGGAAATGGCAGAATTTACCGACGATGCCGAGAACCACGGTAACTGCAATCAGACGCAGCGGACTCCAGCCGCGGCGTACCAACCAAAACATGGTCAGGGTGTAGACCAACGGTAAGAAGGCCGGCATCAGTTTGTCGATAACATCAGCCTGTAACTTAACCACTGCGTCGCCCGCCGTGATTTCCAGCGTGGTGCTTAAACGAACATAGGTTGCCACCAGCGCACCGATTACCGTCATCCCAACGATAGACGCAGCATGGCCGACTTTTTTGGTATTCGCTTTAATCAGTGGAATCGCCGCCACGCCCATGCGGTAAGCATAATGCGCCAGACCAAAACGCAGCCCCAGGTGTACCACGTTGAACAGCACAATAAAGACGACTGCGCCAAGAATGGAGCCTTGCAATGCCAGACTGGCTCCAATCCCGCCACAAATCGGCAGTAGCGTTAGCCAGAACATTGCATCGCCAATCCCGCCAAGCGGCGCACCGACGGCAATTTTGGTGCTCTGAATACTGTTAACGTCCTGCTTAGAACGCTCCATCGCAAGGATAATGCCGATAACAAACGTCACCAGAAACGGATGGGTATTGAAGAAACCCATATGCCCCTTCATGGCGCGCGCCAGGTCGCGTTTATTAGTGTGGATCTTTTTCAGAGCAGGCAGCAGACCGTACAACCAGCCAGAAGCCTGCATACGTTCGTAGTTAAAAGACGCTTGTAACAGCATGGAACGCCAGGCGACGCGGTTGATATCTTTTTTCGTCAGCTCCGCGCCAATGCTCTGATCTTCATACACGTTTTCATTGACGCCAGTCAGCAATGTTTCTTCGTTTTCACTGACGTTCGGCAGGGTGGTTTGATTAGATGCCATCTTCAAATTCCTCTTTCTGTGCCGCAGGTTGAGTCGGTTCAGGAGATTTACGCAGCAAGTCGATCAGCGCCATCGCCAGCGCAGCGGCAGCAATAGCCAGCACTGGTAACTTGAGCGAGGCGGCGGCAACAAAGCCCAGGATGAAGTAGGGGATGTAGACGTTTTTCATCATGATTTTCAGCAGCACGGCAAAACCGATTGCTGGCATGATGCCGCCCGCGACGCCGAGGCCGTCGATTAATCGTTGCGGCAGGACATCAATGATGGTTTTTGCATGTTCCGCGCCGAAGTAGATAGGCAGGAAAGCGCAGAGAAAATAGAAAATGCCGAGTGCCAGCAGTGCCAGATAGTTCACGCGTTCAATGCCGCGAGTATCGGCGTTCTCCGCCATCCGGTCGCAGCGAGACATCACGCCGGACATCACCGAGAACAGGAAGGTAATCCCCATCTGTACTGCGACAGCGAAAGGTACGGCGACACCTACTGCGACATCGGGTTTCACGCCAGTAGTAATGGCAAACGCCGTGCCGACGATAGTACCGATAATCACGTTAGGCGGCTGTGCGCCCGCCAGCGGGGCCAGCCCCATCCACACCAGTTCCAGCGTACCGCCGGTTAAAATTCCGGTATGCAGATCGCCAAGTACCAGCCCGACCAACGGGCCGAGGACCACCGGGCGGTGCATATGGGTTAGGCCGTTAAACATATCCAGGCCAGCGATAAAGGCGATAATGCCCAACGCAAATGCCTGCAACAGGCTGATTTCCATGATGAATCCCTCAAAGTAATTTAAAGAGGTCCACAGCAGGCTCTGTCGGGACGCCCTGAACGAAGCATTCCACCCCAGCGGTTTTCAGGTCGTTAAATGCTGCGATATCGCCCGCATCCACAGAAACCGTTTTGGCGATTTGTTGTTTGCCATTGGCGTAGTGCATATTGCCAACGTTAATGCGATTCACCGGAACGCCACCTTTCACCAGCGTCAGGAAATCGGCGGGTGTTTTACAAACCAGCAGGATTTTCTGTCGATCGGCGGCGCGATGAATGTTGTCGATAACTTTTTGCAGCGTCCAGAAACGTACGGCGATCCCTTCTGCCAGTACCATTTCCATCAGGTTTTGTTGTACCGGATCTTCGGCAACCTCATCGTTGGCTACCAGCACCAGATTTGCCCCCGCAAATCCGACCCATTGAACGCCGACCTGACCGTGAATCAAGCGTTCATCAATCCGGCTTAAAACAATATTTGGCATAGCGTGTTCCTCTTTGTTTTGCTTATTGGCCTTCACAGGCTGTGTGGTACTGCGCCAGGATGTCCTGAATATGGTTGATAATGAGTTCCCGTGGCGTTGGCTGCAGCTCGCCGGAGCGAACTTTCACGTACTGCAGCGGCAGATACTGGCTGATCAGCGGCAGCGGAATTGGTGAATCCGCCAGATTACGTACCAGATGAGCGAAAGCGTCATCAATCTGGCTGTCCGGCCAGTAATAGCGCACGCGATCCGAGTAGCTATAACCACGCGCCAGACGACGCGCGTTGCCGTCACCGTGGTAGTGGCTTTGCCAGTATTCCGGGCGGTCGAGCATCACGTCTTCCAGCACCTGACGCAGACCAGAACAGGCTTTCGCTGGCACCAGTTCTTCTTCAATCGCCGCCAGAGAGAACAGAGCTTCACGCAGGGCGAAGGTCAGCGCTGGGCCAACTTTCAGAATGGCAAAGTGGTCAATCACCAGCTGGCGCAGCGATTGCGGCGTTTGATAATCGGTAGAGTGCGCTTCGAAAATCAGCGTTTCGTAGTTTTCGACCATCTGGCTTAAGGCGCTCGCTTTGGCGGGCTGATAATCAATAACGTTGGTGTGATCGAATTCGACGCCGGGTTGAACCACCAGGGCAATGATGCGTGGCCAGATGGCATTCAAACCTTGCTTTTCAAAGGCGTGACGATGGGCTTCCAGCGTGGCGCGGGCGGCATCCGGCGTGGTGACCGCCAGCTCGCTTAAGGTTTCATGCGCGCCGCCAGGTACCGGCACTTCGGTACCAATGACATACTCCAGATCGGCTTCGCCAAAGTGTTCAAGACAGGTTTCTTCCGCCACTTTCGCCAGACGGGCGGCGCGTTCAGCCACGATGTCATCAGTTAAGGGAATCGGATCGTCCTGACAGGACATGCTGCAATCAAGGTGGATTTTTTTGAATCCTGCCGCAACGTAGCTTTTAATCAAATCATCGGCATTGGCCATTGCCTGAGCGGCCGGCAGGTTTTGCCAGCGGTTTGGCCCCAGATGGTCACCACCCAGAATCAACGCATCCTGCGGGAAATTCAACGAGTCGGCGAGCTGACAAACAAAGCCGCGAAAATCGGCGGGCGTCATTCCGGTATAACCGCCGAACTGGTCTACCTGATTGGAGGTTGCTTCAATCAGTAACGGCGTTTGGTTTGCACTGGCGTAGCGGATTGCAGCCTCCAGCACCAGCGGATGTGCGGAACAAACGGCATAAATTCCATTTGTTTTGCCCGCTTTGTGCTGTCTCACCATTTCTGTCAGATGTTTCACTTTCCTCTCCAGTTCAGATTACTGCGATATTAATCTTTCGTTTTGTTTCAGTTGATACTGCGTCATGGTGAGATAAAAATAAAACGAAAGATAATAGTTTTCTGATCTGATTCACAAAAGAAACATAATGAAAGTCACTGAAACGAGAGTAGCTTGCGTCAATGGGCAAGGTGGGCTTGCATTTGCTTAATAGAAAGGCGTTAATAGGCAAAACGAAATGAAACGAAAGTTTTACGAAAGGACTTACTATGAGTAATACCGACGCTTCAGGTGAGAAGCGAGTGACTGGCACCAGCGAGCGACGAGAACAGATCATTCAGCGTCTGCGACAGCAAGGGAGTGTGCAGGTTAACGATCTGTCGGCATTGTATGGCGTATCTACTGTGACGATCCGCAACGATCTGGCGTTTCTGGAAAAGCAGGGGATCGCTGTGCGTGCCTATGGTGGCGCGTTGATCTGCGATAGCACGACGCCGTCAGTCGAGCCATCAGTGGAAGATAAAAGCGCACTGAACACCGCGATGAAACGCAGCGTTGCGAAAGCTGCCGTTGAGTTGATTCAGCCAGGTCATCGGGTTATCCTCGATTCCGGGACCACCACTTTTGAGATTGCTCGTCTGATGCGCAAGCACACTGATGTAATTGCGATGACCAACGGTATGAACGTGGCTAATGCGTTGCTGGAAGCGGAAGGCGTTGAGCTGCTGATGACCGGCGGGCATTTGCGCCGTCAGTCGCAATCTTTTTACGGCGATCAGGCTGAGCAATCGCTGCAAAATTACCACTTCGATATGCTGTTTCTTGGTGTAGATGCGATCGATCTGGAGCGCGGCGTCAGCACACATAATGAAGATGAAGCTCGTTTAAACCGTCGGATGTGCGAAGTTGCGGAACGGATCATCGTGGTCACCGATTCCAGTAAGTTCAATCGTTCCAGTTTACATAAGATCATTGATACTCAACGTATCGACATGATCATTGTTGATGAAGGCATTCCTGCGGATAGCCTGGAAGGACTGCGAAAGGCTGGGGTTGAAGTGATTCTGGTCGGGGAGTGAGAAAGGATGCCCGCTGGTCAACACGAATGCGTTCGGCGGGCATTGTGAACACCATCAATGGGTTTCTTCTGTTTCTCGGGTGAGGGTTTCCCAGTCGGCAGGAGGATGTCCTCTTTTTAACATTTTGCTGAATACGGTATAGGCATCTGTTTTTTTACCGTAGGTGCGCAGAGTGTTTTCATCGTTCATCCATCCCAGAATGATGACTTTCTCTTTTTCACTATAACGAAAGAAGAGACGATAACGACCAGCACCAAATTTTACCCGTGACCAGTCTTTATTTTTCCCAGAGCCTAACGACTTGCCATGACGGAATGCCGGTGATGATGGATTGACCGTGATATGCTCCTCAATCACTTTATGGACTACCGCCAATAACTTTGTGGCGGCTTTTCTCTGATAATTTTCAGGATCTTTTCCCTTTAATGTCTCGACTTCGGCAACTAAAGCGTCGTAGGTTTCCTGAAAACAGGGATGAGCATATAGCGCCCAACCATTAACCCTTTGTGGAAAATCCATTATTCGTCGTCGCCAATCTCATCATCAATGTTGACGTCCATGCCAGCGACAAGTTTCTTTCCTTGTTGAATGTTGAATGGACGAGTTTTTTGCGGGTTGTTCTGGATATCTGCATCCAGAAAACGCAAAAATGCATTCATAGTATGATCCTCCTGTTCATCTCCCAGTCGGCACATAAATACTTGCCCACCAGGCAGAATTTCGTAATGAATGCTGTCCTGGCCTGGCTTCAGTTTTAAGGCCTCACGCACTGGCGCGGGGATAGTTGTTTGTCCGCGTATCGTGACCTTTGATTCAGTGGTCAGTACAGCGTGAGAGCGAGCATTAGCGGGCATGATTCACTGTCCTTTTACAGCCTGTTTTCTGCTCAAATTATAAGCTTGAACTAAGGTAATGCAAATGCATTATTAATGGACGTGGGGGCTTTAAACAATAAAAACATGGCACTAAGGCCATGTTTTGCGAGGGACGTTCCAAAAGAAATCAGGTCACCGGTGCCGGGTTAAACACCGCCAGCTGGTTATGCAGCCCCCATTGATCCGAGAAGGTTTTCTTCTTCCCGCTGGCGACGTCGAGAATAAAGTGGAACAACTTCCAGCCCACCTCTTCAATAGTTTCTTCGCCGGTAGCGATGGTGCCCGCATTAATATCCATTAAATCAAACCAGCGGTTCGCCAGCTCGGTGCGGGTTGCCATTTTAATGACGGGTACCGCCATCAGGCCGTACGGCGTACCACGACCGGTCGTAAACACTTGCACTGTGATACCCGAAGCCACCTGTTGCGTGCCGCAGACAAAATCGCTGGCTGGCGTCGCGGCGTAAATTAATCCGCGTTTAGTCGGGCGTTGACCGGGCGACAGCACTTCAACAATTGCGCTTTTACCCGATTTAGCAATGGAGCCGAGTGCCTTCTCTACCACGTTTGCCAGACCGCCTTTCTTGTTGCCCGGCGAAGGGTTGGCGCTGCGGTCGGTTTTTCCCATATTGAGATAGTTATCGTACCACTCCATCTCCTCCAGCAGCCGTTTGCCGACCTCTTCGTTCACTGCGCGTGGTGTCAGCAGATGGATCGCGTCACGCACTTCCGTTACTTCTGAAAACATCACCGTTGCGCCGCAGCGCACCAGTAGATCAGACGCATAGCCAACCGCCGGGTTTGCCGTTACACCAGAAAACGCATCGCTGCCACCGCACTGCATACCAACGACCAGTTCTGAAGCCGGGCAGGTTTCTCGCTGCCGTTGATTCAGTTTTTGTAGATGGCGTTCGGCGATCTGCAAAATATCCTCGACCATGGACTGAAAACCGACATGCTTTTCATCCTGCAAACTGACAATGCTGGCGCTTTCTACTGGAATAGCTTGCACATCATCCGTTCCAGTCAGCAGGCGCTCAGGCTGCAACTTTTCACAACCCAGGCCAATCACCATTACTTCGCCGCCAAAGTTAGGATTCAGCGAAATATTGTGAATGGTACGGATAGGTACAACTGCCGCCGGTGCGTTAATCGCCACGCCACAACCGTACAAATGATTCAGCCCCACCACGCCATCGACGTTCGGGTATTTCGGTAGCAGATCGCGTTCAATGATTTTTACTACATAGTCCACCACGCCTGCCACACAGTGGACGCTGGTGGTGATACCGAGCAGGTTTTTGGTGCCCACGCTGCCATCGGCATTGCGATAGCCCTCAAAGGTGTATCCTTCCAGCGGCGGTAAGGGTTCCGGGACTTTGGTTGCCAGTGGCAGCGTGTGTAACGGCGGCGCTTCCGGTAGTACAACCATTGATTCGTCGATCCAGCTTCCGCGTGGGATTGCACGCACGGCGTAACCAATCACTTCGCCATAACGAATAATTTCACCATTAGCCGGAATGTCCAGCAATGCGACTTTATGCCCCTGGGGAATATGTTCAATTAATTCCAGCCCATCCGGAAAACGCGTTCCTGCTTTCAGGCCATTATCATTAACAATAATTACCACATTATCTGTGTCGTGAACTTTTATATAAAACGCAGTTGGCGTTTCTTGTCTGATTTCGATGTTGGCCATTGTGCAATATTCTCCAGCCAGGGGTTATTAAAATGAGGACCTGGTCTCATTTAAAAATAAATGACTTCATTGGGTGAAATAAGAATGTCAGGAGTTTAAACGCAGAAATGTGATCAATGTCAATCATTTCAGGGATTGCAGTGCCGCCCGGTAAGGTAAAGCGCAAATCTGTGCTTTAGCGCGCAACCTTATGTGCATATGCTCAAAATAATATTTAAATAGTATTAATTAAATTAGCATTTGCACAATGATTATTATTCTCGCGCTGCTTATACTAATTCCCGAGTTCATTGTCGTTACGGCATAAATGAAACTCATAAATAACACCTTCCCCATAATAATAAAAATCAGCATAAGTACCCGAGGTAAATAAAATGATTCTGGACACCGTTGACGAAAAAAAGAAAGGCGTGCATACCCGCTATTTAATATTACTGATTATTTTTATTGTTACCGCCGTTAACTACGCCGATCGTGCAACGCTGTCTATTGCTGGTACCGAAGTGGCAAAAGAGTTGCAGTTAAGTGCGGTTTCGATGGGTTACATCTTCTCCGCTTTTGGCTGGGCCTACTTGCTGATGCAAATCCCCGGCGGCTGGCTGCTTGATAAGTTTGGCTCGAAAAAAGTTTACACCTACAGCCTCTTTTTCTGGTCGCTATTCACCTTCCTGCAAGGCTTTGTTGATATGTTCCCGCTGGCCTGGGCAGGGATCTCCATGTTCTTTATGCGCTTTATGCTCGGCTTCTCGGAAGCGCCATCATTCCCGGCGAACGCCCGAATTGTCGCCGCCTGGTTCCCGACGAAAGAACGTGGTACTGCCTCCGCCATCTTTAACTCGGCGCAATATTTCTCGCTGGCGCTCTTTTCGCCGCTGCTTGGCTGGCTGACTTTCGCCTGGGGCTGGGAGCACGTCTTTACCGTTATGGGGGTGATTGGTTTTGTGCTGACGGCGCTGTGGATCAAGTTGATTCATAACCCGACAGATCACCCACGTATGTCTGCGGAAGAGCTGAAGTTTATCTCTGAAAATGGCGCGGTGGTCGATATGGACCACAAAAAGCCGGGCAGTGCGGCAGCAAGCGGACCCAAACTGCATTACATCAAGCAATTGCTCTCTAACCGCATGATGCTGGGCGTATTTTTCGGACAATATTTTATCAACACCATCACCTGGTTCTTCCTCACCTGGTTCCCGATTTATCTGGTGCAGGAAAAAGGCATGTCGATTCTGAAAGTGGGTCTGGTCGCCTCGATTCCAGCACTGTGTGGTTTTGCGGGCGGCGTGCTGGGAGGTGTCTTCTCGGATTATCTGATCAAACGCGGTTTATCCCTGACCCTGGCACGTAAGCTACCGATTGTGCTGGGAATGTTGCTGGCTTCCACCATCATCTTATGTAACTACACCAACAACACCACGCTGGTGGTCATGCTGATGGCGCTGGCTTTCTTTGGCAAAGGATTTGGTGCGCTGGGCTGGCCGGTGATTTCTGACACCGCGCCGAAAGAGATTGTTGGCCTCTGCGGCGGCGTCTTTAACGTCTTTGGCAATGTTGCCTCCATTGTCACTCCACTGGTGATTGGCTACCTGGTAAGTGAACTGCACTCCTTCAATGCAGCACTGGTTTTCGTGGGATGTTCAGCGCTGATGGCGATGGTCTGCTACCTCTTCGTAGTTGGCGACATTAAACGTATGGAATTGCAGAAATAAGCAAAGGTATAAGCGATGAATAACGATGTTTTCCCGAATAAATTCAAAGCCGCACTGGCTGCGAAACAGGTACAAATTGGTTGCTGGTCAGCACTCTCTAACCCGATTAGCACTGAAGTTCTTGGTTTGGCTGGGTTTGACTGGCTGGTGCTGGATGGCGAACATGCGCCAAACGATATCTCCACGTTTATTCCGCAGTTAATGGCCTTGAAAGGCAGCGCCAGCGCGCCAGTAGTGCGAGTGCCGACCAACGAGCCGGTAATTATTAAGCGTCTTCTGGATATCGGTTTCTATAACTTCCTGATTCCTTTTGTAGAAACAAAAGAGGAAGCAGAGCTGGCGGTGGCATCAACCCGTTACCCACCGGAAGGCATTCGCGGCGTCTCCGTTTCTCACCGCGCCAATATGTTTGGCACCGTGGCGGATTATTTCGCTCAGTCGAACAAGAACATCACTATTCTGGTCCAGATAGAAAGTCAGCAGGGCGTAGATAACGTCGATGCCATTGCCGCTACCGAAGGCGTAGACGGCATCTTCGTCGGCCCCAGCGATCTGGCCGCGGCATTAGGCCATCTCGGCAATGCATCACACCCGGATGTACAAAAAGCAATTCAGCACATTTTTAACCGTGCCAGCGCGCACGGCAAACCCAGCGGTATCCTCGCGCCGGTCGAAGCCGATGCGCGTCGTTATCTGGAATGGGGCGCGACGTTTGTGGCTGTCGGCAGCGATCTCGGCGTCTTCCGCTCTGCCACTCAGAAACTGGCTGATACCTTTAAAAAATAACCACCACCGCAACAAGAGAGATGATTGATATGACTATGAAAGTTGGTTTTATTGGCCTGGGGATTATGGGTAAACCAATGAGTAAAAACCTTCTGAAAGCAGGTTACTCGCTGGTGGTTGCTGACCGTAACCCAGAAGCTATTGCTGACGTGATTGCTGCAGGTGCAGAAACAGCGTCTACGGCTAAAGCGATCGCTGAACAGTGCGACGTCATCATAACCATGCTGCCAAACTCCCCTCATGTGAAAGAGGTGGCGCTGGGTGAGAATGGCATTATTGAAGGCGCGAAGCCAGGTACGGTATTGATCGATATGAGTTCTATCGCACCGCTGGCAAGCCGTGAAATCAGCGAAGCGCTGAAAGCGAAAGGCATTGATATGCTGGATGCTCCGGTGAGCGGCGGTGAACCGAAAGCCATCGACGGTACGCTGTCAGTGATGGTGGGCGGCGACAAGGCTATTTTCGACAAATACTATGATTTGATGAAAGCGATGGCGGGTTCCGTGGTGCATACCGGGGAAATCGGTGCAGGTAACGTCACCAAACTGGCAAATCAGGTCATTGTGGCGCTGAATATTGCCGCGATGTCAGAAGCGTTAACGCTGGCAACTAAAGCGGGCGTTAACCCGGACCTGGTTTATCAGGCAATTCGCGGTGGACTGGCGGGCAGTACCGTGCTGGATGCCAAAGCGCCGATGGTGATGGACCGCAACTTCAAGCCGGGCTTCCGTATTGATCTGCATATTAAGGATCTGGCGAATGCGCTGGATACTTCTCACGGCGTCGGCGCACAACTGCCGCTCACAGCTGCGGTTATGGAGATGATGCAGGCACTGCGAGCAGATGGTTTAGGAACGGCGGATCATAGCGCCCTGGCGTGCTACTACGAAAAACTGGCGAAAGTCGAAGTTACTCGTTAATGACGTCGTGCCCGGATGGCGTATTGCAATCCGGGCCTGGAATCCAGGCCGAATAAGAGAAACGCCCTCCGGCGTCATGTGGTAACAGGCATAGGTATGAAAATCGTAATCGCCCCAGACTCTTATAAAGAAAGTTTATCTGCCAGCGAGGTTGCGCAGGCGATAGAAAAAGGATTTCGGGAAATTTTTCCTGATGCACAGTACGTTTCTGTTCCGGTTGCCGACGGTGGCGAAGGAACGGTGGAAGCGATGATTGCAGCCACCCAGGGGGCTGAACGTCACGCCTGGGTTACAGGGCCGCTGGGCGAGAAAGTGAATGCCAGTTGGGGGATCTCCGGCGATGGCAAAACCGCGTTTATTGAAATGGCGGCGGCCAGTGGGCTGGAGCTGGTACCTGCGGAAAAACGCGATCCACTCGTGACCACTTCACGCGGCACAGGCGAGTTAATCCTGCAGGCGCTGGAGAGCGGTGCGACAAACATTATTATCGGCATTGGCGGCAGCGCTACAAATGATGGCGGCGCAGGCATGGTACAGGCGCTGGGGGCGAAATTATGCGACGCCAACGGCAATGAAATTGGTTTTGGCGGCGGTAGTCTTAATACTCTGAATGATATTGATATTTCCGGCCTCGATCCGCGCTTAAAAGATTGCGTCATTCGCGTCGCTTGTGATGTCACCAATCCGCTGGTGGGCGATAACGGCGCATCGCGCATCTTTGGCCCACAAAAGGGAGCCAGTGAAGCGATGATTGTTGAGCTGGACAATAACCTCTCTCACTATGCCGAGGTCATTAAAAAAGCGCTGCATGTTGATGTGAAAGATGTCCCCGGTGCAGGAGCTGCGGGTGGTATGGGCGCGGCGCTAATGGCGTTTCTTGGTGCGGAACTGAAAAGTGGTATTGAAATCGTCACTACGGCGCTGAATCTGGAGGAACATATTCACGATTGTACGCTGGTGATCACCGGTGAAGGGCGTATTGACAGCCAGAGTATTCACGGGAAGGTACCGATTGGTGTCGCAAACGTGGCGAAGAAGTACCATAAACCGGTGATTGGCATTGCGGGTAGCCTGACCGATGATGTTGGCGTTGTACATCAGCATGGCATTGATGCGGTCTTCAGCGTATTGACCAGCATAGGTACGTTGGACGAAGCATTCCGCGGGGCTTATGACAATATCTGCCGTGCTTCACGTAATATCGCCGCGACACTGGCGATTGGAATGCGCAACGCGGGGTGACAAGGGCGCGCAAACCCTCTATACTGCGCGCCGAAGCTGACCAGACAGTCGCCGCTTCGTCGTCGTCCTCTTCGGGGGAGACGGGCGGAGGGGAGGAAAGTCCGGGCTCCATAGGGCAGGGTGCCAGGTAACGCCTGGGGGGGAAACCCACGACCAGTGCAACAGAGAGCAAACCGCCGATGGCCCGCGCAAGCGGGATCAGGTAAGGGTGAAAGGGTGCGGTAAGAGCGCACCGCGCGGCTGGTAACAGTCCGTGGCACGGTAAACTCCACCCGGAGCAAGGCCAAATAGGGGTTCATAAGGTACGGCCCGTACTGAACCCGGGTAGGCTGCTTGAGCCAGTGAGCGATTGCTGGCCTAGATGAATGACTGTCCACGACAGAACCCGGCTTATCGGTCAGTTTCACCTGGTTTACGTAAAAACCCGCTTCGGCGGGTTTTTGCTTTTGGAGGGGCAGAAAGATGAATGACTGTCCACGACACTATACCCAAAAGAAAGCGGCTTATCGGTCAGTTTTACCTGATGTACGTAATAAACCGTTCCGGCGGGTTTCAGATTGTTGAGTGCGCTTTATTCATGCCGGATGCGGCGTGAACGCCTTATCCTGCCTACAAAAGCACGCAAATTCAATATATTGCAGAGATGGCGTAGGCCTGATAAGCGTAGCGCATCAGGCATTTTTGCGGTTGCCATCAGTTTCAAACCCGCGTCAGTGAGTTTTTGCTTTTGGTGCACAGGGTAAGATGAATAAATATCTACGGTATTAATAATAGACTTTGTAAGAAGTTATTAAGTCTATATTGCATTTAAAAGGTCGTAATCATACGTATAGTCCTCTCTGGTAAAATATTGCTTCTCTGAGTTATATGCTTCATATGTGTTATATTCCCCGACCTCAAAGCCATTGTCCGGAGAATTTTCGTCTTTCTCGAGGGTATTATCTGAAAGTAACTCTTTTGAGCTAGAGTCTTCTATGTTTAAATCCATAGTATAATTAATTTGGGGGGCGACCAGATAAGCATTTTCTTTGATATTTTCATAATCTTCAATGATTATATCGATGTAATCATATATTTTTTCTGATGAGAATTCTTTCATCTCTGGTAATTTAATTCTGTTCAAGCAATTGATGATTTTCGATGAGCTTTTATATATTTCTTTTGTTAATTCATTTTCTAATTTATCTGTAAGAGTTGCCCTTGGTATAGATTTTATAATTGCAAATCTCATAATTTTTAATTGTTCTTCGGTAATGTCTCCAGGCTCATTTAAACAACTTTCGACAAACTTGATTTTTTCTTCAGAATACATATCGCTAATGCTTATTAAAACAGGCGTTATTTTTAGTAAATAATCCCAGGAGATTGTGGCGTTTTGTGTTGAACTAACAAAATTAACCTGAAACATGTTGGCATTAGTAAAATTTGTTGAATTCAATTTAAAAGGATTTAAAATAGTATTAGCCATATGTTTATCTGTGAAATCATAATAATCTAAATCGACATTACGTAAGTCCAGAGAGGATAGATCAACGATATCTCCAGTCCCACAACTAAAAATTACGTTTAACCTCCTGATTTCATTGTAAATATCTTTTAATGGGCAATTGATATTGATATTACCTGTGGATATTTCCTGGTTTTTTAACGGTTCATTAATGGTAAGTTCACAAGTATTGTCCGATCGTTGAATAATTTGGGCGTTATAACCTAAAAAATCCAGACGAAGAGACGAGACATTATAAAGAATTACATTTTGTAAGTACGCTAATTCTTTTTGAAAATCACCAGTGATAATGCATTTTCCACCAGGTTGTAACGTGTTAAGTAAAGTGACCATTTCAATAGAGGTCTGTTTTAGTTTTTCTATACCTGGTGCTAGTGCTTCGAGGTTATTTCCTGTTGGGCTTTCAGGAAGGTCATTCATTTTTCGACGGACTAAATCACTACTAATATCATTACCAATTGATGAAACAGGGAACATTATTTTATCCTTTATAAATAATCAATAAAAATCATTATTAAAATGATCGGGTGAAAAAAAGAGAATTTGCCAACAATCTGAAGTAATGCTGGTTTTATTAAAGTGCACAAGGGGGGTTAAGATGGCTTCTTTTCGGG
>OGLS01001051.1_pt1 | contig 19586 bp, 9 predicted proteins | sample 1572881 | NCBI WGS metagenome assembly OGLS01 (sample SAMEA2582013, study PRJEB24529) | metagenome | biome: Human gut stool | place: China | collected 2011
TAGTGGTAATCGTTTAAATGTTATAATTCAGCACTATAAATTTAATACTTTTATCGCTATGTTTCTAATTATAAGTGAAATATATTTATTCTTATTTCGAACTCACGTTAATATAGATGATACAATAATAGAGAATATAAAGTGCTCTTATTGCTGTTGGGAAAAAAAACTCTTTTAGTTAGTATTTATGAAATATTTCACTTTGCTCTCAAATTTATATGGAGTAGTTTATATCCTGACTTAAACTTAAAAAATATCCCCAAAAAGCAAGTGTACTTTATTAGCTGTCTAAGTGCATTTGCTTGATTTATGAACCACACTTACTTTTTAAGGTAATACAATAATAACATTTACATGATATGAAAGACATTTATGCATATATAATAACATTGACTATTTAAGCAATTGATCGAAGATTTCTCTAAAAACTTTATCGGCGTGCTCTTGCATTATTCGTATATAATTAAATATAGGACGATTGTTTTTCATACTATGACCAATACAATATTCTATTTTTTCTATTTCGATACCTATATCATAACCATGTTGTGCAAATGTTTTTCTTGCAGAATAATATGAAACCTTTCTATTTATGCCTGCCAGATCAGTCACCTTCCCTATATGTCTAAAAACCAAACTATATACTTTTTCATAAGATTCATATTTGCCAAAAACTAATTTCCCATTTTCAGAAATATATCGTTCAATAATTGTCTGTGCTTCTGGCTGGATAGTGAAAGCTATTTCATTTTCATTTTTTTTGCTATTACGGGTTTTATGTCTTATATATCTCATACAGTTTCCTTTAGTGAAATCATACTCCATTAGGTCTCTTAGATTAATGCCACCTAAATAATAAGTTAACATAAATATATCTCGAGCCATGATATGCACAGACTTGAATAATTTCACATCACGTATTTTTTTTAATTCATCAACGGACAGATCTAGTTCTCTGATATTACTAACTGGCATTTTAAATAAAACAAAAGGATGAACTAAATAAGTTACATAATTCATTTTCCTGGCATAGTTCAATATTACTTTTATTAAAGTGAGGTAAATTCTGATAGAAGTTTCTTTTAATCCTTCAGCCTTCATTACATCAGCGAAACTTTGTATATGTGTCGGACTGAGTTGTACCAAAGGAAAATCACCTTTCATATGTTTAAGGAACTTTGCACAAGCTATATTATATAATTTATGTGATTTTTTACGATCGTCTGCTTCCATCATTGAAAGATATTCTTTCACTACCGTATTAAAGGTTATTCCTTTTTTTTGTTGTTCCCGAGTTATAACATGTATCAATTCAGTGCATGAAATATTCGACTGATAATGAATAGACGAAAGAATCTCTTCGTATTCATTAATCAACTTGCGCAAACAAGCATTTATATTAGCTGCATTTTCATGTTTTACTACTCGTCCATTTTTCATTTGATTTGCAGAATCCAAAATGAATTGAGTTGAAATATATCTCGTTTGTGAACGATGAGCCACTGCGATCCTGACTCTATGTCTACCGTTAGATAATTTTTTAGCAGGTACAATTACTATTGAAAGATTAGCCATATTCAAATTTTAGTTTATACGTTTTACAATACAATATTAAAGTAACAATCAGAAATAAAAGCACTCTTGTATAACAAAAATGCTCTTGAAACTATCCATTTTGAGATTGTTCACAGAAGTTTGTACTATTTTTCAGTTGAAAAGACGGGAAATTCCATGCTTTTGTACAATCCTACATTGGCTTTTTTAATATTCGTGCATATATTTGCAACACTTTTTCACAGGTAGGAGACCTATTTCTCCTGAGAGAATAGAAAACTAACTTTTGTTTAACTTAATAATTAAAGTATGAAAGACAGAAAGAATTCAAGTCTGTTACGTCGTTTGGAGAAGTTCCAGCGGCTTTTCTTCGTTGCTTTGTTATCCGTATTGGCTGTAGGGGCCTTTGCACAGAGCAAAACCGTTTCGGGTACTGTCCTTGACAAAACAGGTGAGTCTGTAATCGGTGCCAGTGTGGTGGTGAAAGGTACGACTAATGGTACAATTACCGACTTTGATGGTAAGTTCACACTTCAGAATGTTCCTGATAATGGAACGATCCAAGTAAGTTTTGTGGGGTACAAGACCGTAGATATCCAAGTGAAAGGACAATCTACCGTTAAAATAATCTTGGAGGAGGATACCGAAACACTGGATGAAGTGGTAGTGGTTGGTTATGGTGTTCAGAAAAAAAGTGATGTGACTGGTGCTATGGCACGTGTGGATTCTGAAGAATTGAATACAAGACCTGTGAACAATGCTTTTGAAGCCTTACAAGGCAAAGCTGCCGGTGTAGATATCACCTCAAGTGAACGTCCGGGTACTGTAGGATCAATCCGTATTCGTGGTAACCGATCTATCAGCGCATCATCAGACCCTCTGTATGTAGTAGATGGAGTGCCCTTGAGTGCTGGAGGAATTGAAACGATCAATCCGCGTGACATAGAATCCATTGATATCTTAAAGGATGCCTCTTCTACAGCTATTTACGGTTCTCGTGGTGCCAATGGTGTCATATTGATAACCACCAAACGCGGTAAAGCAGGTAGACTCGCTTTAAACTACTCAGGTTCTGTCACATTAGAAACCCTAAAAGACAAATCACCTGCCATGAGTGCAAGCGATTATATTACCTGGCGCCGTTGGGCTTATTATAACTCAGATCCGGTAAACAATCCTCGCGGTGACCAACCTAACTACGATAAAGACCAAATTTATTTCGCAGCATCAGGTGATCCCGCAGCTTTGGCTAATGTAAATAAAGGTTGGAATAACGGTACTTGGGATGGAAGTAGAGTAACAGATACCGACTGGGCAGACATAGTGACCCAAACAGGTATCACACATGAACATACCATCAGTGGTAGTGGCGGTAACGAAACTGCACAAGCTTTCTTCTCTATTGGTTATCTAAATAATCAAGGTACTCAGAAAGGACAGGAATATGAACGTTATAATTTCTCAATGTCTGTCGATTTACAAGTAAAACCTTGGTTTAAAATGGGCGGATCTATCAACGGTTCATGGGCGGTTCAAGACTATGGTTATTCCCGTACCGGACAATCTTCAGGCTCGGGCCCTGTTGATATATATAGCGCGGCAAAAGCTATTCCACGCTTTGGTGTTCCTTATGATGAAGAAGGCAATATCATTACCAACCCCTGTGGCTCCACCACCAATGTCTATACTGTGATTGACGAATGGAATAAGTCAACCGATAACCGCCAAACTTTCCTTGCACTAGGCAGCTTTTACGGACAATTTGATTTTGGAAAAATATGGGCACCACTAGAGGGACTAAGCTATAAAATCTCTTTCGGTCCTGATTTCCGCCACTATCGTCAAGGTATTTTTATCAGCAAAGACTCTGCCGTGAAAATGGGCTCAAAAAACTATGCTAAATATGCAACAGATCGTTACTTGTCATGGACACTGGATAATCAGATCAACTATAACAAGACATTTGGCAAACATAACTTAGGCGTAACCTTATTGCAATCAGCTTCCAAATATAATAAAGAAAGTGGTTCCGAAAGTGCTAACGCCATTCCTAATGAGAATTTTGAATGGTACAACATGGGCAGTGTAGACATTACAGATGCAGCAACTTATGGTGCTGGTATGAGTACCGGTATGTCTGAAAATCAGCTGGCATCATACATGGCACGTATAAACTACGCATACAACGACCGTTATTTATTGACTGTATCCGGACGTTATGACGGTTCTTCTGTATTAGCAGACGGACACAAATGGAGTTTCTTCCCTTCTGCCGCCTTGGGCTGGCGCATTGACCAAGAAGACTTCATGAAAGATATTTCTTGGATAAACCAGTTAAAGCTTCGTTTCGGTTTGGGAACAACAGGTAACTCAGCTGTAAGTGCATATTCTACATTAGGTAATATCCAGTCATTCTATGTACCTTTTGGCTCTACTCTAACACCTGCTTATGCTACAAATGAACCTTATTACACTTCTTCTCAAGTAAAAATGGCAAATAAAGATTTAGGTTGGGAAAAGACAACACAATATAACTATGGTGTAGATTTCAGTTTCTTGAATGGACGTATCAGCGGTTCAATGGATATTTATCACTCTAACACCAATGACTTATTATTAAGCATGACTATTCCAACCTTAACCGGCTTTAATTCTACTTATGCCAATGTAGGTAAAACAAAAAACTTCGGTGTTGACTTATCTCTGAACTTGGTTCCCATACAAACCAAAGACTTTGAATGGAGTTCCACTATCAATGCAGCCTATCAAAAAGATGAAATCGTAGAACTTGCCAACGGCAAGCAGGATGACATTTCCAATGCCTGGTTCATTGGTGAGTCAATCAATGTTTTCTATGGTACTGCCAGCGATGGTCTGTGGCAGGAAAGTGATGCGGCAGAAATGGCTAAATTCAATGCCAACGGACATAAATTTGAAGCAGGTATGGTTAAACCAGTTGATCAGGATGGTAACTATATTATAGACAGTAATGACCGTATTATTCTTGGCAACAAAAATCCTAAATGGGTACTGGGATGGAGCAATACATTCAACTATAAAGGTCTTGAACTAGGTATCGAGCTAAACGGACGATTTGGTTATATGGTTGATACGGGTGGTGAAGGCCAATACGGTATGTACAACCAACGTGAAATAAGCTATTGGACTCCGGACAACACTGGTGCTGATTATCAAAAACCGATTTACAGTACAGCAGGTGGTGATGCTTATTCAAGTCTGCTAGGCTTTAAAGATGCCTCATTCATCAAGATCCGTAACATTTCTTTAGGTTATAACTTCAATTCCAAAGCATTAAAGAACATCGGAATCAGTTCTCTTAAATTATATGCACAAGCTAAGAATATAGGCAACCTCTATTCTTCAGTAGATTTTATGGATCTGGACTTAGGCACTACTTATTACAATAGAGGCTTTACTTTCGGTTTACAAGTTGGTTTCTAATTTGATAATAACACATTAAACTGTTTTTAAAATGAAAAATTTAAAATATACATTATTCACGGCTGCCCTGTCTGTCGCAATGACTGCCGGTTTCAGTTCTTGTAGCGATAGTTTCCTAGATGAAAAAAACAAGTCATCCTATACCACTGATTATTTCAAAACGTCACAGGGCATTCAAGATCTGGCTACCGCACTGTACGGTAACATCCGTTGGCATTTCGGTTATGAATGGGCGTATGGTATTACCCTTTACGGCACTGATGAATTCACAAACGGCTCTGACCTGACGGCAGAACCATGGAACACTTATGACAGCCGTCTGAACCCATTGGACTGTACAAAAGCAAACGGAGCGGCCAACAATAACTGTCCGGGTATATCAGCTCTTTGGGATCAGATGTATTACGGCATCGCTTCTGCCAATCAAGTTATCGCATCAGCTGACTATGTTACTGATGCGGAAGTCCGTGAAAAATGCTTGGGTGAAGCTTATTTCCTACGTGGATATAACTACTATCGTCTTTTCGCACAATATGGTGGTGTGGTTCTGCAAACCCAAGTTACTGAAGGTGTGGTCAGAACCTTTACTCGCGCTTCTGCAGAAGAAACATTAAACCAAGTGATTGATGACTTGCAGAACGCTTACGACAAACTGCCTACAGACAGATGGCGTGGTACAGGTACATGGACTAAATACACAGCAGCACACTTCCTGGCAAAAGCTTTGCTGTACCGTCAGTCTGAACGTTGCAGCGACTGGAACTCAAGTTATCCTGCTGATGCTGATTTGAAAAAAGCGATTACGTTATGCGATGAAGTCATCTCAAAATGTCCGTTAGAAAGTGATTATAATAACCTTTACGCCAAATGGACCGGTATAGACTGCAAAGCCGAGGAGTCTAATGAAATATTAATGTCATGCCAACACACTTCTTCGGCAACCGGACGTTTCGGAAACCGTACTTATAGTTACTTCAACCCACAATTCTCCAACTTCTCCGGTGGTTGGACACAACGTGGCCAATATATTGGTGGTATGGACTTCCAACGTTGCCGCCCTACAGAATACGCTTATGCTATCTTTGACAATGTGAATGACTCACGTATGTGGAAAACATTCAAAACTGTCTACGGATTGAATAATATTGCATCGAAAGCAGATGATGTAGTGGCTACAAACGGTATTACAGCCGATCAGGTTCCAACACTAGGCGACCAAGGCATCATCTTTATTCTTAATAAAAAAAGTGACAACCGTTTTAAAGACGCCACAAACTCCGATTATGGAACAGTAGGTCGTGGTGGTATAGCCCACTCCTTTGTAAACCCCGAAACAAATAAATGGGTGCCGAATGTGTTCCCTGTATATGCCGGTGGTCAATATGTATTGAACACCTATGGTGTTAGCGGAAATCCAGCACAGTCCAATGTCTTCTGTGGTATCAATAAAACTGATGACGGCTCGCGTACAGCAGAAAAAGGGGACGCACATCGTGATGTCATTATGGCCCGTACAGGCGAAACTTATCTGATAAAAGCGGAAGCTCAAGTACGTTCCGGTAACTTCCAGGATGCTATCTCTACCATCAACCAGCTCCGTGCACGTGCCGAATGGAAAAATGGTGAAGATCGCGAATACTACACCGATGGTTCTATGGCTTTCTTGAAAAGCGCAGGTGGTGACGAAGATAATTCAACCGCACTAAGCACTTTAGGTAAATGCAAAGATGCCAATGGTACCAAAATCAATAACACAGAGGCATTCAAGGCTTCTTTCCTTCAAAAGAACACTTACTATCTTTCAACTGGTATAGAACGCACTACAGATGCTTCCAGTCTGCAAATTTCAAGTTATTCATCATTACCGGCCGAGGATGAAGCTATTCTATCAGCTATGGGCGTAAATGGGGACAAAGACCGTTTGATCAATTTCATTTTAAACGAACGTACCCGCGAATGCCTAGGTGAATGGAACCGCTGGGAAGAATTAAGCCGTACCAAGACTTTGGTTCAACGTGCTAAATTATTCAATCCGGAAGCAGCTGCCAATATAGCAGACAAACATTTGCTTCGTCCTATTCCACAAACATTCTTAGACCAACTTCAACATGAAGACGGTACGAATTTAAGTGATGAAGAAAAAGCCGCAATGCAGAATCCAGGCTATTAACAGACTAGATTTTTGCAGTCAATAATTAATAAGGGGAGTACCGGATTCTGTACTCCCCTATTTTCCACACCATAAATACTTATTTTATAATGAAAAAAATCGGTCGGTTTATATGCTTCACTACACTATTCTTGTTAATAGCGGGATGCAAACAACAAAAAACTATACGCTATGAACTTGTAGATGGCAATCCACAAATAGATTACATAGATTTCCTGAACGACACGCTATGCCGATTTGTCGCACCAGGACCATTGGTTCTGACAAGCCACTACACAAAAGAAGGAGATATTTATATAATACAAATCAACGATATAGTGAGCGCACGGCTATATAAAACAAAAGAAGGAAAGCTACGAGGTGAGGCTCCTTTTTTTGAAGGAATATGGATTATAAAAGAAAGGTGATATCAACAAGTTCTGTACAGTTCATTCACTCATTTCTTTTCATATAAAGAATCTATCTGTCAGCCCCCCAAAAAATCAATAACTAAAATCCAATACAAATCCAACAAGATGAATAAAGATTGTTATCCGTATATGGAAAAAGAACAGAAAGAAGATGAACAAAATTCCATGTAAATGAATAAAATTCCATAGGTAAGACACCTTCTTCGTCTATATTTGCATAAATCAAAAATCAAAGATACTATGGAACTATTACCAACAATCAGAAAAAGCATAATTGCATTCGTTCTGCTACCCGCACTTCTATATGCAGGTATCCCTCCCACCCTACAAAGCGATGCCTCACAAAGAATGACCAAAGATATCATGAACCGTGCTTACATCACCCCCAAACGTATTGTTACCAAATACGCAGGATGTAAGAATAATCTAATAAAAGACGAACACTATTTGTTAGAGCGTGGAAACGGCCAATCGGAGATGAACAGAAAAAAATGTTGCATAATGACTTCTACTGAAACAGAGAAGGCATCCTTATTACTGGATTTCGGCAGTGAACTGCATGGAGGATTAAAGCTCGTCATGGGCAGTTCCAGCCGTAGGGAACCTTCTTTGGTAAGGATACGTTTCGGAGAATCTGTTGGAGAAGCTAACAGTAGCACTTCAAATTCCGAATGGAAAGTGGGATTTTCAACAGACGATCATGCCAAACGTGATATCATCATGGAAATTCCCCGTGACGGCATGATTGAAATAGGCAATACCGGTTTCCGCTTTGTCCGCCTCGACTTGCTGCAAAACAACGCTACTATCTCTTTAAAAGAAATTTCAGCTATCCTGCGCTACCGTGATATTCCCTATCTGGGGTCTTTTGAATGCAACGACCAACGTTTAAACAAAATATGGATTACCGGAGCCTATACTGTCCACTTGAACATGCAGGAGTTTTTATGGGATGGCATCAAACGTGACCGGGTAGTCTGGCTGGGCGATATGCATCCTGAATTAATGACCATCAGCCGTGTTTTCGGATACAATGAGGTGATTCCCAACAGTCTGGACCTGGCCTGCAAACAATTTCCTTTACCCGATTGGATGAATGGCATGAGTGCATACAGCCTATGGTATCTGATCAACCAATATGAATGGTATCACCAGACCGGAGATATTGATTTTTTAAAGAAACATTCCGACTATATCAGCGGATTAATCCATCTGATAAACGGAAAAGTGGATGATGCGGGAAATGAAACGTTAGCACCTGCCCGCTTTTTGGACTGGCCATCCAGCGGAAATAAAGCCGGAGTTGAGGCAGGCTATCGCGCACTGATCGTATGGGCCATGCAAGATGCGCATCAATTGTCTTTAAAACTTGGCAACACCTCTGATGCTCAATTATGTCTGGACATTATCAACCGGATGAAAAAAAAGATATTACCTCACAACAATCTGAAACAGGCAGCTTCATTAATGGCCATCACCGGATTGATGGATCCCCAACAGGCTTGCGATGAAGTTGTCTCTGTAGGCGGTGGAAAAGGTTTTTCCACTTTTTACGGGTATTATATGTTGGAAGCATTAGCCAAAGCAGGTGAGTATGAGAAAGCAATAGATATCATTAATACTTTCTGGGGGGCCATGCTGGATTTGGGAGCAACCACGTTTTGGGAAGATTTCAATCTGGACTGGATTCCTAATGCCGCTCCTATAGACGAACCTGTTCCAGCCGGAAAAAAAGACATACATGGCGATTTCGGCGCCTATTGCTATCCCGGATTCCGTCACAGCCTTTGCCACGGGTGGTCTTCAGGACCTACCACATGGCTGTCAGATCATGTATTAGGTATAAAAATCGTGGACGTGGAACGCAAGCAGATCAGTATTGAGCCACACTTGGGTAAATTAGAATGGGCCAAAGGTACTTATCCCACCCCTTGGGGCGTGATAGAAGTCAGCCACGAGAAGAAAGCCGATGGTAAAATCGCAACCAAAGTAAAACTTCCGAAAGGTGTAAGACAAATTTAATTATAAAAAATCGTTATCAAACTTCTATAAAAACTGGATCTTATGAAAAACATAATGATATGGATTATGCTCCTCTTGAGTATAACTTATACTGACGCCCAAAATGGAAAATCTCCTAGAAAAGACTATGCCAAATTAGCTAATTATGATGAAAGTAAGGTTCCGCAATATACCTTACCTTCCGTATTAATGTGCCACGACGGAGAAATGGTTCAGACCAAGGAACAATGGGAGCAAAAACGCCGCCCCGAAATTTTAAACCTGTTCACGACTTATATGTTTGGCAAAGCACCTGTATTAAAACACAAACTGCCTTGTACAGTCAGTCGGATCAATGAAAAAGCTCTGAACGGACGTGCCACCCGGAAAGAAATAACCATCCAATTAACAGACGATCCACAGGGGCCCCACATCGACTTGCAACTGTATCTTCCTAATCATGTATCAGGAAAAATTCCGGTTTTTCTAGGCATCAGCTTCATGCCCAATTACACGATATATGATGATCCCGATTTATCTGTCCCCGAAATAACAGATGAAAAAATGAAGAAAAGATCTTTCAGGGGATCAATGGAAAAATCCTGGCAGCTTGATAAAATTTTGGAACACGGATATGGTCTGGCCACTTTCTGTTATAATGATGTGGATCCCGATTTTGACGATGACTTCCAAAATGGTGTGCATCCTTATTATTACGAGAAAGGGCAGAATTTCCCAGATCCGGATCAATGGGGTTCCATTGCAGCTTGGGCATGGGGCATGAGCCGTGCCATGGATTATCTGGAAACAGACAAAAAAGTGGATGCTAAAAAAGTTGCCGTGATAGGTCATTCTCGTCTTGGCAAAACCGCTGTCTGGGCCGGAGCCTCCGATCCGCGTTTTGCTTTAGTCATATCCGGGAATTCGGGATGTTGTGGAGTTGCCATCTCACGTCGTTGTTTCGGTGAGACTGTAGAAGCTATGAATGTACGTTTTCCTCATTGGTTCTGTGGTAATTACAAACAATTTAATGACAGGGAAAAATACTTACCTTTCGACCAGCACGAACTTGTTGCCCTAATTGCTCCAAGACCTATATATATAGCCAGTGCAGAAGAAGACAACTGGTCCGACCAAAAAGGTGAATTTCTAGGAGGTAAAGGAGCTGAACCTGTATATGCCCTCTATGGTTTGGGCGGAATAGGTTGTGAAGAAATGCCTCCCGTAGATACACCCTACATGAATGGCCCTATCGCATACCACAATCGCAAAGGACCTCATGCTGTTCTTCCATACGATTGGGAACAATTCCTTCGCTTTGCTGACAAATATTTTAAAAACAAATAATTAATATATAAATCAATGATGAAAAACAAGAACCTGCTTATAGGATTATGCTCGGTACCCCTGTTGCTTAGCATATCAACAAACATGATAGCCCAAGACTTGCGTGAACGTACATATTATTACGAAATACTAGAACCACGCCATGAGCCCAAACCAGAAATCAAAGGTTTTGCAACTGAAAGAATAAAAGAAAACTTAGACAGAGGATTAACGGCCACTCCATCTGCAGACGGGAAAGGTATCTACCTCAGTTGGAGACTATTGGAACAAGATGGAACTGACACTTCCTTCCACCTCTACCGTTCTGCAAACGGCAAGACACAGCGTTTATCAAAAAATCCAATTAAAAACACCTGTGACTTTGTTGACCAAACTCCCGTTTCTGAAAAAGCAACCTATTGGATCTGTGCATTAGATAAAAAGAAAAAAGTAATTGACACATCTTCTAAATTGGATGTGGACTGTTCTATATTGAGAAACTATCAGTCCATTAAATTGAACCATAATATAAAAGCAGGCAAAATAGCCGTTGCTGATTTGAACGGGGATGGCATTTACGATTATATCATCCGCACCCCGGAAAAAAATGTGGATCCCGGAATGCCCGGTACTTTGGATGGTTCAACTTATCAAATTGAGGCTTATTTAAGTGACGGCACTTTTTTATGGTCTAAAGATTTAGGACAAGGTATCGAGCCCGGTGTTTGGTACTCCCCTTTCATCGCATATGACTTCAATGGAGATGGCAAAGCAGAAATTGCCTTAAAAACAGCTCCGGAAACAACCAAACGAAATGAAAAAGGACGGGTAGACTCCGGTGAGGAGTATCTAAGTGTATGGGATGGAATGACCGGAAAAGAAATTGCCCGCGTGAACTGGCCTGAACGGAATGATAGGTATGGAAATCTGGTCCGGCAGAACCGTAACCAAATAGGAATGGCCTATCTGGACGGCAAGACCCCTTATATATTGGCATGTCGTGGCACTTACAAACTGATGACTGTAGATGCATGGCAGCTGAAAGATAACAAACTGGAACGTGCATGGCGATGGGACGGCGATGAAGAAAATCCCGTAGTAAGAAGCATGGGTTCCCATAATATGGTATGTGGTGATGTGGATGAAGATGGAAAAGATGAAATTCTGTTAGGCTCATGCGTGCTTGATGATAACGGGACTTTACTATGGTCTACCGGACTAGGACACCCTGATAAAATCTATCTGACTGATATCGACCCGGATCGTCCGGGTATGGAAGTGTTCCTTTGTCTGGAACCTTGGCACGAGAACGGACGTGGCGTTTGTGTTGTGGATGCCAGAACAGGACAACCGGTATGGAATATCGGTCATAAGACATTCCATGTAGGCGATGGGATGGTTGCTGATTTTGATCCGGTCCACAAAGGTCTGGAATGTTTTGCCAGCGAAGACCGTAAAGGAGGCAGCACAGACAAATATCTACTTTCAGCTGACGGTAAACCTTTAGGTAAAAATGAGGAAGTGCCCTCCTGCCGTAATTGGGCTTGGTGGGACGGTGACTTATTGCGCGAAACATTCAAAGGGGACGATAACCGATGGGGGGCAAGTTCCTCTTCAAACGGTCGTTCACTAAGTATTGTAAAATGGAAAGGAGAAACACTGACACAAGGAATTGAAGGTGATATCTTAATGATTGCAGACTTATATGGAGACTGGCGTGAAGAAATAATCACCGCATTGCCCGGTGAAATACGTATCTACACAACCAATCTTCCGGCAAAAGACCGTCGCACCACATTGATGCAAGACGGAATATATAGAAGTTATGTAGCTCATCGTTCCATGGGATATCCACAAGCTCCTGTCCCCTCCTATTATTTAGGAGAATAATATTAAAATTAGCATGAAGGATTCCTCTAAAAACTGTAACGGATATCCTTTTGCTGTAGGGGCGCTTTGATGCGCCCTTATGCATATAAAATTCAACCCTAATCATAAACATCATGCAAAAGATACTATTACTCATTGCTTCCCTTTTTTATTTCAACTTTATACTCGCAGAAAATGAAATAAAATCCTGGCAAGGCATTCATGAAACGCCCCTTTCCTGTCTAGAACAACAATTTGCAGAACCTCCTGTGGAATTTGCCAACCATGTAATATGGGGTTGGGAAGGGAAAATGGATAAAAAGACTATTTGCAATGACTTGGATTCTATCAAAAAGAAAGGATTCCGTGCCGTAATATTTGAAGCAGGTTACAAACTACCCTTCAAATATCTTTCCGAAGAATGGTTTAAAGCGATTCGTACCGGAGTACTTGAAGCCAAAAAGCGAGGTATGAAAGTCTGGATTATTGATGAAGGAAAATATCCCAGCGGATTTGCAGGAGGAAAATTCTCACAGGAACGTCCCGATTTGAGAATGCAAGCTCTTGTGATAGGTGATACCATACAGATAAAACGGGGAGAAGTAATGACAAACCATAAAATAGCACCGGAAATCATCAGTGCGGTAGCCGTCAGTACATCCGGTGCTCCTAACAGAACTGTAGCAATTAATAATGGTGAAATAAGTTTCAACGCCGGACTGGATGACTGGAAGGTCCTATTGGTCAAAAGCGACTTTCGGACGGCCGTAACCCGAGCCGTTAATAATCCCAATGGCGGTAAAGATGCCACTAATTCTCTGTGTGATTATCTGAACCCTATTGCCGTACAACAATTCATTGATTGGACACACGAACAGTATAAAAAATATCTTGGTAAAGAGCTGGGTACTACCGTACTTGGTTTCCGGGGAGATGAGCCCGATTATGCACATTTACCTTGGACTCCTTCCATTGTCCAAACATTCAAAGAAACAAAAGGGTACGATCCGACTCCCTATCTGGCCTCCTTTTTTACCGCTTCGCCCACCATACAGGAACAAAGGGTAAAAGCCGATTATTGGGATGTCTGGTCCAGCTTGTTCGCCACCCACTTTTTCAAATTACAGGCCGATTGGTGTGCTGCTAATGGAGTAGCCCACATTACCCATCTTAACAAAGAACATGAAATGCCCGCATGTGTTAAAGCTGAAGGAGATTATTTCCGGAATTTAAGTAAAGTTCAAATACCCGGAGTAGATGCAATCTGGAACCAAATATGGCCCGGTACCCTTAATGATTTCCCCAAACTAGCCTCATCTGTAGCTCATGTTTATGGAAAACCTAGAGCATTCAGCGAAAGTTTTGCAGCTTACCACATCTCTCCCACCATTCCCCAAGCCAAATTTGTTGTAGATCATCAAATTGCCCGTGGGATTAACTTCTTTGAATTCATGTTCTGGCTGGCAGGGTCCAAACATCGCAATTGGATGAGTGATCCCGGTATGAAAGGCCTGAATGAATATACGAATCGCACCACTTACCTGATGAGCCAGGGGAAGCCGGGAGCACGGATTGCCATGTATTACCCCACATCTACTATGTGGCTGGGTAACAATGAAGTTTATAAGGATATCGTCGCCCTCACCCAACAGCTGTTAACTCATCAACGAGATTTTGACTACATAAACGATGATGCTTTTACGGAAGCACTGACCATAGGTCCCGGCTATCTGGAAAATAAAAGCGGTCAAAGATATGAAACATTGGTTATCCCATCATCGGATGTTCTTTCCGCATCAGCCTGGAAAGTGATAGAAACATTTTCCTCACGTGGAGGAAAGGTCCTGTTTTGGGGAAGGAAGCCTGCTTCTTTCATTGACAAAAGTTTCACTGCTCCCGGTTCCTTATCAGATTTAACCAATAGCAGGATTGAGCCATCCACCAGATGGACAGCACATGTAAGCTCTTCCCTTCCGGAACCAGAAATGAAAATCATTTCACCTGACAATGATTCTATCCGATACACACGCAGAGTAATGCCCGATGGCGACCTCTACTTCATATTCAATGAAGGGAATAAAGCTACAGAATTTACAGCAGACTTTGATAAAGTAGGAGTTGCAAAAGAATGGAATGCAACAGATGGCACACTCCAACCGATAAATGCAACAATTGTCAATAACCGCACCCGGCTGACCATTAAACTGGAAGCATGGGAAAGCAAGCTCATATCCATCGGAAAAAGCAATAGAGAATATAACATTAAAGAATATGGCGTAAAAGGAAATGGCTATTCGGAAACAGCCACTTTACAACGTATCATTAATGAAGCAGTTCACAATGGAGGCGGAACGATAGTTATTCCTGCCGGGGAGTATCTAAGCGGCGCTCTATTCTTCCCACGTGGTGTAGATTTACGTATAGAAAAAAACGCCAAACTAATCAGCACTGTCGACCCCAATGAATTTCCTGTCATCCCTACCCGTTTTGAAGGTATAGAAAAAAGGTGGCGATGTGCTTTCTTGAATTTCGACCATTCAGACGGAGTTAAAGTTTATGGTGAAGGAGTTATCGATGGTAAAGGAGTAGAATGGAAAAAAATTCCATTCGGAAACTCCGGACGTCCTAGACTGTTATGTTTCACAGATTGCCCGGGAGGTAAGATTTCCGGTTTAAAAATGATAAATCAGGCCTCATGGTGTCTTCATGTACTTTACACAAACGGCTTCACTATAGATGGAATCGATATCCGTGCATTGGAATATATACCCAGTTCCGATGGCATAGATATTGATTCGTCCAATGATATACTGATTACTTCCACCCGCATTGAGGCACATGATGATTGCATCTCCATCAAATCCGGACGAGACGAGGACGGACGCAGAGTAGGACGTCCCAGTGAAAACATTCTGATAGAAAACTGTCATTTTGCATACGGTCATGGTGGAGTGGCTATGGGCAGTGAAATATCAGGCGGCATACGCAATGTGACCATACGTTCCTGCCTGATGGATAACGAAAACTGGAGCCCCTTACGTTTTAAAAGTCAGCCCAGCCGCGGCGGAACTGTGGAAAATATCACTTTTGAAGATATTACCATCAAAGGAGCGCGCAGTATCTTTGATATCAATATGGAATGGCGTATGGTTCCTCCGCTTTCACCTGCACATTATCCGCTGACCTGTTTGCGCAATATCCATTTCAAGAATATAAATGGAGAAGCACAATCAGCAGGAACCATGTATGGTTTTAAAGAGGCTCCATTCGGAAATGATACATTCTTTTTTGAGAATTGCCATATCAAAGCTCAAAAAGGATTAAGCATCTCAAATGTGGCCAATGTTAATTTTAAAGGTTTGGAACTAGAGATAAAAGAAGGAGAAAAGATTTATGAACGGTCTGCAAATAAAGACAAATAACCCAATAAGAACACTGTTAAATAAAAAATACACTCGAAATGCGTACACATGCATAATATTCAAGGAAGATGTACACATTTCCATTGTAGGAAATCCCAGACCATCCTATTTTTGCGCTACCATTAAAACACTAAAACAACATGATGAAGAAAAAATTAATACTATCATTCTTTTTTGTTGCATTAGGTTTTGGAGTTGTAAAAGCACAAGACTTGCCGGACAAAAAAGAAACGTTGAAGACTGTTACAAAAGTCAATGATTACTTCATGAAGAAGTATGCCGATTATCGTACTCCTTCTTTTGTAAAAAATGTAACCCGTCCCAGTAATATCTGGACACGCGGAGTATATTATGAAGGATTAATGGCTCTTTACTCCGTCTATCCACGCGATGACTATTATAAATACGCTGTCGATTGGTCAAATTACCACGAATGGGGATTCCGCAACGGTACCACCACTCGCAATGCTGATGATTACTGTGCCAGCCAGACTTACATTGATTTATATAACATTTGTCCCGATCCGGAAAGAATCCGTAAGGTCAAAGCCAATATAGATATGCTGGTCAACACTCCTCAAGTAAATGATTGGTGGTGGATTGACGCCATCCAAATGGGAATGCCTGTATTTGCCAAACTGGGAAAATTGACCGGAGAACAAAAATATTTCGACAAAATGTGGGATATGTATGAATATACCCGTAACAAACATGGTGAGAATGGCATGTACAACCAAAAAGAAGGTTTGTGGTGGAGAGACCAAGACTTTGATCCCCCTTACAAAGAACCTAACGGTAAGAATTGCTATTGGAGTCGTGGTAATGGATGGGTATATGCAGCACTGGTACGTGTATTGAATGAAATTCCTACTGATGAAAAACATCGCGCCGACTATATCAATGATTTCCTGACCATGAGTAAAGCTATCAAAAATTGCCAACGTACTGATGGTTTTTGGAATGTAAGTATGCATGACGAATCAAACTTCGGAGGTAAAGAAACCAGTGGCACCGCTTTATTTGTATATGGCATGGCATGGGGGGTACGTAACGGACTGTTGGACAGAAAAGAATACCTGCCAGTCTTGTTGAAAGCATGGAATGCTATGGTGAAGGATGCCGTTCACCCTAACGGCTTCCTAGGACTTGTACAAGGAACCGGAAAAGAACCGAAAGACAGTCAACCTGTCACATACGATAAAGTACCCGATTTTGAAGATTTTGGAGTAGGGTGTTTCCTGCTCGCCGGAAGTGAGGTTTACAAATTAAATTAATAATATGATTGGTTAGTGAATCGATTTTTCATAGACTATGATTTAAAGGTTAGATTTAGGTTAAGTAAAAAGGAGCGACTGTGAAGCCGCTCCTTTTTGTTCTATCAATCATACGTTTTCAATCAGTAATAGAAAATACCAATACTCCTGCTGTAGGAATTACCGGCTCTCCTATCAGCACTTTGGCTCCCGAAGGAAGTACGAACTTATAAGGTTTATCTGTATAATTCAGTACAATCCCCATACCATTGCGGTACTCTAAAGTAACACCGTATGGTAAATCCATCACAGGAATATTCAATTGCGCATATAGTTTCTTCAAAATATCTTTCTCCAATAATCCGTCCGTACTATCCACTCCCACGTAAGTAACAGTACCTTTTCCCAACTTACGAGTAGTGACTGCCGGTTTTCCTTCATAAAATTCCTGTGTATAAGTAGCCCATACTTGTGAATCCTTACCCGATTTCAATATCTCTCCCCAAGTATTCCACGTATATTCTTTTCCATCCATCCGTAATTTGCCCGGTTCTTCAAGAAGTAATAAATCATAAAACTCCATTTCATTACCGGTCAGTTCATTTATCATGGAACCGAAAGGAGCTTCGGGTAAACGTCCATGGCGGTCTTTTTGGGCTGTACGGCAAGTTAAGACCAAATTACCACCCTTCTTTACATAATCAGTCCATCTGTCTACCAATGCCTTGTCAGCCAATTGATAAGCCGGAGCTATGATCACAGGATAAGAGGAGAACTCCTTGCTTTCATTGATAAAATCTACGGGCGCGCCAAAAGATTTCAACGTGCGATAATATTTCTCAATATGCCCTAATGTATTCCATGTACGATTTTGCTTCTGGCGCTCAATGCTCCATGAATTTTCATGATTAAAAAGAATGGCAGTACGACGCGCCAAATAATCGGCCGGTTTCACCTCACGAGCTGCAACCTGTCCCCGCAGCTGTCTGATTTCTTTCATGAACTGCTCATATTCACGTCCACCGGGAGTTACCGTTGTTCCGTCTGTACCTACAATGCCGTAGTGATATTGTTCCGTGCCATACAGAGGCTGGCGATAACGATAAGTACAGATAAAGTCGCCTCCACCGGCAAATACGCTCCACATCCATAAACGGATAGCTCCAGGCAGCGGTTGAGGATTGATACTCCCCCAATTCACCTGCCCTGGCTGAAGTTCCATTACTCCATAAGTACCTTGTATGGGTCTGAAAAAGTCATTGGCAAAAGCAATACGCAACGGATTTCCCACTCGATATCCGCGACGGCCGATCCCTTCATTGTCTCCATACACCATATAGCGAGTATAACTTTGAAAATCAAGTGTAGGGCTGCCACCTATATGTCCTTCCTCATAATTAGGAATATAGTTAGTAGTCACCCATTGGTTCTTTGCATATTTTTTAATCAACAAACATTGTTCATTCAAAAAGTCGTTTGTCTGACTGGCAGCAAAACGGCGGTAATCCAAAATCTGATGATGATTCATAAACATCTGGGCAGTTTTAGGAAGAGTTATTTCATCAAAAGAAGAATAAACCTCACTCCAAAAAGCCGTTCCCCAGGCATCATTCAATGCTTTAATGTCATGATGATATTTTTCACGTAAAAAATCCCGGAAAGCCAGTTCGGCTTTCGGATTATAATCAAATTGTACGGCCGGCTCATTATCGAGCTGCCAGCCGATTATTCTGGAATCATTTCCATAATGCTGAGCTAACTTCTCTATCATTTTATAAGCCAGTTCTCTATAAACGGGAGAAGCAAAAGAAGCATGTTGACGTGCTCCGTGATCAAGCACGGTACCATTTTCATTTTTAATCAAAATTTCAGGGTATTTACGGCTCAGCCATACCGGTGGAGTTGCCGTAGAAGTACACATAATGACTTTCAAATCATATTTGGCAGCCAAAGCCACCGCTTTATCCAACCAGGCAAAATCATATTTTCCCTCTTCCGGTTCCAATTGCGCCCAAGCAAATTCCGCGAAATGGGTGAATTCAAAACCCAAATCGTGCATCTGTTTAAAATCTCTCTCCCATTGACTCTCATCCCAATGCTCAGGATAATAATAAGCACC
>OGLS01001061.1_pt1 | contig 19466 bp, 17 predicted proteins | sample 1572881 | NCBI WGS metagenome assembly OGLS01 (sample SAMEA2582013, study PRJEB24529) | metagenome | biome: Human gut stool | place: China | collected 2011
GCTATTGAAAAGCTTTCTGTCATCGTTTATACTATTTGAAGCAGATGTTTATTGCTGACAAAATGGAACGAAGGAGGTACTGTCCATGGAAAACGCATACATATATACACGTGTTTCAACTTTGATACAGGTGGACGGTTTTTCTCTTGAGGCACAGGAAGCAGAAATTAGAGCTTTTGCGGAAGCGCGCAAGATCAATATTGTCGGGAAATATACGGATGAAGGGAAATCCGGAAAGAATGCCGAGCATCGTCCTGCCTTTACGCAGATGATGGAGGATATTCGGAGCAAGAAGGACAACATTCGTTATGTTCTTGTTTTTAAGCTTTCCCGTTTTGCCAGAAATACCAGTGACACCGCAAAGTACCTTCAGGAGCTTTCAAGCTATGGAATTGGTCTTTTGGGGATCAAGGACGGGATCGACACTTCAACCGTTACCGGCAAGATGATTGCAAATATTATGGGAGCTGTCGCGGAAGTCGAGCTTGAAAACATTCATGAACAGACGCTTGCCGGTAGACAGCAAAAAGCCAGAAACGGTCTCTGGAACGGAGCGCAGGCCCCGTTTGGATATTCTTTGAAGGATAAAAAACTAATGATATATCAGAAAGAAGCGGAAACGGTCAAGGAAATTTTCCGGCTCTACACAGAGGAAGGGCAGAGCATCAGCTACATTGCAAAGAAACTTAATGATGAAAACATCCAGCGTGAGCAGCGCGGAAATGTAAAAATCTCTGGCTTTACAGACAGAACCGTTCGTATCATTCTCAGTAATCCGGTTTATGCAGGCATGATTTCCTACGGTCGCCGCCATACGGTAAAGGTTGAGGGAAAGAACAACGAAACGAAGGTCGTGAAGCAAGACGATGAAAGCAAGATTATCCTTGTGGATGGCGTGCATGAACCGATTGTCAGCAAGGAGACTTTTGCAAAAGCAGCAGAGCGGCTGAAAAAGAATGTTGCCCATCGAAAAACCCGAAGTGACAGTACGACCGTTTATCCACTGACTGGCCTGATCAGATGTCCAGACTGCGGAAAAAACATCTTTGGTTATACTGCGCCGCCAAGGAAAAAGAAAAACGGAAAAGAAGGTTATTATCCGAGATATATTTCCTATCGGTGCATATCCGGAAGAGATAGAAACGGGATCAGCTGTTCTCTTGCCAACAAGTATTACAGCGGCACCAAACTGGAAACCGAGGTGAAAGAGGTTATATCCTCCATGGTGACAATCCCGGAGTTTGTAGAGCTTATTTCTCAAAAGATTGATATCCAGACAGATGTAAATTCTCTGCGGAAGAAGCAGACAGCAATCCGAAATGAGATCACCAAATATAGCGGCAATCTGCTCCAGACTGAAAAGAGACTGACGGAGCTTGACATTGCGGATAGGCACTATCAAAGTAAAGTAGACAGTCTGAATCGTATTCTGGATGACCTGTATGAAAAGATCGAGGATGCACAGACAAGACTTGATGAAGTAGATCAGGAAATCGCTATGGTTGAAAAATCTGCCATGACGAAGAAATCCATCTTTGAAATGCTGGAAGGCTTCAGCAAGTATTACGATGTCATGTCGCCAGAGGATAAAAAGGCATTGTTGCAGGCTATGGTTTCGTTTATAGAGCTGTATCCGGAAAAGCGGGATGACAAGCATCTGATAAAGACGATCCATTTCACCTTCCCTGTTACCTACGATGGTGAAAGCGGAGCATTATTTGTCAGAACTAATGAACTGCAAGTTGAGACGTGCGCATTATTGTCCAAACTTCAAGGCGAGGAACACATTGAGACAGGTATCTCGCTTTCCAAACGAGAAATCGGTGGCCAGAAATGAAACGGTTTGCGGCAAAAATTCAAAGAAAGTGTGCTGAGCCAATTCCAAAAGGCTGTGCAATCTTTCTTATGATAGCTGGGATTTTTCTTGGCAGTGTGTTCTTGTACGGAGCATACACTTCAAAGGTGCGCATAACAAGAGATGACGCAGTTAGCGTAACTGCTGAATATGTTTCATGCCGAAAGATATATAGCCGTGGCGGAGGCGGTGTGGGAAGTGTTATTCTATATTTTGCAGATCATGAGCCATTAACGATAGATTGCTATTGTTTGTACGGCGATGCTGCCAGCCAGATTGAAGCGATAAAACCAGGAACAAGTTTGACGCTGCGTATACAGCCAGGCAGCGATATGGTTTTGGAAATGGTGAGCCGTGGAAAGACAATCATAGATTTTGATCAATCCACTGCGCAACGCAAGAAAGCGGTATCAGGTGATTTAATGCTAGCAGCTTTTTTGTACTTGGGTGCAGCGATCGGCGTTGTCAAACTGTTAAAGAAAGAAGTTTATTCTCTCTTCTGATAAGCCTACATGTGAGTAACCCCTAGGAAGAGATCTACCTGTATCATCTGTTGCTGGTCATAGAGTTTTCATATATGAAAATTCGGCAGTTTTTTAAAACTTCTCTTGCAATCCACCAGATGTTGTGATATAGTAGCTCCGTTATATTAGATGATTTCCCCTACCATGAAAGGATGAATACCATGACTACTTTGGAACTGATTCTGACGATTATCCAGCTGATTTCCGGTCTCGCCGTGACCGTGATCGTGCTGATGCAGTCCGGCAAGAGCGCCGGCCTGTCCGGCGCCATTGCCGGTGGTGCGGAAACGTTCCTTTCCAAGGGCAAGGCCAAGACGCTCGATGCCAAGCTCGCCAAGGCGACGAAGTGGTTTGGCCTCGTCTTTGTTGTCCTGACGCTGGTGCTGACCGTCCTGATGCACAAGGGCGCGTAATTTCCGGCACACAGCTGCAGAAAAGCGCATCCCCCGGTACTGCCGGGGGATGCGCTTTTTCACTTTTTGGTTGGATTGCCCGGTATCAGTCCGGGTACTCTGCGCGGCTGCCGCCGATGAGCTTCGGCCGCGTGCGGGCGGCATTGACCGGCGCTTCTCCGATCGTCTTGACCGACAGGCGCAGCGGCACGGCCACGTGCTTGAGGTGCATGCCGATCATGGTATTGCCGATATCGAGGCCGGCATCGGCCTTCACAAATTCGACCGCGACGGGATCGTCCATCGCCTCATAGACCGCCGTTGCGAACGAGCCGCCGGCTTTTGGCCGCGGGCGGACGCAGACGATCTCGTATCCGAACCGCTCCGCGTCGGCGCGCTCCATGATCAGGGCGCGGTTGAGGTGCTCGCAGCACTGCGCCTCCAGGCAGAGGCCGCGCGCTTTCAGGATCGGCAGGATCTCATCGACCACGGCTTTTGCCGCCTCGGGCGTCGAACCCTTGCCGATCTTCTGCCCCATGATCTCGCTCGAGGAGCAGCCGATCACGACCTGCTGGCCGGGCTTGAGCGCGGCAACATCCAGCAGCTCGAGCAGGGCCGCGCGGGCGGATTTGCGAATCTCTTCATACATGAATGGTCATCTCCAGACAGTTATTAAAAATTCTTATTTCCATTGTAGCACGGTGCGGGGCATTTGACAATCCTCTGCAAGGCGTGTATCATGAACATTGACCAAATTATTGTAACAGGAGGGAATTGCGTTTTGAAACGTTTCAATCGCATTTTTGCTTGTCTTCTCGCCGTGGCGCTGCTCGCCTGTGCCTGCTCCGGCTGCGGTAAAAAATCCGAGGAACCGTCCGTCAACGGTGCCGACGCGAAAAACGAGCGCTACTATGCCCCGCTGACCGGTGAACCGCTGAGCAGCAAACCCGCAAACACCCGGCCGTTTGCCGTCATGATCAACAACATCGTCTTCGCGCAGCCGCAGGTCGGCATCAGCAACGCAGACATGATCTACGAGATCCCGGCCGAGGGCGGCATCACGCGCATGATGGCCATTTTCAGCCACCTGTACGATGTGGAGTCCGTCGGCAGCATCCGCAGCCTGCGCCCGTATTATCTGAGCGTCGCCCTGTCGTATGACGCCATTGTCATCCACGCCGGCGGCAGCGAGCAGGCCTACAGCGACGTCAAGACCTATAACGCCGACCATCTGGACGGCGTGCGCGACGGCAACACCAGCTCCATGTTCTACCGCGACGCCAGCCGCGGCCAGCACGGCTCGGAGCACACGCTGTTCTTCCACGGCGCGAACGTGGAAGCGCTCGTGGATCGGTACAAGTTCCGCACCGAGCATGAGAGCAGCTACAAGACCGGCCTGAACTTTGCCGACAATGCTGTCGACCAGTGCACCGGCGGCGCGGCCGAGAACGTGCAGGTGACGTTTAACACGTCCAAGAGCACGTCCTTCACCTACCACGCTGACAGCGGCAAGTACACGGCCGTGCAGTACAAGGCCGACTATAAGGACGGCGCGACCGGCGAAGCGGGCCCGTTTACCAATCTGCTCATCCTCTCGGCCGATATGAAAACGGTGGACAGCTACGGCCGTCTAGCCGTTGACCTCATCGGCAGCGGCACCGGCTACTTTGTGACCGGCGGCAAGTATGTGCCGATCAAGTGGGCCCGCAGCGATATCAACAGCTGCTTTACTTACACGCTCGAGGACGGCACGGCGCTGAACCTCTCGCGCGGCACGACCTATGTCGGCGTGATCCCGACCAACGGCGGCAGCGCCAACTTCAGCTGAGAGCAAAATCAAACCATTTTGCAGCACTATGTGCGTGGGAAATCGCGCACATAGTGCTTTTTTCTTCCGCAGCATGGTTGTCTGTTCTCTCAAATCTCTGCTATAATGGCTGTGCAGCCGGATGCAGCTGCAAGTGCACAGAAAGGAAGATCGCTATGACCTACAATTTTGATGAGATCATTGACCGCCGCCACACCAACGCGCTCAACACGGATGGCTTCCGCGGCTATATTTTTCACGCCGGGCCGGAAAAGGTATTTGCCTTCAAGGATGAAGAATTTGTCCGCATGTGGGTCGCTGACATGGAATTTGGCGTGGCGCCCGAGATCCTAGATGCGCTGCGCGCGCGGATCGACCGCCGCATCTTCGGCTATACCGGCCTGTATGACGACGAATATTACCGCACGTTCTCCAAGTGGTGCCGCGATCACTATGACTGGAGCTTTCCCAAGGAGCAGCTGTGCGTCTCGCCGGGCATCATCCCGGCGCTCTACCAGCTGACGGAAACGCTTTGCGGCCCGGACGAAAAGGTGCTGCTCAACACACCTGCCTACGGCTATTTTCTCCATGCGGCGGAGTACGCCGGCGTGGATGTGCTGACTTCCCCGCTGCACAAGAAGGCTGACGGCACATTCGAGGTGGATTATGAGGACTTCGAGCGCAAGTGCGCCGATCCCGCGTGCAAGCTGGTGTTCTGGTGCAATCCGCACAATCCCACCGGCCGTATGTGGACAGAGGAAGAACTGCACAGGGTCGCCGCGATCATCGAAAAGTATAACCTCTGGGTGGTGTCCGACGAGATCCACTGTGACCTGATCCGCTGCGGCCGCCGCCACATCCCGATGGCAAAGGTCATGGATCGCTATCCCAAGCTCATCACCTGCATGGCGCCTACCAAGACCTTTAACATGGCGGGGCTTGCGTTTTCCAATATCATCATCCGCGATCCGGCGCTGCGCGCCCGTTTTCAGGAGCGCGACAAGCTGTTCGGCATGGTCAACCCCATGTCGCTGACGGCGGCGCAGGCGGCCTATTCGCGCGGTGGAGCGTGGCATGAAGCACTAAAGCAGTATTTGGACGAAAACTTCGCATTCGTCAAGGCGTTTCTGTCCCAGGAGCTGCCGGAGGCGGTCATGTACATTCCGGAGGCGACGTATCTGGCGTGGGTCGATCTGTCGCGCTGCCTGCCGGACGTGGCGGACCTGCCGGACTTCTTCGCCAACAAGGCGGGCGTTCTGCTCGAGGGCGGGGATTCTCTCTTCGTCGGCAACGCAAAAGGCTATGTGCGCCTGAATCTTGCGATGCCGCGCGCGATCATTCAGACCGGTCTGGAGCGGATGCGCGATGCGATCCGCGAAGAGCAGGCAAAGCATTAAAAACAAAGCAAAAAGCCCGATATGGCCAGCGCCATATCGGGCTTTTTCCCGTTTTTATTCCGGGCAATAGCCGACGGTGGCCTGCCGGCCGTTGCGGACGATGGGCGTCTGCAGCAGGGACGGATCTTCGAGCAGCCGCTCGATCTTGTCCTGCTCATAGGCCAGGTGCTGCACAAGCGCGTAGTCCGCCGCCTTGGGATTGAGCATGGTATCCAGCCCGACAGCATTTTTCACGCTCGTCAGTTCGCCGCGGCTCATCCCGTAGCGCAGCAGGTCAATGGCCTGGTACGGGATGCGGCGCTCCTTAAAATAGCGCTCGGCCTTTTTCGTGTCAAAGCATTTGGATTTGCCCCAGATCTGGATCTTCATGGCGCACTCCCCTGCTCAGACTTCAATGATCACGGGCAGCACCATGGGGCTGCGGCGCGTGGTCTTATACAGATAGCCGCTGATGTTCGACTTCACGCGGCCCTTGATGGTCGCCCAGTCGTGCTGTTTCTGCCGCTCGCAGCTGGCAAGGCTTTCATTCACGACACGCTTGAGCTCGCCCATGAGTGCCTCCGCCTCTTTGACATACACAAAGCCGCGGGTGATGATCTCAGGATCAGCAACCGGCTTGCCGTTTTCGGACGAGAGCGTGATGATGGCCATCACGATGCCGTCCTCGGCCAGATGACGGCGGTCGCGCAGCACGGCGCTGCCGACGTCGCCGATGCCAGTGCCGTCGATATACACATCGCCCGCTGGGACATTGCTCGTCGCGCGCATACTGCGCTTGGTGATCTCGATCACTTCGCCGTTTTTAGCCACGAGCACATTCTTCGGCTCCACGCCCATGAGCTTGCCGATCTCGGCATGCTTGCACAGCATCCGATACTCGCCGTGCACGGGGATGAAGTAACGCGGCTTCGTCAGCGCGAGCATCATCTTCAGCTCCTCCTGGCAGGCATGACCGGAGACGTGCAGCGGCGTGTTGCGGTCATAGATTACCTCCGCGCCCTTCTGAAACAGCTCGTCAATGACGCGGCTGATCGTGATCTCGTTGCCCGGAATGGCCGAGGCAGAGATGATGATGCGGTCGCCGGCGTCGATCGTGACCTGTTTGTGCTCGGAAAACGCCATACGGTGCAGCGCAGACATTGGCTCACCCTGGCTGCCGGTGCAGACGATAACGGTCTTGCTGCGCGGCAAGCTACCGATCTGCGACATATCCATCATGACGCCGTCCGGAATGTCCACATAGCCGAGCTCCGTCGCAACGCGCATGATGTTTTCCATGCTGCGGCCGGTGATGCCGACCTTGCGCTTATACTTTGCCGCCACGTTGATGATCTGCTGCAGGCGATGGACATTGGACGCAAACGTCGTGACGATGATGCGCTTGTTACAGTCCTTAAAGAGCTCATCAAAGCAGTCGATCACGCGCGCTTCCGAGGCGCAGTAGCCGGGACGCTCCACGTTCGTGGAGTCCGACAGCAGCGCGAGCACGCCCTCGTTGCCGAGCTGGCCGAGACGCGGCAGGTCGATCATGCCGCCCTGAATGGGCGTAAGGTCGATCTTGAAGTCACCCGTGTGGATAACGGTGCCGATCGGCGTTTTGATCGCCAGCGCAACGGAATCGGCAATGCTGTGGTTCGTATGGATGAACTCCACCTCGAAGCAGCCGAGCTTAAACTTATCGCCCGGCTTTTTCGTGAAGATCTGCGTATGGTAAAGCAGGTCATGCTCTTCAAGCTTGAGCTCAATGATCGCCGCCGTCAGAGGCGTTGCATAGATCGGCATGTCAAGCTGCTTGAGCACATACGGGATCGCGCCAATGTGGTCCTCGTGTCCGTGCGTGATGACCATGCCGCGGATGCGGTTTTTGTTGGCCTTCAGGTAGCTGATGTCCGGGATGACCATGTCAACGCCGTAGAGGTCCTGATCCGGAAAGCCCATGCCGCAGTCGACAAGGAACATATCCTTGCCATACTCGTAAACGGTGAGGTTCTTGCCGATCTCACCGAGCCCGCCGAGCGGGATGATTTTCAATTTGGATGCCATTCGTAACTCCTTTGCGTTCGCTTTCGGGCAGACTTCCCCCCCGGAAGCTGGTTGATGTGATGTTTCGAAAAATATGTACGAAATGCATTGCCCGCGGCGGCGGATAACCAGAGTATTCCCAGAAATCCGAGCCGTCAAACCTGTTACATTTCCATTCGGCCGGCCAGCGCCCGCAGGAGCGTGGCATCGTCCGCATATTCCAGATTGGAGCCGACCGGAATGCCGTAAGCCAGACGTGTGATCTTCACGTCAAACGGCTTGAGCAGGCGCGCGATGTACATCGCAGTCGCCTCACCTTCCGTGTCGGGGTTGGTGGCCATGATGACCTCCGTGATCCCGCCGGCAGCCACACGCTTGACCAGCTCCTGGATCCGGATATCGTCCGGGCCAATGTGATTCATCGGCGACAGCACGCCGTGCAGGACGTGATAGACGCCGTTATACTCGCGGCTACGCTCAAACGAGAGCACATCGCGCGGCTGTGCCACGACGCAGATGGTGCTCTGGTCGCGCTTCGGAGAGGCGCAGATGGTGCACGTCTCCTGATCGGTGAGATTCTGGCAGATGCTGCAGCAGTGGATGTTTTTCTTGGCGTCCACAATGGCCGCGGCAAACTTCAGCGCCTCCTCTTCCGGGAGGGACAGAACATGAAACGCCAGCCGCTGCGCGCTCTTGCGCCCGACACCGGGCAGCGCGGCGAACTGGTCGATGAGGTTTTCAAGTGCATTCGGAAAAAATGACATGGGAATACCGTCCTGAATCAAGCATTGCGGATGGCGGCGATGGCGGCCGCGCGGTCACACCGGCGAAACACGGCACTGCCGGCCACAAGCACGTTGGCGCCTGCTTGCTTTACGAGCGGGGATGTCTCCGGGTCGATGCCGCCGTCCACCTCCAGCTCGCACGCAGGATTGACCTGCAGGATGCGCTCGTGCAGCGCTGCGATCTTCGGCAGCTGATCGGCCATGAAGCGCTGTCCGCCGAAGCCGGGCTCCACCGTCATGACCAGCGCCAGATCCAGCAGCGGCAGATACGGAATGAGCACGCTCTCCGGCGTCTTCGGCTTAATGGCAAGGCCGACCTTTTTGCCGTGCGCCTTCACATCCTCGATCGCGGCGAAAATGTCCTGCGGCTCGTCCGCCTCGACATGGAACACGACCAGGTCCGCACCGGCATCGCAAAACGCGCCGACATAGCGATGCGGCCGGTCGATCATGAGATGCACATCCAGAAACATCTGCGTATACCTACGCACGGACTTCACGACCGGAATGCCGATCGAGATATTCGGCACAAAAATGCCGTCCATCACGTCAATGTGGACATAGTCCGCACCGCCGGCCTCAATCTGGCGAATGTCCTCGCCAAGCGTGCAGAAGTCCGCCGAGAGAATGGAAGGTGCAAGTTTTGTCATGGATGCCACTCCGATCTATGGATATCCGGCAAGCCGGACACGATCCGCATTTCTATAACTAAGTTATTATACACCTGTTACGGTTATCCTGCAAGTACCGTCGGCAAAAAATCGCGGCTTGACGAACGCCGCCGCCTGCGCTATCATGTGCTTCAGATACTTCAAAGAATAGGAGTGAAGCACATGTCTATCGAAGCAGGAAGAGCGTATTTCCGGCAGTTTGGTATGGAGGACCGTGTGCAGGAGTTCACGGTCTCGAGTGCGACCGTTGATCTGGCGGCAAAGGCTCTTGGTGTTGAGGGTGCGCGGATCGCAAAAACGCTGTCGTTCAAAACGGCGGACGGCTGCATGTTGATCCTCGCCGCCGGCGATGCGCGCATTGATAACCATAAATTCAAGGAAAAATTCCACATGAAGGCCAAGATGCTCTCGGCCGACGAGGTGCTGGAGCTGGTGGGCCATCCGGTCGGCGGCGTGTGCCCGTTCGGCTGCAAGGAAGGCATCCCGGTGTATCTGGACGTGTCGCTGCAGCGGTTTGAGACGGTGTTCCCCGCCGTCGGCAGCCCGTCGAGCGCGATCGAGCTGAATCTGGACGAGCTCTACAAATATTCCAACGCCCTTGAGTGGATCGACGTCTGCAAGCTCCCGGCCCCGGCCGAGGCCTGAGCCAAGCGCAAAAAAGCCTGACGAACCATCGTTCGCCAGGCTTTTTTATTTGCGATTCGCAGAAGATCACGCCAACAGCTTGGTCATGCTCTTGAGGCTGATGACCAGCGTGGAGGCGTTGTGCAGCAGCGCAGAGGTCGCAGGCGGCAGAACACCGGCCACACCCAGGCAGATCAGCAGGAAGTTGAAGCTGATGATCTTGCGGTAGTTGCTGTGAATGCGCTCCATGAGTGCGTCACTCAGGCGTTTGAGCGTCAGCAGGGCGTACAGATCATCGGCGCCGACTGTAATATCGGCCACTTCGCGTGCGATGGCCGCGCCGTCACTGATGGCGACGCCGGCATCGGCCTCGGAGAGCGCCGGGGAATCGTTCACCCCGTCGCCAAGCATAATGACCTTGCGTCCGGCCGCGTGCTCCGCCTGAATAAAGGCGGCCTTGTCCTCGGGAAGGACTTCGGCGAAATAGGCATCCACACCGACCGCTTCCGCGACCGCGCGGGCGGTCTTTTCATTGTCGCCGGTCATCATGACCAGCTTGGTCACGCCGAGCTCCCGCAGGCCACGGATGACATCGGCCGCTTCCGGCCGCAGCGGGTCTTCGATGCAGATAACCGCTGCCAGCACACCTGAAACAGCAAGATACAGGTGCGAATACGTATCCGGAAGAGCATCGAATTTGGCCTGCTCCCCTGCCGGGATGACGCAGTGCTCATCCTCAAAGACAAAGTGGTGGCTGCCGATGACGACCTTCTGTCCGTCGACGCTGCTGGAAATGCCGTGCGCGACCAGATACTCCACGCACGAATGACGCTCCTCGTGGCGCAGACCGCGGCGCGCCGCCTCCGCGACGACCGCTTTGGCCATGGAGTGCGGATAATGCTCCTCCAGGCAGGCAGCCAGACGCAGCATGTCCGCCTCATCATTGCCGCCGAAGGTCACGATCTGTGCAACTTTCGGCTCGGCGCGCGTGAGCGTGCCGGTCTTATCGAAGACGATCGTGCTCGCATCGGACACGGCCTCAAGGAACCGCCCGCCCTTGACGGACAGGTGATAGTCACTGGCCTCCTTCATGGCAGAGAGCACCGCGATCGGCATCGAGAGCTTGAGCGCGCAGGAGAAATCGACCATCAGGCAGGAGATGGCGCGGGTGGCGTTCCGGGTCAGGGCGTAGGTGACGACGGTAGCACCGAGGCACCAGGGGACCAGACGGTCGGCCAGAGCCAGCGCACGGTTCTCGGTGCTGGACTTCAGCTTCTCGGACTCCTCGATCATGGCCACGATCTTGTCGTAGCGGTTTGCGCCGCCCTCGGCCCTGGTGGTCAGGACGCACTCGCCCTCTTCCACCACAGTGCCGGCGTAGACGGTGGCACCGATGGTCTTGCGCACCGGCATGGACTCGCCGGTCAGAGCGGACTGGTTGACCATGGCTTCGCCCTCGATGACGGTGCCGTCCAGCGGGATCATGTTGCCGGAGCGGACGACGATCTCATCGCCGGGGTGGACCTTGGTGAGCGGCATGAGCACTTCGGTACCCTGTGCGCGGACCCAGACCTTATCGACATTCAGGGCCATGCTGCGGGCCAGGTCGTCGAGGCTCTTCTTGCGGGTCCACTCCTCCAGCAGGGAGCCGACGTTGAGCAGGAACATGACGGAGCCTGCGGTGGCGAAATCGCCCCGCAGGATGGAGACGCCGATGCTCAAAGCATCCAGCACCTCGACTTCCAGTTTGCGGCGCCACAGGCAGCACACACCCTTCCAGAGGAACTCGATGGAGCGGAACACGGTATAGGCGGCGTTGAGCGGGGCGGGCAGGAACAGCTTGCGCAGCACCCGGCCTGCCACAAGGTTATACATCTTTTCCTGATATTCCTGATTGATGCGGCGGCTGTCGGCGCTGGTGACAAGTGCGTCCAGTTCGGGGTCATCGAAACGGTAGGTGCTCAGGGCGGCGACGGCATCCTTGCGGGTACCGGTGTAATACACCACCACATCGCCCGTCCGCTCGTAGACCTTGGCCTTGCTCACGGCGTCGTGGTGGTTCAGATAGGCTTCCAGCACATCGGCCCGGTGCAGGGTCATCCGCACATTGCAGACGTGTACCCGCAGGCGGCCGCGGCTCTCATGAAGAATAGTACATTTCATATCAGAATATCCTCTGCGTATTGCAAAAAATAACCATAAAAAGAGCCGCCCGCAGGCGGCTCAGAGACTGCAAAATTACTCGTTGGTCTCGGTGGTCTCTGCCTCAGCAGCGTCCTCGATGACCTCAGCCTCAGCCTTGGCAGCGCGGGCCTCGTTGATGGCCTTTGCATCCTCGAGGATGTCACCGGCCTGCTCCTGGACCTTGCTGACGGTCTCCATGGTGCAGTCCTTCATGCGCAGGACAGCAGCGGTGGTCTGGGTGTAGACCTTCTTGGCATCGCTGCTGGACAGCAGCTTGAAACCAGCGGAACCGAACAGGGTGCCGGCAGCGAACAGAGCAATCTTCTTCATATCGACCATAGTAGTATACCTTCCTTTTTATCGTATTCCCTCATGTACCCCAAAGGGCATGGGATAAGTGTTTCTGCCGTTATTATAACGCGGTTTTTGGAAAATTCAAGGGATTTTGATGATGTTTATATCTGCTAACATTTTACGATAAGTAGTTAGAAATGTCTATCTTTACGTGTTTTTTGGTACAAACTACAGTTTGTATTTTCAAACAAACTCCAAAGTGCTGAAGAAATATAACAAAGAGTCTTGCGCTGAGAGGTGCATTCATTGTACAATAAAAAGTGTGCGATAAAATCGACAGGGTCGGGACGTTCCGGCCTGTAAAAATAAGTGAGGCTGGATATGGAAAAGAAAGATATTCGTGTGCTGGCGCTCGACCTCGACGGCACCCTGACCAATGACCAGAAGGTCGTCACCCCCGCCACCCGCGCAGCGCTGGACGCAGCTGCCGCCAAGGGCGTGACCATCGTGCTGGCCTCGGGCCGTCCCACGGCAGGTATCATGCCGCTGGCAAAGGAGCTGGGACTGGATAAAAAGGGCGGCTGCATCCTCTCGTATAACGGCGGTGCCATCATCGACTGTGCCACCGGCGAGACGCTCTACCGCAAGCAGCTGGATGCAAAGTATGTGCCGCAGCTCTGTGCCTTCGCCAGGGAGCAGGGCGTGGCCATCCTTACCTATAATAAGCAGGGCGTCGTCACCGAAAGCCCCGAGGACGAGTGGGCGCTGAAGGAGTGCTTTACCTGCAAGCTGCCCATGCAGAAGGTGGAGGACCTTGCCGCCTATGTGGATTATCCCATCTGCAAGATGCTCATTACCCTCGACCCCGCCCGCCGCGACGAGGTGCTGGAGGCAGGCCGGAAACAGTTTGCGGGCGAGATCGACCTCTACCCGTCCAGCCCCTTCTTCATCGAGGCTGTGCCGCTGGGTGTCGCCAAGGACGTGAGCCTCGGCAGTCTGCTGGAAAGCAGGGGTCTGACCCGCGACAACCTCATGGCCTGCGGCGACGGCATCAACGACCGCTCAATGATACGCTTTGCCGGCGTGGGTGTGGCCATGCAGAATGCAGAGCCCCCCGTCAAGGAGGCGGCGGACTATGTGACCGTCGCCGACAACAACCATGACGGCGTGGCTGAGGCCATTGAGAAGTTCATTTTTTGAAAGGATACCAGACGCAAATGCCGCGCAACTTAGTTTTATTTGATTTGGAGTGGAACATCGGCTATCGGCCGTTTATCTTTAATTATCACGGCGTCCAGCAGACGCTCCGGGGGGAGATCATTGAAATTGGCGCCGTCAAGATCGACGAGGACGCCAACGTGCTGGATACCTTCTCCATCCACCTGCGTCCCCGCATCTTCCGCTGCCTGCAGCACCACATCGCCAAAGTCACCGGTCTGACGCAGGAGGACCTCGACAAGGGCGAACCCATCATCCAGGGCCTCCGCCGTTTTATGAAGTGGTGCGGCCCGGACGCCGAGTTCGCCGAGTGGGGCATGGATGACGTGCCGGTGCTCAAGCAGAACCTTTTCCTCTGCAATCTCGACGAGAGCCGCCCGACGGTCTGGTACGACCTGCAGCAGCTCTTTCTGCGGGAGTACCCCCGCAAGGAAGGCGAGGGGATGAAGCTGGAAAATGTCGTCACCCGGATGGGCATCCCGCTGGAACGCCCCTTCCACGACGCTTTGTCCGACACCCTCTATACCGCCGACCTCTGCCGTATGCTCGACCTGCGGGCCGGACTGGCCGCTTACCCCAGCGAGGAGGACGCCCTGCGCCAGAGTCTTTGCCCCACGCCGGGCGACTACCGGGATTTCAGGGTCTTCCAAGGCTATCTGGAACAGTCTATGTGGAAGCTGGACCCCGTCATCGGCACGATGGCCTGCCCGGTCTGCGGCACGGCCCTGCAGCCGGATGACGTCTGGCTGAAAAAAGGGAGCAGCGGCTGGTACACGCTGTCCCAGTGTCCCGTCTGTAAGGGCCGGGGCGGTGAGGCAGGCCGGGGCGTGTTCCAGAAATACCGGATGTCGCGCCGAGACGGCCTGCACTGGGCCTTCGCCCGCTGCATCCAGATGCCGGACGATGCAAGCCTGGTCCGCTGGAAAAAGCAGAAGGCCCAGTATCTGGAGCGTCAGCGCCTCAAGGCCGAACGGCAGGCCGCCGAAGCGGAGGCCGCCCGGCACATCTTCTGAGGCAGAAGAATAAAATAGCGTGCAGGAAAGAACGACGCTGTTTCGTATTGTAAGGAGAGACAGGAAGAATAAGGCAAAAAAGCTCAGATTTTGTTCATATCCCGGTCATAGATGCTGGATATACTAAGAAGAAACATCAGGCAGAAACGAAAGGGATGGTATGAGCACGATGGAAACGACGCTCATCGACTGGCTCCACCAGCTGGGTACGCTGGAATTTTGGGAGGCATTGTTAGAGGGCTTTGAAGGACTGGGGCCGTTGGTCCCTATCCTGCTGGCGATGGTGGAATCCATTTTTCCGCCGCTGCCCCTCATCGCCATCGTGGCCCTCAATGTCGCGGCCCACGGCGGATTTCTTGGCTTCGTCTACAGCTGGCTCGGTGTGGCCGCAGGCGGCACGGTGGTGTTTTTATTCTGGCGGCGGGTGGTCAAGCGCTTTTTCTGGAAGCTGGCCTCTCGCTCCGAACAGCTGAAAAAGGCCCAGCAGTGGGTCAGCCATGTGGACACCGCCACCCTCTTCATGCTGGCGGTCCTGCCCTTCACGCCCACGTCGTTCCTGCATCTGGCCTTCGGCATCTCGGACTTTGACGAGAAACGCTATCTGCTCACCCTTCTGACGGGCAAGGCCGTTATGGTGGCCATGATGTCTCTCTTCGGCCAGTCGCTGCTCAGCTCGCTGAAAAATCCGGTGTATCTCATTCTCGCCATCGCCATCTGGGCCGGGATGTACTGGGTGAGCAGGAAGTTCTGTAAGAAGCACGATTTGGATTGATATAACGCAAAGAGGCCCCGGCAGCAGCTGCCGGGGCCTCTTTGCGTTATTCTTTAGTTCTCGGCCAGATTGCCGGTATAGAGCTGGTAATACTTGCCCTTCTTGGCGATGAGCTCGTCATGGCTGCCGCGCTCGATGATGCGGCCCTGCTCCAGGACCACGATGCAGTCTGCGTTGCGGACAGTGGAGAGGCGGTGGGCGATGACGAAGCTGGTGCGGCCATACATCAGGCCGTCCATGCCGCGCTGCACCAGAGCCTCGGTGCGGGTGTCGATGGAGGAAGTTGCCTCATCGAGGATGAGCACCGGCGGGTCGGCGACGGCTGCGCGGGCGATGGCCAGCAGCTGACGCTGGCCCTGCGACAGGTTCGCACCGTCGCCGGTCAGCATGGTGTTGTAGCCCTCGGGCAGGCGCTTGATGAAGCCGTCGGCGTTGGCCAGACGGGCTGCGGCGATGCACTCCTCGTCGGTGGCCTCCAGACGGCCATAGCGGATGTTCTCCATGACCGTGCCGGTGAACAGGTGGGTATCCTGCAGCACAATGCCCAGAGAGCGGCGGAGGTCGGCTTTCCTGATTTTATGGATGTTGATGCCGTCGTACCGGATCTTGCCGTCCTGGATGTCGTAGAAGCGGTTGATAAGGTTGGTGATGGTGGTCTTGCCGGCGCCGGTGGAGCCGACGAAGGCGATCTTCTGGCCCGGACGGCCATAGAGGTTGATGTCGTGCAGGACGGTCTTGCCCGGCACATAGCCGAAATCGACGTCCGTAAAGGTGATGTCGCCTTCCAGCTTGTGGTAAGTGGTGGTGCCGTCATGGTGGGGGTGCTTCCAGGCCCAGATGCCGGTGCGCTCGTTGGCCTCCACGAGGTTGTCGTCCTTGTCGTACTTGGCGTTGATGAGGGTGACATAGCCCTCATCGGTCTCGCTGGGCTCATCCATCATCTTGAAGATGCGCTCTGCACCGGCCAGTGCCATGATGATGCTGTTGGCCTGCATGGACACCTGGCTGATGGGCATATTGAAGCTCTTGTTCAGGGACAGAAACGCCATGACAGTACCCAGCGTGACGCCGCCCATGCCGGTGACGGCCATGGCTGCACCCACCAGAGCGCAGATGGCGTAGCTGATGTTGCCCAGCTGAGCGTTGACGGGCATCATGATGTTGGCGAAGCTGTTGGCCTGCTTGGCGCTGTCCTTGAGCTTGTCGTTCAGCTCGCGGAAGCCCTCGAGGGCCTTCTGCTCGTGGGTGAAGACTTTAACGACCTTCTGGCCTTCCATCATCTCTTCGATGTAGCCGTTCACTTTGCCGAGGTCGCGCTGCTGTGCGATGAAGTACTTGCCGCTCTGCTGGGTGATCTTCTTGGAGCAGAAGAGCATCAGGGCTACCATCAGCATGGTGACGATGGTGAGCTGCCAGCTCAGCATGCACATGCTGGCAAAGACGGAAACGATGGTGATGGCGCTGGACACCAGCTGCGGGATGCTCTGGCTGAGCATCTGGCGGAGGGTATCCACATCGTTGGTGTAGACGGACATGATGTCGCCGTGCGGATGGGTGTCAAAGTAACTGATGGGCAGGCTCTCCATGTGGGTAAAGAGCTGGGTGCGCAGGTTGCGCAGGGTACCCTGGGTGACGTTGACCATGATGCGGGCGTTGAGCCATGCAGCGAGGATGCCCACCACATAGATGCAGCCGACGCGCACCAGCGCACCGGCCAGCGGTGCAAAGCTGGGGTCCTGCTGCTGGGTCATGGGGATGATATAGTCGTCAATGAGGGTCTGCAGGAACAGGCTTGCCTGCACATTGGCCAGCGCGCTGACCACGATGCAGATGAGCACGAGGATGCAGTGAGGCAGATAGTGCTGGAACACCTCTGCCATGATGCGCTTGAGCAGCTTGCCCGGGTTCTCGACCTTCGGACGCGGGCCTCCCATGCCGCGGGGGCCGGGGCCATGGACGACTTTTGCTTTCTGTTCTGCCATTACTGCTCACCTCCCTGCTTGTCGAAGTCGCCGCCGCCCTGAGTCTGGCTGTTGTAGACTTCCTGATAGATCGCGTTGTTCTTCAGCAGTTCCTCGTGGGTGCCGAGGCCGTTGATCTGGCCGTTGTCCAGCACGAGGATGCGGTCGGCATCCTGCACCGAGGAAATGCGCTGTGCAATGATGATCTTGGTGGTGCCGGGGATCTCCTCACGGAACGCCTTCCGGATCTTTGCGTCGGTGGCGGTATCCACGGCACTGGTGGAGTCGTCGAGGATGAGGACTTTCGGCTTACGCAGCAGGGCGCGGGCGATGGTCAGACGCTGTTTCTGGCCGCCGGACACGTTGGAGCCGCCCTGCTCGATCCAGGTGTTGTACTTGTCCGGGAAGCGCTCGATGAACTCATCGGCGCAGGCCAGCTTCGCCACACGGATGCACTCTTCCTCGCTGGCGTTCTCGCTGCCCCAGCGGAGGTTGTCGAGGATGGTGCCGGAGAACAGGACGTTCTTCTGGAGCACCATGGAGACCTCGTGGCGGAGGACGTCGAGATCGTAATCCCGGACATCCACGCCGCCCACGCTGACAGTGCCGGTCTCGGCGTCGTACAGGCGGGGGATGAGCTGCACCAGACTGGACTTTGCGCTGCCGGTGCCGCCGATGATGCCCAGTGTCTCGCCGGGCTTGATGTCAAAGGTGATGTCGTTCAGGACAGGCTGGCCGGAGCCGTGCTTGTACTTGAAGGTGACGTGGTCGAAGCGGATGCTGCCGTCCTTGACTTCCTGCACGGGAGCCTTGGCGGGGGGCAGGTCGGTCTTCTCGTCCAGGACTTCCACGATACGCTTTGCGGAAGCGGCGGACATGGAGATCATGACGAAAGCCATGCTCAGCATCATCAGAGCCATCAGGATGTTCATGATGTAGCCGAACAGGGCATTCAGCTGGCCGGTGGTCAGCGCGCCGTGCAGGATGTACTTTGCGCCGAACCAGCTCAGGGCAATGTTGCAGCCGTAAATAGCCGTCAGCATGGCGGGGCTGTTGAAGCTCAGACGGCTCTCTGCGTTGACGAACTGCTGATACAGACCCTCGCAGGCTTTGGTGTACTTCTCGTTCTCGAAGCCCTCGCGGACGAAGCTCTTGACCACGCGGATAGCGGAGACGTTCTCCTGCACCGAGGCGTTCAGGTTGTCGTAGTTCTTGAAGACCCGGTCAAAGATCTTGAAGGTGGGCACCATGATGCTGGCCAGCACGGCCAGCAGGAAGGCGATGGCTACCACGAAGATGAGGGCCAGAGGGCCGCCGATGCTGAGCGCCATGATGAGTGCGAACACCAGATGGACCGGGGCGCGCACACACATGCGCTCCATCATCTGGAAGGCGTTCTGCAGGTTGGTCACGTCGGTGGTCATACGGGTGACGAGGCCGGCGGTGGAGAATTTGTCGATATTGGAGAAGGAGTAATGCTGGATATTCTCATACATCGCATCGCGCAGGTTGCCGGCAAAGCCGGTGGACGCCTCGGCGGCGTACTTGCCGGCCAGAACGCCCAGCAGCAGGGCGATGGCCGCCACTGCGAAGGTGAGCAGGCCGTATTTGACGATGGCGTTCATATCGCCCTTTTCAATGCCGAGGTCGATGATGAACGCCATGATGGTGGGCAGCAGGATGTCCATGACTGCTTCCAGTGCGGAAAACATCGGCGTCAGGATAGCGGCGCGTTTGTATTCGCCCAGATGGGAAGCAAGCTTCTTTATCATACTTTGAGCCTCCTTTGAATAATTGTTTGGTACGGAACAATTTTATACAAAACAATTTTAATGTCAATGCTTTTTCCAAAGTTTCGGAAAAAGTTCATATTTGTTTCACTTTAGAGAGAATCAACCTCTCCGTCACGGCTTCGCCGTGCCACCTCCCCTATCGAGGGGAGGCTTT
>OGLS01001071.1_pt1 | contig 19303 bp, 21 predicted proteins | sample 1572881 | NCBI WGS metagenome assembly OGLS01 (sample SAMEA2582013, study PRJEB24529) | metagenome | biome: Human gut stool | place: China | collected 2011
GCAGTTGCCATGTTTTACGGCAGTGAGAGCAGAGATAGCGCTGATGTCCGGCAGTACTTTTACCGTTACGCACCACGCCTTCAGTAGCTGAGCAGGAGGGACAACTGATGGAGATGGAAGCCACGGGAGCACCTCAAAAACACCATCATACACTAAATCAGTAAGTTGGCACCATTACCGACTTCTTTTACTACTGTTAGTTTTAACTCAGCAGAATAGCGTCCTTTTTTACCCGTAAGTATGCTTATCCCATGTTCCCGATAGGCATAAGCCCATTTTCTTACTGTGCAGGGACTGATACCGTACATCCTTGCTACAGATTTCAGACTCAGCTCTCCCTCCAGGTACTTTTCTGATACTACCTTTTTAAACTCCAATGAAAACTTTTCCATGCATCCTCAGTTTTTGGTCTAGTGTCTAACCTTTGGGGCGCACTTCAGTTGAAAAGGTGGGCACCTACGTTACCAATACTGGCTTAATGGCTACATACGGCGGTCAGTTTACGCTTACAATTATATTGATGATGAAGATTATCGTCGGCGGATCCTGACGCAGCTCAATCGAGGAGAAGGCCGCCACGCTGTGGCTCGTGCGATTTGTTACGGACAACGCGGAGAGATCAGAAAGCGTTATCGTGAAGGGCTGGAAGATCAACTGGGGCTCTGGGGCTGGTTACTAATGCAGTGGTTCTGTGAAACACGCTCTATATGCAGGAAGTGTTGAGCTGGATGCGCCGTAATGGAGAAGAAATTATAGATGAAGATATCGCTCGGCTATCTCCCCTGATGCACGGGCATATCAATATGTTAGGCCATTATACATTCATACTGCCAGAGGATATTTTAAAAGGAGAGCTGAGAGCTCTAAATTTAAATATAAACAACGAATTATCTCCTTAACGTACGTTTTCGTTCCATTGGCCCTCAAACCCCAATAACAAAAAAATCATTAAGAACATACCTCAACCAGTATTAATAGTTTATGGGGAATACGACCCGTATTTTACAAATTATATGATCGAGGATATACAAAAGAATATAAAATATCCCAGAATCATAATGATTCCAGAAGGTAAAACGTTTATAAACATTAATCATTCTAGCTCTCTTAATAATATAGTAAAGTATTGGTTAAATGATTATTTTTAAAATCGATTAGCCACAATAAGATCCCACTCTCTCTCAATCAATATAATTGTAAGATGTTCATCAAGAAGTATCTATAATGAAAAAAATACTCGTTTCAGGTATATCATTTTATGAAATAGAAGGTGTAGCAACACTCTTTAAAAGTATCGAGTTTTCTGTTGAATGCAAAGACATAAGAATAGCAACGGGGAATTTTGATTTGATTATAGCAGCATTAAGCTCTGTGCCACTTAATGGCTGGGGGAAATATATCAACTTATTATATAATTTACGGAGGAATACCTCAGGAAAAATAATAATTCTTACACCTAAGAAGTTAAATAAATTAAAACTATTAGCTCAGCTCGGAGTAGTTAATTGTGGATATATGAAGCCAGATGATTTGCGAAAAAACTTATTCCTACACCTTAATGAATATGAATCATCGCATTCTCATATATCTGTTGTTTTTAGTAAGTCTCACATAAAATTATTACACAGAATAAAAACAAACTCGTTAATTCGAAGAAAAAATATATGCGTGACGAAAGATTCAACCGAGTATTATTATCGCAGAGATCTTATAAAGAGAGCAGGGGTTAATCATCTCTTGACTTTGTTCTCAGCCCAGCTGGATGAAGTTATAATTATTGGCAACGACATACACTAAAATTCTATGATGAACCAGGTGTTACCGTCATAAATTAGAAGTATCAGTAGTATGATGTTTATATTAAAAATGAACACTGCATAATATATCAATATGAAGCATTAAATTCTGACGTCATATCCTTCAAATATATAAATACACTGAAGGATATGGCATGAGTCAGAAGAAAAGTTTGATTTAGAAAATCCCTATAGATATTAAATCTCTATGCATTTCTCATAGAAATAAGAGAAAGTATTCATAAACACCATCAATAAAATTCACTTTGTTGATACTAGATAAATATATGAAAAATGCAGTTAACGATATAGCTGGACCGAATGGAACTACATAATATAGGGTCCTCTCTGTATCGGAACTGAATTCCATTTTTCTTTTTGCAATAAAGAATAAAATAAAACCAATTACAGATGAAAAGACTAGCAACGCTGGAATATAGTACCAGCCAACCCATGCGGATAGCGCGCTGATTAATTTAACATCACCACCACCGAGGCCTTCTTTATTTCTGATGACGGTAAAAAGATATGTAATTACAGTAAGAAATAACCACGTTCCACAAACTCCAATAACGGCATCTTTAAGATGAACAGGTGAAATTTCAAATGTTGCTGCCAGTAGCCCTGTCCATAATAAAGTAAAAACTAAGCTATCAGGCAATAACAAATGGTCAAGATCAATAACTGTCAGACAAAGTAAAACTGAGAACAGAAACAGAACAGAAATTACTACCAATGGCTGCTGATTTAAGAAATCAAACATCCATAATCCAATTACAGAAAAACACAGACCTGTGATTAATTCTATAATTGGGTAGCGTGAAGATATCACGCCACCACAAAATCGGCATTGACCTTTCAATAATAACCAGCTTAATAAAGGTATATTGTCTCTTTTGAGAATTTTATTTTTACAGTTAGTACAATGTGAAGGTGGCCATGCTATATTAAAAATATCGTCCTGAGGCTTTATGAGCGACAAAGGAATGCGATAGATGACCACATTTAAAAAACTACCAATGCACAAACCTGTAATGAATAAAAAAAAGAAAACGCCGATTTCAACATACATAATTAATCAAGACCGCAAGCTTTGATATTTTCTGGTGTCATAGAAAAATCCGTTCTGTCATAACTCGCAATATAAGTGCCTTTAAGTCCATTAGGCCCACTAAATCTCGAGCCAACTCTTTTATTCTCCATCAGTTTCAAATCAATACTTTCAATTTTTAAAGCCTTATCAAAAACACCTGTATCTTTCATCACGTAATTATTCTGATTAAGTTCTATTTTATTTCGTAAACTTTCTTTGCCTTGACCTCCAAATAAAATTAGTTCTTGTGTCCACCAGGTATTTCTTAAATTGTTAAACTGTCCTCTTATCTGTTCGAAGTTAATTTTCGACTCATTCACACTGGCTCGAGTTAGTTTTTGATACAGATATAGAGCCTCTGCCGTGCGAACAGTGTCACCAGGTTTAGGTGCGTAATCACCAGTGGTAGACTCTTCTTGGGACGGCAACTTTGTTTGAATTTCAGATTGAGTATATTCTGATTTCAGCTTCGAAAGCCTTTCTTTCATTTTTTTATAATTGTTTCTGTCATCCCAGTAAGGAACATTATCCTGGAAGTAAAAAACCTCTACATTTTTAAAATCACGGCCAGGCAAATAAATATTCTTGGTTTCACCTTTATTCCATTGAGTGATAACAGCTTTATAAACATTCTTTCCTAATTCAGGTACCTGCTGCCAAGGATATTCGCCATTAGAATACATTATTCCGTTTGGATCTGTATATGTAAAAATACCCCCTTTATCAGAAAAACGGTTTACAGGCTCCTTAAAAAACTCTACATAAATATGGATTTCATGATTTTTAGCTGTATATCGGGTATTACCTAATAGATCCTGCCATGGATACGGGGTGTCTCTATTATTACCGACACCGACACCAAGCCACCCATCATAATAAGAATAGATGCTAGAATTCTCTGCTTTAATTGGAATCATATCTTCGGTAAAAGTCAGCTTCAGCGGGGTTTCCAGTGTCGGGCATCCCTTGATATCATCTACAGTAGAAGATTTTGCCATCTTAACTGTAAATGCACCTCCTTCAGAGGAGGTTGTAGATGCCATCCCCGGTAGTGAATAGAATATAGCTGCAGCTAATAGTCCATATTTGAATCTAGTTTTCATAACTATCTCCTGTATCAACCAGTCATTTTTGACAGTTCGTCAGAAAGCGCAAATAGCGCGATAAAAACCCATACGACACACCCCCCCAGAACTAAAGTGGACAGGGATTTTAACATTCCTGCAAGGACGTTAATGTTCTGCTCAATTTTAATTTTTGCCTTATCAGATACCGTTCCAAGAACCTGATCAAAAGATGGCAAACTGGCATAAAGACTGATATTCAGTAATTCATCACCACCAAGAAGTCCTGTTTTAAATGCATCACCATATCCCAGACCTTTGGCCATATTATCCTGCATTTTTCTGATATGAGATTTAAGCCATCGATTCGCATTTTTCTCAATAATAATGAGGCAATTCGCCAGAGGAATCCTGTTTTTAATCATTAATGACAAATCATTAATCAGTACTGATGCCACAAGTTTTTTATAGATAGAAAAAGGCACGATTCGGTCAAGAAATTTATCCCTTAACTCTCCATGAAAATTAAACATGATGAAACGAATTGTAAATACAGATACAACAAAAGAGATAAGGATTGTGATCCATAACCCATTATATAAAGCCGTGCCAAAATAGTAAAGACTTTGAGTTACTCCTGGCCATCGGGAAACAGCAACAACCTTTTCGAAAGCAGGAAATACTTTTACAGCATAACCGGCTATAACAATTAGAGCCAGCACCATCATTATTGCTGGGAAAGTAACAGATTTTATTAGCTGGCTTTTTAGTTTTTCCTGATAATTTATGGTCAACACCATACTGTTAAAACCTTCAGCCAGGCTACCACTATTCTCCGCAGCAGTAATTGCACTTAACTCTTCTGTCGGAATCAGGGTGTCAAAGGATGCAGATACTGAGGGACTGTTTTTCATACGTTCCATTAAATAATCAAGACGTTTTGCAAACGATTTCCCCAGTAATGCTTCACCTTCAGATCGCAATTTTACAATAGAGTCATAGATCGGTAATCCTGAATGCAACATATCTGCACAAAACTGATAGAGATAAATACGTTGTTTTTTATTGAATTTTTTCAAGTAATACCTCCATATCTGTATCCGGAATTGCCCCAAATTCCATCATGAACCAGTGATAACATGCACGCTTCTTCAACACATGCATAAACACTTTTTCCTTTATAGCAAATCCTTCAGAAACCCCTTCCGATGTAAAACGTTTCTCCCGCCATATAGAGTACACATTAAGCCATTGTTGATTTGCTAATGCTTCCAGCTCACGATGAGTAGGAATCAAATATTCCATTACCAGTTGTCGTGATTTCACTCCTGTAAAATTACAATCATCACATCCCTGCTCATTCACTTTACTTAATATGAATTTTCGTCCGAGAATTTCCGTTTCACAATCAAGTTTGCAATTATTACATAAAACTGGAATTAATTTTTGACATTGCAAACCAGCAATAAATCCAGGCGTTGATAATTTATCACTACTGATACCTAAAGCTGAAAGACGCTGCAATAACGTAACAATATTTCCTGCATGCACAGTTGTGAAACAATAGTGTCCACTTTCCACGGCTCCGGCAAGAGCATTTGATGATACGGGATCACGGATCTCACCAACCATCAGAACATCAGGATCACGCCGCAAAGATGATTTTATTGCTGAGTGAAAACCTCCATTTTCTCCATCCAGAACAGAGCTTTGTTTAGCGCCATAAATTTGATATTCAACAGGATCTTCAACTGTTAAAAAACACCCTTTATCATCGTAGCGATTAATCTGCATCCATTCCATCATGTTTTTCAACGTCGTTGATTTTCCTGAACCAGTTGTTCCTGCTATGAAATAAACACCGTAAGGATTACTTAGTATTCTTTGTATATCTCTTACTTCGGCATCAGATACACCTAACTTAGCAAGATCAGGATTTATCACTGTAGATAGCCCTGAAGGAATAATACGCAGAACACAATGATAACATCCATCACCTTCACCAAAGATAGGATAATGCTCATATCTGAAACGATAACTTCGTTCGTTTAATGTATATAATATATTTGCACTCTGCGCAATTGCTCTGTTCCAGGTTGTATCACGCGTTGAAGCCTGAACGTTATACAATACAAATATTAGTTCATCGCATTTTGATGATAATAACTGATGATCGAGAACAAGGACTCCATTTATACGTAGTTCTATTTTGGCCATAACATCACCACGAGTAATATGGAGGTCACTGGCTCCGCGATTAACAGCATGTAGCAAAAGTGCTTCCAGTTCCTGCTGAATTGAACTGGAATTAATGTCACGACGCTTTACATTCTCTAATGAGATATCTTCCAGAAGCTGATAGTATAAATCAGAATCAACGACTGCAAGGCCCGTCATTTTAACTTTATGTACAAGATTCAGGTATGTAAGGTCAGCCTGTACTTTCCCGGGAAGTATCTCATCTGTATTTTTTTGTATTAAATAATAATTTTCATTATTTTTTCCTAAAAGGAGGTCCTCCTCTAAAATAAAGAAATGCCACTGTTCATTTCTGTAAGTATGGCTGCTCAGTTCTCTGAGTAAAATATTACCCACTATTGCACATCCTTCAGCGTGTATTTCTGATTACCCAGAGAAACTAATCTGTATTTGTTTCCATTAATCGCGGTAAAAATCTCTGAGGGCTTACGCAATTTTATACTTTCCCCGTCCTTTACGAGGATTCGGGACAAACCAGCCACTTCGGACACAAGTACAATAGCCGGAGGTGAGGCCAGCTTTACTGATGATAACTCACTCTTCTTTTCATCAGCGGGAGATGGTGTAAACTGAACTACAGGCTGATTTTCTGCCTTGAGTTTATTTAATTCAAGACGTAACTTTTCCAGTGCCAGTTCATTGCTCAATTGCTTCCGCTGAGATTCAAAATTTAAATCTTCTTCAAGCATACGCACAATCTGTTCCTGAGCCGGAGTTACCTTTTCGGACTTATCCTGCGACTCCTGGGCCGATGCATTACTGCAAATTATTACACCTGAAATTGCAAAACAAAATACTGAGCATAACTTTAAATTGCACATAATAAATTCCCTGAAATTTCAATTTCGGAAGACTGTTTTTTTTCAATTTTATTTACACGAAAAGACTCTTTATAAGCCTGACGACTCAGGAAAGATGTTACACTAAGAATATCATTAGGTAATGTTGTACTCCATTGTACATTTTTAAACCCATATTTCTTTTTTATCTCTGGAAGCACATCTTCTACAGAACTGATGCTTGAGTCGGGATAACCGGAAAGTACAATTTTTCCTTTACTATCGGATGTAAGAGAGTTAAAGGAATGTACATAGTTGACCAACTCACTACAATCAGCAACAGGGATATCTTCCATGGAATTATATTTTTCTCGTAAATCATTATCTGCCAGTGATGATTGACTTATCTGATATTCTAGCCCTTTCTCTGAAATATTAGCTTTATAGTATTCACCTAAAAAATTAACTTCCTGGATATTGAATATTTTCTCATTTGTTGTGCTGTAGCTAAAAGTACAACTGTTCACATCACAAGAATATAAATCAAGATTAAAACCAGATAATGAGAGAGGTACACTACTCTGGTTAATAGCCAAAAAAATATCTATTGCTTTAGTTGTTGAAGAACCACTTAAAATGTCAGCATAATAATCATTAATACTTTTTATTTTATTTGCCAGTTCCTGCTCTTGCCGCTTCTTCTCAACTTCCTTAGCAGACTCCTTTTGTTCATAAAAGTACCAAACGCCTCCTGCACAAATACAAAAGAATACAAATATTGCCCCCCCAATAGCAAGGTATGACTGTCTCTGTATTTTTGCAAGATAGGTTTTCCAGTCAAAATTAGATAAATTCATATCAGTTCACCAAGAACATCTTAAGCGTAAAGGAAAATAATAAAAGAAAAATCACTCCTGCGCCTAACATAACTGAAAGATATGTGATTTTCTTTTTTTTATTTTTTCTCTTATACAAATTATTTGCTTCAATTACCTCATCTATATGTGTAATTGTCAGACAGTTCCATTGTAGAGATGCGTATTCTTCACATTGTAATTGTTTCCTATACCTCTCAAACAACGCATTGTTAAGATAGGCATCTGTTCCTTCCATGACTTCACCGTTGTTTATAACTAATAAGTAATTTTTATCACTTTCTTCATTTGTATAGTAAATGCCATCTCCAAAAATATTGCGAATATAAAGAGCAAAAGGTTGAGCCTGGGAAGATGTATCAGGACTGTATCCAAGACATAGTTTTTTTTCTGAATTTGTATATTCAATTTTCCTGTAATGTCTGTCTACGAATCTTCGCCAACTTCTTTCCCTTGTGTCTGTGATCTTTTTTGATACGTTCTCTGAGGATATCCATAAAACCTCCAGCGCAATTTTTTCATCTGAAATCTGTTCAAGATTCATTTTTATGGTGCCATAACAGGTGCCCGATAATAGTCAATACCTACAACCATTGCGATGGTATTATCACTGTTTTCGCGATTATATTCGCCACCAAAGATCATGGCTCCGCGAGAGTCATTTTCTTCGCCACCTTCATATTTCGCAACCATCATCAGAGTACCGGGTTTAAGTACAGATGTATTAAACATTTCTGTTGTGCTGACATTTGGTAACTGCACCGATTCGAAATTCTCTATAGAATTCAGCGTCTTCTTAGTAAATGCGCTACTGACCTCAATTGAACCATCTGAAAGTACACGCGGTGTCAGAATAAAACTGGACCCCGTAATAACTTTATCTGTTTCAATTGTCGTGTCAGAAACAGATGTTAATGAGTTTGTAGTCTGCGTCCTTCCTGAGATATAGTTTTGAGTCTGAGTCAGGTTCACTGGCACAGGAACATTATTTCTGGTAATAAAAGTGCCACTTTGTAACACATTTTTACCTGTCAGTTGATAAATTGCCTCAATCTTTCCGGTAATGTTGAAATTTTGTGTATTTTCTACAGGAACGATAAAATCACGACCAAAGGTTGCCCCACTTAATGAAGACAATAAGCTCGTATCAATACCAATGCTGGTTCCGCCGTTCAAATAACTCAAATTTGCAGCAGCTCCCAGTTTACGGACTTTTTTCTTGTCAATAGTAAAAATCTTATACGTTAAAACAAACTGTCGGCTGTTATCTTCACGATACTTTTTCAGCACATTATCGAGCATTCGATACTCAGAAGGTCTTCCAATAAATGCCAGAACTGATGCATCTTTGATGATATTATAATTTTTACTGCTGACATACTGTTCTGCAAGTTTTTCAACATCTGACCAGAAAGTTGATTCAAACTTCAGCTCAGATTTACCCTTCACCCCTCCAGAAGTGGTTGCTTCGTTACCTGAAAGATCAATACTGGTTTCGAATTTATTATTCTCGCCATAATAATCAAGCTTTATTGCATAATTATCATAATATGAGATATTAAGAATGTTGTTTTCATCCACTTTTACACTAACATCATACAATGCTGAGATGTACCGAATGAATTCATCTACTGTTCCGCGAAAATTGACATTATGAAATTCTTCGACGAAATCATCTTTATTCTGTCCTGGATATGTCTCTTTGATTCTGTATGAGAGCCCCGCCTGTGATGCCACTGTATCCATTACAGCATCCAGTGTCATAGAATCGTAACTGGTAATTGAGATATTCTGCTCAAGTAGTCTTTTCTTTTTTTCACTGTAAGCTACTTTTTCTCCAAGATATGGGGTCTTGTAGACAATAAATGGAGAAGATTTTACATCCTCAGCCTCGATCAAACCAACTTCTGGCGACAGACTTTTCTCAATTGAAAACTTTTCATCAAATGATGAACATCCCTGCAATGCCAATAAAACTAACATCATGGATATTTTTAACTTCATATTCTTATACCTGACATTCATTGAGAGTCGATAACCAGTACGTTGTTTCCGGCGTATAATTTAACAACTAACCCATATTGTTCTGAAGAAAACAGCTCCCCCAAAGACCTTAAAATATCTTCATTGGACTGTCCGCTTAAGTTTACATTTTTATATATAATATAATCTTTATCACTTTTCCACAGAAGCTTATAACCCTGCTTCTGAGCCCAGTTTTTTACTTCCTGACTGAGAAGCGAGCTTTCATTAAGAGTAAGCGAATATAAAATTCTATTGGTACTAATATTAGCTCGTTCTTCCACACTATCGGCTGCTGGTTGACGATCAACACTGAATGGACTCCTGGGTTTATCAGTGCTTGCTACAGGAGATGCCAGTGCACTCGAAGAAAGAATACTAAGGAAGAAAAAAACACCCCATTTTGCTCTCATTTTATCCTCTCCATTACATTAGGTTTGTGGTTCTGTACTGCACCAGGTTGTGATATTTACTGAAAGAAATTTAGGGTTCAGGTACACCGATGTTGTGTTATTTACTGGGTCGAATACGCCCATTGTTGCAGTGATGTACCATTTTCCTCCAGACTGGTTAACCTGGATAGCCGAACCAGACCAATATCCCAGCTGTCCTCCACTATTTCTGTTTGTGCTAAGATGACTAAAATCTGCCTGATAATTTCCTGTATTATCTTTTGTATCAGCTACAACAGAAGCAATTGAAGCACTGAGTCTTGGATATAATTTCTGTCCATTTGGAGATACTGGACACTCTTGCACATTCAGTTCAATTCGGCCCTTTTCAGTTGTTACGTTACCCTTATACGTATCAGGGTTATTAATGACAATATCACTGTCAGTGCTGTTTCCAAAAGAAGCATATGTAGTGTTTGGTATTGTACGGTATACTTTTTTCGTTGGATCCGTTATTGACTTCTCTTCAACCAAAACATTCGCGAGCATTGTCGCTGGATTCCCATTATCATCTTTTAATTGAATAAGAGAGGCATCCTTATCATTTTCATCTTTACCTTCGACTTGTGTCAAACATAGTTTACTCGTACCTGTATTCAAATCCCAGCATAAACCAGGTTCATTATTTGATGATGCTTTTCCTTTGGTTAAAACCAGATTATTACCATCGTTAGCAGCAGTCAGACATGGTCCGGACATCTTACTATCGATGTTCCAGCAAAGTTTATCGGCTCCGACACGCCCGTCAGCACGTAAATATTTACCAGTATTTGGATCGATACTTATACGTAAACCATAGTTCTTATTCTTGCTTAATGAACCTATATTTTTAGACAAATCAGATATAGTTAAAGCCTGTCCCGAGACTTTAGTAAGTGCCCAACTTGAAACACCAGACTGACCTTTTTCAACCACATAAATATCTTTAAATGATATAGAATGTTTCTCAGCAGCCTTCTCTAAAGCGTTTAAATAGTTTGCAAAGTGAAATGCTCCTTCGGGACTCACCTTTTCAAATCCAAGAATAAAGTCCACGCGCTCTATCGCACTGGCAACTGTTGCATCAGCACCCACAAAATCTATACGTTCTATTTTTAAATCACTGTTTGCCAGAACTGCGGGTTCATTGCATGGAATATAATCCTTACTGAATTCATACTTTCCCTGTGTTCCCGTACTTATACAATATTTTCTTGTAAAATGGATTCTTGTATTGTTTCCTGCGCTCCAGTCGATTAATTCAGTGGCATTAGCAGACATGGCTGCATTTAAATCTTTATTATTAGTTCGATTTATGTAAGGAACTCCAGCTGTCTGATCATAAAGTGGATTTGTAATTTCTTTTTCTTTGTTGTTTTCAACGACTGATATCTGTTCTTCAGCAACAAAATCCACAATTCCTGCCACTTCTGAAATCAATGCATCTGATATAATTTGTCGACGTGCCTCATCAGCTTCTTTTTCTTTATATTTAATAACTGATATCATCCCCACTCCCATTATAGCGAGAGTGATAATCATCTCCAGAAGTGTGAAGCCTCTCATTTTCATAAAATTGTCTCTGTGAGAAGGTACTAGCCTATCATATTTAAACTAGTACCTTTTGGAAAAATTAACGGCTACCTAAAGTAATTGAGTTTACCTGAGCAGTACAGGTACTTAGAATTTTGTCTGCAGTCAAGGTTGTTTGTCCATTGTTACCTAAAGAGCGTAAAACAGTTGTAGAGGCGGCCACAGACATATCTACACCAGTTGCTGTCATGGCATATGAACCAGACGCAGAAGTACCAATAGCAACATATTCCCAGTTATTCCCAACTTGCCCAAGAATAGAACGGCACTGCTCTTGGCTTAATCCATTAAGTTCGATAGCAAAACCTTTTTTAACTTGAGCACCATTCGAAGTTAAAGCACCGCCAATAGCGATAAAGTCGCCAGAAATGTTATTACGCACTTCGTCTGGTGTAATTTTCCCAAGCTGAACTAACTGTGCTGCAGGTATTCCGTTTGTATCAGTTTTAATTGTATTTGCAGTAAGGCTTAATGGGTCCACAAAATCTGGATATTTACCATCACGTTGATAAGCATCTTTCATTGCTACGCGGACTGTATTTGTATTAGTTACTAAATCAGTCACAGCACGTGAATCAAACGCACGCTGAGCCAGAATCACGACACCGGCTGCAATCGTACCGATAATGCCAAGAACAATGATAACTTCCAGCAGGCTCATACCACGTTGTTTACGTAATTCATGGTATTTGGCGATTTTTTTTCTTGCCTCTTCTTTAAATTTCTGTGTCCGGTTATACACGGATAGCATAAGTATTCCTCCTGTTGATTTTATCTACTGACAACTGATTCAACCAATCTGAAAAGATCATGGAACCATAATATATATTCATCATAAACAAGAGGAAGGAACCAGGAGAGCACCATGACATATATTACTCCCAGTAAAAAACCTAACCCAATCTTTCCGGTTCCCTTCCTTTGTTTACGATATTTTATTAGCAGTTTTTTACTTAAACTTACTAATGAATGTATTTTATGAATTGAAAACATCACGCGATATCTCTGACAGAGCAATTAATATAAAAATCAGGTCCAACCCATGTCTTTTACTTTTTCTTCAGATCACGGTAATGCAGACGAACTTTTGACGCATACTGATAGCGTCGTTTTATCTGTTGTGGCTTTCTGGAAAAGCCGGCATTGTAGGCTCCCACAGCATCCCAGTTATTGCCCATTCTGTTTACGGCCAGTCGGAGAAAATAGGCACCGGCATAAACATTGATGCAGGCATCCAGCAGCATTTCTGGCGAAATATTAAACTTTCTCAAATGAGCAAAGTTCTGCGAGTCTATCTGCATAAGTCCCACACCAAATCCTCTTACCGGATTTTTACCGATTGCCAGATGATTAAAATTTGACTCCACTTTTGCAATGGCTCTTAACAAATCGGGGTCTATATTACTGTCATACCCGGCCTGCTCAAAACAGTCTGCAGAAACGGTTCTGCAGACAAATAAAAAAAACAGAGGAATAATAATTTTTATACGCATTATGCTTCGTTGTTCAGTGATTCACTGATTTCATAAAGGCGGAGGGGGTAATGTTAAACTGCCTCTTAAAACAGGCAATGAAATACGAAACGCTGTCATAGCCACATAACACTGCCACATTGGTAACGCTGTATTTACCGGTTCTGAGCAACTTACTGGCAAGGTTCATTCTCGCGGTGATATAAAGCTCACTGAATGTCGTCCCTTCTGTAGCCAGTTTTCTTTTGAGAGTGGAGGCACTCATAAAAATAGCTGAGGACACATCATCCAGTTTCCACTGTTTATCCGGCTCTGTGTAAAGCAGATTATAGACTTTGTATTTCACGCTCAGTTTTGCTGAACGGGAGATTATACCTGCAAAAGCGGTGTCATGAATAAAGCCTGAGAGCAACAGCAATAAAGCATATGTCGCTATATTTTCTTTTTCCTCATTTTCGAAGATGCCTTTTTTTTCCTGCGACAATGTAAATCTAAGCAAATCAAACACTTCTTTTCTTGCTGCGAAATCATTGCTGTAAACAATCCTGAAAGGATGTTCTCCAGGCTGATGCTCTGTCTGGAGTTTTTCAATAAGCAATTCATGTGCGATGGTTAATAACTCATGAGGGATATCCAGTACATCAAAGGAAAGATGACCATCCACTTCCTGCATCGTGATATTTATCAACTGATTTCGTTCAAGCACCATCAACCCCGGTGCAACACAATGTATTGTTCGCCCTCGCTCATCAGTGATGGTTACATGCCCGTGATGCAGGCAGACAAGTGTGAAAGCGGCAACATAAACGTTGGAAACGTTAACATCTTCCGGAATACCCTCGCCATTAAAAAATGAAATACGGATGTTCTGTCCATCCGTTTTTTTTATGATGCTATTTCCATTAATCGTTTTTAACGAATAACCACTCATTTTGTTTCCAGTTTCATTCAGTATGAAATATAATCTGCGAATTCACTGCTCTTATCATATACTGAGGCTTATGTCCGCAATAAATTCAAAGCTTCGGGTTTTTATTCCACCTTTATTCTTAAAGTGGGCAGAAAAATAATAAAAATATCAGATTAGCACTTCTGACAGTTAAGAATATTATGTCAGCATGACATATACTTTTATGTATAAAATAATTTAAGTTCTCTCCGGTACATAATATTATAAACAGTTCATTGCCTGTCCTTGTAATAATGAATCATGTTTCTGACAATCTGATGGGTGTAATTTAGCTTTGCAATACTGATACTCAGGTAACCATTATTGACACTGTATTTTTCACAGACTTCTTTACGTGATATACCGAAAACGAGATGATCACGCATGGCATTAATGATTTTTTTACTGTGAATTGGCAATATTTCCATAAGAAGCCAGAAATGCTCTCCTTCTATGGTTCCGGGTAATACTTCGCCTTTTTTCACCATGATATTTAAACGTACGTATTCTGAAACAGAATTTGCATTATTTTGACACATATAACTTCAGAGCAATATCTTATCAATATAGTTAATAACAAAACAATTAACAAAATAGTTAACAAAATAGTTGTTAACAGTGTGGATGAATACTATCGTTCAGATTTATTTATGTAAAGATAACTTATTTAGTTTTTTTATATCTGCAAATCCTCTAATGCTGGATTACCAATCACACCATAGTGCTTTATCCTGCCATATATCATAAATACAGCATAACACGCCGCTTTGTTGCAAACAAGAAGATGTAACATCTGCACACAAACAAAGTTAAATATACGTAAATAAAAGTTTATTTTTATATTTAATTGATTATTTAAAAATATTTTTTATACTTTTGATGCACATCTTACGGATGGACAACAATATGGAGGAATTAATTTTCCTGAGAGTATGAAAGATATAAAGAACTGGCACATTATCCCGTGCGAAATTATATACCATATAATTTTTTCACCGTGTATCTTTTTGTGTCATCGCGTAGCTGTCCGTTAATCAAAAAAAACATTTATGCCACAGACCTCATCGCTATCAGCAAATGGCCTTCATCATGTCAGTTTTTGACGGGTTTACGCATTATCACAAACGGTGGGTGCTTTACGACATCGGAAACAGTCGAAAAATCAGGATAATAAATGAACAACAGCAAAAGAAAGTGAAGAGAATAACAGAGAAAGCACTTCAGGCCGATTTATCCTGTTCACGCAAGGTATCCTAACATCATGCCTTAAAAAACTGCCTGCTGCACCAGTGTAAAAAACAATAATCAGTATTCTGTATATGTGAAAGGAAGGCGTCTTTCTGTGAGGCTCTGTACGTCCGCACATTCTGATTTCTGTTCCGCATCTCCATATATACGGACAGAGATATGATGCTGAGTACATTTTCTGCAGACTATCTGAACCCTGCAACGCTTTTTCCTGTGTTTCATCTTCTGCTGCACCGCCCCCATACATACCTGGCATTACCCCAAAAACGGCAAACCAGTCCTCAGCCCGCACCATGACTGGCTTAAAACAGGATCCCTGCGGCAAAACGCGCCTTTACGTATTTGGTTTTACCCGCAATAATGCGTGATAAGCAAACAAAAGGATCCGCGCGCTGCTATTTATTGTCGTGGAAGGATCCGGGCGTTCAGGTCAGAATACCTGTATCCATAAACAGTGCGTGTGCTACGTGAAAAATAACTCATGAACAATGTCATTCCCCTGCAGAATTCACCAGAACGCGTCTCCCTGTTACCCATTGCGCCGGGGGTGGATTTTGCAACAGCGCTCTCCCTGAGAAGAATGGCCACTTCCACGGGGGCCACACCGGCCTACCTGCTGGCCCCGGAAGTGAGTGCCCTTCTTTTCTATATGCCGGATCAGCGTCACCATATGCTGTTCGCCACCCTCTGGAATACCGGAATGCGTATTGGTGAAGCCCGGATGCTGACGCCGGAATCATTTGATCTGGATGGTGTAAGACCGTTTGTGCGGATCCTGTCCGAAAAAGTGCGTGCGCGACGCGGACGCCCGCCAAAAGATGAGGTCCGCCTGGTTCCGCTGACAGATATAAGCTATGTCAGGCAGATGGAAAGCTGGATGATCACCACCCGGCCCCGTCGTCGTGAACCATTATGGGCCGTGACCGACGAAACCATGCGCAACTGGCTGAAGCAGGCTGTCAGACGGGCCGAAGCTGACGGGGTACACTTTTCGATTCCGGTCACACCACATACCTTCCGGCACAGCTATATCATGCACATGCTCTATCACCGCCAGCCCCGGAAAGTCATCCAGGCACTGGCTGGTCACAGGGATCCACGTTCGATGGAGGTTTATACGCGGGTGTTTGCGCTGGATATGGCTGCCACGCTGGCAGTGCCTTTCACAGGTGACGGGCGGGATGCTGCAGAGATCCTGCGTACGCTGCCTCCCCTGAAGTGACGGCATACACGCTTCCTTATATAAGCAGTGGTAAGCAGAACAGACATAACATAAGCTGGAGCAGGTAGATAAGCTGTAGTGAGTAAGCCATGTTTTATGTAAGGAACAGGCAGATGGCAGCTCAGCCACAGACAGTACAGCAGGAAACTGAATATAAACTACAGTGAGCACATCACTCACTGCACCTGTTAATATAAACTGTAGTCAGTAAAGAGTCTCTCTTATCTGACTACAGTTTATGTTCAGCGGGATTTGAAGAGTTTTTCCAGGTCATCCAGCGTGATGCCCAGTTTTTCAAGCAGGGCAAGTTTCTCCGTCATCTCCGGACTGACTTTTTCCGCAGGTGAAGGTGGCAACGGATTTTCCTTACTCTCATCATTCGGTGCTTTTAACCGGGGACGCCGGTAGTGAATGCAGAAGAGTTTTGTCCGCCCCCGCTGGATCTCCGTGTAATCAAGATATCCAATCTCGCGCAGCTGCTCCATTGCCCGTCTGACCGTCTGGTTCTGGGAAAATACAGGAGACTTCAGATTGAGGCGTGCACGCAGCCGCGCCAGCGATATCGGTGCCGGATCCCGGGGCAGGCTCTCTATAAAGGTGTAGAGTGCCTGGGCGGACTCCCGTCGCTTCAGGGCATTAATCGCCTTAAGCTGAAGAAGGACCTTTCTGTCAAACTGGTACAGTTCAAAAAGGCGGGGATCAGCCTGTAACTGAACAATATCCCGTTCAGTATCGTAGTAGGCTGACTGTACCAGATGGGTGATGTATTCCCGGGTGTGCTTCTCATCGGTGCGGGAAAAGGAGATCACGGTACCGGCAATGCGTTTCAGGGAAGGGCTGATGCGCTCACGCAGCCTGCGTGATGACTGGCTTGAGGGTATACCACACAGTTTTGCAAACTCGACAAAAGGCAGTTCAACTTTGTCACCAATCACGTTATGGCGGGCAAAGGAATGAATGATCCCCACCCAGGTCTTGAAATCGTTATCCATATCCAGCCGGGGGCCGGTGATCTCAACCTTATCGAATCCTTCTGCACGGGCCAGAGAAAGACGCGTTAGTTCTTCCGTGGCATCGGTGCGTGACAGTGTATTTTTTTTACTGTTCTTCAGTGATTTAAGGGTCGGTACAAAGACGCCCAGACGCATCAGCGCCACAGGTTGTACGGTGTTGTTATTGTTTGGTGTCAGTGTCACCAGCTCACCGGACGACTTATCCACCTCGCCGAACAGTTTTTTGATGTCTGAATTTTCGTTTTCCAGAAAGCCTCCTGCCTGTGGACAGTAAAAGAATAAACAGAAAATCGTGTGTCAGAACCCCGTCAACTGACTGAAGAAAAACCTGCAGTCTGTATTTAACAACTGAGTCTGGCGTACTGACCATAGTTTATGTCATTAACTTACTTCAGTATATGCATTACTGAATACAGCTTATCATGAACCTGTTACAGTTTATCCATAACATGCCACAGCTTATGTGAACGTGGTCCCGGCCCATGAGTGACAAGGTTTGCAGCGGTATGGGGATCTTTAATGGATCCTTTGTTGATCATTCATGGATCTGTTTACTGGATCGAGCCTCCGGATATGTGGATAAATCATTCTAGGGAAACAGCATACACAACCGCTTATAAGTGTAGTGGCACACTAAATTTGGCCACCTGATGAAAGGTGATATTCTCACCACAACACAAAACAGGTGACTTAATGAACAAGAAAACCAAACGAACCTTCACCCCTGAGTTCAGGCTGGAATGTGCACAGCTGATTGTTGATAAGGGCTACTCATATCGACAGGCCAGTGAAGCGATGAATGTCGGTTCAACCACGCTTGAGAGCTGGGTACGCCAGCTCAGGCGAGAGCGCCAGGGTATTACGCCCTCTGCCACACCCATTACTCCAGACCAGCAACGTATCCGCGAGCTGGAAAAGCAAGTTCGCCGTCTGGAGGAACAAAATACGATATTAAAAAAGGCTACTGTAGATTCAATCTGTCAATGCAACACCCCTTTCAATTATCTCTTTCGGTGTTTTGTGTCAACGACGGATGAAAAGTGATCCACTTATATCTCCACCAACGGCCCAATATTGATCCACCGTTTTACTCAGGATTAGCTTCTGCTATAACCCCGGCCTTTCGTTTCTGTCTGAGTCGATAGCTTTCTCCTTTGATTTGAACGACATGTGAGTGGTGTAAGATACGGTCCAGCATCGCTGAGGTCAGGGCTGCATCACCGGCGAACGTTTGATCCCACTGCCCGAACGGCAGATTGGATGTCAGGATCATTGCGCTCTTTTCGTAACGTTTAGCGATGACCTGGAAGAACAGTTTTGCTTCTTCCTGACTGAACGGCAGATAGCCTATTTCATCAATGATGAGCAGGCGGGGGGCCATTACTCCACGCTGAAGCGTCGTTTTATAACGCCCCTGACGTTGCGCCGTGGATAACTGAAGTAACAGATCTGCTGCTGTTGTGAAGCGAACTTTGATACCTGCACGG
>OGLS01001089.1_pt1 | contig 18751 bp, 17 predicted proteins | sample 1572881 | NCBI WGS metagenome assembly OGLS01 (sample SAMEA2582013, study PRJEB24529) | metagenome | biome: Human gut stool | place: China | collected 2011
GCAGGAAAAAATTCTGCCGCGATTGTTCATATACTGAGCCGCCGAAAACGACTTTCCGCCCGGTGCGGAACATACATCAAGCATAATATTGCGAGGCTTTGCGTCAAGAAAATTCACACAAAGCTGGCTTGACGCATCCTGAATATGAAAAAGTCCGGACTTGTACGCTCTGAGTCTTTCAACCGAGCCTGTATTTTCAAGATAGAGTGCGTTGTCAATAAACGGAATTTTTTCCGCAACAACACCCTCATCGGATAATTTCTTAATTAATGTGTCTGCATCTGTTCTGAGGGTATTAACACGACAACAGATTTTGGCTCTGCCGTTAAGAGATGCCGAAAGCTGTTCGGCATTATCTTCTCCGTAAGAATCAACCCACAATTTCACAATACTTTCGGGAACAGAATATTTTATCGAAAGATATCGAGCCCTGTCCTTTTCATCGGGTAATGTATATTTAACCTCTGCCCTTGTGATATTGCGAAGAATTCCGTTTATGAAACCCGATGATTTCTGAAGTTTGTGCTTTTTAGCAAGATTAACGCTTTCATTGACTGCCGCACTGTCGGGAACTTTGTCCATAAACAAAAGCTGGAGTATTCCAAGGCGCAGAATATTTTTCGTTTTTGTTTCAATTTTTCTTAACGGAATTTTAGAATAAGACCTGATTATATAATCAAGCGTGATTCTTCTTTCCAGAACGCCGTAAACGAGTGCTGACACAAAAGAGCTGTCAACACCCGAAAGACGGTTTTCCTTTATGGCATTATTCAAAGCAATATTTGAATATGCTCCCTCGTTTTCAATTTTAAGCAGCACATTCAGTGCAATATTGCGTGTGTTTGCCATTTTAATCTCCAAAATAAATTATCTTCTGCGATTGTTCGCAATTATAATTAATCTTAAAAGCTGCATAATTGCAGTAAGAGCCGCTGCAACATATGTCATTGCGGCTGCCTGAAGCACTCTCTTTGCGCCTGTGTATTCTTCACCGTAAAGAAGGTCGCCGTTTCTGATTGTTTCAAGCGCTCTTTTTGATGCATTAAACTCTACGGGAAGTGTTGCAATTGTAAAGAGTACGGAAAGCGCAAACAGGATTATACCTATATAAAGAAATACAAAACCTACTCTCTGTGTAAAACAAAAACCGACTATAATAAAAATCCAACTGAGGCTTGAACCGAGTCTTGCAACAGGAAGAATAAACGAACGGATTCTGTTAGGCAGATAATTTTCTGCGTGCTGAACTGCATGACCTGCCTCATGACAGGCAACACCTACAGCCGCAACGGAGGTGCTGTTAAAAACCGTGTCGGAAAGTCTGATTACATTTGTTCTCGGGTCAAAATGATCTGTCATACTGCCTGCAACATGTTCAATTCTGACGCCTGTTACACCGTGCTGACGAAGAACATATTCAGCCGCCTGAGCGCCTGTCATATTTCTTGAATTTCTTATCTGTGAATATTTTGAAAAAGTTGTTTTAACTTTGACCTGACAAATCAATGTTATTATGATACAAGGAACAATAAACACAAGATAGGTCATATCAAATCCGTAAAAGAAGCCCATAAATCAAACACCTTTCTGTCTGCATATTGCAGACGGGAATTTTTAACCGATTACATCGCCGACAGAAAGCCTGTGGCCGGCAAGGAATGCCTCGGCGGTCATTTTCTTTTTGCCCTCAGGCTGAATTTCACAAAGCTCAACCGACTTTTCACCGCAGGCAACAATCAGTGGTTTTGTGCTGATTACAGTTCCCGCTTTTCCGCTCTTTTCGCAGAGCAAAGAAGAATGAACCTTTATCTTTTTACCGTTAATTTCGGTTGTGGCAATCGGCCAGGGATTAAGTCCTCTGATTTTATTATGCACCTCAAAGGCCGATTTTGTAAAATCAATCGGACAAAGTGACTTGTCAATTTTTGAAGTGTGAGTTGCAAGGCTTTCGTTCTGCTTAATCGGAGTGATTTCGCCCTTTTCAAGAGCAGAAAGTGTGTCAAGAATAAGCTCTCCACCCATAAGAGAAAGACGGTCAAAAAGCTCTCCCGATGTTTCGTTCACACCGATTTCCGTTTTGACAACTTTCAGAATGTCACCTGTGTCAAGTCCGACATCCATTTGCATAGCCGTTACACCGGTTTCCCTGTCACCGTTTAATACGCTCTGCTGAATAGGAGATGCGCCTCTGTATTTAGGCAAAAGCGAGCCGTGAAGATTGATGCAACCGTACTTTGCGGAGTCAAGAACCGACTTGGGAAGAATTTTTCCGTAAGCCGCAACAACAATAACATCGGGATTATATTTATTGATAATTTCAAGAGGTTTGCCGTCCTTAAAGGTTTCGGGCTGATACACGGGAATGTTCAGCTTTTCTGCGCACACCTTGACATCGGGAGGAGTCATTATCATCTTTCTTCCCCTAGGTTTGTCGGGCTGTGTAAACACGGCACAAACCTCATGTTCCGAATTTGCAAGAGCCTTGAGTGCAGGTACGGCAAAATCCGGAGTACCCATATAAATTATTTTCATATCTTCACCTGTTTATCAGCTATTCATTTCTTCAATTTCGGCAGGAGTCAACATTCTTGTTGCAACCTGAGTAAAGAGAATTCCCTCAAGATGGTCGAGCTCGTGACAAAAAGCCTTTGCAAGCAAATCCTTGCCGTCAATAACAAATTCGTCACCGTGTCTGTCCTGAGCCTTAACCTTTACATAATCAGGTCTTACTGTATAACCCCACTTGCCGGGGATTGAAAGACAACCCTCAAGAGTTTCCTGCTTGCCGCTGTAAGCGATGATTTTCGGGTTTACAAGCTCAATCGGACCTTCGCCGACATCAATAACCACAACTCTTCTTAAAATTCCGACCTGAGGAGCGGCAAGTCCCACTCCCTCAGCCTTATGCAAAGTTTCAATCATATCGTCAATAAGATCTGCAAGGCGGTCATCAAACTTTACGACAGGTCTGCATTTTTTTGTGAGAACGCTGTCGCCCTCTTTTACAATTTGTCTTAAAGCCATAAATTATATCCTTTCACTAACAGGTCAGAGCGTTCATATCCGCATATGTACTGACCTTTCCAAAATTCTTATTCTTTCCGAATTCTATCATAACCGCTGAGAGCAATGCTCTGAAATCACGGTTATTTTTACATTTTATTATAAGTTTATATCTGAATTTGTTGCTCACTTTCACAACATTTGCGGGTGACGGACCGAGTATTCTCAAAGGCATGGCAGGGTATTCGCTTCTTGCGTGACTGACAAAGCACTGCAAAAAGCTGTTAGCCGCTTTCATTGTAAGCTGCTGTTTTTCACCCGAAAAGCCGATAAGACAGATATCCGCAAAAGGCGGATAAAGCATTGCTTTTCTGACCTGAATTTCGGTGCTGTAAAAGGCAAGATAATCCTGCCTTGCCGCCATAGAGATTATGAGGTTGTCGGGAGTGTAGGACTGAATAACAGCTATACCCTTTGACGCACCTCTGCCGCTTCTGCCGACTACCTGAGTTAAAAGAGAAAATGTTCTTTCGTAGCTTCTGTAATCATCGGCATACAGCATATAGTCAGTGTTGAGAACTCCCACAAGCGTCACATTGGGAAAATTGAGTCCCTTTGCAACCATTTGTGTTCCCACAAGAATATCGTACTTACCGTCTGCAAATGCCGTTATCATCTTTTCATAGGATGATTTTGAAGATGTTGCGTCGGTATCCATACGCAATATTCTTGCATCGGGAAAAAACTCTGAAATTTCACTTTCAGCCTTTTGAGTGCCGGTTCCGCCAAATCTTAAAGATTTGCTGTGACAGGACGGACATTCTTCCGTGTAAGGCACGGAATATCCGCAGTAGTGACACATCATTCTGCGGTTGGCACTGTGATATGTGAGCGATATTGAACAGTTGGGACACACAACAGGTTCACCGCACATTCGGCAGGTTACAAAGGTGTTGTATCCCCGTCTGTTTAAAAGCAGAATTGACTGCTTGTTATTTTCAAGATTATAGCGCAGATTTTCAAGCAGGGTTTCGGAAAATCCCGTTACATTGCCGTTTTGCTGTTCAACATTCATGTCTGCGACAACAACCTTCGGCAAAACCGCATCGCCGTATCTCTCGGTGAGCGTGTTAAGCGAATATCTTCCGTTTTTTGCGTAGTAATATGATTCAACCGACGGAGTTGCCGAACTTAAAACAAGCAGGGCATTATCGTAGCTGCATCTGAATTTTGCGATTTCTCTTGCATGATATCTGGGGGAGCTTTCAGACTTATAGCTGTACTCCTGTTCCTCGTCCATTATGATAAGACCGACTTTTTCAAACGGAGCAAACACGGCACTTCGTGTTCCTATAACGATTTTTGCAAGACCTTTTTTTACACGCTTGTATTCATCAAGCCTTTCACCGAGTGAAAGTGCGCTGTGAAATACGGCAATCTGCTCGCCGAAACGCTTTGAAAAGGTTGAAACAAACTGCGGTGTAAGCGAAATTTCAGGCACCATAACGATGATTCCCTTGTTATCGTTTATTACACGCTCAATCAGTTTCATAAAAACGCTTGTTTTTCCCGAACCTGTAACACCGAACAAAAGGCTTGTATGCGGTTTTGAATCGGCATATTCGGCATAGAGGTTATCGCAGGCTGTCTGCTGTTGTTTTGACAACGCAACAGGGGCAAGACTTTCGTCCTTTGTTCTGTCCTCAATACGGAACACTTCTTCGTCATAGTAGTAGATAAGACCTTTTTTGTAAAGTGCGTCCGTAACGCCTGTTGTGACACCCGTGAAGTAACAAACCTCTTTAACGGAAGTTCCACCTGTCATTTTGATAAGGTCGAGAACGGCTTTCTGCTTTTCGGTAAGCTTGATATTGTCGCTGTCGGCAAGTTCGGTCGGAGCAGCCATTTTCATAACCGCATCCGAAACCTTTCTGAAAGCCTCATCTGATTTGTAAAGATAGCCCGACTTTACCATATCTTCAAGAATAACCGTGTTATCTAATCCGAAATCGTCAAGAATTTTATCGGACTTTACGGCTTTTCTTTTTGAATGAAGGTACGCAAAAATTCTTTGCTGTTCCTCGGAAAGCTCTTCTTCATCTACACCCTCACGAACACCGTAAAGTGTTGTGATTTTGTAATTTATACCCGCAGGGAGCATTGTTTTTACCGCATCATAATAGGTGCAGAAATAATGCTCTTTCATAAACTCGGCAAGCTTCAAAAGTTCTTTTGACAGGACAGGTTCGTCATCAAGAACGGAACAAATGCTTTTGAGCTTTTCAACCGGAATGTCATCACTCACGGGAGAAAGCTCAAAAATTATTCCCTGTTTCTTTTTGTTGCCTCTGCCGAACGGAATGAGAACCCTTTTGCCGACCTGAACCAAATCGGTAAAGGCAGACGGTACAAGGTAGTCAAATAATTTGTCGAAAACATATGTTGTGTTTTCAACGGCAACTTTGACTGTTAAATCAGAGCTCATCTTCGTCAGGCTCAAGAATGTTGATTTCATGACCTTCGATTTCCTTGATTGCGATAAGAACAGGCTTATCCTCTGTTACAATCTGTTCCTCTTCAAAAGTCTGAGTAATTTCTCTTGCTCTTTTTGCAACGCCTACAACAAGTGCGTACTTACTCTGCTTACCCTGTAATAATGAATCCACATCAACTTTATGCATAATAATTCTCCTCTTAAAATATTTTATGTTAATTTTCTTTGTATATTATTTAATGAGGTTTTCATCCTCTTTATGAAGAATATCGAGAACCTCATTTATTGCTGTTTCAAGGTCGCCGTTTACCACATTGTACTTATATCTGTCCTTGTAGCTGATTTCCTCGGCAGCCTGTGCAAGCCTTTTCCGAATAGTTTCTTCATCCTCTGTACCTCTTCTGCGAAGTCGTCTTTCAAGAGACTCCATTGAAGGCGGAAGAATGAAAATACTGAGAATGTCGGGATATTTATCAAGAATCTGAAGTCCGCCCTTGACCTCAATCTCAAGCAAAACATCATAACCCTGATTGAGCATATCTTCAACCTGCTTTTTAGGAGTGCCGTAGAGATTACCGCAAAACTCTGCGTGTTCAAGATAGCCGTCTTTTTTCAGAACATCGTTGAACTGTTCTCTTGTCAAAAAGTTATAATGAACCCCGTCAATCTCCCCCTCTCTCGGTTCTCTTGTTGTGTTTGATACCGAAAGACGGATATTTTTGTCACGGTCAAGAAGTTCCTTAATTATTGTACCCTTGCCTACACCCGATGAACCGGTAAACAAAATAAGATTTCCTTTTCTGTTAATGCTCATCCTTGTTTTCCTCACTTTCGTCCGTTCTGTTCTGAATTGCCTCACATGAAATTGCCGAGAGAATAACATGATTATTCTCGGCAACAATCACCGATTTGCATTTTCGTCCGCAGGTTGCATCAATAAGCAGATTGTTCTGTTTTGCATCCTGAACAATTCGCTTTACGGGAGCAGAGTCCGGAGCAACTACTGCAACAATCTTGTCGGAGCTGACAAGATTACCAAAACCGATATTAATAAGCTTCATCTGTTCACCTTATTCGATATTCTGAACCTGTTCACGGATTTTTTCAATCTCACTCTTGATGTCAACAACCTTATGTGCAAGAATTGCATCCTGAACCTTTGAACCGATTGTATTTGACTCACGGTTCATTTCCTGAATGATAAAGTCAATTTTTCTGCCGACAGGCTCGTCATATTCAAGGAACTTTGAAAGCTGGTCAAAGTGGCTGCGAAGTCTTACGGTTTCCTCCGCAACGGCTACCTTATCCGCAAACACGGCAACCTCTGTGAGAACCCTCTGCTCGTCAACCTTAACATCATTTTCAGCAAGCGTCTGCTTGATGCGTTCCATAAGTCTTTGTTCATACTCGGCAACAGTCTGCGGAGAACGCTCCTCAATTTCACCTACAACAGAAAGAATTGTGTTGGCTCTTGAAAGAATGTCCTCTTTCATCTTCTCGCCCTCAGTTTCACGCATTGCAACAAAAGCGTCAACTGCAATCTTTGCGGCTGAAAGAACATCAGCAGTAATTTGATCCTCGTCCTCAGGCGCTTTGTGAACCGTGAAAACATCGGGAAAGCGTGAAAGTGAAACTGTTGAAACATCATTCGGGATATCGTACTTTTCGCTGATTTCCTTAAAAGCGTTGATATATCCCGAAACAAGCTGATGATTAACAGTTACATCACAGGGTTCTTCATCGGACGCACCGATTGATACGAACATATCAATCTTGCCTCGTGAAACCCTTGAATTTACATAGTTTTTAAGTTTGTCGTCAAGAAATCCGTAACTTCTTGGGGTTCTGCAGGAAAATTCAAAATAGCGGTGATTCACGCTTTTGATTTCAACGGTAATCTCCCGACCGTTGATAACGGTTTCACATCTTCCGAAACCCGTCATAGATCTGATCATTTCAAAAACTCCCTTCGTAAAATTATATTTTCGGCATTTAAGCTTTATTTTTTATATTTACATCAAATTTATCGGCATTTATTTTCTACAACATAGATTATAGCACCACAGGCGATATTTGACAATGGAGTTATTACAAAACTGTAATAACTTTTTTTGTTTACATCACAAAGGTGTGTGTGATATACTTAATAAGATAATTATACTTTATTGACAAAGGAATGATATTAATGTCAGGACATAACAAATGGAGTACAATCAAGCAGAAAAAAGGTAAGAACGATGCCGCAAGAGCTAAAGTATTTACAAAAATCGGCAGAGAACTTATTGTTGCAATCAAGGAAGGCGGAAGTGCCGATCCTTCCGTTAACTCAAAACTCAAGGATTGTATTGCAAAAGCAAAGGCTGCAAATGTACCTAACGACAACATTGAAAGAATCATCAAGAAAGCGTCAAGCGATGCAGATTCAACAAACTACGAGGCTGTTACATATGAGGGCTACGGTCCAAACGGCGTTGCCGTAATTGTTGAGGCACTTACAGACAACAGAAACAGAACAGCAGGCGAAGTAAGACATTACTTTGATAAATTCGGCGGCAATATGGGTACACAGGGCTGTGTAAGCTTTATGTTCTCAAAGAAGGGCGTTCTCGTTATTGAGCGTGAGGATCTTGAAAAGGATGAGGATACCGTAATGAGCGATGCTCTTGAGTGCGGTGCATCTGACTTTGAGGCTGACGATGATGTATTTACAATTTACACAGAAACAGATGATTTCGGCGCTGTAAGAGATGAGCTTGAAAAGCTCGGCTACACATTCGTTTCTGCTGAAATTGAAATGGTTCCAAGCACATATACAAAGCTTGAGGACGAAGAAACTGCAACTAAGATGCAGAAGATGCTTGATATGTTCGAGGATAACGATGATATCCAGAATGTATGGCACAACTGGGAAATGGACTGATAAAGTTTATTTCTGACAAAATAAATTAAACCGCTCCGTTTGGGGCGGTTTTTGTTTTGTCAATTTTTTTGTCTTGAAATTAATACAAGGTCACGGTTATCTGCTTCGCCGTCAAGGTTAAAATCGGCGGCTTTGAGATATGCACCGTCTAATTCTGCATTATCACAGAGGTATTTTTGCAAAAGCGTGACATCCTTTGAATTTACATTGCCCTCGCCCGTCACATCTCCGCAAACTGCAATAACATAAATCTTTGAATCTATAACGGCAGTAAAGCCTGTTTTCAGCTTTCCGCTCTTTGCAAGAGTACCGTCCGCCTTATATACATTTTCGGCAGAAGTTTTGTTTTTGAAATCGGCAACGGTTTCTCCGCTGTAAATCCCGTAAACTATCCCGTCAGAAAACAGGTATTCGGAATTATTCGGTTGAATATCTGATTTAGAAGAATTGTGATTGCCGTTACTGCCGTCATTGCCATTTGTTTTCTTTTCTTCAAAATCACCCGAGCCAAATACCTGAACCGTTCCGTTATCAAGCAAAACAGCACATTGATTTTTGTAAGATACAACAGCCGTTGCTCTGTGGGGAATTGACACGCTTTTTGTTTTTTCGGATGTTTTCAGATTAAGTCGATAATTCACGGCAGAATATACTTTTCCGTCAGATACCGAAACATTTTCTGCTGTGCCATTTGAAACATAATCTCTTGAATTATCTGACAGCGAAACAATAAATCCGTCTTCGTTTATAACTCTGTTTATTCCTGCGTTATAAATATTTTTAAGTTCACCTGTATCGGCAACATAGGTTGATGACGATTGCGAGAGCTTGTAAATTGAACCGTCACAAAGTCTTGCGTATGACTTTCCGTTATTATTAAAAACCTCGTTTACATTGTCTGAAAAAGTTATTTTCGACTTTTTATCAGATGAAAAATCCCTACACGCAACATAAGATTTCAGGCTGTCGGTCTTGATATAGTAAATGCGATTATCGGTTACCGAAAAGGAATCGGTCATAAAATTTTCGTCAACAAAAGTGTTCTGTGAAACATTTCCGTTATCAAGATTAAGAGAATACACTGAATATTTATTAGTGAAAGCATCGTCAAAAACAAGTGCATAAGTGTAGTTTCCGCTCTGTGACACACTTCTTATCCGACCGCCGACAGAAAAATTGTATGCAGAAAAATCGGGTACAAGCCTTGCTGAAAACACTGTATTTCCCGAAAATGCGCACACAAATCCTCCCTTGCCGTTGCTGTCACTTTTTACAGACGAACAAGCGGCAAGGTCAGTCAGATTGTATTCATCATACGCACGGCTTCTGCACACACCGATAAGTGTGATAAGCATAACAGCCACAGCAAGGGAAATCAGTCGTTTCATAGCCTGTACCCGATTAAATTAATTTAAAACAAAAGGGCATCCTTTCGGATGCCCACAAAAGTTCTGATTATTCAGCAGCTTCTTCAGACTTAGCAGGTGCCTGCTCGTCTTCAGGAAGAAGTGCACGCATTGAAAGGCTTACACGCTTCTTGTCGAAGTCGATTGCAGTAATCTTAGCTTCAACAACATCGCCAACCTTGAGTACATCAGCGGGCTTTTCAATTCTCTTATTTGCAATCTGAGAAATATGGATAAGACCGTCAATGCCGGGGATGATGTTTGCGAATGCACCGAATGTTGTAAGACCAACGATTGTAGCCTTAACAACTGTTCCCTCGGGATAGTTGTTCTTGAGAATTTCCCACGGATTATCTTCAGCATTCTTGAAGCCAAGAGAAATTTTCTTTGTTTCCTCATTGATATCCTTTATGTAAACATCAACTGTATCGCCTACATTAACAACCTCGCTCGGATGCTTAATGTGTGTCCATGAAAGCTCTGAAATGTGAATCATGCCGAACACGCCGCCGAGGTCAACAAATGCGCCGTAGCTTGTAAGTGACTTAACAACGCCCTTGTAACGCTTGCCAACTTCGCAGGTTTTCCAGAATTCTTCACGCTGAGCAGCTCTCTGCTCCTTGAGTACGCTGCGGATTGAACCGATAGCTCTTCTGCGTCTGCCGTTCTGTGAAACTTCGATAAGTCTGAAATCAACATCCTGACCTACGAGGTCTTCAAGGCTCTCTTCACGAGTTGCTGTTGCCTGTGATGCAGGGATAAAGATTCTTGAGCCGTTGTAAAGAACGATTACGCCGCCCTTAACTGCCTCAGTAACCTTGCCGGAGAGAACCTCCTGTGACTCTGCCTTTTCTTTGAGCTCTTCCCAACCCTTCTGTGCATCTACTCTGCGCTTTGAAAGCATGATAGTGCCTTCCTGATCATTGGTCTTCATAATAAGAAGCTCAATAACATCGCCGACTTTAACTACATCTTCGGGTCTTGCGTTAGGATCGTTTGAAAGCTCTGAAGCAGGAATAAAGCCTGTCTGCTTTCTGCCGACATCTACCTGAACTTCGTTGGGAGCTATGCTCAGAACTGTGCCCATTACCCTCTCGTTTGTATTAAAGTTTTTGAGGGACTCCTCAAGCATCTCCTCAAAAGATGGTTCCAAATTTGTTTCACCGGATTTTACTTCACTCATTGTATCCAGTACCTCCTTTATTATCCTTGCAGGCGTTGAAGCACCCGCAGTTACGCCGATTGATTCGGCAACCGAAACCTTGTTTAAATCAAGCTCGGCAGCGGTTTCAATGAGAACCGTGTTCTCACACTGTCTTTTGCATATATCAAAAAGCTTTCCCGTATTGGAGCTGTGCCTGTCACCGATTACAACCATAAAGTCGGATTCGGCGGCAATCTGAGAAGCTTCGGTTTGCCTAACTTGCGTAGCATTACATATTGTATCAAATATTTTTGCATTTGTACATAGCTTTTTTATCTTTTTTACACATTTTTTCCATTCTTGTGTGTCAAATGTTGTCTGTGCGACAATTTGCACCTGTTTATTATTCTCTTTTAGAATATTTGGCAATAAATCATCAAGCTCTGCCTCGTTATTAAATGTGTAACAATCACTTGCACAATGACCTATTATACCGCAAACCTCAGGATGATTTTTATTTCCTGCAATCAAAACAACATCATTTTCAGGGTTTGTGTTTGATACAATCTTGTGAATTTTTTTAACAAAAGGACACGTTGCGTCCTCAAAGTTAATTCCTCTTTTTACAAGAGAATCAATAACGCTTTTTTCAACTCCGTGTGAACGGATTACAAGCGTTGTATCGTCAGTAAGCTCGTCAACTGCTTTAACGGGAGTGCATCCTCTTTCTTCAAGCTCGTGAACCATTTCCATATTGTGGATAATAGGTCCGAGGGTTGCAACCTTTATTCCTTTTTCAAGCAGTTCATTTACAATATTGATTGCACGGTTGACGCCGAAGCAGAATCCTGCCGAATCAGCCTTTTTTATACTCAATTAAATCCTGCTCCCTCATTCTTTTGATTTCGTCCATGATCATGGTTGTTGCACCTTTAAGCTCCCGTCTTCCGCTGTCCGGAGTAAGTCCGAGCTTTTCGGGTGTAAGAGGTTTGCCGAAGTGGATAACTCTCTTTGCAAATGTATGCTTTTTGTTGCCTACAATTGTGATGCAGGCAGGCACAACAGGCACCTGCATCTGCTGTGCAACAAGAGCACATCCGCTGCGGGGACGCATAAGTTCGCCTGTTTTGGAACGACCGCCCTCAATAAAGATTGTCATAATCTCGCCGTCACGGATAAGGTCTTCGCCTGTCTTGATAGCCTTGCCGTCACCTGCACCCCTTTCAACGGGGAATGCACCGAGTGCACGGATTAACGCACCGAAAAATTTATTTTTAAAAAGTTCAATTTTTGCCATAAAGAACAGTCTGCGCTTTTTCTGCGACAAACCGAGAAGAACCGGATCTGAATTTGATATATGGTTACTTGCAATAATCATGCCTCCAACAAGCGGAAGCGGCTCTTCAATTATAGTTTTATATCTGTACAAAAGTTTGAAAACAGGCTTGCAGACAGCTTTGCCGACTGCATAAAGTGCCTTTGACTGACCCATCAGATATTCTCCTTTATAACGGAAATTATTTTTTCAACCGACTGCTCAAAATCAAGCTCTGTTGTGTCAACGGTAATGCAACCCTCGGCAGGCTTGAGCGGAGCTGTTTTGCGGTGAGTATCGTTGTAGTCACGGGTTATTACATCGTTTAAAATGTCGTCGTATTTTACATCCATACCCTTTTCAACAAGCTCCTTATATCTTCTTTCGGCTCTTGCCTCGGGGGACGCTGTAAGAAAAATTTTAACCTGTGCATCAGGCAACACAACCGTGCCGATATCTCTGCCGTCCATAATTACATCATGCGTCTTTGCCATATTTCTCTGCAAATCAAGAAGATATGCTCTTACAATCGGTACGGCAGAAATTTTTGACGCCATCATTGATGCCTCCGGAGTTCTGATGAGTCCGGACACATCTTCGTTGTCAAGCAGAACAATCTGCTCGCCCTTTTCATTGAATGTTAGGTCAACTGTGATTTTTGAAAGCAAATTCTTTACCGCATTTTCATCTTCGGGAGCTACGGAATTTCTTGTTGCCGACAGACCGATTGTGCGATAAAGCGCTCCTGTATCAACATAAATACAGTCAAGTGCCTTTGCAACTCTTTTTGCAATTGAGGATTTACCTGCTCCTGCAGGACCGTCCAAAGCGATTGCTATTGACATAAATTACATCCTTTCAATCAAATATATTATGTATAATCAAATCAGATATATGCACTGTTTTCTCCGGCAAGCCGTCCTGTACTCCATGCAATCTGGAGATTAAAACCGCCTGTGTAGGCGTCGCAGTCGATTACTTCACCTGCAAAATACAGGCCGCTTACAAGCTTGCTTTCCATGGTTTTCGGGTTGATTTCGGAAGTTTTTACACCGCCTGAGGTTATGATTGCCTCCTCAATCGGTCTGAAACCGCTGATTTCAACCGTAAAGCATTTGAGAATTTCACAAAGAGCGTGTCGCTCCTCTTTTGTAATTGAATTACACTTTTTGTCAAAGGGAACTCCCCAGCGTTTGAGAACGGGTACTATGATTTTTCTCGGCAAAAGCTTTGAAAATGCGTTTGAAACATCACGGTTTGAATTCTCTTTGAAATCGTTCTGAATACGCCTGTCGAGGTGTTCAAAATCAAGTGCCGGCTTGAGGTCAATTTCCGCAATATAACGGTCGGGCTGAATATCACGGATGTGCGAGCTTGCCGATAAAATCATCGGGCCGCTCATTCCGAAATGTGTAAAAAGCATTTCGCCGAAGTCGCTGTAAACAGTCTTTTTACTGTTCTTATCAACTATTCTGAGCGCAACATTTTTGAGGGCAAGTCCCTGCATATCCTTGCATTGTTTATCACCGGAGGTAAACGGCACGAGCGACGGTTTGAGCGGAACAATTGTGTGTCCTGCCTGTTTTGCAAGTGTATAGCCGTCACCTGTTGAGCCCGTAAGCGGATAGCTTTTACCGCCGCAACAGATAATTACGCTGTCGGCATAGTAGGTGTTTTCTTCGCATTTAACGCCTATAACGGCACCGTCCTCAAGAATAAGAGCGTTTGCCGTATCACACACGATTTTACAACCCAATTCAACGGCATAATCATGCATTGTATCAACAACATCAACCGATTTGTCGGATGCGGGGAACACACGATTTCCCCTTTCGGTCTTTGTTTTAAGTCCTTTGGATTCAAAAAATTCGATTGTATCCTCGGGAGTAAATGCATTGATTGCAGAATAGAGAAATCTTCCGTTTACGGGAACATTATTGATAAAAGTCTGCACATCGCAGTTATTGGCAAGGTTACACCTTCCTTTGCCCGTTATCATAATTTTCCTGCCGACACGCTTATTCTTTTCGATTATCGTAACTGATGCACCATAGAGCGCCGCAGTTGCACCCGCCATAAGACCTGCCGCACCTGCTCCGATTACCACAACTTTTTTACTTATCATCATCTTCTATATTACCCATTATTTCTCTGTCACGGTTGGTGTAAACTCCGTCACGGTTCCACACAAGTTCAAGTCTGCGGAATGTGTCGGAAACTTCATCTTTCTTTTTAAGCACAGTTGCAACAATAAGAGCATTGATAAGACTTAACGGTGCAACGAGTGAGTCTACAATTGACGCCATATCGCTTCTTGCAATAAGCACGGAATCGGCACTCTGAACAAGAGGAGAAACCATACTGTCCGTGATTGCAATTGCGTGAGCACCCCTTGAACGGGCAAAGTCCATTGCCTCAACCGACATCGAACTGTAACGGGGAAATGAAATACCGATCATAACATCTTTGTCGGTGATTCTGAAAATCTGTTCAAAGGTTTCGGTTTGACTGCCGCTTGTGATAACACGCACATTGTCAAAAATCATTTCAAAATAGTATGCAAGGAAGTTTGCGATTGCGGCTGTTGAACGCACACCGAATATGTAAATACGCTCTGCCTTGCAAATTTCATCAACTGCACGGGCAAAATCCTCATGAGATGTTTCTTCAATTGTTCTGCGGATTTTATCGATATCCTGATTAAGAACGCTGTCAAGCACATTGTCATTGCCGATACGGTTAGAGGTAACTTCAATTCGCTGAACAGATGTGAGCTTGTTGCGAATCATCTCCTGCATTGCTTTTTGAAGCTTAGGGTAGCCGTCATAGCCGAGCTCGGTTGCAAAACGAACAACCGTACTCTCGCTGACTCCGACAGTTTCACCAAGCTTTGATGCGGTCATAAATGCCGCCTTATCGTAATGCTCTTCAATAAAAAGAGCAATCCTTTTTTGTCCCTTTGAGAGGGAATTCATCATTAAATCTATTCTTGTGAGCAAATGAGTAATCATTTTTTTAATATCTCCCATTACAAATAGTAAAAACAGACACACTGTCTTAACCAATTCATTTTAACACAAGAACTTGCAATTTACAATAAGATATAAATTAAATTATTGTAAATTTTACGAAATTATGAAATATGCGTCGGTTTATGTTGCAATAATAAATGTTGTATGGTAAAATTGTTTAACAGAAAGCAAATGACGGAGTTGATAAAAATGATAGCAGTTATTGATTACGGCGCAGGCAATATCCGCAGTGTTTACAAAGCGTTAAAGCATATCGGCTGTGAATGTGTGATTACAAGAGATAAAGACGAAATTATGAATGCAGACGGTTCTGTTTTGCCGGTTATTGAGTACATAAACAGTGAAAAACCGTTTTTAGGCATTTGCCTTGGACTTCAGCTCCTCTTTCCCGAAAGTGAAGAAAGTCCGAATGTAAAAGGTCTTTCGGTTTTTGACGGTACAATCACAAAGATTCCGTCAGGCGAAGGCTTAAAGATTCCGCACATCGGTTGGAACAGCCTTAAAATCAATGAAAAGAGCAGACTTTTCAAAGGCATCGAACAGAATGCATACGTTTATTTTGTTCACTCATATTTTTTGAACGCAAGCGACAGGAGCATTGTTTCGGCTCAGACGGAATACGGTGTTACGATTGACGCCGCTGTTGAAAAAGGCAATGTTTTTGCAACTCAGTTTCACCCCGAAAAAAGCGGCAAAACGGGACTTAAAATTCTCAGAAATTTTGCTGACATTGTAAAAGGCAGGGAGGAATAAATATGTACGCAAAAAGAATAATTCCATGTCTTGATGTAAAAAACGGCAGAGTTGTAAAAGGTATGAGTTTTGTAAATCTTGTTGACGCAGGCGATCCCGTTGAATCTGCAATGCAGTATGACAAACAGGGTGCTGACGAGCTTGTATTTCTCGACATTACCGCATCAAGCGATTCAAGAAACATCACCATTGACATGGTTGAAAAGGTTGCAAATTCAATCTTCATCCCGTTCACGGTCGGCGGCGGTATCAGAAGCGTTGAAGATTTCAATGCTCTGCTCAGAGCCGGTGCAGACAAGGTGTCCGTAAATTCAGCCGCTGTTCATCGTCCCGAACTCATCAGCGAGGCGGCATATAAATTCGGCAGTCAGTGCGTTGTTGCCGCTATAGATGCCAAAAGAAACGGCGACAGCTGGGAAGTTTATGTGAACGGCGGAAGAACTCCTGTCGGTATGGATGCAATTGAATGGGCTGTAAAATGTGAAAAAATCGGTGCGGGAGAAATTCTCCTTACAAGCATGGACGAGGACGGTCAGAAAAAAGGCTATGACATTGCACTTACAAGGGCAGTTTCCGAAAAGGTGAACATTCCCGTAATTGCAAGCGGCGGTGCGGGTGCACTTGAGCATTTTTATGATGCTTTTACAGAAGGCAAGGCTGACGCAGTTCTTGCGGCATCACTTTTTCACTTTGGTGAAATTCCGATTCCCGAACTTAAAAAATATCTCAACGAAAAAGGAATTCCCGTAAGGCTTTAATTTACATACAAGGTTTATACAAAAGGCGGTTATGCAGAATATGCACAACCGCCTTAAAAGTTTTTAAGATTAAATTTTATCGTTTAAGCAAGGTTAGCTATGATTTTCTGAATCAATGTTGCATCTGTAACCTCAATAATGCCGTTACCGTTTACATCGGCAATCTTCATTGTTTCTGCGTCAAAATCTTCAAGCTTTACGATGTATTTCTGAACAAGTGTTGCATCAACAACAGTTACACTGCCGTCACGGTTAACATCACCCTTGAGAGTTTCATCCGATGAAGACGAACCTACAACAAATGTCTTTGTTGACTCTGCCTTGTTGCCGTTTGCATCAACTGCAACCACACCGATTGAATATGTGCCGTCAGCCGACGGAGTCCATACACATGAATCTGTGTTTGAGTTCTGAACTGTTTCACCGTTAACTGTGAATGAATAAGTTACATCACCTGTTGCGTGATAGCTTTCTGCCAAAAGTGTGACAGGTGTGCCTGCACTCTGTCCCGAATTGAGGTTTGCACCGAAGTTAACCTCAAACGGAGCTTCATTTACTTCTGTGTCGGGAAGAAGCGCACCGATTCTTGCAAGCGGAACTGTGATATTGTCAATATCTTCTTTCTCGTGTGAGGTTGAAGGATCGTAGCTGTACTCAAGATTTGCCTGATCAAGCATTGAGGGATCATGCGGAAGTGTATCCATACCCGATGTGCCGTATGTGAGAATCTGCATTGCACCGATACCCTGTGTTTCAATGTAGTTGCGGTCAATACCTAAAGTATTGAGCGGAACTGCAATTTCGTAAACATAGCCGTATGAGTTCTTGTAACCTTCATCGAAGAAGTCAACCCAGTTTGAGTTCATATCGAGGTTATCTCCTAATACTCTTGAACCCTTTGGAGCGTTGATACCGAAGAGTGATGTACTCTTTGTTCCGTTAGCGTATTTGATTTTAAATCCGTTTTTATTGTCCTGAGCCTGAAAGCTTGTTACGCCGATCGGAATTCTTGTGTCATAGTTAAACATATATGTTCCGTCTGTGTCCTGAGTATCCGCCTTGAAGATTGAAGCGCCGCCGTTTGAGTTGTTGGAGTCAAATGCAACAAGTGTGTCTATATGAGTTGTAAAGCCTGTGCCTCCGTCTTTTGCAGTGCCGTTTGTGCAACCCCATACGAACGGATTGGTATACACAGAACCGTCCTTGTTTGTACCTACTGCCTTGCCTGTTGCCTGCTTTGCAGGGTCAATTGACAGAGCAAGATACATAGGAATACTGTTTCTCCAAGGACGAGCCTCATTTGATGCGGCAAAGTTGTCCTCGGGAGAAGTTATGTATGTTGTGTTAGCCAGTTCAAGCAGGAAATAAAGATTATCGTCGTCCCATGCACTGTAGAGAGCATAAGCATCCCACGGCTGTTCATGCATTGAAGAAGGCATATAAACTCGGGGATCATCGTTTGCAACACCCTGAGCAATAATCATTGAGCTATCCCAATCATCTGTCTTACCATCAACTGTGACTTTCTTATACTTACCTAATTGCTTATTAGGGTTTGTACCGTAGTAACCACCCTCTGCCTCAGTTGCGTGACCATCTGACTTAGCAGAGAAAGTTGTCTTTGTTGATGTAAATCTTTTCTTAAATGTATATTCTTGAGTTGTTTCAACAGCATCACTACCCTTAGTTGTAAGAGTTAGTTTAATTGTACTGTTACCGATTTTACCTTCACCGACTCTGATTGTATCACCGTTAGCATAAGTTTTCTTAGCTGAACCGTCAATAGAATAAAAACCTGTCTTGCTACCCTTTAGACCAAGTTTTACTTCAATGTAATCTTTGCTGAAAGCAGTACCTGATGGTGTGTAAGAAAAACCATAAGCATGGTCGTCCATCTTACCATAATTAACCCACTTAGAATCAGCA
>OGLS01001103.1_pt1 | contig 18468 bp, 17 predicted proteins | sample 1572881 | NCBI WGS metagenome assembly OGLS01 (sample SAMEA2582013, study PRJEB24529) | metagenome | biome: Human gut stool | place: China | collected 2011
GTCGAGATCCGCTCCGACAACGCCGTCATGCACGAGGCTCTCGCCTTCCTCAATGACCCGCACACCCGCGCCTGCTGCACGGCCGAACGCGCCGTCTCCCGCGCGCTCGGCGGCTCCTGCCAGGTTCCGCTCGCCGCCTACGGCATCATCGAGGGCGAGGAGCTTTACCTGCGCGCCCTCGTGGGCAACCACAAGACCGGCGAAGCCATCCGCAGCGAGGCCCGCGGTCCCTGGACGGAGCCTGAAGCGCTTGCGGCGCGCGTGGTTGAGGACCTCCGCCGTCAGGGTGCAGACGCTATACTGAAGGCTGTTCTCGGTTAATTCAGGTCAAGAGGGATTTATGGCTTTACAAAGGCCCGTCATTCTGATGCGACCCGGCGAAGCGAACAACCGCCTCGCCGGCGTGCTCCTCAAGGAGGGGATTGAGTGCTGGCGCTGGCCGGCGTTCAGGATCGAGCTGCCCGGCAAGGAGGACTGCGATCTTGTTCAGGAGCGCCTGGACAACCTTGACGACGTCGAGATGGTCATTCTTCCGAGCCCCGCATCGGTTGCCGCCGCAGCCCATTGGGTGAAGGCATGGCCCGAGCACATCACGCTCGCCACGGTAGGCGAGGGCACCGCAAAGGTGATCCGCGCCGCCTGGGGCGACGACGTGAAGCTCATCTACCCCGAGGGCGACGCCGAGGATTCCGGCAGCGAGGCGCTCTGGGAGATCCTCAAGCACAGGGGGGCTCCTTCGCGCGTGCTCTTCCTGCGCGGCCAGACCGGCCGCGAATGGCTGCCCGAGCAGTTAAGGAGCATCGGCTCAGACGTCATCACGATGTGCATCTACGTCCGCGTGCCGCTCGAGCTCACGCCCGAACAGCGCAGCGACATCCTCATGGCCGCCCACGGTCCGTCTCCGATCATCTACATCACGAGCACGGACGCCGTCGACGCGCTCTTCCATGCGATCCGCCCCGTTTCGGAGGTTCGCGACTGGGTGACGAACGGCGTCGCCGTCACGCTCCATCCGCGCATCGTCCGCCGACTTCAGGAGGCGGGCTTCCACCACATCGAGGTCACCTGCACGGACGACGAGGTCGTCGCCTCCCACATCCGCGCAAACCTGCCCTGACGGAAGGTTTTGCATAAGTCGACTTAAATTTTGACGTGAACTTCGGTGCGGGCCGACGGGCTTGAGTCGGAAAAGGAAAAGGCACCGCCATCTTGACGGTGCCTTTCTTGTTTTCGGTCCCTCCGGGACTTACTTCTTCATGAGCTCGAAGAACTCGACGTTGTTCTTCGTGGCCTTCATCTTGTCGAGCAGGAATTCCATTGCCTCGAGTTCGTCCATGTCGTAGAGGAACTTGCGCAGGATCCAGACCTTCTGCAGGACGTCCGGCTTGAGGAGGAGTTCCTCGCGGCGGGTGCCCGAGCGGTTGAGGTTGATGGCCGGGTAGACGCGCTTTTCGGCCATGCGGCGCTCGAGGTGGATTTCGTTGTTGCCCGTGCCCTTGAATTCTTCGTAGATCACGTCGTCCATGCGGGAGCCCGTGTCGACGAGGGCGGTGCCGATGATCGTGAGCGAGCCGCCTTCCTCAAGGTTGCGGGCGGCGCCGAAGATGCGCTTCGGGCGCTGCAGGGCGTTGGCGTCCACGCCGCCCGTGAGCACCTTGCCCGAAGACGGAATCACGGTGTTGTAGGCGCGGGCGAGACGCGTGATGGAGTCAAGGAGGATGACGACGTCGCGCTTGCTTTCGGCAAGGCGCTTGGCCTTCTCGATGACCATTTCGGCCACCTGGACGTGACGGGCGGCGGGTTCGTCGAAGGTGGAGGCGACGACCTCGGCCTTGACGGAGCGCTGCATTTCGGTCACTTCCTCGGGACGTTCGTCGATGAGGAGGACGAAGAGAGTGACGTCGGGGTGGTTGGCGATGATCGCGTTGGCGATGTGCTGCATCAGGACCGTTTTGCCGGACTTCGGAGGAGCGACGATCAGGGCGCGCTGGCCCTTGCCGATCGGGGCGATCATGTCGATGATGCGGCCCGTGAGGTTCTCGTCGCCGCGCATGTCACGCTCGAGCACGAGATGCTCGTTCGGGAAGAGCGGCGTCAGGTTCTCGAACAGCATGCGGTGCTTGATGCTCTCGGGCGGCAGGCCGTTGACGGAGTCGACGCGCACGAGTGCGAAGTAGCGTTCGCCGTCCTTGGGCGTGCGGACCTCGCCTTCGATCGAGTCGCCGGTGTGAAGATTGAAGCGGCGGATCTGGGAGGGCGAGATGTAGATGTCGTCCGTGCTCGCAAGATAGGAGGTGTCAGGGCTGCGAAGGAAGCCGAAGCCGTCGGGAAGCACTTCGAGCGTGCCGTCACCGAAGATCTGCTCGCCGCTCTTGGCCTTCTTCTTGAGAATGGCGAACATGAGCTCCTGCTTGCGCATGCGCTGGGCGTTGTCGATTTCGAGCGCGTAGGCGATGTCGAGCAGCTGCGAGATGTGAAGGGACTTGAGGTCGGAAAGATGCATAGCGGATTTTGACGGCCCGAGAAGACGGCCCGTCGGAGGGGCGTGTTGGGAGAAATGCATGGAGCCGCATGAGGCGTGCGGCTCCGCCTGCCGCAAAGCGGCTTAGAGGTGAGCTTCGATGAAGGCGTTGAGCGTTTCCTGATCGCACAGGCCCGTGCGTTCACCGACGTGCTGGCCGTTCTTGAAGGCGATCACGGTCGGGATGCCGCGCACGTTGTACTCGCCGGCGAAGCGGCTGGCTTCGTCGCAGTTGTACTTGGCGATCACGACGCGGCCGTCAAAGGTTTCGGCAGCCTGTTCGAGGCGCGGGGCGAGCATGCGGCAGGGACCGCACCACGGAGCCCAGAAGTCGACGAGGACCGTGACGTTGGGCTGGGAGACGACTTCTTCGAAGTTTTCGTCGGTGACGTGAATGATTTCGCTCATGATGACTCCGGTGTGAGAAACTGTCCTGACGGACTGCGGGCCTGTCATGTGACCGTCGACCTTGGGCCGCACGGGGGAGCAGGCATAAATGCCGCAGGACTGAGTGCAAGATGTTGTGTTCGGGAAAGCGGCACTTGAAGGACTGCAGAACGAATCCGTGCCAGGGATGAGGGCGGCGGATTGGAATCCGCGCCGGAAAGTGTACCTATAGTAGCACCAAGAGGCCGCTCGTGCAGGGGGCTTCGGACGGCGGAAAAAGGATATTTTGCAAAAATCTGCTTCTTTCTGTAGACTATCGGGCTTGGCGGGTCCCCTCGCATGCTGTCCCCAAGAACCTGGTCAGGTCGGGAACGAAGCAGCCATACTGGTCAGCAGCAGTGCCGAGGACAAGGCTCGCCATTTTCATTTTTTCTCCGCCTCCGTTGTGGCGGACGCGTTCGGGCGTGGTTCAAGGCGAATCGCGCCTTTTTTGTCACCCCGCCTCCGCCTTCCTCTAGAATGTTTCTGCATGTCCCAAGCCCCTTCGAGCGGGCGCGGACGCATTTTTCTATCGCAGGAATTGCTTTCCCTCATGAGTTTGGAAATCCGCCCCGTCCGAGAAGAGGACGTCGAGGTCGTATGCGGCCTCATTCATGCGCTCGCCCGCTACGAGCGACTCGAATCCCACTGCAAGGCCACGTCCGAGCAGCTTCGCGAGGAGCTCTTCGGCCCGCGCGCCGTCATCGGCTGCGTGCTTGCCTGGGAGGTGAACGAGGCGACGGGCGCCGAGCGCCCCGTGGGCTTCGCGCTCTACTTCTACAACTTCTCCACCTTCCTCACGAGGCGAGGCCTCTACCTTGAGGATCTCTTCGTCGTCGAGGACGCGCGCCGCCGCGGCTACGGCAAGGCGATCATCCGGCACCTTGCGCAGAAGGCGCTCGACGAGGGCTGCGGCCGCTTCGACTGGAGCGTGCTCGACTGGAACCAGCCCGCCATCGACTTCTACGAGGGACTCGGCGCCGAGGTGCTGCCAGACTGGCGCATCTGCAGGCTTTCGGGCGAGGCGCTTCTCAGGGCGGCCGGACGTTGAGCCGCTAAAATAAAGGTTCTTGCACATTCACTCAGCACTAAGGACACAGGATGAGCAGCTATCAGGTGCTCGCCAGAAAGTGGCGGCCTCATGACTTCGACACGATCGTCGGCCAGGAGCACGTCGTGACCGCGCTCACGCGCGCTCTCACGGAAAAGCGCCTTCATCACGCCTATCTCTTCACGGGAACCCGCGGCGTCGGCAAGACGACGATCTCCCGCATCTTCGCCAAGGCCCTCAACTGCCAGGGGGCGGACGGCCACGGCGACATGACGGCTCATCCCTGCGGAGTCTGCCCCGCCTGCCGCGCGATCGACGAGGGACGCTTCCCCGACTACATCGAGATGGACGCGGCGAGCAACCGTTCGGTCGAGGACATGACCGCGCTCCTTGAGCGCGCGATGTACGCGCCCACGCAGGGCCGCTTCAAGGTTTACATGATCGACGAAGTCCACATGCTGAGCTCGACGGCCTTCAACGCCATGCTCAAGACGCTTGAGGAGCCGCCCGAATACGTGAAGTTCATCCTCGCGACGACGGACCCGCAGAAGGTGCCCATCACCGTGCTCTCGCGCTGTTTGCAGTTCAATCTGCGCAACATGACGCCCCAGGACGTCGTGGGCCACATGAGCCGCATCCTCACCGAAGAGGGCATTCCGTTCGAGGAAGGCGCGCTGCGCGTGCTCGCCCAGGGCGCCCGCGGCTCCATGCGAGACGGCCTTTCGCTTCTTGACCAGGCCATCGCCTACTGCGGCGACGGCGTGACGCAGGAAGGTGTGCGCCGCATGCTCGGCATGAGCGGCGGCGAAACGCTCACGGGCATTCTCAGGGCGCTCGCCGCAGGTGACGGCGCGGGCATGCTGGCCGTCGCCGACGCCATGCAGACGCAGGGCCTTTCCTTTGCGCAGGCGCTCCGCGACCTCGCGGGCCTGCTGCACCGCGTCGCGCTCGTGCAGCGTGTGCCCGCAGCCGTGAGCGAGGACGATCCCGACTGCGCCTCGATCCGAGAGTTCGCGCAGGCCTTCTCCCCCGAGGAGATCCAGCTCTACTACCAGATCGCCCTTCACGGCCGCAACGACCTCAACCTCGCCCCCGACGAATACGCGGGCTTCACGATGGCTCTGCTGCGCATGCTCGCCTTCAAGCCCGCAGGCGCGAGAGCCGTGACGCGCGTGCCCGCCCGTGATGCGGGCAGGGCGCCCGTTCAGGCGCCCGCCTCCGTGCAGGCCCCGGCGTCCGCTCCGCAGGCCCCTGCGGCAGTTCCTGCTCCCGCTGCGCCCTCGGCTGGAGTACAGACCGTGGGCCGAAGCTCGGGCATGCCTCCCCTGCCGCGTCCCTCGGCGCCGCCTCCCGGACTCGCGGGCCCCGCCGCCGGGCAGCTCGACGACGACACGCCTCCCTGGGGAGAACCCTCCGCCAGTTGAGTACGCTCCGGAGATTCCCCAGAGCGGTCCCGATCCGGACCGCTCGGAGTCTTCTCTCGACTGGCGGTCGATCATTGCAGGAGCAGGACTGACGGGACCGCTGCGCAACCTCGCCGCTTCGGCGCAGGTGCTTGAGCTCACCCGAAGCCACGTCAGGCTTCGTCTTCGCGTCGCGGCATTCGCGACCGAAACGGGCCGCGAGCTTCTCTCCCGCGCGCTTTCGTCCTATTTCGGAAGCCACTGCATGGTGGAGTTCGAGGTGGGCGACGTGGCGGGCGGCACCGTGGCCGATCAGGAGGAGCGCGAGCGCGAGGAGGCCCGCAGGGCCCTCATCGAAGGGTTCCGCAACGACCCCTTCGTGAAGCAGGTGCAGGCGCTGTTTCATGGTACGATTGACGACACTACCGTCAAGGCGAACACCGACTGACGGCTTGAATGATTTTTTGAATAAAGGAACACAATATGCGTGGATTCGGCGGCGGCATGGGCGGTCTCATGGCTCAGGCTCAGAAGATGCAGGCCAAGATTGCCAAGGTGCAGGAGGAAATCGCTGCGATGGAAGTCGCGGGTGAGTCCGGCGGCGGTGCCGTCAAGGTCGTCATCACCGGCAAGCACGAGTGCAAGAGCGTCGTGATCGATCCCTCGGTCGTGGATCCCGAGGACGTCGAAATGCTTCAGGACCTGATCCAACTCGCCTTCAACAGCGCGCAGACCCGTCTCTCCGAAATCTCCGAGGAGCGCATGCGCAAGGAAGTTCCGCTTCCTCCGGGTATGAAGCTGCCGTTCTGATCAGCCTGACACGATCCGAACGCTGACAAGCCAACAGCCGTCGATGCCGAAAGGATCGGCGGCTTTTTTCTTCAGGAGCTGCAAGATGCTGCGAATTCCACAGTCCTACATTGACGAGCTGCTTGAGGGCGACTGGGCCCTTCATGACGTCACGACCGAAGGCATGGGCCTCAAGGGCGAGTACGTCGTCACCGCCTGGCCCAAGGAGACCGGCATCGTCGCCGGCATCGAGATCGCCGAGCGCGTCTTCAAGACCGTCGGCCTCAGGACCGAGATGCTCTACGGAGACGGGGACCACGCCTTCATGCACTCTCCGATCCTCCGCGCCTGGGGCACGCCCGAGCAGCTTCACGCCACCTACAAGGTCGCCCAGTGCGTAATGGAGTACTCCACGGGCATCGCCCGCCGCACCCACGAAATGGTGAGCATCGCGCGCGACCGCTGGGGCCGCATCCAAGTGGCGGGTACCCGCAAGCACTTCCCCGGCGGCAAGATCCTCTCGATCGCCGCGCTCAGGGCGGGCGGCGGCATCATCCACCGCGCGGGTATCTCCGACTCCAGCCTCGTCTTCGACCAGCACAGAACCCTCACGCGCAATCCCGTCCATGCGGTCCGCCGCCTCATGGCGATGGAGCCCGAGCGCAAGGTCTGCGTCGAGGTCGACACGCCCGAGGACGGCATGTTCTGGGCCGACAAGGGCGTGCACATCATCCAGTGCGAACGCTTCACGCCCGAGGTCCTCGCGGCCTTCGTGCGCGAGGTGAAGGCGAAGCACCCGCACGTCGTTGTCAACGCCGCAGGCGGCATCAATGGCGACAACGTGGGTGACTACGCGGACACCCGCTGCGACGTGCTGGTCACGAGCTGGCCCTATTTCGGCAGGCCCGCTGACATCAAGATGAGCTTCTCGCCCGCGAATCCCAAGCCATGAGCATCCGTCTTTCCCCAGCCGTCGAGAGTCTGGTCAAGGCCCTCGGAAAACTTCCGGGCTACGGCCCCCGGTCGGCCCAGCGCGCCGCCTTCCATCTGCTTCAGAACAGGGATGAGTCCCTCGACGAACTCGCCGCCGCCGTCGAGCGCGTGCGCCGAGGCGTCGGCCGCTGCCGCCTCTGCAACACCTTCACCGAAGGGGATATCTGCCCCGTGTGCCTTGACGAGGAGAGGGACCCTGGACTTCTCTGCGTCGTGGAGAGCACGGCGGACCAGATGGCTCTTGATGCGTCGCTCGCCTGGCCCGGCTACTACTTCGTCCTTTCGGGGCGCCTGAGCCCCGTCAACGGCATCGGACCCGCCGACATCGGCATGCCGCTCCTGCTCAAACGCGTGGGGGCGGGCGTCGAGGAAGGCGTGCTGCGCGAGGTCGTCGTCGCCATGAGCTACACGCCCGAGGGCGACGCAACCGCCTACTATCTGATCGACGCCCTCAAGAAGCGGTGGCCGCAGCTGCGCGTCACCCGCCTTGCAAGAGGCCTGCCCGCAGGCATCGAAATCGAGTACACGGACCTGAGCACGATCGCCAACGCGGTCTACGCCAGAAGGGATGCCTGAGAGGTCGTGCGAGGCCCTTCGGGCCTCCGCCCGACGGCGGCAAAACCGAGTGCATTTGTCGCCAAAAACGACCATTGTTGAACCGTTTTCGGATGAAAAGGAATTACTTTTCCTTCGTCCGATTTCGGACAATGCGACTAGGGTTTTCTGCTCAGACAAGGAGCGGAAAAGGGCTCTCCCGCCTACATAGAATGACAGGGTTCCCAAGCCCGTTTGTCGCTAACGGCTCAGCTAGACAATAGGGCAAAAAAAATAAGAGCCTCGAGACATCCAGATGCACTCTCTCTTCAAAGACCCGCGCCCCGAAGCCGCACTCATTCTTTCGGACGGCACGGTACTCCTCGGACGCAGCTTCGGTGCGAGCGTCTCCAATGTTGCCGAAGTCGTCTTCAATACGGCGATGACCGGCTATCAGGAGGTCCTCACGGATCCGTCCTATACGGGCCAGATCGTCACGCTCACGGGCGCCCACGTCGGCAACGTCGGCGTCAACGCCCAGGACCGCGAGGGCGGCGCAGCCGTTCATGCCGCAGGCCTCGTCGTCAGGGACGTTCCCGCCGTCCACTCCAACTTCCGCTCTGAAAAGTCCCTGCCCGACTACCTCGTCGAGCAGGGCGTTCCCGCGATTGCAGGCGTGGACACGCGCCGCCTGACGCGCATCCTCCGCACGAAGGGCGCCCAGGCCGGCGTGATCGTCGTCGCCCGCAACGGTGCGCTCACCGAGGACGAGATCGACGCAGGCCGCAAGGCCGTTGCCGCCTGGAAGGGCATGGCGGGCCAGGACCTTGCCAAGGTCGTCACCTGCAAGGCTCCCTATGAGTGGACCGAAGGCGCCTTCAGCATGAAGGCCGCGGACGGCAGGCCCGGCTTTGTGACGCCCGCAGAGCTCCCCGTTCACGTCGTCGCCTACGACTTCGGCGTGAAGACCAACATTCTTCGCATGCTCGTCGAACGCGGCATGCGCGTGACCGTGGTGCCCGCGCAGACGCCCGTGGAGGACGTGCTTGCCATGAACCCCGACGGCGTCTTCCTCTCCAACGGCCCCGGCGACCCCGCCCCCTGCACGTATGCCATCGAGGCCGCCCGCGAGATCATCGCGAGGAAGATTCCGCTTTTCGGCATCTGCCTCGGCCACCAGATCATGGGACTCGCCGTCGGCGCCAAGACGCTCAAGATGAAGTTCGGCCATCACGGCGCGAACCATCCCGTGGTGGATTTGCGCTCGCGACACGTGTACATTACGAGCCAGAACCATGGTTTTGCCGTGGATGCAAAAACGCTTCCCGCCAACGCCGTGCCGACACACGAATCGCTCTTCGACGGTTCGCTGCAGGGCTTTGAGCTCACCGACGCGCCGGCCTTCTGCTTCCAGGGTCACCCTGAAGCCAGTCCCGGTCCGCATGACATCGCCCCGCTTTTCGACCACTTCCGCGAACTGATCGAGAGGCACAGAGCAGCCTGACCGTCCCCTGAGCTCCGCACAGACTCAAAGAGGACCAACATGGAAAAAGCAAACGTTCTGGCCGCACTCAACGACGCACGCGATGCGCTCGACGCCCTGATCTCCAACGAGAAGACGATTGAAGCCGTCGTGGCGGCGGCAGGCCTCATGGCGGACGCCGTCGAGGGCGACGGCAAGGTGATGAGCTGCGGCAACGGCGGCAGTCTCTGCGACGCCATGCATTTTGCGGAGGAGATGACGGGCCGCTACCGCAGCAACCGTCGTCCCTACGCAGCGCTTGCGATTTCCGACGCCTCGCACATGGCCTGCGTCGGCAACGACTACGGCTACGAGGAGGTCTTCTCTCGTTATGTCGAGGCGCACGGCCGCAAGGGCGACGTGCTTCTTGCCATCACGACGTCCGGCACGAGCCGCAACATCGTCAAGGCGGCCGAGGTCGCCCGCAGGAAGGGCGTCAAGGTCGTTGCGCTCACGGGGCGCGACGAGACGCCCATCACCGAGCTTGCCGACGTGTCCATCGTGACCCCGGCGGGCCGCTGGGCCGACCGCGTGCAGGAGCTCCACATCAAGTGCATCCATATTCTCATCGAGCTCATTGAAAGGCGGCTCGACAAGCAAAACTACGAGTAAAACATGCCCAAGCGTACAGACATCAAGTCCGTTCTCATCATCGGTGCGGGCCCGATCATCATCGGTCAGGCCTGCGAATTCGACTACTCCGGCGCACAGGCCTGCAAGGCCCTTCGCGAGGAAGGCTACCGAGTCATCCTTGTGAACTCCAATCCGGCCACGATCATGACCGACCCGCAGACCGCGGACGTCACCTACATCGAGCCGATCACCTGGGAGGTCGTCGAACGAATCATCGCCAAGGAACGTCCCGATGCGATCCTGCCGACGATGGGCGGCCAGACGGCCCTCAACTGCGCGATGGACCTCGCGCGTCACGGCGTGCTCGACAAGTACGACATCGAGCTCATCGGCGCCAAGCCCGATGCCATCGACAAGGCCGAGGACCGCGAGCGCTTCAAGGAAGCCATGGACCGCATCGGACTTGAGTCCGCACGCTCAGGCGTCGCCTATTCCCTTCGCGAGGCCAAGGAGCTTCAGGCGAAGTTCGGCTTCCCGACCGTGATCCGTCCGTCTTTCACGCTCGGCGGCTCCGGCGGCGGCATCGCCCACGACATGGAGAGCTTCATCGAGATCTGCGAACGCGGCCTCGAGCTCTCTCCCACGCACGAGCTCCTCATCGAGGAGTCGCTCCTCGGTTGGAAGGAGTACGAAATGGAAGTCGTCCGCGACACTGCGGACAACTGCATCATCGTCTGCTCCATCGAGAACTTCGACCCGATGGGCGTGCATACGGGCGACTCCATCACGGTTGCGCCCGCCCAGACGCTCACCGACCGCGAGTACCAGCGCATGCGCGACGCCTCGATCGCCATTCTGCGCGAGATCGGCGTCGACACGGGCGGCTCCAACGTCCAGTTCGCCGTCAATCCCGAGACGGGCCGCATGATCGTCATCGAGATGAATCCGCGCGTCTCCCGCTCCTCCGCACTCGCCTCCAAGGCCACGGGCTTCCCGATCGCCCGCATCGCCGCCAAGCTCGCCGTGGGTTACACGCTCGACGAGCTGCGCAACGAAATCACCGGCGGCCTCACGCCCGCCTCCTTCGAGCCGACGATCGACTACGTCGTCACGAAGGTGCCGCGCTTCGCGTTCGAGAAGTTCCCTGCCGCCAACGACCGCCTCACGACGCAGATGAAGTCCGTGGGCGAGGTGATGGCCATCGGCCGCACCTTCCAGGAATCCCTGCAGAAGGCCCTGCGCGGTCTGGAGACCGGCCACAACGGCCTCAACGAAACGGGCGTCGGCATCGAGCAGCTTCGCCACGAAATCGCCGTGCCCGGCCCCGAACGCATCTTCTTCCTTGCCGATGGCATCCGCGCCGGCATGACGGACGAAGAGCTCCACGAACTCTCCGCCATCGATCCGTGGTTCCTCAATCAGGTCCGCGAGATCGTCGAGACCGAGGACAAGCTCCGCGGCAATCCGCTCTCCGCGTTCACGAAGTCCGACATGCTCTTCCTCAAGCGCAAGGGCTTCTCCGACGGCCGCCTTGCCCAGCTGACAGGCGCGAAGGAGGCCGAGGTCCGCGCCGCCCGCCTAGCGATGGGCATCCGTCCCGTCTACAAGCGCGTCGACACCTGCGCCGCCGAATTCGCGACCAACACCGCCTACCTCTACTCCACCTACGAGGAGGAGTGCGAGGCCGAACCCACCGACCGCAGGAAGGTCATGGTGCTCGGCGGCGGTCCGAACCGCATCGGCCAGGGCATCGAGTTCGACTACTGCTGCGTCCACGCCTCGAAGGCCCTGCGTGCCGACGGCTGGGAGACGATCATGGTCAACTGCAATCCGGAAACGGTGTCGACCGACTTTGATACGTCCGACCGCCTCTACTTCGAGCCCGTGACGCTCGAAGACGTGCTCGCCATCTGCGAAGTCGAGAAGCCCGCAGGCGTCATCGTCCAGTATGGCGGCCAGACGCCGCTCAAGCTTTGCCGCGCCCTCGAGGCCGCAGGCGTGCCCATCATCGGCACGACGCCCGACGCCATCGACTGCGCCGAGGATCGCGAGCGCTTCCAGCACCTGCTTCAGAAGCTCAACCTTCGCCAGCCGCCCAACCGCACGGCCCGGACCGAGGAGGACGCCATCAGGCTCGCCGCTGAAATCGGCTATCCGCTCGTCGTGCGTCCGTCCTACGTGCTCGGCGGCCGCGCCATGGACATCGTGCACACGCCCGAAGCCCTGCAGCGCTACATGAAGGAGGCCGTGTCGGTCTCCAACGAAAGCCCCGTACTTCTCGACCGCTTCCTTGACGACGCTGTTGAAATGGACGTCGACGCCGTGGCCGACGGTCATGAGGTCCAGGTCGCCGGCGTGATGGAACACATCGAACAGGCCGGCGTGCACTCGGGCGACTCCGCCTGCTCGCTGCCGCCCTACAGCCTTCCCGCCGTCGTGGTCGAGGAGATCAAGCGCCAGACGAAACTCATGGCCGAGGCGCTCAACGTGGTGGGCCTCATGAACGTGCAGTTCGCCGTCCAGCACGCGCACTCCGAAAACCCCGTCATCTACGTCCTTGAAGTGAATCCGCGCGCCTCCCGCACGGTGCCGTTCGTCTCCAAGGCCACGGGCAACCCCGTCGCCGCCATCGCCGCACGCGTAATGGCGGGCCAGACGCTCGCCGAACAGGGCGTGAACCTCGAGGTGACGCCGCGCTACGTGAGCGTCAAGGAGGCCGTTTTCCCGTTCTCCAAGTTCCTCGGCGTCGACCCGGTCCTCGGGCCGGAAATGCGCTCGACGGGCGAAGTGATGGGCGTGGGCCGTGACTTCGGCGAGGCGCTCTTCAAGAGCCAGCTCGCCGCAGGCTCCAGGCTCCCCGAACGCGGCTCCGTGTTCATCTCGGTGCGCGAGTGCGACAAGCCCAAGGCCGTCGTCTGCGCCCACCAGCTCCACCAGGCGGGCTTCCCGCTCGTGGCGACCGCGGGTACTGCTCACGTCATCCAGCAGGCCGGCATCCCGTGCCGCACCGTGGGCCGCATCGGCGACGCTGCGGGCGACGTGATCGGCATGATGGAGGCGGGCGACATCACGCTCGTCATCATGTCGGTGGCCGAGCACGAGGGCGAGCTCAACGATGCGCGCGCCATCCGCAAGCTTGCGCTGGCCAAGCAGATCACGTACTACACGACGATGGCGGGCGGTCTTGCCGCCTCCGAGGGCATCCGCCACATGCGCTCCGTGCAGGTCTACGACCTTCAGGGCCTGCATGCGGGCACGCTGCCCTGACGGATTTGCTAAACTAACGTAGCACAGACTGGGCCGCAGCGCGGTCCGGTCGTCCGGATTTTCGATGACGTCCGGCGAGCTTCGTCTCGTCGGACGTTTCCATTCATTCAGAGTTTCCTTTTTCGAGAATTAGCAACATGGTCTCGACCCGCATTCCCATCACGACCCGAGGCGCCGAAAAGCTGAAGGCCGAACTCGACTACCTCAAGAAGGTCGCCCGCCCGAACGTGGTGGCCGCCATCGCCGAAGCCCGTGAAAAGGGCGACCTTTCCGAAAACGCGGAGTACGATGCCGCCCGTGAAGAGCAGGGTCACATTGAAGGCCGCATCGCCGAGCTCGAAGGCAAGATTCCCGCCCTGCAGATCATCGATCCGAAGAGCGTCGACGCCGGCGAGCGCATCGTCTTCGGCGCCACGGTCGGCCTCTACGACGAGGATGACGACGTGAGCGTCACCTACCAGATCGTCGGCGACGACGAGGCGGACATCAAGGAAAACCGCATTTCAGTCTCCTCTCCGATCGCCCGCGCCCTGATCGGCAAGTACGAGGGCGACAGCGTCCAGTTCATGGCCCCGAAGGGACTCGTCTCCTACGAAATCGAATCCGTCGAGTACATCTGATCCGGATTCACGAAGCCCTGAATCAAAAAAAGAGCGCAGCCGTCAAGACTGCGCTCTTTTGTTCGGTGCCCTTAAGTCAGGGAGATCAGGAGCGGGAGCCCGCACCCTTCTTCGTCACACGGTTCTTCTTGGAACGGGAGCGGACGGGAATCGGGGAGGTGGCCTTCTTCTTTTCGCCCGGCTTCTTGGAGGCGACCTTCTTGGCGGGCTTCGCGACGGCCTTGAGCGGCGTGCGCTTGGCAGGGGCCGACGGAGCCTCCTTCTTGCCGGCAACGGAGGCCGTCTTCATGGAGAGGATGGCGAGGCGGGCGGCTTCATCGGGATCCTGACGCTCGCTCTCGTCGGCGGGACGCCAGAAGATGAGAAGCTTGCCGATCATCTGGACGCGGGCGGCGCCGAGCTTTTCGGCGACTTCGGCGTAGATGGACTCAAGTTCCTCGCGGTCGTCGGACGGAACGCGGACCTTGATGAGCTCGTGGTCGTTGAGGGCGCGGTCGATTTCGTGAAGAACGGCGTTGGTGAGGCCGTTGGCGCCGAGAAGGACGACCGGGTCAAGATGGTGGGCCTGGGAACGAAGGGCCAGACGCGCATCGCGCGCGAGAATGATTTCTTTCATAATAAACGGATGTGTCCCCGCGGCGCTTCAAAGGGAAGCGCTCGAAGCGGGGGGCTGATAAACAAAGTTGGCTGGGGAAAATATGCCTGTAGCAACCAAAAAACTGCGCTCCAACCGCGCCTGGATCGAACGTCACATCAATGATCCGTTCGTGAAGCGTTCCAAGGCCGAAGGATACCGAGCCCGCTCGGTCTACAAACTGACCGAGCTCGACGATCGTGAACATCTGCTTCGCCGCGGCATGACCGTGGTTGAACTCGGCGCGGCGCCGGGAAGCTGGACGCAGATCGTCCGCGAGCGTTTGTCGGACAAGGACGGCCGTGTCCAGGGCCGCATCATAGCCATGGATATCCTGCCGATGGATCCGATCGACGGCGTGACATTCCTGCAGGGAGATTTCCGTGAGCAGGAAATCGCGGACAAATTAGCAGAAATTCTTGACGGCGACAAGGTCGACGTCGTTTTAAGTGACATGGCCCCGAATCTTTCGGGCATCGCCGCTGCGGACGCCGCCCGTTCGCTGCTTCTCAACGAGCTCGCGCACGAGTTCTGTCTCGAGCATCTCAAGCCCAACGGCGTCTTCGTGACAAAGTCGTTCCAGGGTTCGGGCTTCTCGCAGTTCGTCGAGGCGCTCAAGAAGACCTTCAAGAAGGTTTACACGCGCAAGCCCGCCGCCTCTCGCGACACGTCGGCCGAAGTCTACCTCGTCGCCCGCGAGCTCAAGCCCGGCAAGTAGTCCCTGCGGCCGAAATAATCGGTCACGATTTTTCGGCTCCCCGCACAAATAGGTGCGAGCAAATGCGCGTAAGGGGGCGACATTCGCGCAGAACGAGCGGCTAAAATATGCCCATTACGCCTTTGCCGATGCCGAAAGGCTTTCGAGGCGAAGGCCTTCTTACAAGACTAAGGAAGATGACGGCGCAGGGCCCGACTGCGGCTCCGCCGTCAGGAGACATACATTGGACAACAAAATCTTCAGCCGCATCGCCGTCTGGGCGCTGGTCGGTCTGGTGCTCTTCACGGTGTTCCGCCAGTATGAAGACGCCTACGCCCCGCCGCGCGACACGATCAGCTACACGCAGTTCATGGAGGACGCCAAGGCGGGCAAGGTCCGTCGCGTCGACATCCAGGGCCGTACGCTCATCGTCACGCCCCAGACCGGCGAGGAATTCAAGCTCACCAATCCGGGCGACATCTGGATGGTGGACGAGCTCAGGAAGAGCAACGTTCAGATCTACGGCAAGGCCGAGGAGGAGCCGTCTCTTCTGACGACCATCTTCATCTCCTGGTTCCCGATGATCCTTCTCATCGGCGTGTGGATCTTCTTCATGCGCCGCATGCAGGGCGGTGCGGGCGGCGGTGGCGGAGCGTTCAGCTTCGGCAAGTCGAAGGCCCGCAAGCTTGACGAGGAAAGCAACAAGGTGCGCTTCCGCGACGTCGCGGGCTGCAACGAGGCCAAGGAAGACGTTCAGGAAATCGTGGACTTCCTTCGCGAACCCAAGCGCTTCCAGCGTCTCGGCGGCCGCATTCCGCGCGGCCTGCTGCTCGTCGGACCTCCGGGCACCGGCAAGACGCTCCTCGCCAAGGCGATCGCCGGCGAGGCGGGCGTGCCGTTCTTCACGATCTCCGGTTCTGACTTCGTTGAAATGTTCGTCGGCGTGGGCGCAGCCCGCGTGCGCGACATGTTCGAGACCGCCAAGAAGAACGAGCCCTGCATCATCTTCATTGACGAAATCGATGCGGTCGGCCGCCAACGCGGCGCAGGCCTCGGCGGCGGCAATGACGAACGCGAGCAGACCCTCAACCAGATGCTCGTCGAGATGGACGGCTTCGACTCCGGCGCCAACGTGATCGTGATCGCCGCGACGAACCGTCCCGACGTTCTCGACCCCGCTCTGCTGCGTCCGGGCCGCTTCGACCGCCAGGTGGTGGTGCCGCTGCCCGACATCCGCGGCCGCGACCAGATCCTCAACGTGCACATGCGCAAGATCCCCGTCGGCAAGGACGTCGACAGCATGGTGATCGCGCGCGGTACGCCGGGCTTCTCGGGCGCCGATCTTGCGAACCTCGTCAACGAGGCCGCGCTCTTCGCCGCCCGCCGCAACGGCCGCGTCGTGAAGATGTGCGACTTTGAAAACGCCAAGGACAAGATCATGATGGGCGCCGAACGCCGCGCCATGGTCATGAGCGAGGACGAGCGCCGCAACACGGCCTACCACGAGTCCGGCCATGCCGTCGTGGCACGCCTGATGCCCAAGTCCGATCCAGTCCACAAGGTCACGATCGTTCCGCGCGGTCGTGCGCTCGGTCTGACGATGCAGCTTCCGAAGGAAGACCGCTACGCCTACGATCGCCAGTACCTGCTCACGCGCATCGCGATTCTCTTCGGCGGCCGCATCGCCGAGGAGGTCTTCATGAACCAGATGACGACCGGCGCTTCGAACGACTTCGAGCGCGCCACGCAGATGGCCCGCGACATGGTGATGCGCTACGGCATGAGCGACAGGCTCGGGCCCATGGTCTACTCTGAAAACGAGGGCGAGGTGTTCCTCGGCCGCTCCGTGACGAAGACGACCAACATCTCCGAGAAGACGATGCAGGAAGTCGACGCCGAAGTCCGCCGCATCATCGACGAGCAGTACGCCATCGCGCGCAGGCTCATCGAGGAAAACCGCGACAAGATGGAAGTCATGGCCAAGGCGCTTCTCGACTGGGAGACGATCGACGCCGACCAGATCGACGACATCATGGAAGGCCGCGCGCCTCGTCCGCCCAAGACCTCCAAGGAGGCCGTGAAGCCTGAAGCGGCGCAGGCCGCCGCGCCCGAGGGCGAGGCAGGCGCCGCAGAAGAGCCCAAGGCCGAAGATGCCGAGGCTCCCGCGGCTCCCGAAGCCGCCGGCGCGAAGGAGGCTTCCTCCTCCGACAATGCCGGTGCCCCGAAGGGCGATGATGACCGCCGCTCCGAATAACCTCGGAACAGGCTAAGATAGGCTGCAGGGCTGAAGAGAGGCCCTGCAGCCTTTTTCAATTGATAAAAACAAAAGCGATAAAAGCAAGATGACAGAACTTCACGAGCGCGCCAGCGTCTGGCGCTGTGGCGCCAAGGTCTTCGAGATCGACCGCCTCCACCCGCTCATCATGGGCATTCTGAACGTGACGCCGGACTCCTTTTCCGACGGCGGCACCCACAACGGCCTTGAGGACGCCGTCGCCTGGGCGCACCGCATGCGCGACGAAGGCGCGCACATCATCGACGTGGGCGGCGAGTCCACGCGTCCGGGCTTCAACGAAACCGGCGTCACGCTTGAAGAGGAGCGCCGCCGCGTCATTCCCGTGGTCGAGCGACTCGTGAAGGAAGGATTCATCGTGAGCGTCGACACCTCCAAGCCGGAGATCATGACCGAGGTGGCTTCGCTCGGCGCGCACATCCTCAACGACATCCGCGGCTTCGAGATGCCCGGCGCGCTTGAAGCCGCCGCGGCGACGGACTGCGGCCTCGTCGTCATGCACCGCTCGGCCACCACGGACTACAAGGATGTCGTGGCGGAGGTCGAGGCCTACCTTCAGGAAAGGCAGCGCCTCCTCGAGGGGCTCGGCGTTTCGGCGGACCGCATCTGCTGGGATCCGGGCTTCGGCTTCGGCAAGACCGTCGAGCAGAACTTCGCGCTGCTCGGCTCCACGGAAAGATTCGTTGCATCCGGTCAGCCCTATCTGATGGGGCTCTCTCGCAAGTCGTCCATCGGGGCGGCCACGGGCCACAAGGCGCCCATGGACCGCATTGCGGGCAGCATCGCCGGCGCGCTTATCGCCGTCGAGCAGGGCGCCCAGGTCGTCCGCGTGCATGACTGCCGCCAGACCGTCGACGCCGTCGCCGTCTGGCGCGCGTCCGAGGAGGCCTGCGGACGCAGGTAAGAAACAACCTAAGGAGAACAATCATGACTCGTCGTTATTTTGGTACGGACGGTGTTCGAGGCCGTGTCGGCAAGGCGCCGATCACGCCCGACTTCGTGCTGCGCCTCGGTCAGGCCGCAGGCCGCGTTCTTCGCCGCCAGAGCCTGACGGGACACGCGACCGTGCTCATCGGCAAGGACACGCGCGTTTCGGGCTACATGCTCGAGGCTGCGCTTCAGGCAGGCTTCTCGAGCATGTAGCA
>OGLS01001106.1_pt1 | contig 18438 bp, 14 predicted proteins | sample 1572881 | NCBI WGS metagenome assembly OGLS01 (sample SAMEA2582013, study PRJEB24529) | metagenome | biome: Human gut stool | place: China | collected 2011
GTCAGGGCGGGCGCATCGTGCTGCGCATTGAGGATCTGGATGCCGAGCGCTGCCCCCGCGTCTACGCCGACTTGCTGGAGCAGGACCTTGCGTGGCTGGGGCTTACATGGGACGAGGGCGGCAGCACCGGCGGTGCACACGCACCCTATTACCAGAGCGAATGCGGGGACATCTATACCCAAAGCTACCGCAAACTGGAGCAGAGGGGGCTGGTGTACCCCTGTTTTTGCTCCCGCTCCCAGCTGCACGCCGCCAGCGCACCCCACACCTCAGACGGCAACGTCATCTACCCGGGTACCTGCCGGGGACTGACGCCGGAAGAGATCGCGGAAAAGCGCAAAAAGAAAGCCCCTGCCTACCGCCTGATGGTGCCGGACGAGGCCATCACTTTTACGGACGGCTGCATGGGCACCCACACGGAGAACCTGCTGCGGGATTGCGGCGATTTCTACCTGCGCCGGGCAGACGGGGTGTTTGCCTATCAGCTGGCGGTGGTGGTGGACGATGCCCGCATGGGCGTTACTGAGGTGGTGCGCGGGGCAGACCTGCTTTCCTCCACGGCGCGGCAGCTGTACCTGTACCGGCTGCTGGGCTTGCAGCCGCCCCGCTTTGCCCACTGCCCGCTGCTGCTGGCAGCGGACGGGCGGCGGCTGTCCAAGCGGGACGGTGACCAAAGCCTTGAAAATCTGCGGGCAAAATACACCGCCCCGGAGATCATCGGCAAACTGGCGTATGCTTACGGCTTGCAGCCGGAGCCTGCCCCCCGCACCCCGGAAAGCCTTGTGCCGGACTTTGCGTGGACAAAAGTCCCCAAGCAGGATATCTGCCTGCCCGAGGGGCTGTTCTGAAAAAGAAAATAAAAAAACGACCCCTGCCAGCGCCAAAGGCGCTGACAGGGGTCGCTTTTTCTTTCTTCCTTAGGCTCTCCGCACCTGCGGCAGCTGGCTGCGCTCGAGGGCGGTAAAGGCGCTGTCCAGCGCCAGTGCCAGCAGCGCACCCAAGGCTACGTCAATGCAGCTGTGCTGCTTGAGCAGCACGGTGGAGCAGACGATGGAAATGCACAGCACAGTGGCTGCGGGACGCATCCAGCGGCGGCGGGGCGCATCAAAGATGCGGCTGCGGTAGTACGCCAGCAGCAGCGTCACCGAGTTGAACACATGAATGGACGGGCAGACGTTGGTGGCGGTGTCGGTGCGGTACAAAAAGCGCACAGTCTGCGCAAAGATATCGCTGCCCGGCACCCAGTAGGGGCGCAGGTCCAGCGCCGTGGGCAGCACCGCGTAGCACGCCAGTGCAATGGTCATGCCGGAGAACAGCGGCAGGCATAGCCGCCAGAAGTCCTCACGCGGGGCCTTCCACAGCAGATAGAACAAGGTGAAGGGAATCCACAAAAACCATGCAAAATAGGGAATCACCGCATATTTGCAGAAGGGGATCAGATCGTCCAGACGGCAGTGCACCAGAATGCTGCGCAGGGGGACGTTTGCCTCCAGAGAGTGAAAAACGGAAAGATAAAATATAGTATACAGCGCCATGAACCCGATGGGGTGGCGCGCAAGCCAGCTGCGTTTCATAGAATAGCCTCCTTTTGCAGAAGAGCAGAACTTGATAGCATTGAGAAATTATACGCCCGAACGATGAAGATTGCAAGAACGAAAGGTGAAAACTTTGTCAAGTGCTGAAAAAATAATTTGTGGAACTTGTAAAAAATACCGTCGCTCTTCTGTTGATAATACGATTTAAAGCGGCGGTTTCCTGCAAAAAGAAAAAATCCACCCCGTTTTCGCCGGTCTTTGCAGACCGGGAAAGGGGTGGATGCTAAAAAATTCAGATCACACTCTGCTCCAGCCAGCTGCCCCGGCGGAAGCGCAGGTAGAAGCACAGCGAGCGGAACACCCAGTCCAGATACATTCCCATCCAGATGCTCAGCAGCCCGCCGCCGAAGCACAGCACGACCAGATAGCAGAAGCCTACCCGGAACGCCCACATGGACACGATGCTCACAGTCATGGTAAAGCGGGCGTCACCGGCGGCGCGCAGGATGTTGGGCAGGGTAAAGCTGGACGGCCACACGAACAGGGAAACGATGTTGAACCACACCATGATGTCCAGCGCCATGGCCTGCGCTTCCGGCGAGAGGTTGAACAGGGACACCGCGAACCGGTTGGCGAAGAAGAAGGCCGACAGGTTCATCACCCACGCGCCGCAGTAGGCGGTCAGCATCAGGCGGCGGGAGTAGTACACCGCCTGTTCCTTTTCGCCCGCGCCCAGACACTGGCCTACCACGGTCAGGGCAGCCATGCCCACGGCGTTGGCGGGGATGTTCAGGAAAGTGGTGGTGGTATTGGCAACCGCGTTGGCGGCAATGGCTGCCGTGCCAAGGGTAGAGGTCAGGCTGGAGACCGACAGCTTGCCGATCTGGAACATACCGTTCTCGATGCCGGCGGGGATGCCCACCCGCAGGATGCGCCGGATCAGCCCGCCGTTCGGAGCCATCGCCCGCAGGCTGTCCACCCGCAGGGCGCAGCCCGGCTTTTGCAGCAGATACAGCACCACCGCGCAGGCAATGGCGCGGGACACAAGGCTGGCCAGCGCCGCGCCCATGACCCCCATGCCGAAGCCGTAGATCAGCACCGCGTTGCCGCCGATGTTCACCACGTTCATCACCAAGCTGGACAGCATACTGATCTTGCTGTTGCCCTGGGCCCGGAACAGCGCCGCACCGGCGTTGTACAGGCCGATGAAGGGGTAGCTCAGCGCCGAAAGCAGAAAATAGGTCTCGGCGTAGTGCATCACGTCCGCGTCAATGGAGCCGAAGATGCCCCGCAGGATGGCGTGCCGCCCGCCGATGACCACTGCCGCCACCAGCACACTGAAACTGGACAGCACGAACAGGATCTGCGCAGCCGCCGCCTTGGCGTTTTTCGGCTCCTGATGGCCGATATACTGGCTGGTGACCACCGCGCCGCCGGTGGCCAGTGCGCTCATGATCTGGATCATCAGGGTGTTGAAGCTGTCCACAAGGCTCACGCCGGACACGGCGGCTTCGCCCACCGAGGACACCATCAAAGTGTCCGCCAGACCGATGGTCACGCTGAGCGCCTGCTCCGCGATCAGCGGCAGCAGCAGCGCCACCAGCGCCTGCCGTGGAAACAGGGGAGTGGATGTGAATTTGGACGATTTCATGCTGTCCTCCGTTGCAAATGACAAAAAAGCTCGAATACCTCTATCATACAGCGGATGCTGTCGAAATGCAAGAGGTTGTATACAAGAAAGCGTCAAAAAGCAACAGCCCGCCGCGTTGCGTGCCCTTTACCCATGAGCGCAGTTGTGTTAAAATAAGGTTGCAGCCCGCCCCGCTGTGCAGGAGAGGGGCGGGCTGGTAAATGATAAGATATATGATAAGAAGGTAAAGACCCATAAGGGGGTACAGTATGCAGCAAACTGCGCATAAGGTCGTTGTCATCGGACATCGCAACCCGGACACCGACTCCATCTGCTCTGCCATTGCCTATGCAGAGCTGAAAAACAAGACCAGCGATCTGGTTTGCGAGGCCCGGCGTGCGGGCAAAATGAATCAGGAAACGGAATTTGTGCTGAAAAAGTTCGGGGTCACGCCGCCCCGGATGTGCACCGATGTCAACCCTAAAATCCGGGATGTGGATTACCGGCAGGTGCCCGGCATCCCCGGCTCCACCAGCCTGCGCAAGGCGTGGGAGATCATGCGCGACCAGAAGATCGACACCCTCCCCGTGACCAGCGAGGATGACGAATTGCAGGGTGTCATCACGGTGAAGGATATCGCCACCGCCAACATGGACCTGTTCGACACCGGCATCCTTGCCAAGAGCCGCACCAGCTACCGCAATATTCTGGAAACGCTGGGTGCTACCATGGTGGTGGGCAGCGAGGACGCGGAGTGCACCACCGGTCACATCCGCATCGGCACCGCCACCCCGGAAATGCTGGAAAGCAACATGGAAAAGGGCGATATCGTCATCCTGACCAACCGCTACGAAAGCCAGCTTTGCGCCATCGAGAAGGAAGCTTCTCTCATCATCATCTGCAACGGCGCAAAGGTGGGCCGCACCATCCAGCACATCGCCGCCGAGACCGGCGTAGCCATCATGAGCGCCCCCTGCGATACCTACGCGGCGGCAAAGCTCATCAGCCAGTGTGCACCCATCTCCTATTACATGACCCGGGACGATATCATGAAGTTCACCCTCGTCACCCCGGTGGCAGACGTCACCCGCGTGATGGCAAAGGTGCGCCACCGGTATTTCCCCATTCTGGATGCAGACGGCAAGTACTGCGGTATGATCAGCCGCCGCAACATCATCAATCTGCGCAAGCGCCGCATCATTCTGGTGGACCACAACGAGGCCACACAGGCGGTGGAGGGCTTCGATCAGGCCGAGATTTTGGAAATTATCGACCACCACCGCATCGGCAGTCTGGAGACTAGCGGCCCGGTGTACTTCCGCAACCAGCCGGTGGGCTGCACCGCCACCATCGTCACCCAGATGTACGATGAAAACGGCGTGACCATCCCGCAAAAGACCGCCGGTCTGCTGCTGGCTGCCATCCTTTCGGATACGCTGGTGTTCCGCAGCCCCACCTGCACCCCCATCGACGTGAACGCCGCCAACCGTCTGGCAAAGCTCGCCGGGGTGGATATCAACGAGTTTGCCAACGAAATGTTTGAGGCCGGCGAAAAGCTGGACGGCAAGACCGCCGAGGAAGTGTTCTTGCAGGACTTCAAGGTGTTCATGTGCGGTGATATCCGCTTTGGTGTGGCGCAGGGCAGCTACATGACCCGCAAGAACCTGACCGCCGCCGAAGCGCTGCTGAAGCCGTATCTGGAAGAGGCACGCAACAAGCAGAACGTGGAGGACATCTACATGCTGCTGACCGACGTGCCCAAGGAGGAGAGCGTGGTCATCTGCAACGGGCGCTACGCCGCCGAGGTGCTGACGGATGGCTTCGACACCCAGCCCGGCGCTGATGGCGGCTGGACGCTGCCGGGCGTGGTGAGCCGCAAAAAGCAGTTCATCCCCGCCCTGATGACCGCTTATCAGGAACTGTAAAGGGACACTGCCGTGTTTGATTTTCTTTCCAAAAAGGATCGCACCCCGCCCGCACTGCCGGAAGGCACGGTGCGGCGGCGCTACACCATCACCGGGCAGGTGCAGGGGGTGGGCTTCCGCTACCGGGCGCGGTACGCCGCGCAGACCCTTGACCTGACCGGCTGGGTGCAGAACGAGGACGATGGCAGCGTGACGCTGGAAGTGCAGGGCGACCCGGATAAGTTCATGTCCCTGTTCGCCATGATCCAGAAAAGCGACTATATCCAGATCACCGGCATCCGCCAGAAGGACATCCCGCCCGACCCGTGGGAGCGCGGGTTCTCGGTGAAGGGGTATTAAAGAGTTGAATAGAAACAGAGCGCCTGACACCGCGGTGTCAGGCGCTCTGTTTCTATCATATTATACTTTTACCCCAGCACCTTGAGGGGGGAGTTTTCCACCCACAGGGTATTGTCCAGCAGGCGGGTGACGGCAAGCCGTCCATTTGCCGTTACCCGGGCGGGGTCGAGGGCGTAGAAGTCGCTCTCGGTCAGGTTTTCCGGGTCGGCGGTGGGGGAGATGCCCGCCACGCATACCCAGTGCCCGTAGGTGCTGCTGGTGGCAATGTGGGGGTAGTTCACCTCGTCCCAGCCGGAGGAAGTCAGGTGGTATTCATAAGTAGAGGTGCGGTTCGTGTGGCGCTTTACCCCGCTGACCGTGGTGTTTTTCAGGTGCACGATCACCGGATGCCCGGCGGAAAGCTCGCTGTACAGCTTTTTCAGGCACTCGGCGCGGGTGCCGGAGTACCCGGTGTAGCCCGCTGCGGACCACACCGCACCGTTCGACCACATCCCGCTGCCGGAGCACACCTTGCCGTCCAGAATGGTGCGGGCATAGCGCAGCGCGTACAGGCTGCACTTGCCGGAGGTCTGGTTGCCGATGGAAAGAATGTGGCTGGTGTCAAAGCTGAGCAGCCGGATGCCGTTTTTCTCTTTCAGCTCGGCGGCGTGGGCACGGGGCAAAAAGGCGCACAGCAGCAAAACCAGCGCCAGAACTGCCGCCGCCAGCCGCTGTGCCGCGCGGGCGGGACAGTGTTGCATGGGTATTTCCTCCGAGTTCGTTTCAATCTGGACATGATTTTACCACTAAAACGTGGTGAAAATGTGTAAAAAGGCAAAATAATGGGGAAAATGGTGCGCCCTCTCAGGCGCTCCCGCGCCAGCTCCCCCAAGGGGGGAGCCAAGCCGTAAAGTTCAGCACTAAAGTATTAGGCGCAATGAGGAAGTTCCCGGCGGTGCTCTTGGCTCTCCCTTTGGGAGAGCTGTCACCAAAGGTGACTGAGAGGGCGCACGCCGTTACCCTCTGTGCTAAAGGCTCAAGTGCAATGAGAAACCTTCCGGGTGCGCCAGAGGCTCCCTCCCAGAGGGAGCTGGCGCGGCGCAAGCCGCGTCTGAGGGGGTTGACGCCTGCCAACACAACATATATCCAAATTTAAGTGCTCCCGTACCCGGCAAAACCGCGCCGCCGGGGCAGGGAAAAGAAGATTCCGTGGATTGTCGACGGACTTTATTCCAGAATATATCAAAACTGCAACAAAACTCGCTTGTTTTCATCCTTTTTGACGAAACCGCTTCAGGAAGTTTAGCGATATTCCCGATTGACAAAACCGTCAGGCGTCGGATATAATCAGGGCAGAAAGGCAACGATGGTTGCGAAAGCCTTTCGAAAAAAGAAACATATCCACAAAAACGCTGATTGGAGGGATACCCTATGAAGAAACTGTCAAAGATCGTCGCTCTGCTGCTTGCAGGCGCAATGGCTATGGTGATGCTCACCGCCTGTACCGGCGGCGGCGCTCCCGAAGCTCCCGGCAACCCCAAGGAACAGGAAATGATGCAGACCATCAAGCAGAGCTCGCAGGGCAAGGGCATCAAGGAAAATGACCCCGGTCTCTACCAAACTGCATTGTCGGATCTGAATACCGATTTCGAGGCTCAAAGCAAAAAGGGCGGCGCATTCATTGGTCGTGTCCGTGTAAATGGCATTAAGCCTGCAGAAGAGAATGTAACGATCACCGTGACTGCTGACTACAAGGTCGGTCAGTTCCTGACGAACCTGCTGGATTTCATCAGTGCGAATATCGGCATCACATACCCCGGCGCAAACGTTGACTTTAGGAGCAACAGCAGCTGGTCTAAGGCAGCCGTTGTCGTCAGGTCCAACGAATATGGCACCTACGTTGCAGTGGCTATTCAGGTCAAGAACCTCAACTACCCCAAGACCTGATCATATCAACATCATTCCCCGGAGAGCACCCGCTCCCCGGGGCTTTTTGTATCCAACAAACTGACGTATCTGCTCAAAAATAATTGGAAAATATAGGTAGTCTGTACATTGACGCGGCGGTGCAGGCGCTGTAAAATAAGCATAGGTAGTCCGGGCTTTTGGAGCACGGAAAGTTTCTGTAAAATTTTTTATTTGGAGGAATCTAACATGAAAAAGATGAAACGTCTTGTGGCCGTTCTTCTGGCCGGTATCATGGCACTGGCAATGCTCACCGCTTGCGGCGGTACCCCTGTGACCCGTGATGAAGCACTGGAGAAGAGCGTTGCCGAGTGGGCTGTGGAGTGGGGCAAGAGCGCAAAGCTGGAGCTGACTGAGGATGCCGATCTGACTGCGATCAGCGCTAAGTGCCTGCCCTCCATGGCCAAGGCATACAATGCTACTTTGGCTAAGGACAATGATGCTGCGGCGGATGCAGCAGCTGAGATGAGCAAGATTTTTGTTGCAGCAAAGAAGGACAAAAAGGTTGCGCCGGTGGACGTGATCATCCCGAACACGATGGAGTTCACCAAGGAGAATGTAATCAATGTCGTCCAGAAGGGCATGGGCAACATTCAGACTATTTTGAATAAGGCTGGTGTTAAGAACCCGGCCAAGTTCGGCGTTACCGTTACCAAGCAGAAGGACTACACCCTGATCCTCTTTATGGTCAGCGAATAAGCGCACCTTCTTAAAACTGCACCCCGCCCCGGAGAGCACCCGCTCCCCGGGGCTTTTTGCGTGAACCCCTCCCGTGAAAATGGGATAGCGGAGCGTCCGCAGACGCTCCGCTATCCCGAAAATAAAAATAATTCTTCCGCTGCTTATGCGCAAAGCGCACGCGGCGCGCATTCTAAATCGTCCCGCCTTGCCCGGCGGGCTTTTTTTCGCCTTTTTGTGACAAACCCCGCCAGCTGTGGTACAATAAAAGGGTATCGAACTCACACAGAAAGGACGTTTCCATGCAGCTGTTTGAACTGGTCAGCCCACGGCTGTTCCGCCCGCTGGCGGGGCCTAACCGGGCGTTTTATGCAGAGCTTTTGCTGCTGCTCTGGGAGGAGTGCCGCCATACGGCAGATTACAGCATTTCCCGCGCCGAAGCAGTCTCCCGCGCTGAGGATTATTTTGCCGCGCTGGCAAAGCCGCTGGCGCTGGACGCCGACGGTGCGGGTGACGAGGACGAGCAGCCCACCCGCGACCCCCACACGCTGGCGGTGGGCTTTTTGCTGCGTCTGCGCCGCACCGGCTGGCTGGAGGAGCAGCCCGGCAGTTATGAGAGCGAGCCGACCCTTGCCTTTATGCCGGAGGTCACCCCGCTGCTGGATGCGCTGGAAGAGATACTGAACCCCCGGGTGGTCACCTACACCGGCAAGCTGTACAAGGCGTGGCAGCTGCTGGGCAGCATCGGACAGGAAAAAAGCCCCTACGAGAACGTGCTGCGGGAGGTGGCGGCAGACCTTGAAACTTTGAACAAGTCCCTGCGCGCCCTCAACGCTTCCATCGGGCATTATATTGACCGCCTGACCCATAACCGCACCCCGCAGGAGGTGCTGGAATTGTTCGATCAGTACGAGGAAAAGGTGGTGGCGGCGGCGTACCATCGCTTTAAAACCAGCGATAACCTGTTCAATTACCGCGCCTATCTGGAAGAAGAACTGGACGACTGCGAGCAGAACCAGCTGCCGCGCTTAGCGCTGGACTACGCCCGGGTGGAGCGCTGCGCCCCCGGCGAAGCTGCACCCCGGGTGCGTGCCCTCATCCAGCAGCAGCGGGACGCGCTGGAAGAGATGAGCACCCTGATGAAGGAGATCGACGCCAGCCACATCCGCTACCGCAAGCGTGCGGTGCAGCGGGCACAGTTTCTGCTGCTGAGCGACCGCTCGGCGCAGGGCAGCGTCACCGCCCTGCTGCGCCGCTACGCCGAGGACATCCGCAGCCCGGAGCAGCTGTTTGAACCGGACGACGGCCCGGTGGCAGCGCGGCTGCACCTGTACCCGGCGGCAGTGTTCGGCGCAAAGCCGCTGTATCCCCCCGCCGCGCCCCGCACCGAAGCACCTCTTGCCCCGGTGCGCACCGAACCCCTTGACCCCGACCGGCTGCGGCAGGAGCAGCAGCTTTTGCTGGACTACGCCCGCCTTGCCGTCACCGAGGAAAACGTGGCGCTGCTGGCGCAGCAGGCGCTGGCAGCCCGCCCGCAGGTGAACGCCTCCACCCTTGTGGAGGAATACCCGAACGATTTTACAGGCATCATCGGCCTGCACACCTATTCCCAGTCGCCGCACCGGGAGTATGATATCACCCTGACCGGAAACTGGGTGGAGCGCGGCGGCTTCCGGTTTCAGGATTTTGTCCTGACCCGCCGCAAGGAGGTAAACACGGATGGCAACCATTGATCTGCTGGAAGAGACCGCAAACTATCTGCTCAACCACTGCTTTGTGCTGGGCTGCGTAGAGGAACAGCGGGCAAAATATCTGTATATTCAGGATCACCTCAACGAGGTGCGTGCGGTGTTCAAGCCCTTGGGCTACGCGGTGCTTTTGTACCCCGCACCCATGCAGGCGGCGGCGCTGGTCAACGAGCACGAGGGCAGTCAGGCACGGCTGCTCAAGTACGAGAGCATTTTGCTGCTGGTGCTGCGGCTTTTGTACCTGCAAAAGCGGGAAAGCCTTGCCGCCAGCGCAGACGAGGTGCTGGTGACCGTAGAAGAAGTACAGGCCGAATTGCAAAAGATGAACCTGCCCCGCAAGCTGGATCAGCAAACGCTGGAAAAGCTCATGCGCACCCTGCGCCGGTACAATCTGGCGCGTCCGGTGGGACGGCTCTCCGGGCTGGACAGCCGCATTGAGGTGTTTCCCACGGTGCTGCTGGCGCTGCCGGACGCTGACCTTGCGGATGCCGCCGCCGAGAGCGCCCGCACCCGCACCGAGCTTGGTCTGTACGAGCGCCCGGAGGGCGCAGACACCGAAGCAGGGGAGGGTGAAGCATGATCGAACTCAAGCGCCTGAAACTTATCAACTGGCACAACTTTGAAAATACCACCTTCGACTGCGCCCGCCTGACCTATATGATCGGCGTGAACGCCGTGGGCAAGACCACCATTCTGGACGCCATTCGCTACTGCCTGACCACCAACCGCAATTTCAATGCGCTGGGCAATAAGAAAAGCGGCCGCACCCTGCAAGGCTCTGTCCACGCCAAGCAGCGCGGCGAAAACGCCTACCGCCGCCCGGGGCATACCGTGGCGTATATCGGGGCGGAGTTCTGGGACAGCGTAAAGCACACCAGCTTTGTCATCGCGGTACGGGTGGAGTCCGAAGGTCCCATGCAGGAGCTGCACCCCGGCGACCAGACATGGTACATCTCCGAGGACGGCATCACGCTGGAACAGCTGCCCTTTATCGACCCGCGCACCGGTGCGCCCAGCGCCAAGGAGGACTTCAAGCCCGCCGAGGGGCGGCTTTCCTACACCCGCAGCCCCAGCGAAGCGCGGGACCGCATCTGCCGCGCACTGGGCATTGGGCGCGCAGCCAGCCCGCTGGGCAAAAAGTTCAACGAGGTGTTCCAGATGGGCACCAGCATGGACGAGATCCCGAACTTCCGGGAGTTTCTGTACCAGTACATCCTCCCGCAGCCGGAGCTGGACTTGGAAGCCTTGCAGGGTGACCGCCTGGAGCTGGAAAACCTGCACGCCGTTCTGGCGGAAGCCCAGACCCGCGCCGACGCGCTGGACGAGATCGTGCGTTTCGGCCGCGAAGCCACCGAAAAGCAGACCGAAGCCCTTGTGAACCGGGGTGCCGCCCTGCTGGCGCGTGCCGCTGCCGATGCCGGGGAAAAGGCCGTCTGGCAGGAGCGGGTAGACGCCGGACGCCGCCAGCAGGAGACGCTGCGCACCCGCTACGCCGAGGCCAAGACCGCCGAAGCAGAAGCCCGCCGCGCCTACCTGACCGCCCACAGCGCCGCCGGTGCCAGCGGCGAGGGCCGCGCACTGGACGCCCTCAGCGAGGAGCTGGCACACCGGCAGACCGCACTGGATGCTGCCGCCCGCCGCGCCGACACCGCCGAAAAAGCCGCCGAAAAGACCGGCAATCTGCTGGCGGTGCTGCGCCGCAGTGGCTTTGCTGCCGGGCAGAAGCTGGCAGACCTGACCCCGGACACCCTGCCCGCCCTGACTGACTGGCTGACCGCACAGGAAAAGCCGCTGGAAGAAGCCTATTTTGCCGCCCGGCAGCACACCGCCGCCCTGCAGCGGCAGCAGACCGAGAAACGCGCCGAGCTGGACGCCGTATCCGGCGGCAAGTGGGTGTACCCCCACGGCGACGCCGCCACCCGGGTGCGGGACGCCGTGAACGCCGAACTGAAAAGCCGTGGCATGGAGCCGGACGCCCGCATCTTCTGCGAGCTGCTGAACGTGGAGGACGAAAGCTGGCAGGACTGCGTGGAAGCCTGTCTGGGCGACCGCCGGTTCGATATCCTTGTGCCGCCCGCCCACTACGCCGCCGCAAAAAGCGCTTTTGTGGCGCTGAAGGACAAGGTGGACCCCATCAGCCTGCTGGACACCCCGGGTCTGCGCAAGGCCAACCGCCGCGCCGACACCGCCCCCGCCGACAGTCTGGCGGCACAGGTCACCAGCGAAAACCCGCTTGCCGCGCAGTACGCCGACACCATCCTGCGCCGCATCGTCTGCTGCGACACCCCCGACACGCTGGAAAACTACCCCGACAGCGCCACCCGCGACCTTTTGCGCCACCACCCCTTCCGGTTGGAGCGTTTGCGCACCCCGCAGCGCTATATCGGCCTAGAAGCCCGCCGCGCCCGCGCCGGGGCACTGGCAGGGGAGATGAACGCCCTTGCCGAGGAGGTGCGCGCCGCCGCACAGGCAGAGCAGAACCTGAAAGCCGCCTACAACCAGTACCAGACCCTTTTGCGCGGTACCACGCTGGAAGAGCTTGCCGCCCTGTGGGACGCCCGCGCCGCCCTGACCGCCGCCCGCGCGGCGGTGGAGGAACAGGCCGCAAAGCTGGCCGAGTGCCGCGAGAACCCGCTTTTGCAGCAGCTGTATAAAGAGGAAGAGGTGCGCGAGGCCGCATGGGAGACCGCCCGCACTGCCGTGGAGCAGACCGGCGGTGACCTGCGCGTATGCGAAAAACAGATATCCTCCTGTGAGGCAGAGCAGCAAAAGGCGGTGGACACCGCCGAAAAGAGCGCACAGGCCGCAGAAAGCTTCTTTGCCGCCCACCCGCTGGTGGAGCCGCTCTCCCGCAGCCGTCAGCAGGCGCTGACCGGGCCGGACAAATCCCCCCGCGTCGCCGCGCAGGCCGCCGAAAAGGCACAGGCCAAGCTGGACGATGCCCTGACCGTCTACCTGAACAGTACGCTGGAACCGGCGCAGCGGGAATACAACCGGCGCTATGTCTGCGATTATCCCTTGGGGCTTGCCGGGCTGGAACAGTACCGCGCCCAGCACGAGAGCCTTGTGCGCATCGACCTGGAGCGCTACGCCGCCCGTCTGGAGCAGGCGCAGCGGGACTGCAAGGACCGCTTCCGCAAGGATATTTTGTTCCGCATGAAGGACGATATCTTCAACGCCCGGCGGCAGTTCCGGGAGCTGAACAAGGTCATGGAGCAGCTGACCTACGGCGAGGAAGTCTACCGCTTTGAGCTGGAACCCAGCCGCGACCCGCAGCTGGCGGCGTTCTATCAGGTCATCGTGGACAAGGGCAACCAGCAGATGACCGAGGGCGATTCTCTGGACAACCTTGCCGCCACTGCCGACCCCGCCTACGAGCGTCAGGTGGACGAACTGATGGAAAAGATCATGGCAGACGTGGACGAGAACACCCGCGCCCGGCAGGAGGGACGCACCGCTGCCGGTGCCACCCTTTCGGACTATGTGGACTACCGCACCTATCTGGATTACGATATCAAGGTGACCAATCAGGTCACCGGGCAGCAGGCGTATCTGTCCCGCGTCAGCCGCGATTCTTCCGGCGGCGAGAATCAGGCGCCCTTCTATGTGGCTATCTGCGCAAGCCTTTTGCAGATCTACCAGAAGAGCGAAAACAGCATCCGTCTGGTGCTGCTGGACGAAGCGTTCAGTAAAATGACCAGCGACCGCATCCGCCCCATGATGGAACTGTTCCGCCGCCTGCAATTGCAGGTGCTGCTCATCTCCACCGTGGAAAAGAGCACCGCCATCCAGCCCTACTGCGATATCACCTACTCCATCGTCCGCCACGGCGACGCCAACGCCATCGCGCCCTTTGTCCGCCTTGCAGCGGAATGATGCAAAACGGAGCTTGACATCAAAAATAAACTTTGCTATACTGTTTTTCGCTCATCGGAGGGCTGTTTCAACGTAATTGAAAGGCCGGATAAGATGTCATCGTTCGCGCTTCCCGGAGGCTGTGGGCACCGTAGTGCCGCAGCAGAAGAGGGAACGCACCGGAGCGGTGGTTCTTATCCGGCCTTTTTGTATGTGCAGAGTTCAAAAAAGGAGGAGTTATGCCAAAGAAAGCCATCCAATTGTCCGATCATTTCAACTATTCCCGCCTGCTGCGGTTCGTGCTGCCCTGCATCGGCACCATGCTGTTCACCTCCATCTACGGCATCGTGGACGGCCTGTGCGTCTCCAACTTTGTGGGCAAAACGGCCTTTGCGGCGATCAACCTCATCATGCCGCTGCCGCAGATGCTGGGCACTGTCGGCTTTATGCTGGGCACCGGCGGCAGCGCCATCGTAGGCATCACGCTGGGCGAGGGCGACCAGAAAAAGGCCGACCGCTATTTTTCCATGTTTATGTGGGCAGCGCTCATCTCGGTCAGTGTGCTGTCCGTGCTGGGCATCCTGCTCCTGCGCCCGGTCGCCGAGCTGCTGGGCGCAAAGGGCGAGCTGCTGGACTACGCCGTGCGTTACGGGCGCATCCTGATGCTGGCGCTGCCGCCCTTTGCGCTGCAGAATATGTTCCAGAGCTTTTTCGTCACTGCCGAAAAGCCGCATCTGGGCTTCTGGTTCACCGTTGGTGCAGGCTGCACCAACATGGTGCTGGACGTGGTGATGGTGGGTATGCTGCACTGGGGCGTGGAGGGCGCTGCCATTGCCACCCTGATCAGCCAATTGGTGGGCGGCGTGCTGCCGGTGTTCTATTTTATCGACCACCACAATACCAGCCGCCTGCACCTGTGCAGAACGCAGTTTTATGGCCGCGTGCTGTGGGATGCCTGCATCAACGGCTCTTCCGAGCTGATGACCAGCCTTTCCATGTCGCTGGTCAATATCCTGTATAACTTCCAGCTGCTGCGGCTTGCCGGAGAAAACGGCGTGGCGGCTTACGGCGTCATCATGTACGCTGCCTTCCTGTTTGTGGCGGTGTTTGTGGGCTATGCCGTGGGCAGCGCACCCATCGTCAGCTTCCATTACGGCGCGCGCAACCACGCCGAGGTGCACAACCTTTATCAGAAGAGCCTGCGCCTCATCGCCATGGTGGCTGTGAGCATGACCGCCGTATCCATGGTGCTCATCCCCTTTGTGGCGCGCATCTTTGTGGGCTACGATATCCAGCTGCTGGCGCTGACAAACCGCGCCTTCCGGCTGTATGCGCTGAGCTTCCTCATCATGGGCTTCAACGTGTATGCGTCCTCCTTCTTCACGGCGCTGGGCGATGGCGTGACAAGCGCCCTCATCTCCTTTCTGCGCACGCTGGTGTTCCAGCTTGCCGCGCTGCTCCTGCTGCCCGCCCTGTGGGGCATTGACGGCGTGTGGCTGGCTGTCACCGCCGCTGAGCTTGCCGCGCTGGCGGTGAGCGTGTATATGTTCGTGACAAAAGATCAGAAATTCCATTACCGTCATGTTTGACGCGCCATAACAAAAAAGCCGCCGGGGGCCCGGCGGCTTTTTTGGTTATTCAAAGGTATATTCCACCAGCTGGCAGTTTTTGATGCCCGCAGCGGCGTATTCCTCGTTGGTCATGTCGTAAAAATAGGAGTGCACCACCCGGGCAATGCCGTTGTGCGCCACCAGCAGGTAGGTCTTGCCGGTATCCGCCTTCAATTCGTCCAGCAGATTGTAGATGCGCTGTGCCAGCTGCATCATGCTCTCGCCGCCGTCATAGCGGTCGGCAAAGTGGGTCTTGGAGGTGCGGAACTCCGCACCGTCCCGGGGCGTGCCCTCGTATTTGCCGAAGCACTGCTCCCGCAGGCGGGGCTCGCAGCGGGCGGGCAGACCGGTAGCGGCGGCAATGGCCTTTGCGGTGTCGGCAGCGCGGGAAAGGGGAGAGTACAGGATCTCGTCGATGTGCAGGCCGCTTTCCCGGACAAGCGCGCCCAGCTGCCGCGCCTGCTCCTGCCCGCGGGCAGTCAGCGGGCTGTCGGTCATGCCGCAGATCTTATTTTCCACGTTCCATACCGTCTCACCGTGGCGGGTGAAATAGATATTATGCATAAAATTACTCCTTACAGCTTGTGCAGGGTGCCGTCTGGCAGCAGACAGACGGTGTCTCCCTCGTCGATGTCCAGCTGGGTCAGCTCCCTGTCCGGGTAGGGCAGAATGCGGGCAGCCCCGGCGGCATCGGTCAGGGTCACATCGCACAGCACCGGCTGCCCGGCGGGCAGCTCCTCGCAGCCGTACAGCTGCTCGTCAATGCGCAGCACGCGGTATTCCGGCATGGTACAGGCCCTCCTTTGTGTTTTTCCTTATTATATAGCACCCGGGGGCTTTGGCGCAAGGGGAGAGGGACGATTTAGAATGCGCTCCGCTTCCGCTCTGCGCATAATCAGCGGAATTGGATTTTTATATTTGTGTTCCAGAAACGCCTGCGGGCGTTTCTGGAACACCCTTTCACCAGAGAGGTCGTAAAGATGAACGGCAGCTGCTTACCGTCACGACCCCTCCCGTGAAAATGCGTTTGGAGCGGCCCGCAGGCCGCGACAAACGCGAAATTTAAAATAGTTTTCCGCTGAATATGGCCAAAGCGCACGCGGCGGCCATTCTAAAATGTCAAATCGTCCCGCCGCCCGGCGGCTGCGGGCAAAAAACTCCCCCGCTTGACAGCGGCGCGGAGAAATTGTTACAATACGATTACGACTGCAAACCACGCGGAGGAGCTCATGAACATTACGGAACTGCGGTATCTGGTAGCCATCATGAAATGGGGGTCTGTGTCGGCGGCGGCAAAGCAGCTGTACGCGGCGCAGCCAAACGTCAGCAAGGCACTGAAGAACCTGGAAAAGGAATACGGGGTGCGCATTTTCGAGCGCTCCTCCACGGGCATGATCCCCACCGAGCAGGGCAAGCGGTTCATCGCGCAGGCGCAGCGGGTGCTGCAGCAGGTGGACGAGCTGAAGCAGGAGGCGCACCAGCAGCGCAGCTGCGCCGAGCTGCGGGTAGTGCTGACCCATGCCACCTACGCCTCCTATGCGGCGGTGGATTTTTTGCAGCAGGCAGCCCGCAGCGAGCAGCTGCGTGCACATATCCGGGAGAGCGGTGCCATTGAAGCCTTGGACTTTGTGCTGCGGCAGGGCTACCACATGGCGCTGCTGCGCTACGCCGCCGAGGACGAGGACTACTATCTGCGCTACTGCCAGCGCCACGGCCTGCGGCAGGAGCCTATCATGGAGTTTTCCTACCTGCTGCTCACCAGTCAGGACAGCCCGCTGGCGCGGCGGCAGGTGCAGGACCTTGACGAGCTGAACGATTACATCGAGGTGCTGCACGGCGACACCCATCTGCCCGGGGAGGAGAGCACCGCTTCCCGCTGGGAGGTGAACCCCAACCGCCGCATCCATGTGTACGAGCGGTGCAGCCAGTTCTCCATTCTGCAAAACCTGCCCACGGCCTATATGTGGTCGTCCCCCATGCCGCAGCGCGCGCTGGAGCAGTACCATCTGGCGCTGCATAACTGCCCGGCGCAGAAGCAGCAGATGCGGGACGTGCTGGTGTACCCGGAGCGGGAGCCTTTGCAGCCGGAGGAGCAGCTGTTTGCGCAGTTGCTGCACAAGCAGGCAGATGCCACCATCAAGGACAGCGGGTGGAAGAAGATTTGAAATGCGCGCCGCGTCTTCCGGGTTGCGGCACCCAGCATCCGCATCGTGCCTTGGGCGGCACGCGCGTCTTGCTGGCCGCTGCCCCAACAACTCCTCCCTGTTTCCGCCGCTGGCGGCGGTCGTCGTTGTTGCAGCGAAAGAATTATTTATAATTAGAGCAATGTCGGGCAGCCTGCGGGCTGCCCGACATTGCGTTTTCACGAGAGGGGTCGTAAAGGCAAACGGCAGCTGCCGCACTTGTTTCCTGCGGAAACAGTCGCGCGACGGGGAGCGCCCTCGCCCTCTCCGTCTGCTCACTGCGTTCGCATCCACACTCCCCCTTTTGTCGCTGCGCGACATCTTCCCCCGGAGCGGGGGAAGTCTTTCCTCAAAGGGAGAGGCAAGAGCACTAGCGAAAGCTTTCTCGTTATGCCCTAACACTTTAGCAACGAGCTTTAGACCTTGGCTCTCCCTTTGGGAGAGCTGGCGCGGGAGCGCCTGAGAGGGCGGATTTCTCTTCTTTTCGTCCCAAATTCCACGTTTTGGAGAGAAAATCGCAAACGATTAAGCAAAGTGCACAAAAAGACGGCGCAAAGTTTGGCGGGGGCGGATTTGACCGTTCCCGGGAGAATGCTTTTGAGAAACAATAGAACAAATTAAAACGAACTATCGCAATAAAAAGCGAGTTTGCGCGAACAAATAAAATAAGCAGCCATATACTTTTTGATATGGGAACTATACCCAAAAAATATTAACACAATTATGAAAAAGGTGTTAACATGAAGCCAGAGATCGGTCATAGCCGCAGTATGGCATAAGCTGTCGGCGGCTGAAATTCAAAAGGAGGTTTCTGGTATGATTAGTTTCTTACTGTGTCTGGCGCTTCTGATCGTAGGCTACTTTGTCTATGGTAAGATCGTGGACAACACGTTCGGACCGGACGACCGCGAAACTCCTGCTGTGCGCATCAACGATGGCGTTGACTACGTTGTGATGCCCCAGTGGAAGCTGTTCCTCGTCCAGCTGCTGA
>OGLS01001112.1_pt1 | contig 18399 bp, 15 predicted proteins | sample 1572881 | NCBI WGS metagenome assembly OGLS01 (sample SAMEA2582013, study PRJEB24529) | metagenome | biome: Human gut stool | place: China | collected 2011
TGTGGTAGGTCCACTGGTTCAGCACACTGGTGGGGAACTTCTGCACCCGGTTGGAGATGCTGTCCTCAGTGACCACCGCAGCCCCGTGGCGGGTGATCAGATGGTCGATGCCGTGGTTGACCTCCGGGTCTACATGGTAGGGGCGGCCTGCCAGCACGATGATGCGCTTGCCCTGACGGCGCGCCTCATCGATAATCTCGCTGCCCTTTACCCGGATCTTGGCCATGTGTGCCTCGTACTCCGCGTAGGCGGCATCGGCTGCGGCCTGCACCTCCCGCTCGGAGATGCCGCCAAAGTACTTGGGCAGCACATCCTTTGCCATCTTATGCACAAAGTCCTTGGGACGGTGGATGCCCACATAATCATAGATGAACTTTTTGCCTTCCAGCTCCGGGCAGTTGCCTGCCAGAACCTCCGGGTAGTAGGCCACCACCGGGCAGTTATAGTGGTTATCGCCCAAGCCCTCGTCCACATTGTAGGTCAGGCAGGGGTAGAAGATGGCGTCCAGCTGCATCTGGCTCAACGCCTTGATGTGGCCGTGGCTCAGCTTTGCCGGGAAGCAGGCGGTATCGCTGGGGATGGTGGCCTGTCCGGCCAGATACAGCCCGCGGGTGGACACCGGGCTGGTGTGCACCGCAAAGCCAAGGCTCGTCCAGAAGGCGTACCAGAAGGGCAGCAGCTCGTAGAAGCCCAGACACATCGGAATGCCGATGGAACCGCGCTTGCCGGGCACAGGCTTGTAGCTGGCCAGCAGCTGCTGCTTGTAGGCGTACAGGTTCAGGCTGTTGTCCTCGCTCTTGCCGGTAACGGGCTTATCGCAGCGGTTGCCGGAGATGAACTTGCGGCCATCGGCAAAGGTGTTGACGGTCAGCTGGCAATGGTTGCCGCAGCCGCCGCACTTGACGCTGACCACCTGCTGTGCAAACTTTTCCAGTTCCTGCTCGTCCATCATGGCAGAGGTGGTCTGGTTGTTTTTATGGCTCTGGCGCAGGCCGTACAAAGCAGCGCCGTAAGCGCCCATCAGACCGGCAATGTCCGGCCGGATGACCTCCACGCCCATCTCTTTTTCAAAGGCACGGAGCACGGCTTCATTATAAAAGGTACCGCCCTGCACCACGATCTTGCGGCCCAGCTCTTCCGGGCTGGAAGCGCGGATCACCTTGTACAGCGCGTTCTTGACCACGCTGATGGACAGGCCTGCGGAGATATTCTCGATGCTGGCACCGTCCTTCTGCGCCTGCTTGACCGAGCTGTTCATGAACACAGTGCAGCGGCTGCCCAAGTCCACCGGGCGGTCTGCGAACAGACCCAGCGCGGCAAACTCCTTGACGTCGTAGCCCAGCGCCTGCGCAAAGGTCTGCAAAAAGCTGCCGCAGCCGGAGGAACAGGCCTCGTTCAGGAAGATGTTGCTGATGGCACCATCCTCGATCTTGAAGCACTTCATGTCCTGCCCGCCGATATCAATAATGAAGTCCACGTCCGGCATAAAGTACTTGGCAGCGGTAAAATGCGCCACCGTTTCCACCAGACCGTAATCACAGCGGAAAGCGTTCTTTACCAGCTCCTCGCCGTAGCCGGTGGTGGTGACGCTGGCCACCTGCAGCCCCGGATGCTCCTTGTAGAGCTTGAGCAGCTGCTCCCGGATGAGGGGCAGCGGGTTGCCAAGGTTGGGCTGATAGTTGGTGTACAAAATCTGGCTTTTTTCGTCCACCACCACCACCTTGACGGTGGTAGAACCGGAGTCGATGCCGATATGCACCGGCCCGCAGTGAGCACTAAAAGCCACGCGGGGCACACTATGGGACATGTGCCGTGCGTGGAAAGCCTCGTACTCCTCCTTGCTGGCGAACAGCGGTGGCTCGCTGGCATAGGTAGCAGTGGCGGCGTACTTGTCCAGCGCATCGGCCACCTCGGTGAGCACAAATTCCTTGTCGGCATACAACGCAGCGCCCAGCGCCACATACAGCAGGCTGTTTTCCGGGCAGGTGCCGGTCACGTTCAGCGCTTCGTCAAAGCTCTTGCGCAGCACGGTGCTGAAAGTGAGCGGGCCGCCCAGATAAAGGATATTGCCCTTGATGGGACGTCCCTGTGCCAGACCGGCGATGGTCTGGTTGACCACGGCCTTATAGATGCTGGCGGCGATATCCTCGGTGCGGGCACCCTGATTGATCAGCGGCTGCACGTCACTTTTTGCAAACACGCCGCAGCGGCTGGCGATGGTATAGGTACGCTGCGCCTGTTCGGCGGCCTTGTTCATTTCCTCGGCGCTCATCTTCAGCAGGGTGGCCATCTGGTCGATGAAAGCACCGGTGCCGCCGGCACAGCTGCCGTTCATGCGCACCTCGGTGCCGTTGGTCAGAAACAGGATCTTGGCATCCTCGCCGCCCAGCTCAATGACACAATCAGTCTTTGGCATAAAGCGCTTGACCGCCACGCGGGTGGAGAACACCTCCTGCACAAAGGGCACACCGCAGCTGTCCGCTAAGCCCATACCGGCAGAGCCGGAGATGCTGAGCAGCGCCTTGCGGCCATGCAGCTGCTCGGCATCAATGCGCCGCAGCAGCTCCTGCGCCTTTTCCAGAATATGACTATAATGTCGTTCGTATGTAGAATACAGCAGTTCATCATGCTCGCCCAACACCACGCACTTGATGGTGGTGCTACCGATGTCAAGACCTACTCTCACCTTGTTTTTCCTCCTAAGGACAAATAACCGGAACGAAACGCCCCGGCTGCCATGGCAAACAAGCCGTCTGCGGCAAAGACCCGCAACGGCGTTTTTTCTTTTCAGCCGTCCACATTGCGCAGCTACGTCATTTTCAAGCAGTACGCGTTATAGAAAACACAGCAAATGCGCTTTTGCATACATTATTATTATAATCCAATCACGGGCAGCATTCAATCCATGTTGTCTATTTTACACGAAAAAAATAGTATTTTTTGCTCAAAAGGCTGAACTTTTTGTGAACATGTGTCGGTTTTCCCGCAAAAAAGCCGCCGCACAGCGCTTTGTGCAGCGGCCTTGTACCGGCGGGACGATTTCGAATGGCTCCGCATGCGCTTTGGCTATTTTCAGCGGAAGTTCCTCTCTACGCCCCACGCGTAAAATATTTTTGGAGTGCTCCATTCTCCTTATCGGTTCACGAAATTCAGCACCAGAACCAGCAGCAGCATGTGCACGGGGTAAAAGGCGTAGCAGGCATACTGGAAAGGCTTGCTGTGGTAGCCCTGCCGACCGCGGTACAGCCAGATGGGCACCAGTGCCAGCAGCGCCAGCCCCTGCTGGCAAAGCTCAAAGTCCATGCCGAAGAGCTGAATGGGGTACATAAGCCCGCCCAGCAGCTCCACGTTGACCCAGTACAGCGCTGCCAGCTGCCCCAGCAGACACCACCACTTGCGCCCGTGCCCGTGAAAAAAGTAGAAGATGAACACGGTCAACACACCGGCGCCGTAGTAGTCCACCATGCCCAGCGTGCCCAGCACCGCGCCCGCCGCCACCACAAAGGCGGATACCAGCAGGTACAGTCCTGTTTTTTGCTTTTTGCGCACTGTTTCCATCAGATGGATGCCCAGAATGCCCAAAAGCAGCGTCCAGATAACGTTCTGGTGCACCGGGTAGAACCATGTACCACCGTACATCAAATCGAAGGGCACTTCCGAAAGCAGGGCAAACAGCAGCAGACGCAGGGTGTATTTTTTTAAATCGTGGGTGTGGAAGTAGCCCTCCACCGCCATAAAGGCAAAGATGGGAAAGGCCAAGCGCCCGGCACAGGTCAGCCATTCCTGCGCGGGCAGCAACGTCGCCCACAGGTGGTCCATCAGCATCAGCGCCATAGCAAGGATATGAAGAGCCGCTGCGCTCAGGTCAAAGCGGGTCGCGGCAGTGGAATCGATTGGTTTGGTTGACATGATCCTACCTCGTTTTTGTCGAAATTTGGTCGTTCTGTCTGGAATACGAACGAGCCCCGCAAAGAATTGCAGCCCCGGCCAGATTTTTCCACCGCCGGGGCTGCAGGAATGCTTTATTTTTTCTGCTGCGAATACCCCAGACACAAAAAGGCGGAGCCAAGGCAGAGCCATACCACCGCCATAGAGTGATTCTCACCGGTAACCAGATTCAGCACTGCAGCAAGAAAAAACAACAGTCCACCGATATAAAACAGATTGCATTTTTTCATAGAGCATTCCTCCGGTTTTGGTTTTTTCACCGGCTATTTTGGATACGGCAAGCGCAGGGGCAGCTGCCATTTTACTCCGCGTGCAAAGGGGCGCAGAGCGCTCACCCGGCACGCAGAAAGTGTGTGCCCGCAGCAGTCTGCGGGGCAAATTCATGAAGGGTGGCTTGCCTGCCTGCCCATGGAGACGTAAGCGCAAAAGCAGGAATGCGGGAAAGAGCAAGGGACGGTTTCGGCGAAAAAGCGTCTGGCGGTGGCGGAAAAGCCGAACGCAAGATTTTTTCATAATAGCTGGCTCGTAAGGTGAGCCGTACCAAAACTTCCTTGCGGAAATGTGCAGCGTTATAGTTCATCTGCACCTGAACCGGCAGCTGTACACCCGGCGCTTGCCGCACCCAAAATAGCCGGTGGAACGTTTATTTAGTTTTTGGCGTTTTCCAGATAGATCTCAAAGGCTTCAGCAAAGCTGGCATTTACATCAAAGGGGACAGTGTAGTCTACCTTGGAGGTCACAAGGCAGAGGTCCAGCCGGTTGGAGGTTTCGTCTGCCTGCCGGTTCAGTTTGCTCAGCGCCGCATGGATGACCTTGCGGTCGTAGTTGATGGTGATCACCCGCTTCACATCGCAGCAGTAGGAGATCTGGTTGCCCTCGGCGTTGAAGCGGTAGCCGGTGCCCCCGCCGGAGAGCAGCTGCTCAGAACTGCGCAGGTCGTTCATCCGTTTGAAGGTGCGGGCAATGCTCTGCCGCGCGGCATTCAGGCTGACCTCGCTGTCCATATCCATGTCCAGCGCATCCTTTGCCTTGCGGATGGCGGCAAACAGGCGGCTCTTCTCCTCCAGCAGATAGAGCATGAACCGGGCAACGTCGGTGATCTGCTCTGCATATTCGGTCTGTGCCACGTCCATAACGGTCTCGTCCTCGGCCTCGGGCATCACCTTATGGCGCAGATAGGTGTTGGCTACCTTGGTCACGTTGGCATCGCAATCCAGAATGCCCTGCGCCTCGTCCAGCAGAGACTGGAGCTTGTTCTGGTAGCGGAATGCTTCCTTCAGGTTCATAGTCGTTCCCTCCATCTTGTCTTTTATGCTTTCAGCTTACCACAGACTGCCCGCCCGCGCAAGCCTTCCGGTAAAACAGACAAAACGCCCGCCCCGGTCATGCCGGGGCGGGCGTTTTGCATTTGCTGTGACACTTATTGGGATAAGAGATTGGCATTACTCAGCCGGCCACGCGCTCAGTGCGGCCTGCCTCCAGCATATAGCGCAGGAAGCCGGTCACGTCGGCGGGGTCGGTCACGGTGAGGTCAAAGCCCTTTTGGGGGGCAGTGTCCATCATCTGCAGCATGGAGCGTGCGGTAGTGTCCTTTTTCAGGTCGCAGGTCTTGCCGTTGTCCAGATGCAGCAGCACGCTGCCGTGGCTGGCAGAAAGCTGGTTCATGAAACGTTCCTTATCAAAATACTCGATACGAAGCATAGGAATACCTCCTTGATAAAATGGTTTATGTTACACTTGCCGCCCCTTCCTGTTTGGAAGTGCGGCGGGAAAATAGCGGTTTTGCCCGGCAGGGAACGCGCTTATACGGCTTGCGCTCCGGCTGCGCCGGTGCTATACTGAGCTTGGAAGCTCTGATAGGATAATACCACAAAACAATCGATAATAATAGAACAAAACCGCATAGTATATGCAACAAAACCGGCATTGATAAAAAACATTCAAAGTATTGCGGAAAGGAATTGGTGAATATGGCATATCAGACAAGCTGTGCATCTTATACCAACGGCCGGGTAGGCCTGACTAGCGCCACCGCCGTGGTAGCGGATGCCGCCGGGCGGGAGCAGACCCAGCACGGCAGCCCGCTGTTCCCTATTGCCTGCTACGCCGAGGATCTTTCCAGCTACTCGGTGGCGTGGCACTGGCACGAGGAGTTCGAGTTTATTCTGGCGGCGCTGGGGCCTATCCATGTGGACGTGAACAAGACCCGCCTGACCCTGCAGACCGGGCAGGGCGTGTTCATCAACTCCGGTGCGCTGCACGCGGTAGAATCCTCCGAGGGCAAGGCGCTGCTGCACTCCGGTGTGTTCCACCCCCGGCTGATTGGCGGCATGGACACCGTATTCTGGCAAAAACTCATCCGCCCGCTCTTGCAGCCCGGCACACCGCCCTTCTTTTTGCTGGACGAGGCCGTGCCATGGCAGCGGCAGGTGCTGCTCTGCCTGCGGGAGGCGTGGAAGGGCGTGGCGGACGAGTCCTTTGACTACGAGAACCGGGTGCGCTACCACCTTACTGCCGCCCTGCGGCTGCTCATTACCCAATGCGTCAGCGGCAAGGTGAAGGTATCGGAGCAGGAGCAGATTGCCTCGGAGCGGATGAAGCAGATGCTCCGCTATGTAGAGGAGCACTACGCCGAGGAGCTGACCGTGGAAAAGCTGGCTGGCTGCGTCGCCCTGAGCGAAAGTGCCTGTCTGCGCAGTTTCCGGCAGTTTCTGGGCATCACACCCATCCAGTACGTCAAGCAGTTCCGGGTAGAAAAGGCCGCCGAGCTGCTGCGCTCCACTCGGCTCAAAACCGGCGAGGTGGGGCTGGAATGCGGTTTTTCGGACGCCAGCTATTTTATCAAGAGCTTCCGGGAGATTAAGCACTGCACCCCCCGGGAGTACCGTATCCGCTTCTGCTGAGCAAAAAGTAAAAAATGCCGGGCAGCTGCAAGCTGCCCGGCATTGCATTATAAAATTTCCCCCTGCCAGCGCTCCGGCGGAATGACCGGCTCGGTGACAAAGGCCTCGGGGTTCGGGGCAAGAACATGGCGGGTGACCCGGAAAAGCCCCTCGGCGTCGCACAGGATACACCTTGCATCGCCAAATTTTGTGTTCCGGGCTGCGCCGCAGTCCAGATACGCCTGTTCCAGCTTGACGAAATCCTCCGAGATGTGTGGCTGCTGTGCGTTGTAGTGGCGGCGCATATAGACGGTGTGCTGCGCCCCGGCTTCGTCCACCACGGTCAGCTGCATGGGCTTGTCGGTCAGGCGGTTCGGCACGTTCAGTACCTCCTCCACGCTATGGATAAAGGTGTTGCGGGCGTGGGTGACCCCCAGCAGCAGCACCTTGCCGTGAGCTGCCCGCAGCCGATCGTAGCAGCCGCCGGGAGTGCAGGGGGTGTTGGCGTCCAACTCCCCTTCCAGATACGCAGCTGCGCCCTTGCCGTAAGCTGCCATGCTGTGGGTGGGGTGCAGCGAGCGCACCACGCCGGGGCGCTGCCGGAACAGCTCCGGCAGAATGCCCACGCAGCACGGGCTGCGGCGCACATCGAACACACGGTTCTCCTCGTTGATGAACCGCCATGTGTGGGTGGGCAGCAGCAGCAAGCCCTCTGCAAAAAACTCCATCAATGCGTCCAGAACCGTGTCTGCGCCGCCCTCCACCGGGCCGATGGACTTCATGGAGGAATGGATCAGGATGGTCTCGTTGCCTGTCAGCCCCATTGCTGCAAGGTCGTGCTTGAGGTCAGCCTTTGTATATGCCATGTCGTTTCTCCTTTTTGGGCATTTTGTCTGTACCCAGTTTACCGCCTTTTGTGCGGCAAAGCAAGCACGCACGCAAAAAAGGCAAACACCCTGTTGTATTTGCCGGGGACGAGCCGCTATCTGCGGGGTGTGTGCCCTTTCAGCTTTTTTAGTAAAATCCTGTATACAGCATATCATCTCGCAGCGTTACCGCGAAACAAGCACAGCGCCTTGCAATTATAGCAATTTGATAGTTATTTCCTGTTTTCTTTGTGCATTTGGTACAGCAGTCACTTGATTGCGGCATTTCATCAGCACTTTTCCCGCATTGCAAAGTGGTATATCAGTTTTCCAGTTTCAGGAACAGTTCCGTGCGCGAGCACATGTACTTGTATACAAGTGTTCAAATTAAGTTCCATTCCAGCATTGACATTCTGCCGCCGGAACGGTACAATGATAATAAGTTTATATTTACCGGATAAACGGAGAACAACTATGGCTACATTACAGCACACTGATGAGCTCTATCATATTCTCGAGGACGAGATCTGCGCGTTGAAGATCCTGCCCGGGGAAGCGTTGAGCGAAAACCAGTTGTGCAAGCGGTTCGGCGTTTCGCGCACTCCTATCCGCAGCGTTTTGCAGAGGCTGGAGCAGAACCGCTTTGTGCAGATCATTCCCTGCAAGGGCACCATTGTTACCGCCATCGACACCGGCGTGGTGGACCAGCTCATCTTCCAGCGTGTTGCGGTGGAGGGCATGGTGTTCCGGGACTTTGTGCAGAGCTGCTCGCCCATGGAGATCCTTGCGGTGGAACACCTTTATAATATGCTGCTGGAAGCCGCTGCGGGGCGCAGCGACCCGGAGAACTTTGATTTCAACCACTTCCTCAGCTGCGACCTTGCCATGCACGAGTACTGGTTCCACAAGACCAGCAAGGAGTACCTTTGGGAGCAGATGACCCGCCCGCAGGCAGACTACTCCCGCTTTATCCGTCTGGATATCGTGGGTGCACGCAACGTGTCCAGCGTCGTCAGCGAGCACGCCGAGATGCTGCGCATCCTGCGTGAGAAGGATCTGGACGCCATCGAACCGCTGATGCGCACCCACCTGTACGGCGGTGTGAGCCGTATGGGCAGCAAGATCTACTCGGACGAATACCGCGGCTACTTCAAGCTGCCGGAGAACAAAAAATAAAGAAGGCCGCTGCACAGTTTCCTGTGCAGCGGCCTTCTTCTGGTTGCGCCAGCAGGAGTCGAACCTACGATGGGGGAGTCAAAGTCCCCTGCCTTACCGCTTGGCGATGGCGCATCATGCAAAACAGTATAGCATATTTTCCGCTGTTCCACAAGAGGTGCGCCGCATTTTTGCAGCTTTTTCTGTGCGCTGTCTGCCGCACTTGCGGCGGTTTGGGTCGGTTTTTGGGCTTTGCGGCCGGGATCCTGCGTTTTCCATATTCTTCCATGTTTTTACGAAAGGCAAGTTTTGCGGGATGCGTTTTTCAAAAAACACAGTCCGCAGGGGGCACAAGATTCATATTGCAAAGGTGAGATTTATTTTTTTCCTGATTTTTCTTATTATTTTCTCAAAAGACTGTATTTTTTGTTGCGGTTCTGGTACACTGGATGTGATAAAAATAAGTTGAAGAAACTACGCCGATGTCCGGGCTGCCCCCGGGCGGGGCAGTGTCTCCATCTTTGTGAAGGAAAGCGAGGGATCTCATGAAAAAATTCCTGAAAACGCTGGTGGTCGGGCTTTGCCTGTTCACGCTGCTGTGCTGCGCACTGCCGGCTGCATTTGCCGCCGACAAAACTTCAGGGAGCAAAAAGGAAGAGAACGTGTACGTCATTGGTATGGATGCCCAGGGCGGCATCTGCTCCACCGTGGTAACCTACACGAACCTGTCCGGCAAACTGGAGAGCACGCCCGAGCAGCCTACCATGACGGGCTACACCTTTGACGGCTGGTACACCGAGCCGGTGGGCGGCAGCAAGGTGACCACCTCCACCGTGTTCACCTCCGACGCCACCATCTACGCCCACTGGACTGCCAAGGCCGGTACTTCTACCATGCCGCAGCCCACCACCCAGCCTGCCGTCCAGTGGCAGAAGTATGTAGGCCCTGCCCTTGTGGCTGGTGCCCTGCTTACCACCCTGCTGGTCGCCACCATGTTCTGAACACTGCTGTAAACGCAATGACATCATTGAAGAAAGGGATCTTACCATGACTACTTCTACCATGAAAATGCCCGCCAGCTATTCCACCATCGAAGCCGAGGAGATGACCTATCTGGACGGCGGCACCAGCAACGCTTATCAGGCCTTCCTGGACGTTGGCAAGGTGTTCAACTACATTGCCCGCATCTTCTCCGGTGCAAGCTCCATCATCAACAATGTTAACGTCATCTACCAGTCCTTTGTATCGCTGAACAGCCTGCTGGGCAGCTTCGGCAAGTAAAAGCATCACCCCAAAGTTCAGATCCGGGAGCCGCGCTTTTTTCGAAAAAGTGCGGCTCCCGTTTTTCGTACACGCTGTAATTCAGTGCATTACTGCGCAGCACTTCACACTCCAAAATTATGAACAAACATTTTAGGTTTTTCAGGGTCAAGCAGCCGTTTCTTAGGCAATTCGCACACAATATATAAAAAAATGCGATATTTTTTCAGTGTTATCCCTTGATTTTGTGTCTGATTTGTTACATTGTTGTTACAGTGGGTGTGCTAGAATAAGGTGGTTTATAAAATGCCCTTCAGACCGCGTAAAAAATCGTGGCGGCAAGCGCTTTTTTAGGTATTTTTGTTAAGTAATTTCGTAATCTTCGAAAACCTTTTCGTTCTTTATGTTTTGGGAGTATGTACACAAATGGCAGATCGTGAACTGCGGCGGATGCACCGCGCTGAACTGATAGAGATCATCTATGCGCTGAAGCAGAGCGAGGACCAGCTCAAGGCGCAGAACGCCGCGCTTACCGCGCAGCTGCAGGACCGGCAGCTGCGGCTGGAAAGCGCCGGTTCCATCGCGCAGGCCGCGCTGGAGCTGAACAACGTGTTCGCCGCCGCGCAGGCCGCCGCCGATGACTATCTGCACTCGGTGCAGGCCAGTCTTGCGGACACCAACGCCACCGCCGCCAATACCCTTTCGCAGGCGCGCAGCGAGGCCAAGCGCATTCTGGAGCAGGCACAGGCAGACGCCGACAGCCTGAAAGCGCAGGCGCAGCAGGAATGCGACGCCATGACCGCTGCCGCCGCGCAAAAGCGCACCCAAACCGAGGCCGACTGCAAGGCCATGGTAGAGCGCGCCGAGCAGGAGGTGCAGCAGCGCTGGCAGACATTTGACCGCAAGGCCAACGATCTGCTGGACCAATACCGCAGCACCGACGGTCTGCCTTCGGAGGAAACATGAAAAAACGCGATATCCGGTTCGCTTCCATCCCTTCCACCGAGGAAGTGGCCGCAGAACGTGAGCGTCTTGCGTACCAGAGCCGCTACCAGCGGGTGCTGCGCAGTACGATCTATATTCTGGTGGTGGTGGCCGCAGCAGCCGTGCTGCTGGCTACGCTGTTTCTGCCGGTGCTTCAGGTCTCCGGCGACAGTATGTACCCTACGTTAAATGATAAAGACATTATCCTGCTGGTAAAATCCAACCACATTGAAAACGGCGAGTTATGCGGGTTTTACTGGCAGAACAAGCTGCTGCTCAAGCGCATCATCGGGCAGCCCGGTGATGTGATCGATATGGACGTGAACGGCGTGGTCTCGGTAAACGGCGTAGCGCTGGACGAACCCTATGTGGACGCGCTGACCGTGGGCGAATGCGACATCCGGTTCCCCTATCAGGTGCCGGAAAACCGCTACTTCGTGCTGGGCGACCACCGTGCCACCTCCATCGACAGCCGCAGCAGCGTGATAGGCTGCGTTGAAAAAAGCCAGATCGTGGGCAGGGTTTTCCTGAGGATATGGCCCTTGTCCAGCTTCTCGTTGATCCATTGACCCCGGGAGGAGGTATTGCGTTATGAACGACATTCTTAAAACGTACGTGGAGCGGTTCCGTGAGAACCGGCACACCCTGCGGCGCTACACTGCATTTGTGCTGGCACTTGCCATGATCACCACCCTGTTCGTCAACTGGCAGCTGCATGGCGTGGGCATTTCCATGACCGCGCAGTACCAGTGCGGCGAGGAGGAGCACACCCACACCGCGGATTGCTACACCAAGGTGCTCATCTGCGGTTACGAGGAAGGCGAGCTTGAAAACGCGGACGAGGTGGCCGCCGCTGCTTCCACCAGCCAGCCCACCATTGAGGAAGAGCCTGCGCCGCTGCCGCTGGAACCGCAGATCGAGTTTGTGCCCCACGAGCACACCGAGGACTGCTACACCGAGGTGCAGACCCTGACCTGCATGGAGGAAGAGCACGTCCATGGTGACGACTGCTTCGACCCTGAGGACGGCACCCTGATTTGCGAAAAATTTGAGCATACCCACGACGAAAGCTGCTATACCACCGAGTACGAGCTGACCTGTGGACTGGAAGAGGGCGAGCTTGTGGAGCAGGTGGTGGAGCCCACCCAGAGCGCCGAGCTGGCGGCTATGGCTGTGGCCGAGCCTGTGGCACTGGAGCCGGCGGTGGACACCGTGGAGCCCATCTACCACCACCACACTGACGCCTGCTACGAGGAAGTGCTTACCTGCCCCCTGCCGGAGCATCACCACACCGTAGCCTGCCTGAGCGACACCTCCGCCGACCTTGAGACCCCCGAGGAGTGGCAGGCCGCCAACGCCGAGGCCGTGATGACCGGCAACTGGGACAAGGATCTGCTCAGCGTGGCAAAGACTCAGCTGGGCTACGAGCAGAGTGAGAAAAACTTTGAGATCGACCCCGCGGACGGCGTGACTCTGCGCTACTACTCCCGCTACGGCCAGTCTTACGGCAATCCCTACGGCGAGTGGGATGTGATGTTCCTCTCCTACTGCCTGAAGTACGCCGGTATCCCCCAGAGCGCTATCCCGCAGGAGGCCAGCGTGCTTGCCCTGCGCAGCTCCATGAGCGACATGGACTGGCTGCTGGACGGCAAGGACGGCAGCGCCGCCAATGTGGGCGATATCGTTATTTATAATAAGTACGTCACCCGCACCGTGGCTGTGGACAGCAGCGCCGATGGTGTGGATCCTGATCTGGACGATCTGTTCAGCGTGGACACTAAGCCTGCCGACAGCGTAGACAGTTCCTCCAGCGTGGACGCTGAGCCCACTGACACCGTGGACGATTCCTTCAGCGTGGACGCTGAGTTCGAAAACAGCGCAGAGCTTGCGGAATATGACGTTTCTGCGCCGGATATCATCCCCAGCACCGCGTACTCTGCACCCGGCACTGAAACCTTTACGCCCAGCGTGGTATCCCCCGCTACCGAGCCGCAGACCACCACCGTGACCGACGCACTGCCCGTGGAGACCGTGGGCATTGTCAGTGAGGTGGACAGCGATGCCGGTACGCTTACCGTTATTTCCGGCGACGTGGACGGAAAGGTAGCCGAGGTTGCACTGTATGATGCTGATGTACTGGCCGTGGTGGATGTTGCCGCCGCCCAGTACGCCAGCCAGCTGCCTACCATCTCCCCCAGCCGCCCGAACCGTGTGCCTGCACTGGCGGCGGGGACGACCTATCTTGATTACTTTGTAGAAACGTCTGAGGGCACGAATAAGGGCGGCATTACCGATATCACCGTAATGCAAGGTACAAAAGTTCTTAACCCGGGAGATCAGATCGAGTTGAATGATGGCGATAAGCTTAGTCTGAACTACACCTTTAATATCCCTGAAGAAGCCCTTAAGGATCTTACCACAAAAACCCTGACCTATCAGCTTCCCGCTGGGATTGAGCTATCTGAAAATAAGTCGTTCCCATTGGTCGACCAAAGCACCAATCTGGAAGTTGGTACCGGTGTAGTTGATACGGATGGTGTTGTCCAGCTTACTTTCAATGAAGAGTTTGATACTTCAAAGCTTTTTACCGGACACTTTGATTTTGAGGCAGAAGCTTCCACAGTCGGCACTCAGGAAAGCAACACGATCCGCTTCCCGACCGGGCTGGAGCTTATCGTCACGCTGCCGCGCGATCTGGCTATTGAAAAGAAGGGCTCTGCCCCCGTTGTGGATAGTGACGGCACTACCTGTATTGATTACACCGTCATCGTTTCCTCTATGGATGGCTGGTCTCAGCCCATTGAAATTCTGGACGAGCTCCAAAACACTGAAACGATCGCCGGCGAATATGTAACCGACAGCTTTAAGCTGGTCAAGATCGATGCAAGCAACTCTGAGAGCGAGGTAACGGACTACAACAACTTTTTTAGCGCTGATAGCTTCCATATTACAGAGCTGAAAAAATTAGACTCCGGCGAAAGTTATCGGCTGACCTATCGCGTTAAGATAACCAAAAACACTGCTACAGATGCCGGTCATTCTGAGTTCCAGAACCGTGCCCGTTCCAACAACGAAAATGATTGGAAGCGGTGGACGACTAAGTTTGAAGATCGTATTTCGGTTTCTGGCAGTCAGTTCACGCCGACCAACAAGGAGACCGAAAGCTCCGGCTACGTTCTCCCCTCTACCGGTGGCACCGGTACACTACCGTTTACAGCCGTGGGCGGCACTATGATGCTGACCGCGCTGGCATACAGCTTTATCCACCACAAGCGCAGACGCGAAGGGAGGGCAGATGACTAAACTGAACTTCCCTGCCAGCTGGTCGGGGCTGATACCCCGCCCGCCAAGCGCAAAGTTTACGCGATAAACCGAACAAAAAACACCCCCCCGCACAAAAATGCAGGGGGGGGTGGCAAGGGGCAAAAAAAAGAAAGGGGCTTTTCCATGAAAAAAGCAATGAAGAAACTCATGGCTGCTCTGCTGGCAGTTGCCATGGTGTGCGCCATGGCGATCCCGGCGTTTGCAGACAACACTGAGGAGGACCTCAACAAACTCCACGGTTACAGCGCTTTCCAGATCTTCAAGGGTGTTATTAGTAAGGACAATAAGACGCTTTCCAACGTTGAGTGGGGCAGCAACATCCCTAATTCTGATGATTTTCTGGCCAAATTGAAGGCAGATCCTACCCTCAGCAGCAAGTTTGCCAACGCAGATAGTCTCCAGGAAGTCCTTGATGTTATGAAGGGCTGGACAACTTCTGATGATAACAGCATCGCTTTCGCGCGTTTTGTATGCAGCTATCTCTACTCGGATGCCAATGCAAACCCGAAACCCGTCTATACAGATCACACCGGTGGCTTCAACATTCAAGAGTCAGGTTATTATCTGATCGTTGATACTACCTACTTTAACCTTGGCGATTTCTATCATGCCTACAATTCCTTCTTCCTGCTGAATGTTCCCCAAACACCCTATGTCGTTTTAGTTAATCATAAGGTTGTAAAGCCCTATGTTGAGAAGGAAGTTTATGACAATCAGGATGGCACCAACGAAGCAGGTTTTGGTTCCAGCGCTGACCATGCGATCAACGAAGAGTTCCAGTTCAAGCTGATCGCTACCTTGCCCGCAAGCAGAGACAATGGCCGTGCTTACGATTACTATGACGAGTACGCTGTTTTGTTCAATGATACCTTGTCCAAGGGCATTACTTATGACAGACTCGATAGTGTAGTCATTGAATCCAAGGGCACTACCTATGATATCACCGGCGATTCTTCGAAGTATACCATTGATACTACCGATCTTGAAAGTCATAACTATTTTGTGGTAGGCATTCCTGATGTCAAAACCTGTGTTGAAGATCCAAGGTTCAATTTGAATGACGGCGCGACTATTACGGTCACCTATACTGCACACCTGAACGACAAAGCCGCTGTCAATACTACAAGTGGCTCTACCGATAACAAAAACAGCGTACGGCTCCAGTACTCTAATAACCCTAGAAACAGCGCATACTGGGGCTTCACTCCCGAAAGCGAAGTCCGTGTGTACACCTACCAGCTGAACAACACCAAGTACCGCGATGAAGTTAACGAGAACAACAAGCTGGAGGGCGCTGGCTTCCGTCTGTACAGCGATGAAGCTTGCAATGATGAAGATGAGATCAAGCTCAAAAAGAATGCTGACGGCACTTACTCTCGCGACTTTAGCACTGAGGGTGAAGGTGTTGAGATGCTCTCTAACAAAGATGGTCAGTTCAATGTTAAGGGTCTGGACGCTGGCACCTACTACCTGAAGGAGACCAACCCTCCCACCGGTTACAGTGCCTGTGACAAAACTAAAATCGTCATTTCTGCAACGCACGACGAACACAATGTTAATCTGTCCGGTGAATCCAACCTGAATAATGAAATCATCAACAAAGCCGGCGGCATTACCCTGCCCTCCACCGGCGGCATCGGCACCACCCTGTTCTATGTCATCGGCGGCGGCCTGATGGTTGCGGCCATCGTTCTGCTGGTCACCAAGAAGCGCATGGAGAACCACTAAGTTCTCCTTTTCCCCGGCACAGAGCGGGGCCGCAAGGCCCCCTGCTCTGATCCTGAAACTATAACGTTAGGGAGTAGCCCATGAAAAAGAACAAAAGCACCATAATATTGATCCTCGTCTTTTTCGTGGGTCTATCCGTGATGTTATACCCCACTATCAGCGATTACGTCAACCAGCGCAACCAGTCCCGCGCGGTGGCAAGCTACGCGCAGGACGTGGACACCATGACCGATGCGGATTACAGCGCCTACTTTGACGCCGCCGATGCCTTTAACGCACAGGTGGCCGCCAACGAAAACGCCCTCTTCCGTCCGGATCAGCTTTCCGGCTACAACGAAACGCTGGATATTACCGGCACGGGCATTATGGGTTACATCACCATCTCCAAAATAGGCGTGGAGCTGCCCATCTACCACGGCACCAGTGACGGCGTGCTGCAAATTGCTGCGGGTCACTTAGAGGGTACCAGCCTGCCGGTGGGCGGCGCGTCCACCCACGCGGTCATCTCGGCGCACCGCGGCCTGCCCAGCGCTAAGCTGTTTACCAACCTCGACCAGCTGGAGATGGGCGATACCTTTACCATCACCGTGCTGGACCGGGTGCTCACCTACGAGGTGGACAAAATCTCCATCGTGCTGCCCACCGAGACCGATGAGCTGAAGATCGCCGAAGGCAAGGATTACGTCACCCTGATGACCTGTACCCCCTACGGCATCAACACCCACCGCCTGCTGGTGCGCGGCCGCCGCGTAGAGACCCCGGATCAGTACAAGCGCATCCGCGTTACCGCCGAGGCCCTTAAAATTGAGCCGATCATCGTTGCGCCCGTTATGGCGCTGCCCATGCTGCTGATCTTGCTGATCGGTATGCTGATTTCCACACGCAAACCCAAGAAAACGAGAGGTGAAGAACATGAAAAGCATTGATTTGCGTCATCGTCTGGCGGCTGTTCTGCTGGCTATGTGCCTTGTGGTATGCTGCGCCCTGCCGGCGTTTGCCACCAGTGCCAACCTTGTAACGGGGCGGCTGGGCTCGCTCCACGTCCGCCTGTACGACACCCACAACGATGTGCCCCTGCGCGGCGGCGAGCTTACCCTGTATCAGGTGGCCACCGTCAAGTGCACCAACGGCAACCTGTACTTTGACTATACCGGTGATTTTACGGGCTGCGGTGTCGTGCTGGGCGATCTTTCCGACAGCACGCTGGCAGACCGGCTGGCTAAGTACCTGCCCGCCGTGCCCGCCATTGCCGCCCAGCAGAACGTGACTGAGAAGGGCTACGCCGATTTTGCCAAGCTGCCGCAGGGGCTGTATCTGGTGGTGCAGACCAAGGCCTCCCACGGCTACGAGGCCATCAAGCCCTTCCTTGTGTCCATTCCCCTGCCGGACGGCAACGGCTGGATCTACGATGTGGACGCCACCCCCAAGGTAGGTGCCACCATCCCGGAAACGCCGGACACGCCCGATAAGCCGGATGTTCCGGACACCCCGGATAAGCCCGGCACACCGGACACCCCCGATACTCCGGAGCAGCCGGATAACCCCGACACCCCGGTAAGCCCGGACAGCCCGGATACTCCCGTGAGCCCCGGCACGCCGGATAACCCGGTAAGCCCTGCAAACCCGGATAACCCGGTAAGCCCCGGCACGCCGGATAACCCCGTAAGCCCGGGAAAACCGGACAATCCGGTCTCCCCTGCAACCCCTGATAAACCCGTTCTGCCCCAGACTGGCCAGTTGAACTGGCCCGTACCGGTGCTGGCCTGCAGCGGTGTGCTGCTGTTTGCGGTTGGCTGGGTGCTGAACCGTCAGGGCAAAAAGAAAAACTGACTTTGCACTCCTTTCTTTTCGGTATAGCTTGGCGTGGCGTTGCCGAATTTGCTCCCCCGCAAGGGGGAGCATTTTTTGTGGAAAAAGAGTTTCCACGCAAAAGAGCCGCTGTACAAATTGTACAGCGGCTCTTGTTTTATGCAGTTTGTTTATGTCTTACTGCTGCTGGGCGGCCTTTTTGGCCTCCAGTGCCAGAATGGCGTCGCGGCGGCTCAGGTTGATGCGGCCCTGCTGGTCGATGTCGGTCACCTTGACCACGATGGCATCGCCCACGGCAACCACGTCCTCTACCCGCTCCACGCGCTTGGTGTCCAGCTTGGAGATGTGCACAAGGCCTTCCTTGCCCGGGGCGATCTCCACAAAGGCGCCAAAGTTCATCAGGCGGGTCACCTTGCCCTTGTAGATGGCACCGATCTCGGGGT
>OGLS01001119.1_pt1 | contig 18325 bp, 18 predicted proteins | sample 1572881 | NCBI WGS metagenome assembly OGLS01 (sample SAMEA2582013, study PRJEB24529) | metagenome | biome: Human gut stool | place: China | collected 2011
AAAATATTTTTATAGTTAATCCTGCCAATAATCTTCCTTTGTTTTTAAAATCGACATCTCCTTTTTTAAATATTCATTGTATTTTTACTGAAAATGTGTCGACTCAAGAAATTGAACGTTGTTTAAAATGGTCGAAAGGTATTGATGTATGCATTATCCATAGCAAGCATAGTATTTCATTAAATAAAGCGAAGAAGATATATACATTCTGCACGACTAACCAACTCATTGATGCTATTCATAATATCATTTTAATTCATGGTGCTAAACCATTCGATTTGCTGGTTCCGTGTTTTGGACATGTACCATATATTGAAAATATAGATTCTATAAATGAAAGTGATTGTGATGTTTATATCAAGCTTAGAGGGAAGTTACCTATAATTGGTCAAAGGAAAAGTTTTTATGACTTTGTTTCTATTTTGTCAAAAAACATTGAATATATCCTATGTCGTGAATCAATAATGCAGCGTTATGAAAATATTATCATGCAAGAAAATATAAGTTATTTCATATCTGAAGTTAGTTTTGAAGGCTTCAGGTTGGAGATTGAGAATTGATGAATATTGTACATATATCTAAAACGCCACTCGCAGGAAGCCCAAATCGTTTTTCAGATGAGTTAAATAAACTTGATACAGTGCAATCTGTTTGCTTCATAGAGCGTGATTATCCTGGCGATCTCTGTGGAAAATTTATCGGTTCCAGTATAATAATAAATCAAAATACTAAGCCATTATTAATTGATGTAGTGAGCAAAGCTGATGTCTGTCATATTCATAATGATTTAAGCCATGAAATAATTAATCTAATCTTGTCTAACTGCAAACAATGTAAATTTATATATCATGTACACTCTCCATTAAGAGAGGGGCCTTTATTTTTTTATAATTATGAGTCAATGGGAATCGATTTTTTCCGTAAAATTGTTGTTGCTCAATACCACCCTAGGCTTTATCAAGATTTTATTCCACTATTAAATATTGTACCATTTAAGCCGAACCTATCACCTACTCCCATTACTGATAAAATAAGAATAATATTTAGTCCAAGTCATAACCGAGTGGGAGGAAGATGGAATGATAAAACATCAACAGAATTGAGAAATGCATTAAATTTAATCAGTAAAAAAGATGATATCGAGTTAGTTATACCTGATAAGTTATCGCCGCATACCTTATTTGAACTACGTAGGAGTTGTCATATTACTATTGATGAAATAGTTACAGGTTCATATCACCAGATTTCACTTGAAGGTCTTGCTGCTGGGAATGTTGTTATTAATAACAGCGATTGCCTTAGTAATACTTTTCTTGAGCAGGTTGCTGAAGCTGACAGTGCTCCACCTTTTATTATCATGAATAATAAAAATGTCACACATAAATTAAATGAGCTGATTAACAATAGAGATGAAATAATTAAAATTCAACATAGTAGTCTATCATATTATAATAGCTTCCTTCTCCCAGGCAAAACTATTTCCAGACTATTGCAAATTTACAATGGTGAAATATGAAAATCAAAAATTTAAAGAATAAAGAGTTTGGAAAAGATATATATATTGTTGCAAATGGGCATTCGGCAAATACATCTGAAATAGCTGATAAGTTAAATGGAAAAATTGTAATAGGAATGAATGCCACTCCATTATTGACAGAAATGTATGGGCTAAATATTCATTACTATACTGTTAGTGATGAGAGGTTTTTAATTGATGATGATAAATATCTAATTGCTACAGAAAAAGTTCATAAGAGTACTGTACGGGTATTTCGTCAGGAATTAATAAAGCATGATGCTCCTGGCCTTATTGATGGAACATACTATGTCAGAGCGATTGGCCGAGATGGATTTAGTTTCAATCTCGCGAATGGTTTTTACTTTGGTTGTACAACGACAATGCTATCAATACAACTAGCTGCGTTTCTTGGAGCAAAGAATATCTACTTGCTTGGTGTCGATTTACAGTATCCACGTAGTAAACCACGATTCTATTCTGAAAAAAAAACATCTCCTATTGATAATTTTACGTGCGTTCAGATAAAAAATATTAGAGAAGCATATAAACAGCTAAAACAGCATAATATCGGACTTTTCAATTGCTCAAAAAATTCTCTTTTAAGACCTTATTTGCCGTACTCAGAAATTTAAAAAGAAAACCATGGTATATTTGTAGTTTACGTATGCCTATTTGTGAACATCAGGAACTGAAAAATTTTAAACATCGTCATATATCATATTCTGCAATTGAAGAAAAATCATTTATAATCATAGTTGATGAAATCTACAGTATTTTATTATCCGGACACTCAATTGTATTATTTGAAGATGAAGAAATTTATTCTCTTGCTAAGAAAATAAAGTATATACATAATTTAAATAAAGTCTTAATAGTTCATCTTAAAGGTGGAAGGTTAAGGATCATATATTCTATTTTGAATGAAGTTTATGAACACTCAAGAAATTATTAACTTTACAGCTGAAAATTACATGAATGATAACGGTAGTCCTGAGCTTAATTACCAAGACTATCTGAAAATATATAGGTCGTGGGAAGTATATTCACCATCTTTAGATAAGATACGTAACCGGCTTCCATTAAAGGATTCAGTGGTAAAATTGGTATACAAAAAAATATATTCAAAGATGCCTTTTGATAGAGAGTATATCCTAAAAAAATATGAACACACGTATAAATACATTGATTATTTATTATATCCATCAATTAATGCAGAGCGGTTAGTGGTGCTTCTTAGTGGATATTCACAACGAAAAACTTACAACAGATATTCTTGGTTCTGGGATGACACTGAGAAATGGGATGGTTCAACAGCATATCTATTTCTTAACGACACAGAAAATACATGGTATTGTGGGCATGAAAATCAAAAGATCAATGTTTATAAGGAAGTGATTTTCCTAATTTCAAATAGATACAAGTTAGATAATAGGAAAATATATATAGTGGGGGGCTCCATGGGAGGGTACGCTGCATTAAGATTAGGTTTAGAATTGAATCTAGGGGGCGTTATATCTATAAATCCTCAGACATCTCTTGAAGCAGCCTCTCTTCATAAAGATCCTTCATGGTTTCAATCAATTAATAAATGTGGTGAAAATTTTATTCCCGTTGCCGAAATTATACGAAGAAATGAGCCTACTAAGATATATCTAGAATGTGGGGATTATTTAGCTGACTCGTTTGATCTGGAGAGCATAAGTCAAGCAATAGTAGAAAAAGGTGGTTTATTTATCCTAAATCATCATTCATCAGACAAACATGTGACTTCAAGTCCAAACAAAGAACAACTTGATATGTTGATATCATTTTTTAGTGACGATACGATAAGTAATTTAGCCGCTGAGAATAATGTCTTGTCTTCCTGATATACTCTTATAGGTTATCTTCTGGATATAATTCTGTAAGGATATGTAAGTATTCTTGTTTATAGGGATATTTACGGATGTTTAGATTTTTTCATGGTCAAATTTAAATGTGTTTGTGAATAAGAACTTACTAACCTTAATTTTAAGTTAAAACTACATGATTGAATTCCCATATGTTATTGATATACATTTGGGATGATAGTGTTTTTATTAATTTAAACATTGAATAAATTATATTGTATGAATTGTTTATGTGTGATACATGAGCGTTAATTTCAATATATTTCACTATCTTTATTGAGCCCTGTTTTTTAGTTATTGAGTTTAACTTTTTTAATTTAATTTTGTTTAATATGATTTTATATACAAATTCAAAAGGGATTTTAGCTAAGAAATATTATATACAATCCATCCTAAATATGGAATTGCGTTATTTAAAAAAACAACAAACCCCTGATAAAAATAGTGTCTTTATAGGCTGGGGTCAGAAAGATAACACAAGAAAAATAAAAAGCATAGCCGAAAAATGGAGTGCTCCTTACTGGCAATTGGAAGATGGTTTTATAGGATATATTGGTCATCCAGGGCGAACTGGGAAAGCCGTGTCTCTGATCGCAGACCCAATAGGTATATATTATGATGCCAGACAACCTAGTCAGCTAGAGAATTTAATTGCTTCCCCTATTGATAGACAGTTGATAGAACGTGCAGAACATTTGATCAAAAATATCGTACGTTTGGGTATCACCAAATATAACTGCTATGCACAAGATAGTACTTTTGATAATGACAATAGCATAATTTGTAATTCGGATAATGCATCGATATATTTATCAACCAACACTCAACCTTTGATTAACGATAGCTCCCCCTCTCATAATTTTATTTCTTTTGTGAGTGATTCAAAACCTCGTATCTTGTTGGTCGATCAGGTTCTAGGTGATTTATCCATTCAGGGGGCCATGGCTAGTGAAGACGATTTTCTGGCAATGGTTGTTGCAGCACGTCGTAATCACCCTAATGCGCGCATATTGTTGCGTACGCACCCAGATACGCGTTTTAGCAAAAAAAGAGGTGTGCTAGCGAGCTTGGTCAATCGCGAGCCTATATTAGCTGAAGTAGAGGTGGTGAGTGATTCTATACATCCACATAAGTTGCTCAATACTGTTGATGCGGTATATACCGTTTCTTCTCAAGTTGGGTTTGAAGCATTGCTCTTGGGTAAAAAGGTATACTGTTTTGGCATGCCATTCTATGCTGGTTGGGGGTTAACTCATGACAGCAAAAAGTGTGCTCGCCGACAAGAGGCAATGTCAGTCTATGGTTTCTCCTCCATTTCATTACCTCAATTAGTTGCTGCTGCATTGATTCGTTATCCTTACTATTTTGATCCTATCCTAGAGAAATGCTGTGAGGTCGAAGATGTCATTGATATCATTGCGCACCAGCAAGTTGAAGCTACACGCTGGCGGCGCCTCTATTTGGTCGGGTTCTCTCTATGGAAACGCTCATTTATGCGTACATTCTGTGCTCATTTAGCCAAAGAGCTTTGTTTTGTGAGTTCTTTGCCTCCACATCTTAAAGATGATGAGCATGTTTTAGTCTGGGGAAATAGTTATCCAGAGTTACAATCTGTTATTCGTGTTGAAGATGGCTTTATTCGTTCCAATGGGTTGGGTTCAAATTTTTGTCGACCCTCATCACTTTGTATTGATCCTGTAGGAATATATTTTAATAGCTTTAGACCAAGTAAGTTGGAACAATTGCTTAATACATATCCTTTGGATAATAAAATATTGATTCGGGGCAATGCATTGCTAAGGCTATTACGAACATCCAGAGTGAGTAAATATAACGTAGGTGTATCTCACGAATTCCACCCACCACAAGATGGCCGCGAGTTGGTGCTAGTAGTAGGACAGGTGGATGGAGATGCATCAATTTTATATGGAAGCCCATTTATCCGTAGTAATGAACAATTATTATGGGCAGTACGAAAAGCTAAACCAAATGCACATATTCTTTTTAAGCCACATCCAGATGTGATTTCCGGTAATAGAAAGGGTGCTGTTTCAGCAAAGTGTCAATCTCAATGTGTTGACAGCTTGGTAATAGATATTGAACTGGCCTCTCTTTACCCTCACATTGATGAGTTGCATACAATGACTTCGCTGAGTGGATTCGAAGCCTTAGTTCAGGGAGTGAATGTTATTACTTGGGGACAACCTTTTTATAGTGGATGGGGGTTGACACAAGACATATATCCTCCAACGAGACGTCAGCGTACATTAACATTAACTAAATATCCACGATATATCGATTGGAAAACTGGTCTTTGGTGTAGTTCTGAACAATTAATTCATCTTATGGCAGGGCAAAATAAGACTCCAGTCGTAGGTCTAAATCGTTGGAGACGCTGGCGGATTAAATTTAATTATTTATTTCAATCACTAAAATAGAATAACTTTATTTTGCCTTAATGAGATTATGTGTAAGTGAATATTTTGTTGTTACAAGGGCCTTTAGGACCTTTTTATAAGATATTAAGCCAGCATCTTTCTTTAGCCGGACACTATGTTATAAAAGTTAATTTCAATGGTGGTGATGAATGCTGGCCTTGTGTAGGAGATAAAATAAACTATTATGATACACCTGAGGAATGGGATGCTTTCTTTCGACAGATATTAAAAAAGAATGCAATTGACTTAGTAATTTGTTACGGTGATTGCCGTTATTACCATCGTGTTGCACACCATATTTGTGCTAAAAAAAATATACCGTTTTGGGTATTTGAAGAGGGGTATTTACGCCCGGATTTTGTAACTCTGGAGCCAGGTGGTGTTAATGCATTTAGCCAGTGGTATGAACAAAGGGAGCGGTTACCATATTTAATGTGGTCGAATGAATTCAAAGCTCCAATGACGGTTGGTAAAACATTTGCTATGAGAGCATGGTATGCTAGTTACTATCATATTAATAAAGCACTGAAACACTATCGCTACCCTTATTTTGTTAATCACCGCCCTTGGAGTTTGTGGCAAGAAACGATGGGATGGATAAAAGGAGCATATGTTAAATACCGTCACTTACGAACAGATAAAAGCCTATTGGAATTTTTGAAAAAACATCATGCGGGACATATCTTCTTGGTTCCTTTACAAGTTTCAGAGGATTTTCAGATAAGAGAACATTCAGATTTTGATAGTATTGAACAGATGATTGAGAATATTGTTTCTTCGTTTGCAAAACACGCAAGTGAAGAAGATGTTCTATTATTTAAACATCATCCTATGGATCGGGGATATGTTAGTTACCATAAGTGTATTGAACGATTGATTTCAGTGTATTGTTTAGATAATAGGATTTTTTATGGTTTCGAAATACCTTTGCCTAAACTCTATCCATTTTTAAAGGGAGTCGTAACCATTAACAGTACTGTGGGATTTTCTGCACTATTGCATCATGTTCCAACAATATGTTTGGGACGAGCCCTATATGATATTTCTCGATTGACTACAAAAGGCTCGCTATCATCATTTTGGCAAAAACAAGATCCCGTGTGCACTTTAACCTTCAATCGTGTTAGAAACTCTTTATTACATTTGACGCAATTAAATGCGAGCTTTTATCAGCATCTGAATTGGAGTGCACGAGCAGCGATAGTAAAAATGCAACTTATTGAACCAATGGCAAATGAAATTGATCGAAAATCGAATTTATCAGTATTAAAAATGGGGCGTGAATAATTAGTTTATAATTATTTTAAAAAAGAAAGGTTCTCCCTAAGATAATTTTGTTTTAACTATGTCAGTTAAGTTCATGACAAATCCCATGACTACATCAGAATATGCAATTATATTTGATGCAATTAATGCCACCATTATCTATACCCAATAAACCTCAAGATGCGGGTGTGAACACCTGAAAGTGATCGTTAATTCGGGATGTCAGTGAGTCCGCTATATCCGGCAGTGTCTGGTTAAAAAAGACAGATATTGCGTCCCTGAACTCTCGCGTACTGCTGAAGTAGTGATTATTCCGGACATGTTCGTTCATTAATTTCCACATTCTTTCTATCGGATTCAGGTTTGGACTGTAAGGGGGAAGGTAATGCAGCCTGATATTTACCACTTCCGCCCAGTCTTTCACTAACTGTGAACGGTGGTAACCTGCTCCATCCAGAATAACGTGGATTTTCTGGTTATAATCAGGATAAACCTTTCGTATCTCATTGAAAAAACGGGATATATTATATTCATTAATGGTTTTATATTCGAAGATTAGCGGTGACGTCAGTGCTTTCAGATTCAGCGCCCCCATGATATTCAGGCGTGTGCGGTTGCCTGTTGTTTTTACTGCTTTTTTCTGACCTTTACGTATCCAGCCATAGCTGATTTTAGTGGCCTGAGTCGGATGGACTCCATCAATAAAAAGAACTGGTTCATCACCCACAGTTGTTTTCAGTTCCTCATAATATTCAATGAATTGCCTTTGTTTATCTTCACTGAATTTATGGGGGACGCCTGACGGTTTTTTGTAAGTGAAACCATTACGATGCAGCTACTTATTCATCCCCGGAATGCTGAAAATGATGTTCCATGTCCGGTTGACAAACGCAATAACATCGCGGGTATGGTGAAATAAATCATCGGATAACTGGCTGATTAAAAAGGCCGTTTTTTCAGCACTGAGTTTGCTGTCTGAGCCGCCGTTTTCGGGCTTCAGTTTTCCTTTATTCAGGAATTCGCTGATATGGTGATCAATCGTTGTCTGATGCAGGCGTAAAGCCTGAGCAATCATGGCAGAACTCCAGCCTTCGGAAGCCAGAAGAATGGCTTTAAGACGATCTCTGACTTGCCCGTCACGACTGGAATCATGAAGGCGTTCAAGTTCAGCTTTTTGTTGCTCAGTAATGAATATTTTCATGTTGGACAGCATGATCTTCTGTTGCTGAAAAATCAAGCATCTTCAATAATCACGGGTATATATTTATATAGAGCAAAAGTGTTTTCATTAGATTCATTTCAATTTCAAAGAGGTATTCTACATCACACATCTGTAATTTCACCCGTTGCCGCAACTTCTCAGCTCGCATCTGCTGTGCCAGTGTTAACTGGCTGTGATTAAGCAGCACTTCCAGGTCGCTGGGGCGCGTGGCGTCATAGTAGATCCCGCGTTTATCTAGGACCAACGATAGCGGCGGCAAAAGGTCAGAGCCAAGTCCGGATGAACGCAGAAAACCATCTTCCATTCGCCATAACGGCAGTGATTTTCGCTGCGCTTCGGCTCGCCATTGCTGTTCTCCCTTTACACCCCATACCACGCAGGCGCTCGCCGCAGTACAGCGACGTGAAAAACTCAGCCGGTTTGTTGCCGTTTGCAAGAAAGGTTTCAGGATCGCTGACTTCCACAGCGTTAAGCCTGGCGCCCATAAATAGCCATTACGCTGTTGCTGATGGTTGCGCTGTAATTGCAGCCATTGCAGTACGGTAAACAGATCGCTTACTGCTCCTGTTTGCGGGTCGATATAGCGACAGTAACGCAGGTATGCTGCGGCAAAAAGTTCTTCCAGCGTGGCAGAACCGCGTCGGGCAGATAACAAAGCAGACTGCGGATGGCGATCGTCGGTTAAGCCCCAGCCTGCATACCAGGGCTGGCCGAAACATGTTACTGGTTTTCCTGCCAGCAAGGCTTCAAAGCCGTATTGGGATGTCACGACGTAAACCCGGGAAACGTGTCGCAACAGCGACTGCGGGCTGACATTCTCGGCAATCAAACGTACTCGTTGCGTGGCGCGCAGATCAGCGAAATAGCCTGTTTTCTTTCCTTCCAGTACATCTGGGTGCACCTTCACCCAAATTTCGGCTTGAGGATTTTCCGCCATCGCAGCTTCCAGCATGGCAGCAAACTCATGCGGGCCAGCATTGCCATACGTCACTGACATATCATTAAATGTCTGATCGACAACCAGAACGATGTCTGAACGTTCTGACTCATCAGCCACAAACGCAGGTGCCAGGTTATATTTCGGCAAATCCCCGGTCACGATGGTGTGCATCGCTTCTCTGGCCAGGCTTATCAGAGCTGTATTTCCGGCTTTATCCTGTACCAGTTTCTCCAGTGCTGAAGGCTTGCTGGCATCGTAGTAAATGCCACAATCATCCACCACCAGAGAAAGCGGCGGCTCGCCATTGACGCCAAGATCCAGCGAACGCACAAATCCATCTTCCAGACGAATGACGGGTTTTCCCGCTGCTTTGGCGATGGCGACTGGTTTCGCCGCGCTGGGACGATGTCCCCACACGGCGATAGCATCAACTTCTTGCGGAACAGGGCGCAGCAGAGAAAGTTTCTGGCACGGTTGCGCCAGAAATTTCTCCAGATGCGGAATACGCCAGATACCGGACGAGAAAATGCTAATCATGCGTTTTCAGCCAGTTCCTGTGCCATCAGGGCGCGCACTTTTTCCAGGCATGCTGGGGTGTCGACGCCCGGAACGGTTGCGGCAACCTCAAATGTGCGGATGTTGATCCCCGCGCTCATCAACCGCAGTTGCTCCAGTGATTCTGCCTGCTCCTGCATGGACTCCGGTAACTGGCTGTAGTTTTGCAGCATATCGCGACGATAAGCGTAAATACCAACGTGTTTCAGGTAGCGCGCTTTTTCAGCATTACGCGGATACGGAATAGGCGAACGGCTGAAATAAAGCGCATCCTGGCGGGTATTTATCACCACTTTTACCGTGCTTGGCTCGGTCGCTTCTTCGGCAGAAATCGCGTGGCATAGCGTTGCCACTGGCAATGCGGGGTCATCACGCATTCCTTGTAACAGCGTTTCTACATCCCGCGGGCGAATCATTGGTTCGTCACCCTGCAGGTTAATGTAGATATCTGCCTCGACTTTATGCATCACCTCGACCAGCCGATCGGTGCCGGATTCATGATCGTTGCGCGTCATGATGGCTTTCCCGCCAAATGCCTGCACGGCCTGTTCAACACGCGGATCGTCTGTTGCCACCCAAACTTCCGCAACGCCCGCCACCTGTAACGCACGCTCGTAAACATGCTGGATCATCGGTTTACCAACAATATCGAGCAGTGGCTTACCCGGCAGGCGCGATGAGCCATAACGAGCCGGGATGACAATAACAGCTTTGCTCATTTCAACTCCTTACAAAGACAGAATCACTTTTGCACCCACCGCCAGCTGATAGAGGATGGTGGAAATACCACGGGTAACTTCAATGTTTTTCGATTCATATTTCGGCAGAACCATAATCTCATCGCCCGGTTTGAGTGAATCCACATCTTCTGCGTTGACGGCTGCACCGTTCTGACGAATGACGATAATTCTGGCGTTACCCGATTTCTGCGTCAGGCCACCACATTTCTCGATGTAATCCTCGGTGGTCATACCCTTCTGCCAGCTCACCGCGTTCGGGAACAGCACTTCGCCATGAACCATAACCAGCGATGTTTTCTCCGGAATATTGATGACGTCGCCATCTTCAAGCAGAACAGAATCAATATTGGATTCGTTGAGGATCACTTCACCTTTCGGAACCACGGTGCGTGCTTTCGCCACAAAGCGGCTAATCAGTTGTGCTTCCTGCATTCGCAGGCTGGCTTCTTCTTTGGTGGATGACTGGGCAGAAAGTGATGCTTCCTCCAGCTTTTGCAGCGAGAGATTCAGCATCTCTTTCTGACGCTGAGCCACTGATGGGCGATAAAGCTGAACTGCGTTCATCTGCGACATGCTGTTCGGGCGGACTTTTTCCAGAACCGCACGCATAGTGGAACCATAAGGCAGTACCATGGCATGTTCACCGGAGTGTGCGCCTTCAACCCGCACCTGAATGGTGCCGGCATATCGGTCAGTGCTCACGATTAAGGTATCGCCATTTTGCAACATACGGCCTGGCGCAGAACTGATCGGATAGTATTCGCTGCGTTTTTGCAGCCCCTGTTTACGCATAATCGTAATGTGAGTCGCGCCAGGCTTAGGGCGCGCCCAGCTCAACGCTTCCGTTACGGGAATGCTGCTTTCGCGGAACTCAAAGTCGTAGCTGTTAAAGACATCGCCCTGAACGCTGAAAGTATGCTGACGCGGCCCGACGATGATGGTGTCACCATCGGCGAACTGCGAAAGCCCCAGTTTACCGTTCAGCAGGAAGTCGTACAGGTTGACGTTGGAGCGCACGCGGTTACCGCGCTTGACCACAATATCAACGTAACTTCCGCGCTCTGGATCAACGCCGCCAGCCTTGATCAGATAATTGAGTAACGAATCAGACGTCACACCGCCATACAGACCAGGATTACGCACAAATCCGGTCACGTACACTTTTACTGGCTGCGCCTGTAATAAGGAGGCGTAGACGTTGACGTTGGACTGGTACACTTCCTTCACTTTTGATGTAACCAGAGTGTTCAACTGACTATTGCTAACCCCGGCAACTTTCACCGGACCAACGTTTGGCAGAAAAATATTACCTTTGGGATCAATCTGTAATGCACCATCAAAGGTGAACGCACCCCACAAGCGAACCTGAATGCTATCACCCGGATTCAGAATATAGTCAGGGTTGAATCCTACCGTCGCACCGCTATCCGCGCTGGTGCCGTTGAAAAGTTGAGCACCAAACATACGGCTCATTACCACCGGCGGTGCGGGTGGTGGAGTATTGTCGAAGCCGCTCATGTTTTGCGTATCCGACTGTTGCCCGTTCAGAATACCGGTAAGCGGCGCGGCTCCTGTAAGGTTTGGGTCAGCGTTAATATCAATGGCCGCGCTGGCCTGCGCCGCGTGACAGGCGGCAATCAGTAAAATTGATTTAAATAATTTCATCACAAACTCATTCAGCGACAGCGTTAGTCTCGGTGATCTTCAATAACAGCCAGCAACAGTTTCAGGGTGCCGAACAGCAGGCAGCACACCAGTAACCAGCAGGCGATCAAATAAGGGATATTTGGAAAAGACGATTCCTGCGGCAACTGTGGCGAACTGATCACTGACAGCACCTTGAGCTTACGAGCCGCTTCTACACGGGTCTTTTCAATGGAGGTCAGGGTCAGTTTGTACAGCTCGGTGTTGAACTCTACTTTTGATTTGATTTCTTCAAAATCCACCGCCATACGGTTTAGCTTGTCACCCTGCGGCGCTGTGATTTTGCTTTTTTCTTCGTCGATTTGTGCCTGCAATGACTGAATCGCATTACGCGCACTCACAACTTGCGGGGCGTCCTCACGCAGATACGTCAGCAAGTTCCGCAGGTCCGCTTCCATCTGGATCTTCTGGCCCATCAGCGTATTCACTAACGTGCTCGCCGCCTGTGCCTGTGCCTGGGGATCCAGAACGTTGTTGTTGTCCTGATAAGAGAGCAATTCCGCTTTGCTGGCGTCCAGACGCTGGCGTGCCTTTTCCATTTCCGTTTCCGCAAAGGCGAGCTGGTCACGCGCAATGCGATGTGACATCTCATTGATAAAGCGCTCTGACTCTTTCAACACGGTCTGGTTAAACTTAAGCGCAAACTCCGGGCTAAAGCCCTGCGTCTGAATATTGAGCAATCCGGTTTTATCGTCATACGAGACGTTGATACGGTCCTTGTAGTACTTCAGGAAGCCTTCTGCGGTTTCATCCTTGCTAAGACGATTAAGAAAATCGAGCCCGCTGTGGCTAAACGCTTCGCGAAAATTCAGTTGCTTATCTAACGCTGCCAGCATATCTGGAGAGTTGATGTACTCTTTCAGATATAACGCATCCTCTGCGGAACTCGGGTTAGAGGCACCCAATAGCAGACCAAAATTTAAGCTGCCGCTGTTTAAATCATCTGAGCGTTTAATGGCAACTTTCGACTCGCTCATATAGCGAGGCTGGCTGAAGATAGCTAGATAGATCAGCAGCACTGCCATCGGTGCCAGAATGATGATTTTCGCCAGGTGTTTTTGGATATCAGCCAGTGAGATGGCAGACAAACGAGCACGCATCCAGGATACGGCAGACTTCACTTTTATCAACATGTAACGATTATCAGAGTTTCAGTGGGGCGCATATTCAATGAGAGACTAAACTCTCGCGCCCTGTTGCTTAATTAGTCGAAAATGCGCACAAGACCAGTGACTTTGTTCGCCTTGTTGGTCACCAATAACGTCGAGACGCGGTGTTTTTGCATCTTTTCTTCCGCTTCGATGATCATGGTTTCTTCTGGCAACGTCAGCGGTTCACGCGTCATCATCTGCGCCGCCGTGGCGGATGTCAGAGAATCCTCTTTTTCCATAAAGCGACGCAGGTCACCGTCGGTGATAATGCCCGCTAGCCCACCTTCTGCGTCTTCTACCATCACCATTCCCTGGCATCCGCTGGTGATACGTTGAATCACGGTTTTAAATGACGCATCCAGCTGTACCGCAGGAACATCATGCTGCATGACATCAGCAACGCGGGTCAGCAGGCGACGACCTAATGAACCGCCCGGGTGATAGCGCGCAAAATCATTCGGCATAAATTTGCGTTGGTGGATCATGGCAATCGCCAGCGCATCGCCGATCGCCATCGTCAGCGTGGTAGACGTTGTTGGTGCAAGATTATTCGGGCAGGTTTCATTCGCCATGTGGAGTTCCAGCACGGCATCAGCATTTTTCGCCAGCGTGGAATTTCCATTATTGGTAATGGCGATAATTCGGTTGCCGAAATTTTTCAGTGAAGGAACTAGCTTGAGGATTTCATCCGTTTCACCGCTGGCAGAAATAAGGATCAGAAGATCGTAAGGCGTAATCATGCCCAGATCGCCATGGAAAGCTTCTGCAGGATGAATAAAGAAACTAGGCGTACCCGTAGAGGCCAGCGTCGCTGACATTTTACGACCGACATGCCCTGATTTACCCATTCCCGAAAGAATAACGTGACCTTTACAGTTCATTATCAAATTAAGGACACGCTGGTACTGCCCGGAATCCAGTTGTTTAGACAAGTTTTGTAATGCTGCGCCTTGTTCTGCCAGAGTCTGGCGAACAGAGGTAATTAGATATGGATCGATAGTACTGCTCTGGTCATCAGGTAAATGTCTTTCAGACATATCAGCTCCTTTGCACGGAAATAATGCCACAGTCACAACAAACCCGAACCCACTATAATTTATTTATGCTAAATCAATGGGTTGTAACAAAATTTTTAATGAATATAAAACCATGGTCAGTCCATGCTTATATGCAGGACTTATCACCTTCTTATTAAGTCGCAATGTCTCATGGAGGTGCGAAGATGCTGCAATATTACAGGCGAGAAGGGGAACCAAATTTTGCCCACCTATTTAACACACCCCTACATTATGAACAAGGAATTTAGGATTTTTATCATTTATTAAAATGTTTCCCACTTGACTATTAAGACCAAAAACAATTTATCAATTGATTATTTCCTTGTAAAAAAAGAACGTATGACTATGTTATTAATAAATAAAACACGCAAATAATGGTGATGTTGTTTTGTGATTAACTATTTAAGTGCGGCATAATAAACAGGTTGACAATTTCTATGTAAAGAAGAGGAAAATAATAAAATTTTAGCGGTGACTATTGAATGATATGATAGTTATGGTGTTGATTATTTCTGGTAATGAATGCGGAATTAAATCTGGCCGGATTGTATTTTTGCTATATCTATTTTTCAGGAGATTATTATTAAATAGAAAAATAACAATGGTGATTATCTCCGGTTGAGCTGGAGTCACGTATGCCAGCGAGTGCTTTCTTCCGGGCCTTCCTTCACTTCAGAGAAAGAGCCTATGGAAAAGAGGCAATCATCAGGCTCTTTTTGAGTCATATGCGCCGATAATCAACTGTCTTGAACGTAAAAATTATGGAGCAACATGATGCTACGATTCATTTCACTCTTCGTTCTTTCTGAGCATTGCGTTCAGGATGGTCAGCAATTTACGCATACAGTCAACCAGCGCCACTTTTTTGGTTTTTCCGGATGCTGGCAGATGCATGTAAAACGCCTCTTTCACCGGATTAAACCAGGTTACCACAAGCGCTGCCATGTGCAGGGCTGCTCTTGCCTCCGTACGCGCACTGGCGTCGTTCGGCCAGCAGATATGTGTGGGATAACAGGGATGTTATGTGAACTGAACTGTGTTTTGTTAGCGGGGGATGTTTATTGATGATTCGGGAGTGTTTAAGACCTGATGGCGTTATGCTCCCAAGTTTATTTTATATAAAGATCCAAAAGCAAAAACCCGCCTTGTGGGCGGGTTCTTAAGAATTAGTGGTGCCGGACTCGGAATCGAAAATTTCTTTTATCATATTGATGTTAATATAATTTATTTTGTTTGATTAAAAATGTACCCTCAATTATACCCGCAGTCCCTTTTAATATCGAAAGGGAATCACACTCGGGATCAGGCTGAGAGCACAGAAGGAAAGTACCTGGCTATTATATCGTTAATTCTGTCAATCAGTTCCAGCCTTTTGAAAGTGATGTGTGCAGATCCCTTCTTAAAGTATTTAATGATGAACATCTCGTCTTCATAGCGCTCTTTACCCTGAACGGACTGGATGTGACCATCCAGACGAATAGTGATGTTTTCCCGGTTGTCGGGGATCGGTTTGCCGCTGAACAGATGTAGCATTCTTTCCAGGTCGACGAGTCGGTCAGTCTGTTGCCCGGTGATAAGATGAAACCCCCACCGGTCCCACCTCACTAGGTTGTTGACGATAATTTTACTGCCAAATTTGCAGGGGCAATTGGTTTTGTAATTCCAGTTCAGTCCCCTGAAGACGTTGATCACCCCTCGCTCAAACACCTCATCCTTATTCTGGTGTAGTTGTTCAAATGTGCTCAGAATGTTCGCTTCACTGATTTCCGGAAAATTATCGTGCTCCAGTGACCGGTACCATGTATCACGGGCCTGTGCATCCATTAAGGAAAGCATCCCTGAACGTTGCATCAGGCCACGCCAGATTTCGCGATCGAGATTGCGTGTGATGGCTTTCATTGCGGTTTCCGGTTTCTCCATCAGCCAGCAGCCGCAGCGAAAATCCTGTTTCATGGCCCAGTCCCGGGCGGTTTTACCGCCAATGCTTTCCGTCAGTACCGAGATTTCAGCCAGTTGCCGGATAAGTGTGTCGATTTGCAGCAGCGCACTCTTTCGTACAGCCAGAATGTGGCGGATACTGGTTGAGCAGATAACGTCCGTATGTCCGTTGACCAGTTCCGGGCGGGAGATTGTGATATCTGACATCATCGTTTTTCCTTTTGGTTTATAAACGAAAACGCCAGCCGTATTCAGGCTGGCGTCAGTGGAATGAAGTCTGGTGAGTAAGACTCACCTGTTCTGTTGCAGAAGCTGCTGTTGGCGCAGGGTACGGATATCTTCCCTGGCCTGTTCAATGCAGGGCAGCAGTGCTGCTGAATCCGTTTTATCCTCATCGTTGTCGAAGATAATCCCTGATTCGCAGTCAATATTGTCCTGCAGCCACGCAATCAGAATATCCAGCGCCGTTTCTGTGGTTAATGATTTCATGTTGTGAATTTACGGGTTACCAGTCGAAAGTGGGGAACCCCGGCAGACATTCTGCGCCGGCGTCCAGATGAATGAGACTGACGCCATAACGCCGGGTGAGAGTGACGACCAGACGACGGAACGTTCTTGACAGGCCCAGGCGTTTAAGCCGCAGAACCGGGTACGACCATGCATCGGTACGTAACAGATATCCGCTGCCTGTAAAATGAATCCATTCTGTTTCGCCGTCGTCATTAGTCTGGTGTGACAGCGAGTACAGCCAGGCGTTGTCCGTTTCCGTGATATGTGCGGTACTGCAACGTATGCCGGTAAGGGTTGTTAACGGTGGTGGTGTACTGGTTGACTGCTGGTCGGATTTATCGACCACGCGGAGTGAATAACCGTTTTCAGCGACTTTGTTAATCAGTTCAGCGAGCTCAATACCATCGACGTCAACGACAATGCGCCCCATGTTCAGCGCCTGCGCATTAATGCTGTCGGCTTCCAGCGTCAGGGCCAGTTTCATTGTTTCGCCCCCGGATGTTTACCCAGGGTAATGTTATTTACCGTTCTGTAGTTGTCGCGTGTCATCAGGCCGGTTGCCCGGCGTGCCCGGAGGATATCAATACTGTTTATTAACTGAGAGCGGGTACAGGCGCTGAATCCCGGCTGGTCGGTACGTACCAGTGCGTATTTTTCAACGAGAAAGCTCACCGCATCACACAGTGAAATGCCAGCTTCAATATGCTGCTCAATCACACGTTCATCGGCGAACGGTGTGTCATTCAGCGTAAGGCCGTAATGCTGGTCCAGCAACCGGGACAGCAGTGTCTGCCAGATGGTGACGGGAGACGGGCAGCGCGATGCCTCCCGTACGTGTGTATCGGGTAATGTTTTCATACTGAAGATTTTCCTGATATGAGAGATTAAATTTTGAGGAGAGTGGTGCTGTAGCGCACCGGGCCGTAGCAGAAGGCTATTCTGGAGGGTTAATTTTTCGTTTCGGGCGTCGGATAAACAGCCAGATAAACGTAACCACAGGAGCCGAAGGTGTCGGCTTCGCAGGTCAGCCCTTTCGCATACAGTGTCACGGTATGCTGATGGCGGGGATTCAGTTCACCGCTGGTGAGCATGAGTTCCAGTTGTTTCATCAGCAGCGGAAAGGCCTGGTCCAGGTGGTACGCATCCGCGTCGCTGAACCGGCCTCTGATACCGGCACGGTCGGCAAGGTAATGCAACTGGTTGCCTTCCTGCACCAGACGGGCGCCAAAACAGGGTATCACGGTGCAGGGCAGTCCCCACCAGGGGCGGTCGTTATGGTCGTCGGGATAATTTGTCTCATGGCGCGAGTCTGACATGATAAAATCCTTACAGAAAATCGATGAATGATAGTTTAACGATGACGGGTCAGCCGGCGCGCAGACCGGCTTCAGTGAA
>OGLS01001124.1_pt1 | contig 18232 bp, 19 predicted proteins | sample 1572881 | NCBI WGS metagenome assembly OGLS01 (sample SAMEA2582013, study PRJEB24529) | metagenome | biome: Human gut stool | place: China | collected 2011
CCACATCGGACGCGCAGAAATCCTCCGATATGTTTGCCAAGTGCCGCTATATGGACGAGATTACCGGAAACCGTGGCGTTATCTTTGCAACCGGAACCCCGGTCAGCAACTCCATGACCGAGCTTTATACCATGCAGCGGTATCTTCAATATGACCGCCTGCAAGAACTGAATATGACCCATTTCGACTGCTGGGCCAGCCGTTTCGGAGAAACCGTCACGGCGTTGGAACTGGCCCCGGAGGGAACCGGCTATCGGGCGCGCACCCGATTCTCCAAGTTCTTTAACCTGCCGGAGCTAATGAACCTGTTCAAAGAGGTGGCGGACATCAAAACCGCCGACCAGCTGAACCTGCCTACCCCGGAGGTAGAATACCACAACATCGTGGCTCAGCCTACCGAGCATCAGCAGGAAATGGTGAAGGCACTCTCCGAGCGCGCTTCCGAAGTACACAGAGGCAGTGTGGACCCGTCGGTGGATAATATGCTCAAAATCACCTCGGATGGCCGCAAGCTGGGGCTGGACCAGCGCATCATCAACCAGCTGCTGCCGGATGAACCCGGCACCAAGGTCAATCAATGCGTGGACAACATCATGCAGATCTGGCGGGACGGGGATGCAGACAAGCTGACTCAGCTGGTGTTCTGCGATATTTCCACGCCCCAGGCAGCCCCATCCAAAAAGGCAGCCAAACAGCTGGATAATCCGCTGCTTCACGGGTTGGAAGAAGCAATCCCATTGGATGAGCCGGAGCCTGCCTTTACCATCTATGAGGACATCCGGCAAAAGCTCATCGCCCAGGGGATGCCTGCCGAGCAGATTGCCTTTATCCATGAAGCCAACACAGAGGTGCGGAAAAAGGAACTGTTCTCCAAGGTCCGCACCGGGCAGGTGCGTGTCCTATTAGGCAGCACTGCCAAAATGGGCGCTGGAACCAATGTGCAGGACCGCCTTGTGGCGCTGCACGATTTGGACTGCCCGTGGCGGCCCGGAGACCTTGCCCAGCGCAAGGGTCGTATCGAGCGTCAGGGCAACCAGAATCCTCTTGTCCATGTGTACCGTTATGTCACCGAAGGGACTTTTGACGCGTATCTCTGGCAGACGGTGGAGAACAAGCAGAAATTCATCAGCCAGATTATGACCAGCAAAAGCCCGGTTCGTTCCTGCGATGATGTGGACGAAACGGCGCTTTCCTTTGCCGAGATTAAGGCCCTGTGTGCCGGAGACCCCCGTATCAAGGAGCGCATGGATTTGGATGTGGAAGTTGCCAAGCTGAAGCTGATGAAAGCCGACCACCAGAGCAAGCAGTACCGTCTGGAGGACCAGCTGCTCAAATACTTTCCGCAGGAAATTGAAACCAACAAGGGGTATATCCAGGGCTTTGAAGCCGATTTGGAAACACTGGCTGCCCACCCACACCCAGAGGACAGCTTTGCCGGTATGGAGATCCGGGGCGATGTGCTGACCGACAAAGAAAATGCCGGTGCAGCCCTGCTGGATGCCTGCAAGGAGGTCAAAACCTCCGATCCGGTGCAGATTGGCAGTTACCGGGGATTCACTATGTCGGTGGAATTTGAAGCGTGGAAACAGGAATATACGCTCCTGCTGAAAGGACAAATGACCCATCGGGCGACCCTGGGTACAGACCCGCGCGGAAATCTCACCCGTATCGACAACGCACTGGCGCAGATGCCCCAGCGTCTGGAGGCGGTCAAAAACCAGCTGGAGAACCTTTACCAGCAGCAGGCCGCAGCCAAGGAGGAAGTAGGAAAGCCGTTCCCATTTGAGGACGATCTGCGGGTCAAGTCCGCCCGTCTGGTGGAACTGGACACCCTGCTGAACATTGACGGCAAAGGTAACACCCAGCCGGAAACCGTGGTTGCCAAGAGCGCGCGTCCCTCGGTGCTGGACAGCCTGAAACGCCCCGTGCCGCCCCGCAGCCCTGAAAAGAAACCGAAACAACACGAGGAGGTACGATAACATGAATACCAACGATCTGAATACGGCTCTCTATGAAAAGATGGCCGCTGAACAGGACAACTACCGGGACTGGCTGAAAAGCCAGCCCCCGGAGGAAATCCTGCACCACACCTATGAGTACACGGTCCGGGAGGACATCGTGATGGCGATGGAGCAGCTGGAACTGACCGACGCACAGGCCCAGGCGCTTTTGGATTCTCCCTCGCCGCTGGCGGATGTGTACCGTTATTTTGAAAAGCTGGAGACCGGCTACATGGATGTGATCCGGGACAGCATTGAGAACCGTGCCGATGATGTGTGCAGGGCGCAGGAAGAATTACGAACTGCCCCTCTCTACCCCCATTCTGCCGCCTATGCGTCCCAGCATGGAGAGATGGCACAGTACAACCTCTCATATCAGGCGAACAGCGCCTGCAAAGAAGCCATTGAACAGGCTATCAGCGCTCACTATGCAGAGAACCGGCTGGATACGGAGGCGGCGGTCAAAGATGTGCTGGAAAAGTTCGGGACGGAACGGGTACAGTTTATTCTTGCCAACACCATCCAGCACAAGAACCATGACGGGCGTATCTCTCAGGATAACAAAGCCTGGGCAAAAACCATTCCCATGCCGGAGGACAGCGGTGCTTCCCGCCACTGTGCCTATCTGGTTGTGGATGGGGTCAATCCCGGTCTGATCGACCTGTTTACCAGACAGGCCAGAAAAGCCATGCAGGAACAGCAGAAAAGCTCTGTCCTGCAAAAGCTCAGACAGGAACCGCCTGCCCGTAAGCCTGCCGCCCCGAAGAAACGGGAGCCGGAGCGATGAGCAGCCTCAAGCGCAAGCGGGATGTGCCGGTCCTGTTTTGGGTTTCCGCTGCGGAGATGGAGGCGATCCAGCAGAAAATGGCGCAGTTTGGAACCAAAAACCTGAGCGCCTATCTACGAAAAATGGCTGTGGACGGCTATGTGGTGCAGCTGGACTTGCCGGAGCTGAAGGAACTGGTATCCCTGCTGCGCCGAAGCAGCAACAACTTAAACCAGCTGACACGCAAGGTGCATGAGACCGGGCGGATTTATGATGCCGACCTGGAGGATATATCCCAGCGGCAAGAACAGTTATGGGACGGCGTTAAGGAGATACTGACCCGGCTCTCCAAACTTTCGTAACCGGGACAAATACCCCATCTGCGGAGGGAGGAACGGCGTTCTTTTCGCCGCGCCTTCCTCCGTTTTTTCTTTTGCCCGTATCCTTGCCTTTTGGCTGTACTGGCAGGATAATATGGATAGAAAACAGATTGCCGCAAAGGAGTTGAGAATAGATGAAAACCTTTGAAAAAGTGTTGGAGATATTTCGGGATTATCTGGACTGTGATCTGGAAGAAGAAGTCCTCCCTTGCAGGAATGGGTATCTCCGTGTAACGTGGAATGGGGATTCCCGCTATTGTGTGGACGGACTTCTCAGCCGGACACCGGACGAGCTGTTTGAAGTGCTGCTTTCCGATTACAGCGGCTACGAGATGATGAAGCTGACCAAAGGCCGCCGGGAAGTCACGGAAGAAGATGAAAGGCAGGCGGAACTTCTTTGCCAGAGCTTTCGGAAACAATGGGAGGAGGAAGAAACATGAAGGTGATTTGGTTTATTCTGAAACTACTGTTGAAGATTTTAGTGGCTCCGGTGATTTTGGCGCTGACCCTGTTCGTTTGGATTTGTGTGGGGATCGTCTATGTCTCCGGTCTGGTGCTGGGGATTATCAGCATGGTGATCGCCCTGCTGGGCGTGGCGGTTCTGCTGACCTGTTCCCTGCAAAACGGCATCATCCTGCTGGTGATGGCATTTCTTATTAGTCCGTTTGGTCTGCCGCTGGCAGCTATCTGGCTGCTGGGCAAGGTGCAGGACTTGAAATTTCTCATTCAGGATTTGGTTTATGGATAAAATATGCCACTGATGTTATTTTACTTTCCCTAAAAAATAGGATATACTATATAGGAATATATTCTGCCGCCGAGTGCAGATAGTTTTAGATAAAGGAGGGCGTGTATGGAAAATCAATTAACGCCAAACAACTCCATGATTTTGGAAATCCGAGAGCTGCTGGAGAATGCCAGAAAAAATGTTGCACAACAGGTTAATACGCAGCTTTTGACAACCTACTGGAACATTGGCCGGATTATCGTGGAGTATGAACAGCAAAATCAGATTCGCGCAGATTATGGAAAACAAACCTTAAGGGAACTTTCCAAAGAGCTGACACGGGAATTTGGAAAAGGTTTTTCTCGTTCTAATTTGCAAAATATGCGGGCATTTTATCTTGCTTATGAAAAATGCCAGACAGTGTCTGGCAAATTGTCCTGGTCTCATTACTGTGAACTTTTGAGTATTACGGATGAGAACAAACGCAGCTTTTACGAGAAAGAATCTATCAATTCGGGCTGGTCCGTTCGGGAGCTGAAACGGCAGATCGACAGCTCGTTGTATGAACGACTGCTCCTTTCCAACGGAGATGCGAACAAAGAAAAGGTCCTCTCTCTGGCGCAGAAAGGGATTGAAATCAATCAGCCAGCTGACATCATCCGTGATCCCTATGTGTTCGAGTTTTTGGGTGTGCCGGAGAACAAACCCATATTGGAAAGCGATTTGGAAAAAGCTCTTGTCGTACAGATTGAAAAGTTTCTTTTGGAACTTGGACGGGGCTTCATGTTTGTTGGAACCCAGCAACGCGTGACCCTGAACAATACCCACTACTATGTGGACATGGTATTTTACAACAAAATTCTCCGTGCTTATGTACTGATTGAACTGAAAACGAAAAAACTGACACCAGAGGCTGCCGGTCAGCTCAATATGTACTTAAACTACTATGCGGCAGAAGTCAACGACCCTGACGATAACCCGCCTATCGGTATTATCCTCTGTACGGAAAAAGACAGCATCGCGGCGGAATATGCCTTGGGCGGTCTGTCCAACAATATCTTCGCATCCCGGTATGTTCTCTATATGCCGGACAAGGAACAGCTGATTGCTCAGGTAGAGGCTGTCTTGAAAAACTGGCACGAAAAGAAAGATAACTGCCATGACTGAAAAAGAACTGATTGGAAAAGTACATTCAGCGGTCTATCATCAATGCCAGCGCCGTGGTTATGCGACTCCGGTAGATGTACTGATGGAGGTCGGTGTCTTACCAAAACAGAAATATGAGGACTGGCGGTTTGGGCGGGTTGATTATCTGGAACGGGTATGTACTGTCAATCTGCGCAAACTCTCATTCATCATGCACCAGATGCGGGTGTACGCACAGAAAACTGGCTTAAAACCCTCCTTCTGTTACTACAAGCAGTGGGGTGTAAAAAAGAAAAATGGGCAGGGACATAAGCCGGTGATTCCGCTGCGGTTCAGCAAAAGCGGAAATCTGGAAATTGAGAAATGGTATGCAACTCATTTTGTGGATACCAAACGGATTGCAGTCTTAAAAGCACAGCAGCCAAAAATTTAGATTAACCAAAGGACAGCTCACACAGCTGTCCTTTTCTTTTGGAAAGGAGGTTCCCTCTGTGGCAACCACACGCATCATGCCGCTGCATATCGGCAAGGGCCGCACCGAAAGTCAGGCAATCAGCGACATTATTGATTATGTGGCAAATCCGCAAAAGACCGACAACGGAAAACTAATTACCGACTATGGCTGTGACAGCCGGACCGCCGATGCAGAGTTTCTGCTGGCAAAGCGGCAGTACATCGCCGCCACCGGGCGGGTGCGCGGAATGGATGATGTGATCGCTTACCATGTGCGCCAATCGTTCAAACCCGGTGAGATTACCCCGGAGGAAGCCAACCGCCTGGGCGTGGAATTTGCCAAGCGGTTCACCAAGGGCAATCACGCCTTTGTGGTCTGCACTCACATAGACAAATCGCACATCCATAATCACATCATCTGGTCGGCGGTCAATACGGATTGTGACCGAAAATTCCGCAACTTTTGGGGCAGCACCAGAGCCGTCCGACGCTTGAGCGATACCATCTGTATCGAGAACGGATTGTCCATTGTGGAGGACCCGAAACCCCACGGAAAAAGCTACAACAAATGGCTGGGCGATCAGGCCAAGCCCTCCCATCGGGAGCAGCTGCGGGTGATGATTGACCGTGCGCTGGAGCAGAAACCGGCGGACTTTGATGCGCTGCTGAAGCTGCTTTCAGAAATGGGCTGTGAAGTATCCCGGCGCGGGAAAGCGATCCGGCTCAAAGCACCCGGCTGGAAGAATGTAGCCCGCATGGATGACAAGCTGGGGGCCGGGTACAGTGAAGCAGAAATCCGTGCGGTGCTGGCCGGAGAAAAACAGCACACGCCCCGCAAAAAATCCACCGTGCAGCCGGAGCCACCCAAGGTCAATCTGCTGGTGGATATTCAGGCAAAATTACAGGCTGGGAAAGACGCTGGGTATGCGCGCTGGGCCAAGGTTTTTAACCTGAAACAGATGGCGCAGACTGTAAATTTTCTTACCGAACATCAGCTGCTGGACTATGCGGAGCTGGCAGAAAAAGCGGCGGCAGCCACCGCTCACCACAACGAACTGTCGGCACAGATCAAGGCGGCGGAGAAACGCATGGCGGAGATCGCCGTCCTGCGAACTCATATCATCAACTATGCCAAGACCCGTGAGACCTATGTAGCCTACCGCAAGGCCGGTTATTCCCGAAAATTCCGGGAGGAACATGAGCAGGAAATCCTGCTCCATCAGGCAGCCAAAAATGCCTTTGACGAGATGGGTGTGAAGAAGTTGCCCAAGGTTAAGGACTTGCAAGCTGAGTATGCCAAACTGCTGGAGGAAAAGAAGAAAACCTACGCCGAGTACCGGCGTTCCCGTGAAGAAATGCGGGAGCTTTTGACGGCAAAGGCCAATGTGGACCGGCTGCTGAACATGGACGAGAAACAGAAAAAAGAACAGGAAAAAGACCACAGCCAGCGGTAAGCCGGTCATGGTCCAAAGCGTTCGCAGAACGCGCAGCCACAGAATGAAATTCTGTGTTCAAAGGGGTTTGGGGGCGCTGCCCTCAACAAGCAAAGCGGAGGGGAAAAGCACGGCAGGATTTTTCCCTCTGCGGGCCGAGTGTATTAACACCGGCATTGCTTGCCACTTTCTTGGGAATACAAAAACAGCCAGCGAGAGAAACTTCGAAGTTTCACTCACTGGCCTATTCTTTTTCAAGTTTCTTAGAAATTTCCTTTAGTTCTTCCGCAAATCCACGAGTATGGCTCAACAAGGTTTCCCGCATCTCTGGCGGACAGTTTAGATAGAGCAGCTTCATCTCATTTTGCCCAGCTTGATCTGGTGTCAGCTCCGGCCTGATAAGAGAGTCGAGAGAAAAGTGCAGAACTTTCGCTAATGTTTTCATAATCAGGTAGGACGGATTTCTTCTTCCCTTCTCAATATCGGCAATCTCTTTGATGGAAATATGCGATTCATCTGCCAGTTGCTGCTGCGTGAAATTTTTTTCTTTTCGTGCGGCTCGAAGCATATTCCCCAATATGGTTAAATCATCAATCGGCATTATCGTTCACCTCAATAATATTGTATCGTTCCGGCATGATTTAAGGAATAACCTTATATTACCGGTAAATAGGTATGATAATACTGATTTCAAGATGAATATAATTTTGACTAAGGCATTTGGTAGAAATGAGTAAGAAAGAACGCTGGGCGTAGAGGTCTATTGGCTCTACACCCAGCGTTCTTTCTTACTCTGTCAGATCTTCGATGAATATTTCTTCCTACGGAAAATTTGTAATTCCATCCTTGATAGTTAGCAAAATATTAAGTAGCTCATCCAACCCTATCCCCTTACTTAGATTATTCCATAGGAAGAAAAAAATTAACGGTCAGTCCATGTGGAATGGTATTTGAATATTCAATTGTTCCTTGATGTACTTCTACAATCTGCCGCACAATTTTAAGACCTAACCCATGCTCAATTTCTCCCGTTTGCTTTTGCGTACTGGAAATATCTTTGTTGTTGTTCAATGTGTTTAGCTGCATTTCGCTTATGCCACAGCCATTATCTGCCACAGAAAAGGTACACACTGTATCACAGCGTCCTACGGACACTTGTATCCTGCATCCATCTGGATTATGGATAATACAATTCCTGATTAAATTGCATAACATCCGGTTTAGTAAGGATTGATCGCCAGTAATAGTGATAGCTTTGCCTGGATTATCTTCTGACAGTTCTAACTCATACTTGTCTGATAGACCATCATTCAAAATTTCACTCACGGCTTGCCGCGCTAATTCTACTGGGTCAAGCCTTTGCTTTTGCATAGGCTGCATAGAATACTCCAGTTTTGTAGTCAAATTCAAATCCTCAACTAAATTTTTTAGCTTTTCGCTATGTCTGCGGATGATTTCAGCCTGCTTTCTGGTGGTTTCTGGTAAAGAAGAAGTTTCTTCAATTTCACTGGCATACCCTAAAATCATAGAAAGCGGTGTGCGTATATCGTGAGAAATGCCCCTGATCCATTCGGCACGAGTGTTGTCTTTTTTTAATAAGTAATCGCCTGCTTTATTTAAGCTGGCATTGATTTCTGCCAATTCTCCGGTTTCTTCCAAATGGATAGGGTTCCCATTTGAGAGATGCCGTATGCCATTTAGAACTGGCTCCATAGCTTTTTCAATCTGATGCGCATTTCGGAGAAATAGATATAACATCAATAGGATGTTAATGCAAATAGCCACTAAAAAACCAACGGCTGTCGGCGTAACATACTGAGCTTTGACTGAAATATAGTAGTTTACTATATCTCCCTGAGGAAAACCAACTACTAAAAGATTACCTTGCCGATTCCAAACATTGACCGGATAGCCATTCAGATACCAACGGCTGAACATCGCAACGTCTGTTGTGGAATAGTGACGCGGCAATTCTTCCGGCATATTCATTTGCCAAATTGTGTCTCCATGCTCATCCAAAATCATAGCCCACGCATTGGCATCATTTAAGATCCCTTCTGCCCATGTGTCTGCATGGAGCTGGCCGTTCGTTTCCGTGATATGTTTTGAAAAATCCTCAATCGGAAAATTGGAGTTTTTTACATTTCCCAAATAAGCTATTACAAAAAAAGATGCCACTAACAGAATATTGACGAATAGAAAAAGAAGGATGATCCCGACTGTTGAAAATATATAACGGCGGAAAAAACGCTCAAATTTGTTCATTTTCGTACCCCCTTTATATTAAGGCGGTAACCTATTCCTTTGACTGTCACAAGTGCAACTGGCTTTGAGGGATTCTCTTCGATTTTTTCCCTCAAATGCCGGATATGGGTTGCTAATGTACTTTCATATCCTTGCCAGTAGTCACCGCAAACAGCCTGACATAAGGAGCCAGTAGTAACAATTCGACCTGCATTTTCATATAACTTTTCAAAAAGCTGCAACTCTTTTGCTGTCAGCGGAATACTTTCACTATTTCGTTGAACGATTGCTTTTTCCAGATCAACGGTAGTTGTGTCAAAAAACACTTTCCGTTCTTGTTCCGGGTAAGCACGTTTCAATATGGCTTGCACTCGAAACAGTAATTCTTTCGGCAAGAATGGCTTTAACAGATAATCGTCTGCACCACTTTCAAAACCTGCAAATTTATCTTCGGCCTCACCACGGGCCGTCAGCATTAAGACAGGAATTTTGCTGGTCTTTCGTAGTTCTTTTAATGTAGCAAATCCATCCATACCCGGCATCATAACATCGAGTATTATCATATCTGGTTCTTGCTCTTTACACATTTTTAAGGCAGTTTCGCCAGAAGAGGCGGTCAATACCTGTGTAAAGCCTGCTCTTGTAAAAATAGATTTTACCATCTCCAACAAATCTGTTTCATCATCAACCACAAGGATTATTCTATCGTTCATAAGGCACCACCTTTTATTTGTTAATCTTATTATACCTCAAAACAGGTAAAATGCCTATTCTGGCCTTGAAATCTCAAAGTAAACTCAAGGTTGGCTCAAGGTTATCTCAAAGTTGATATGTTATGCTGATTATGCAAACAAAAAAGGAGGAATAAATAATGAACGATTACATGATTGAAACACGCAATCTGACAAAAAAATATGGAAGTCAGGTCAGTGTTTCCAATCTGAATATTCATGTAAGAAAAGGCCGAATCTATGGATTGCTGGGACGCAACGGCGCTGGCAAAACGACTACCATGCGGATGTTGTTAGGGTTGACTGCCCCGACTTCTGGCAATGTAAAGATTTTTGGAAAACCATTTCAGGAAAATGAGAAAAAAATTTTACCCCGGATCGGATGCCTGATTGAGTCTCCTGGTTTCTACCCCAATTTGACGGGAACGGAAAACCTAAAAATCTTTGCGGAACTTCGGGGGTTGAGGAACCCCAACTATGTCAAAGGAGCATTGGAACTTGTCAATCTTCCTTATCGGGACAAGAAGCTATTTTCGCAATATTCCCTCGGTATGAAACAGCGTCTTGCTATTGCGCTGGCTGTTATGCACGACCCGGAGCTGTTGATTTTGGACGAACCGATCAATGGGCTTGATCCCATCGGCATTGCCGAGGTACGCAGCTTCATCCGTGAGCTGTGCGATGCCAGAGGAAAAACAATTTTAATTTCCAGTCATATTCTTTCAGAGATTTCTTTGCTGGCAGATGATGTTGGTATTATCGATCATGGTAAACTGTTGGAGGAAGAAAGCCTCAAAGAACTGGAAGCCAAAAACGCAAAGTTTATTCATTTCTGTGTATCTGATGCCCAAAAAGCTGCGCAGATTATTGCTGCGACATTTCAGAGCCGAAACACACAGCTTGCCGATGCAAATAATCTGTATCTATATGATACAGCGTTGCCAGTAGCAAAAATTAACCGGGCATTTATTGAGGCTGGAATTGATGTTCAAGAGTCCCACCTTTGTGAAGATACTTTGGAGGACTACTTTAAGAAAATAACAGGAGGTGAGGGAATTGCTTAACCTAATCCGGTGTGAGTTTTGGAAACTGAAAAGAAAAATGTTCGTGCAGTTGGTATTAGCGGCATCTTTTTTGTTCCCAATCCCTCTGACTGCCATTATCTATTATCTGAACACAGCGCAGGATAAATATGCTACAAAAGCAGCAGCTTTTGATGCCCTATGGCAATCCGTAATCGGTTTTGGTATGCTGTTACTTCTTCCCTGCATTTTAGGGATTGTTGCCGCACTTCTCTTTTTTATGGAACGAGATAACGACACTTTTAAGAACCTGCGGACAATTCCGGTAACAAGTTCACAGATGGTCTTTGCAAAGTGCATTGTCTTGTTGTTTCTCAGCGTTGTGTTTTGTATATCTTCGACTGTTGCTTCTATCCTTTGCGGTTTTGTCTTTTTCGGAGTGACCGATATTTTGTTTAAGGTATTGTTTTCCGCTATTTACGGATTATTGATTGCGATTAGTGCATTACCGCTGATATTGCTGATTATATTTTTCAGCAGATCCTATATTTTTTCCATTATGCTTTGTGTATTTTATAGTGTATTCAACCTGCTCTCAACATTTTCTATGACAGCACTTCCAAAATGGCTTGTACTTACTCTGCCTACACCGAGCATTATGTTGTGGGGAACCCAGCAAATGTCTTCTCGTACTGCTATAAACGACACAGAGGATTTGCAGAACTTCATTCAAATGGGATTGATACCTTCTACTCCTCAACTAATTATAACTTTGGGGGTAATTGGGGTTGTTTCACTTCTTCTGGCGGTCTATCTTTATAAGAAAAGGAGTGAGTGAAATGGTAACAATTATAAAAACCGAGTTTATGAAGCTGAAAAGATATTTTATTGTCTGGATTGGCGTGTCCCTCATGCTTCTTACAGTTCTGCTAACCTTGTTTACTACAATGGCCGATGACGGAATGGTATGGGACTACCAATTTCTTTTTGAACAGGTAGTTAAGCATTTTGTAACAATGATTTTCCCAATGTGTATCACGCTGATTAGTGGGTATATGATTTCCCGTGAATATACAGACGACACATTAAAAAATATTGAAACATTACCCATTTCATTTAGGAAACTTCTGGCAGGTAAATTGATTGTTTCTGCAATTCTGTCGCTTTTCTTAGGAATTGTGTGCTTTGTTTTCACAGTCATTGCAAATTTTATCATGGGATATGATGGATTTGCTTTGATTCCTGCGCTTACAGGATTGGTGCAAATGGCATTGTTAGGATTCTTCCTTTACTTGACAATGCTGCCCATTATTGTTCTGACAAGCAGATATAAAGGGAGTTTCCTTGTAGGGGTTATCGTCGCTTTTGTATATGGGTTTATAGGAATGTTTGCAAATGGGACTTTACAATCTATATATCCTGTCTCCGCTGCGCTTGGTTTAATCAATTATCGAGCTGGGGCAGAAGGAGTTATGTGGAATAAAGGACTGTGTTTTATTAGCATTCTGATTATGTGTGCTATTGGAATTGCTTTGATGTTTGTAAAACAGAAACCAGAAAAGAGAGAAGCTAAAAAAACACAGCACACAGCACCTAAAAAGGGCTGGTAAAAGAAAGAGAGGTAACCTTTATGAGTTCTAAGAAAAAAATAGGAATTGTGATTGTCGTTGCTGTACTAGCAATTACTTTTATGACTGTAGCTTTTCTCACTACGCAAACCAATACAGACTACTATACGCAGATTGATAACCGATGGGTAACAGATATTGCACCGCATGGTGCGATGAACTATAAATACACATTGGTTGCTTATAATGAAAGTGGTAATGCGAAAGACGTTACTTTTGAAACAAGCAAAGTTCTCACAGATGGTGCGTATCTGTGCTTGAAAGTGGCTCCCATCAGAGGGGTTGTAACATGGGCTGAAATGCAGTTTGATGAATTACCTTCTTCTGTTCAAGAAAAATATAAAGAATAACCCCGCAGGACAATAAAGGTGCCTGTAATGAAATATATTTAGATCAACTGCCACACGACGGCAAAAGAAAAAAAGCCGTCGTACAGCAGCCCTTTTGACACGCCCATACGACTAGCGGCGGCTTTTTCAGAGCCGCCGTTTCTTTCGTTTATCCTAAACCAACGACGACCTAACACCGTGTAAATCCACGGCGGCATATAGGAGGATTGCCGCCATGCACTATAAAGTGTTTCAACATAAAACGACAAGACCCGTCTTGTCAAAAAAAGCCTGAGTTTCGCCCGGATACATTATGCACCTCCACCGGCATTATCATGGCAGTATTTTCGGCATTATCATAGTGTATTTTGCTGCGCTAATTTCCTTCTATGGGAAACTGGCGCTTTTGTTTACTCTTTTTTAGAAAAACATCCTGGACCTTACCATTGCCGTTCGCCGCCCTTCGAGAGTTTGAAAACCACCCACTTTTCAAACTCTTGGAGGTAACGGATATGAGCAAAAATCAGGAAGAAAGGGCGAATTATTATCTTAACATAGATGGACAGGCTGTGCCGGTAAGTGAACAGATTTACCGTGTGTATCAGCATTACGAGCGAAAAGAGGAATACTTTTCCTACGATTTGAAAACGGAGAAGTTTCAGAAAGAAACGGCATCTTTCCTGCCCAGCAGAGAGGATTCCTATGAGCGTCTGCTGGAAAAGGACAGGCAGTTTGCCGCTTCCGGTCAATCCGTGGAGGAACAGGCGGTCTCGTCTGTTTGGCTGGAGGAACTGGTGCAATGTCTGTCAGCTGATGAGAGAATCATTCTCCACAAGCTATATTTCGAGGACAAGTCAGAACGGATTGCCAGCATGGAGCTTGGAATTTCCAAAACAGCTCTGCATCAGCGCAAAGTCAAGCTGCTTCAAAAATTGAAAATTTTTTTGGAAAACATGGGAAAAGCATAGACCAAAACCACTCTCCCAACGGGGAAATAAGTGAGGGGGTCTATCTCCCTCATGCAGCTTGACAACTGAATAGACGGCATTTCCGGTACATAACCCATGTACGAGCGAATCAGGCGCGCCGCGAAGATGGACAGCCCCAGGAGGTGATGAACAGGACTGTTCCGAGCGATCAACGCCAGCCTGAACACCGAAAGCGGCATTTCGGGGCGCGATAACTGCATGGGGGCTTAAAGATACTTCCTCACGGCCTCCTAAAGACTTGGGGGGAACCCTGCGGCGCACGAGTAAAACGACGCTGCGGAGTTATGACAGCCGCGCCAGCGGAGACCGGAATGTCCCCATCGTCAGGGGTGCGTGGCAAATGTGGCGAGCAATAACCAAACTATCATACAGTAGCCGTACCGATTGTCAGGTTCGCATACACCTTCAGCTTTATCGGTGCGGCTGCTTATCTTTTATATGAATTGAGACAACCTGTTTCCTCATATCTTATGAAGAAGCAGTTTTTTTGACTGGAGGTGCGTCAATATGGATCAGCAGATTACCCCCACGACCTCCTACAAAGAGGTAAAAATCGGGAAAACCATTTACCGTGTGACCAGCTTTTTTTCGGGCGAAAAGGAGCTGGGAAAGACTTTGGAGCAGCTGGCTGTCCGGCGCGCCATGTCGGAGGTTTCCACATCTGCCAGCTGCTCCGCACACACGGCTACATAGTCACACCATCCTCCCGGCCTTGCCGCATCCTTGCGCGGCGATGGATTCTCCGTTACGATGTTCATGCAGGGAGATTCCCTGTGGAGCCATCACGCCGCACGAGGTATGGAATCTGGATGATCGGGAGGGAAAATAAAGATGACTGCAAAAACATACAACGTCGGCATTTACTGCCGTTTGAGTAACGACGATGAACGCGACGGGGAATCCGTCAGTATCGAGAACCAGAAGCTGCTGCTTCAGAACTATGTGCGGCAGCGGGGCTGGAATGAAATTGATACCTATATCGACGATGGATATTCAGGTACAAATTTTGACCGTCCTGGGGTCAAGCGGCTGATTGAGGACGCCAAGGCCAAGCGGATCAATGTGATTCTGGTCAAGGATCTGTCCCGTTTTGGCCGTAACTACATTGAATTTGGACAGTACACAGACTACCTGTTTCCGTCCCTAGGCTGTCGGTTTATCGCTCTGAACAACGGCATTGACACGGAAAGCACCAATGGCAGCACCGATGTCATGTGCTTTTTGAACTTATTTAACGAATTTTATAGCCGCGACACCAGCAAGAAGGTCAAGGCGGTCAAAAAAGCCTGTGCGGAAAGCGGCAAATTTATGGGAACCTACCCTGCCTATGGCTACAAGCGGGACCTGGCAGATAAACACCATCTGGTGATCGACGAGGACACCGCCCCGGTTGTGCGCCGTATCTTTGAGATGCGAGCAGCCGGAACAGGGTTTCACGCCATCGCCGTCACGCTAAACGAGGAAGGCATCCCGTCCCCTGGTGTGCTGTACTACCAGCGCAAGGGACAGAGCGATCCGCGCCGGGTCAACCACAAATGGGCAGATCAGACGGTGAAAAATATCGTCCGCAGCGAGGTTTATATCGGCAATATGGTCCAAGGAAAGACCGGAACCCTGTCGTATAAGTCACGCAAACTCGTGGGCAAACCGGAGGAAGAATGGATTCGTGTGGAAGGGACCCATGAGCCGATTATCTCACGGGAGCTGTGGGATACCGTAGTTAGCATTGATAAAAAGAAAGTGCGGAAATCTTCTTCCGCTGACGGCTATAAGAGTATCTTCACCGGCCTTGTGTACTGTGCGGACTGCGGCTTCAAGATGCGGAATCAGGTGGAGCGATTCACCTATAAGGACGGAACGCCGGGGCGGTACAGCTCCTTTATTTGCGGGAACTACTCCCGTAGCGGCAAGGGAGCCTGCACGATTCACACTATCTATGAAAATGTGCTGACCCAGCTGGTGTTGGAGGACATTCGGGAAAAGGCCCGTTTTGCGGAATATGACCCAGAACAGCTGGTGCAGCAGATCATCCGCTTAAAGGATAAGGAAGCAAAAAGCCGCCTTTCCTCCTGTGAGCAGGAGCTGAAAACATACACGGCGCGGCTTTCCGAGCTGGAACGGCTGATGCAGAATCTCTACGAGGATAAGTGTGCCGGAACCATTCCGCAGACCGTTTTTCAGACCTTAATGCACAAATACGAAGCGGAACGGGCAGAAAAGTCCGAAGCCATCCCGGAACTGGAACGCAAGGTCAAAAGCTACCTGGAGAACCGCACGGATGCGAACCGCTGGCTGGCTATTATCCGCCGGTACACAGAGATTACCGAGCTGGATGAATCCATTCTCTTTGAGCTGGTGGATCGTATTGAGGTCGGAGAAACTCAAAAAGTGGGCGGACAGCGGATTTGTGACCTCCGTGTTTACTACCGCTATGTGGGCAATGTGGACGCGGCACTGGTACAGGAAGAAAGGAGGCAGCCACTTGAAGAAGCAATATAAGGTCGGCATCTACTGCCGCCTGAGCGTGGACGATGCCTCCAATTCCGCAAAGGCAAAGAACTATATCCCCGGCGATAAATCCGCCAGTATAGAGAACCAGTACGAAATCCTCTCCAAATTTGTCATGCTCAACGGCTGGATCGAGGTCAAGACCTATCGGGACGATGGGTACAGCGGCGGGAATTTTCAGCGGCCCGGATTTTTGGAAATGCTGGAGGATGCCCGCCACGGTCTGATTAACCTGATCCTGGTCAAAGACCTGTCCCGCCTGGGGCGTGACTTTGTGGAGGTGGGCCGCTACACGGATGTGATTTTCCCGTCCCTGGGCTGCCGGTTTGTGTCTGTGCTGGACTGCCTGGACAGCGAGGGCGACAACACCGATATGCTGCACTTCCGCAGTTTGATGAACGACTACCATCTGAAAGACCTGTCGGGGAAAATCAAATCGGTGCTGTACGCCAAAAAGAAAAGCGGCCAATACCTGACCGCCTATGCTCCTTACGGATACCGCAAGAGCGACGAAGATAAACACCGGCTGGTGGTGGATGAAGAAGCCGCCGCTGTGGTGCGGGAAATCTATCAGATGCGCTGCTCCGGCATGGCTTACGGCAAGATCGCGGCGGCACTGAACGAGAAAAGCATCCTTTCTCCCCGCTGGCATTGGGAGCTGCACTACGGAAAAAAGGGCAGCTGCAAATACTCCAAACTTTGGACCTATGCCACGGTGAAAAATATTTTGAATGACACCGTTTATCTCGGCATAGTCACACAGAACCGCACCGGTTCCCGTTCCTACAAGGACAAAACCATGATCCAGAAGCCGGAAACGGAATGGATTTGCCATGAGGATGCCCACGAAGCAATCGTTGACCGGAAACTGTGGGAAACAGTTCAGGAAAAGAACCGGGCAGTCAAACAGCGAGTGGCAAGCCATGCCGCCCCTTTACCCGCCCTGTTCACCGGCAAGCTGGTCTGTGCCGACTGCGGGCATCCCCTGGCAGCTACCCGTGAGACCCAGCGCAGAAAAAACGGAACATCCAAGCGATATGTTTCCTATATCTGCTCCCACTTTGCCACTACCGGACGCAGTGCCTGCTCATGGCATCGGATTTATGAAATCTCGCTGAAAACGCTGGTGCTGAATGAAATTAGGGCGCACAGCCGGGCGGTGGCACAGGATGAAAATGCCGTACTGGACAAGCTGAAACAGCAGATACTTTCCGAAAGCGCAGCCAGGCAGGAGGATTCCAGGCTGGAAATCAGCCGGTTGCGGCGGCGTATCGGAGAGCTGGAGCACATGACCGCTAAACTATATGAAGATAAGGTCAGCGGCATAATCAATAACGACACATTTGCTGTCCTGATTCAGGAAAGCGAACAGGAACGCATCCAAAAGGCGGAGCGTTTGGAGGTTCTTCTGGCAGAGGAACGGAAAGCCCAGCAGGAGGTTGAAAATATCCGGCAGTGGGCCGGTATCATCCGCCGCTATCTGGATATGCAGGAGCTTGACCGGGAAATTGTTGAGGAACTGATTGACCACATCGAAGTCGGAGAACGCTCCGTCATAGACGGCCAGCGTCAACAGGACGTTAAAATCTTTTACCGCTTTGTTGGTGTGGTATAATAGAAAAAAGAAAAGACCCGGCTGCATCCGCAGTCCGGGCATACACCTGACAACATTCTATGAAAACGGTTTGCGATTGAACCGCATCGCTTTGTCGAAAAAGAGTGATTCAGCAGAATACCCTTCCCAAACAGCTTATGTTCTTGATGATGTTTCGGAACGGGGCAATATCCATCTGGGATTGCTCGTTGGAATCATAACCATCATTGATTGCAATATAGCGGACACCGTGTTCAGGAAAGAAGATTTCCATATACGTTC
>OGLS01001130.1_pt1 | contig 18155 bp, 19 predicted proteins | sample 1572881 | NCBI WGS metagenome assembly OGLS01 (sample SAMEA2582013, study PRJEB24529) | metagenome | biome: Human gut stool | place: China | collected 2011
AAAGAGATTGTGCCGCAGCTACGGTTTGATTAATTAACATCCATTCGCAGCCGGTACGCAGTCAGTACCGGCTTTTTTTATTTGGTGCGGGGCAAGTTGCGCCGCTACACTATCACCAGATTGATTTTTGCCTTATCCGAAACTGGAAAAGCATGGAAACGAAAAAAAATAATAGCGAATACATTCCTGAGTTTGATAAATCCTTTCGCCACCCGCGCTACTGGGGAGCATGGCTGGGTGTAGCAGCGATGGCGGGTATCGCTTTAACGCCGCCAAAGTTCCGTGATCCCATTCTGGCACGGCTGGGACGTTTTGCCGGACGACTGGGAAAAAGCTCACGCCGTCGTGCGTTAATCAATCTGTCGCTCTGCTTTCCAGAACGTAGTGAAGCTGAACGCGAAGCGATTGTTGATGAGATGTTTGCCACCGCGCCGCAAGCGATGGCAATGATGGCTGAGTTGGCAATACGCGGACCGGAGAAAATTCAGCCGCGCGTTGACTGGCAAGGGCTGGAGATCATCGAAGAGATGCGGCGTAATAACGAGAAAGTTATCTTTCTGGTGCCGCACGGTTGGGCCGTCGATATTCCTGCCATGCTGATGGCCTCGCAAGGGCAGAAAATGGCAGCGATGTTCCATAATCAGGGCAACCCGGTTTTTGATTATGTCTGGAACACGGTGCGTCGTCGCTTTGGCGGTCGTCTGCATGCGAGAAATGACGGTATTAAACCATTCATCCAGTCGGTACGTCAGGGGTACTGGGGATATTATTTACCCGATCAGGATCATGGCCCAGAGCACAGCGAATTTGTGGATTTCTTTGCCACCTATAAAGCGACGTTGCCCGCGATTGGTCGTTTGATGAAAGTGTGCCGTGCGCGCGTTGTACCGCTGTTTCCGATTTATGATGGCAAGACGCATCGTCTGACGATTCAGGTGCGCCCACCGATGGATGATCTGTTAGAGGCGGATGATCATACGATTGCGCGGCGGATGAATGAAGAAGTCGAGATTTTTGTTGGTCCGCGACCAGAACAATACACCTGGATACTAAAATTGCTGAAAACTCGCAAACCGGGCGAAATCCAGCCGTATAAGCGCAAAGATCTTTATCCCATCAAATAAAAAAGCCTCTCGCGAGGAGAGGCCTTCGCCTGATGATAAGTTCAAGTTTGCTTCAGAATATTCGAAATCTGTTGAACTATCATTGAACTGTAGGCCGGATGTGGCGTTTTCGCCGCATCCGGCAACGTACTTACTCTACCGTTAAAATACGCGTGGTATTAGTAGAACCCACGGTACTCATCACGTCGCCCTGGGTGACAATCACCAGGTCACCAGACATCAAGTAACCTTTATCGCGCAGCAGATTAACCGCTTCGCTGGCAGCTGCTACGCCGTCATTAGCGCTATCAAAGTGCACCGGCGTAACGCCACGATAGAGAGCAGTCAGGTTCAGCGTACGTTCATGGCGCGACATGGCGAAAATTGGCAGACCAGAGCTGATACGGGAGGTCATCAGCGCGGTACGACCCGATTCGGTCATGGTGATGATCGCCGTAACGCCTTTCAGGTGGTTAGCTGCGTACATTGCTGACATGGCAATAGCTTCTTCCACATTGTCGAACTGAACGTCCAGACGGTGTTTAGAAACGTTGATGCTCGGGATTTTTTCCGCACCCAGGCAAACGCGCGCCATGGCTGCAACGGTTTCTGACGGATACTGCCCAGCGGCAGTTTCTGCAGACAGCATCACAGCGTCAGTACCATCCAGAACGGCGTTTGCTACGTCCATGACTTCTGCACGCGTCGGCATCGGGTTAGTAATCATTGACTCCATCATCTGGGTCGCCGTGATTACCGCTCGGTTTAGCTGACGCGCACGACGGATCAACGCTTTCTGAATGCCGACCAGTTCCGGGTCGCCAATTTCCACACCGAGGTCGCCACGTGCAACCATTACCACGTCAGAGGCGAGGATGATGTCATCCATTGCATCCTGGCTGCAAACGGCTTCCGCACGTTCAACCTTGGCAACAATTTTCGCATCACATCCTGCATCGCGTGCCAGGCGACGGGCATAGTTCAGATCTTCGCCACAGCGTGGGAAGGAGACAGCCAGGTAATCTACGCCAATCAACGCCGCAGTCTTAATGTCTGCTTTGTCTTTTTCGGTCAGCGCTTCAGCCGACAAACCGCCGCCAAGTTTGTTGATACCTTTATTGTTGGAGAGGGGACCACCGACGGTGACTTCGGTGAACACTTTCATGCCCTGAACTTCCAGTACTTTTAACTGGACGCGACCATCGTCCAGCAGCAGGATGTCACCAGGCACGACGTCAGCAGGCAGGCCTTTGTAGTCGATACCGACTTTTTCTTTGTCGCCTTCACCTTTACCCAGGTTGGCGTCGAGCAGGAATTTATCCCCAATATTGAGGAAAACTTTGCCTTCTTTAAAGGTGGATACACGGATTTTGGGCCCCTGGAGGTCACCCAGAATAGCCACATGACGCCCCAGTTTTGCGGCAATCTCACGAACTTTATCCGCGCGCATTTTGTGATCTTCAGGCGAGCCGTGAGAAAAGTTCATACGTACAACGTTGGCACCCGCCGCGATAACTTTTTCAAGATTATTATCGCGATCTGTTGCTGGGCCTAACGTGGTAACGATTTTTGTTCTGCGAAGCCTTCTGGACATGTAATACTCCGTTGACTGAAACAACCAGGTGTTGCTTGAACATGAAATCCGAATGAAATAACGCCGCGATGGCGATAAATTAATCTCATTCGGATGTCGTATAAGATTAGGACAGTGACAGTCGTTTTTAGCGATCGTCACTTAAATTAAGTAACTGCTTATCAAAACGCGATTCCTTCAGCGCTTCCTTGACCCGCTTCAAGTTATCTCTGAATTTTGCACCGCGTCGCAAAGTAAATCCTGTCGCCAGCACATCTATCACGGTCAGCTGTGCAAGTCGAGAAACCATGGGCATATAAATGTCAGTATCTTCCGGTACGTCGAGGGTAATTGCCAGCGTTGCTTCCCGGGCGAGCGGGGTACCCGCAGAGGTGAGGGCAATCACCATTGCGTCGTTTTCGCGAGCCAGCTGCGCCAGCTCGACCAGATTTTTTGTTCTTCCAGTGTGAGAAATCAGCACCACCACGTCTCCGTCGCTACAATTCATACAACTCATGCGTTGCAGCACAATATCATCGGAGTACACCACCGGAACATTAAAACGAAAGAACTTATTCATCGCATCGTGGGCAACGGCGGCTGAAGAGCCTAATCCGAAAAAGGCGATTTTTTTTGCCTGAGTGAGCAAGTCGACGGCGCGGTTGATGGCAGATTTATCCAGTGAATGACGGACATGATCGAGCGTTGCCATTGCGGACTCAAATATTTTCCCTGTGTATGATTCAACGCTGTCATCTTCATTGACGTTGCGATTAACATAGGGAGTGCCATTCGCCAGACTCTGTGCCAGATGAAGTTTAAAATCAGGAAAACCGCGCGTGTCCATGCTGCGACAGAAACGATTCACCGTCGGTTCGCTAACATTGGCTTCCAGTGCCATAGCAGCAATACTCGAATGGATCGCGTTATCGGGCGAAGCCAGAATGACCTCGGCAACTTTGCGCTCTGATTTGCTCAAATGTTCCAGCTGAGACTGGATTTTTTCCAGCATATTCATGATGTAAAGAGACTCACGGGTAATGACGATTTCCGCACTGAAAGAAATCGAAATGCAGTTTTGTCAGATATTACGCCTGTGTGCCGTGTTAATGACAAAAGCAGATAAAAAAGTTGTTATTTTTTTTCATAACATGATCAGTGTCAGATTTTTACCGAATGGAAAACGATGATTTTTTTATCAGTTTTGCCGCACTTTGCGCGCTTTTCCCGTAATCGCACGGGTGGATAAGCGTTTACAGTTTTCGCAAGCTCGTAAAAGCAGTACAGTGCACCGTAAGAAAATTACAAGTATACCCTGGCTTAAGTACCGGGTTAGTTAACTTAAGGAGAATGACATGGCGGTAACGCAAACAGCCCAGGCCTGTGACCTGGTCATTTTCGGCGCGAAAGGCGACCTTGCGCGTCGTAAATTGCTGCCTTCCCTGTATCAACTGGAAAAAGCCGGACAGCTCAACCCGGACACCCGGATTATCCTCGACAAGATTACCGTGACCGCACACTTGTATCTCGTAACCACTGTCAGCGAGGCGCTCGAAACTTTCATGAAAGAAACCATTGATGAAGGTTTATGGGACACCCTGAGTGCACGTCTGGATTTTTGTAATCTCGATGTCAATGACACTGCTGCATTCAACCTTCTCGGCGCGATGCTGGATCAAAAAAATCGTATCACCATTAACTACTTTGCCATGCCGCCCAGCACTTTTGGCGCAATTTGCAAAGGGCTTGGCGAGGCAAAACTGAATGCTAAACCGGCACGCGTAGTCATGGAGAAACCGCTGGGGACGTCGCTGGCGACCTCGCAGGAAATCAATGATCAGGTTGGCGAATACTTCGAGGAGTGCCAGGTTTACCGTATCGACCACTATCTTGGTAAAGAAACGGTGCTGAACCTGTTGGCGCTGCGTTTTGCTAACTCCCTGTTTGTGAATAACTGGGACAATCGCACCATTGATCATGTTGAGATTACCGTGGCAGAAGAAGTGGGGATCGAAGGGCGCTGGGGCTATTTTGATAAAGCCGGTCAGATGCGTGACATGATTCAGAACCACCTGCTACAAATTCTCTGCATGATTGCGATGTCTCCGCCATCTGACCTGAGCGCAGACAGCATCCGCGATGAAAAAGTGAAAGTACTGAAGTCCCTGCGCCGCATCGACCGCTCCAACGTACGCGAAAAAACCGTACGCGGGCAATATACTGCGGGCTTCGCCCAGGGCAAAAAAGTGCCGGGATATCTGGAAGAAGAGGGCGCGAACAAGAGCAGCAATACAGAAACCTTCGTGGCGATCCGCGTCGACATTGATAACTGGCGCTGGGCCGGTGTGCCATTCTACCTGCGTACTGGTAAACGTCTGCCGACCAAATGTTCTGAAGTCGTGGTCTATTTCAAAACACCTGAACTGAATCTGTTTAAAGAGTCGTGGCAGGATCTGCCGCAGAATAAACTGACTATCCGTCTGCAACCTGATGAAGGCGTGGATATCCAGGTACTGAATAAAGTTCCTGGCCTTGACCACAAACATAACCTGCAAATCACCAAGCTGGATCTGAGCTATTCAGAAACCTTTAATCAGACGCATCTGGCGGATGCCTATGAACGTCTGCTGCTGGAAACCATGCGTGGTATTCAGGCACTGTTTGTACGTCGTGATGAAGTGGAAGAAGCCTGGAAATGGGTAGACTCCATTACTGAGGCGTGGGCGATGGACAATGATGCGCCGAAACCGTATCAGGCCGGAACCTGGGGACCCGTTGCCTCGGTGGCGATGATTACCCGTGATGGTCGTTCCTGGAATGAGTTTGAGTAATATCTGCGCTTATCCTTTATGGTTATTTTACCGGTAACATGATCTTGCGCAGATTGTAGAACAATTTTTACACTTTCAGGCCTCGTGCGGATTCACCCACGAGGCTTTTTTTATTACACTGACTGAAACGTTTTTGCCCTATGAGCTCCGGTTACAGGCGTTTCAGTCATAAATCCTCTGAATGAAACGCGTTGTGAATCATCCTGCTCTGACAACTCAATTTCAGGAGCCTTTATGAATCCACAATTGTTACGCGTAACAAATCGAATCATTGAACGTTCGCGCGAGACTCGCTCTGCTTATCTCGCCCGGATAGAACAAGCGAAAACGTCGACCGTTCATCGTTCGCAGTTGGCATGCGGTAACCTGGCACACGGTTTCGCTGCCTGCCAGCCAGAAGACAAAGCCTCTTTGAAAAGCATGTTGCGTAACAATATCGCCATCATCACCTCCTATAACGACATGCTCTCCGCGCACCAGCCTTATGAACACTATCCAGAAATCATTCGTAAAGCCCTGCATGAAGCGAATGCGGTTGGTCAGGTTGCGGGCGGTGTTCCGGCGATGTGTGATGGTGTCACCCAGGGGCAGGATGGAATGGAATTGTCGCTGCTAAGCCGCGAAGTGATAGCGATGTCTGCGGCGGTGGGGCTGTCCCATAACATGTTTGATGGTGCTCTGTTCCTCGGTGTGTGCGACAAGATTGTCCCGGGTCTGACGATGGCAGCCCTGTCGTTTGGTCATTTGCCTGCGGTGTTTGTGCCGTCTGGACCGATGGCAAGCGGTTTGCCAAATAAAGAAAAAGTGCGTATTCGCCAGCTTTATGCCGAAGGTAAAGTGGACCGCATGGCCTTACTGGAGTCAGAAGCCGCGTCTTACCATGCGCCGGGAACATGTACTTTCTACGGTACTGCCAACACCAACCAGATGGTGGTGGAGTTTATGGGGATGCAGTTGCCAGGCTCTTCTTTTGTTCATCCGGATTCTCCGCTGCGCGATGCTTTGACCGCTGCCGCTGCGCGTCAGGTTACACGCATGACCGGTAATGGTAATGAATGGATGCCGATCGGTAAGATGATCGATGAGAAAGTGGTGGTGAACGGTATCGTTGCACTGCTGGCGACCGGTGGTTCCACTAACCACACCATGCACCTGGTGGCGATGGCGCGCGCGGCCGGTATTCAGATTAACTGGGATGACTTCTCTGACCTTTCTGATGTTGTACCGCTGATGGCACGTCTCTACCCGAACGGTCCGGCCGATATTAACCACTTCCAGGCGGCAGGTGGCGTACCGGTTCTGGTGCGTGAACTGCTCAAAGCAGGCCTGCTGCATGAAGATGTCAATACGGTGGCAGGCTTTGGTCTGTCTCGTTATACCCTTGAACCATGGCTGAATAATGGTGAACTGGACTGGCGGGAAGGGGCGGAAAAATCACTCGACAGCAATGTGATCGCTTCCTTCGAACAACCTTTCTCTCATCATGGTGGGACAAAAGTGTTAAGCGGTAACCTGGGCCGTGCGGTTATGAAAACCTCTGCCGTGCCGGTTGAGAACCAGGTGATTGAAGCGCCAGCGGTTGTTTTTGAAAGCCAGCATGACGTTATGCCGGCCTTTGAAGCGGGTTTGCTGGACCGCGATTGTGTCGTTGTTGTCCGTCATCAGGGGCCAAAAGCGAACGGAATGCCAGAATTACATAAACTCATGCCGCCACTTGGTGTATTATTGGACCGGTGTTTCAAAATTGCGTTAGTTACCGATGGACGACTCTCCGGCGCTTCAGGTAAAGTGCCGTCAGCTATCCACGTAACACCAGAAGCCTACGATGGCGGGCTGCTGGCAAAAGTGCGCGACGGGGACATCATTCGTGTGAATGGACAGACAGGCGAACTGACGCTGCTGGTAGACGAAGCGGAACTGGCTGCTCGCGAACCGCACATTCCTGACCTGAGCGCGTCACGCGTGGGAACAGGACGTGAATTATTCAGCGCCTTGCGTGAAAAACTGTCCGGTGCCGAACAGGGCGCAACCTGTATCACTTTTTAAGACGACAAATTTGTAATCAGGCGAGAGAAAACTCTGATGAAAAACTGGAAAACAAGTGCAGAATCAATCCTGACCACCGGCCCGGTTGTACCGGTTATCGTGGTAAAAAAACTGGAACACGCGGTGGGGTGCGCGTTCTGGAAGTGACTCTGCGTACCGAGTGTGCAGTTGACGCTATCCGTGCTATCGCCAAAGAAGTGCCTGAAGCGATTGTGGGTGCCGGTACGGTGCTGAATCCACAGCAGCTGGCAGAAGTCACTGAAGCGGGTGCACAGTTCGCAATTAGCCCGGGTCTGACCGAGCCGCTGCTGAAAGCTGCTACCGAAGGTACTATTCCTCTGATTCCGGGGATCAGCACTGTTTCCGAACTGATGCTGGGTATGGACTACGGTTTGAAAGAGTTCAAATTCTTCCCGGCTGAAGCTAACGGCGGCGTGAAAGCCCTGCAGGCGATCGCGGGTCCGTTCTCCCAGGTCCGTTTCTGCCCGACGGGTGGTATTTCTCCGGCTAACTACCGTGACTCCCTGGCGCTGAAAAGCGTGCTGTGCATCGGTGGTTCCTGGCTGGTTCCGGCAGATGCGCTGGAAGCGGGCGATTACGACCGCATTACTAAGCTGGCGCGTGAAGCTGTAGAAGGCGCTAAGCTGTAAAAGTCAAAATGCCCGATCGAGGATCGGGCATTTTTGTAGCGTTTTTTTGCCGGGTTTAACCCTGTACTTTTACCTGTCCGGCGGCGTGCTTCGCGCGTTCAATGGCGTCAACAACACTCTCTGCAGTAGCCAGTGCCACCCCCAGACGACGGCTGCCATCAATTTCCGGCTTACCAAATAAACGAATCTGCAAATCTGCGCCTACGGCATTCTGCACATTATCAAACGTGACATTCTGACTGGTCAGTTGTGGCAGAATAACGGCAGAAGCTGCAGGACCATACTGACGGATCCCGCCAACCGGAAGTCCGAGGAAGGCACGTACATGCAGGGCAAACTCTGAGAGATCTTGAGAAATTAACGTCACCATCCCGGTATCATGTGGACGAGGGGAGACCTCACTGAAAATCACCTCATCACCACAGACAAATAGCTCGACACCAAACAACCCATAACCGCCCAGTGCCAGCACCACTTTACGGGCAATCTCCTGCGCACGTTCAAGGGCAAGCGGGCTCATTTGCTGTGGTTGCCAGGATTCACGGTAGTCGCCATCTTCCTGGCGATGACCTACTGGTGCACAGAAATGGACGCCATCCACCGCGCTGACGGTTAGCAGGGTAATTTCGAAGTCAAACTTAACGACGCCTTCAACAATTACGCGGCCCGCTCCGGCGCGACCGCCTTGCTGAGCGTACTTCCATGCCTGAGCAAGTTGCTCTGCAGAACGAATAAACGTCTGCCCCTTGCCGGAAGAGCTCATCACCGGTTTTACAATGCAGGGATAGCCAATGTCAGCAACCGCCTCGCGGAAAAGGCTTTCGCTATCGGCAAAACGATAAGTGGAAGTGGGCAGCTGCAGCTCTTCTGCCGCCAGGCGACGGATACCCTCGCGATTCATCGTTAATTTCGTTGCGCGAGCGCAGGGGACAACATTCAGTCCTTCCTCTTCAAGTTGGATCAGCATATCGGTGGCAATAGCTTCGATCTCCGGCACGATATAATGTGGTTTTTCCAGTTCAACCACACGGCGTAATGCATCACCATCAAGCATATTAATGATATGGGAGCGATGCGCGACATGCATGGCTGGTGCGTCGGCATAGCGATCGACGGCAATCACCTCTACGCCGAGACGCTGACACTCGATTGCCACTTCTTTACCCAGTTCACCGGAGCCTAATAACATCACGCGAGTTGCTGCCGGACGCAGCGCAGTGCCTAATAACGTCATAACGAATATCCCCTGATTAATTCCGCGCGCAGTATAAACGAAAACGTTTGCGCGTGTCTTTATTGCTGATGTTGATTTCTCAACCGAAAAGAAATATACTGTATAAAATCACAGTTATTATGAGAGGCTGCAAATGGCGGTTGAAGTTAAATACGTAGTCATTCGTGAGGGCGAAGAGAAAATGTCGTTTACCAGCAAAAAGGAAGCCGATGCTTATGATAAAATGCTTGATACGGCGGATCTGCTTGACACCTGGCTGACAAATTCTCCAGTGCAAATGGAAGACGAGCAACGTGAAGCCCTTTCGCTATGGCTGGCAGAACAAAAAGATGTGCTGAGCACCATTCTGAAAACCGGCAAATTACCGTCCCCACAGGTCGTCGGTGCTGAATCCGAAGAGGAAGATGCCTCACACGCGGCCTGAAGCAACTTGCGCTCCTGACAATTTGTACCATGCTTTCTCCTGAATCATTGTGCTATGGAGAAAAACATGAAAAAAAGAGGGGCGTTTTTAGGGCTGTTGTTGGTTTCTGCCTGCGCATCAGTTTTCGCTGCCAATAATGAAACCAGCAAGTCGGTCACTTTCCCAAAGTGTGAAGGTCTGGATGCTGCCGGAATTGCCGCGAGCGTAAAACGTGATTATCAACAAAATCGCGTGGCGCGCTGGGCAGATGATCAAAAAATTGTCGGTCAGGCCGATCCCGTGGCTTGGGTCAGTTTGCAGGACATTCAGGGTAAAGATGATAAATGGTCAGTACCGCTAACCGTGCGTGGTAAAAGTGCCGATATTCATTACCAGGTCAGCGTGGACTGCAAAGCGGGAATGGCGGAATATCAGCGGCGTTAATGGCTTCTGATAATTCGATTGACCGTTGGCGGATGCGGCGCGAGTGCCTTGTCCGCCCCATAACGCACCACAATCGTAGGCCTGAGAAGACGCAACAGCGTCGCATCGGGCAATCAGCATCAAACAATGCCACTCAAAACGACAAACTACTTTCACCTAAAATACCCTTATCACCTGATATACAGTAAATACCTTACCTGGCGCGAATTTCTTTGAATAACGGCCTACCGCCCCGCTTATTTGCGCATCTTTTGTCTCGATATACATTTTCTGACATCCTCATCCGCTATGCTACAGGCACTAAAAATGGTTATTGAGGAGCAAATATGGCTAACTGGTTAAATCAACTGCAATCCCTGCTTGGGCAAAGCAGTTCTTCTACCTCCTCGTCTGCGGATCAGGGATTGGGCAAACTGTTAGTGCCAGGCGCATTAGGCGGACTGGCTGGGCTGCTGGTCGCAAATAAATCAGCACGTAAACTTCTTACGAAATATGGCACCAACGCGTTACTGGTTGGCGGCGGAGCGGTAGCGGGTACGGTGCTGTGGAATAAATACAAAGATAAAATTCGCGCGGCGCATCAGGACGAACCGCAGTTTGGCGCGCAAAGTACGCCGCTGGATGAGCGTACAGAACGTTTGATCCTTGCGCTGGTCTTTGCCGCTAAAAGTGATGGTCATATTGATGCCAAAGAACGTGCGGCAATCGACCAGCAATTGCGTGAAGCCGGCGTGGAAGAGCAGGGGCGTTTACTCATTGAGCAGGCAATCGAACAACCGCTGGATCCACAACGCCTGGCTACCGGGGTCCGCAATGAAGAAGAGGCGCTGGAAATCTATTTCCTGAGTTGCGCGGCTATTGATATTGACCATTTTATGGAACGCAGTTACCTGAATGCACTGGGTGACGCGCTGAAAATCCCCCAGGATGTTCGTGACGGCATTGAACGCGATCTCGAACAGCAAAAACGCACTTTGGCGGAATAATTCCGCTCTCTGGATAGCCTGAAGTTGACTATTTCGGGCTATCCAGAATCGCACAGCCATTTGAACAGGCTGATTTTCTCTGTCTGCATAACATTCGATATCCGCGCCATTACCTGTCATCATCTAAGCAATGACTCCCCTGTTTCGCTTGCATCCCCGGTGAGTTTTGCCACCCTTATAAGATGTTTCAACCAGAAAGAACAATAACATGCTACCAAAAGCCGCCCGCATTCCCCACGCCATGACGCTTCATGGCGATACGCGAATCGATAATTACTACTGGCTGCGGGACGATACGCGTTCTCAGCCGGAAGTTCTGGACTACCTGCAACAAGAAAATAGTTACGGTCATCGGGTGATGGCCTCACAACAAGCCTTGCAGGATCGCATCTTAAAGGAAATCATCGACCGCATTCCGCAACGAGAAGTTTCTGCGCCCTACATCAAAAATGGCTACCGCTATCGGCATATTTATGAACCAGGCTGTGAATATGCTATCTACCAGCGTCAATCGGCATTCAGTGAAGAGTGGGATGAGTGGGAAACATTGCTCGATGCCAATAAGCGCGCAGCTCATAGTGAGTTTTATTCGATGGGCGGAATGGCGATTACGCCCGATAACACCATTATGGCGCTGGCAGAAGATTTTCTTTCCCGACGCCAGTACGGCATTCGTTTTCGTAATCTGGAAACTGGTAACTGGTACCCGGAACTGCTGGATAACGTTGAACCCAGCTTTGTCTGGGCAAATGACTCCTGGACTTTCTACTATGTTCGCAAGCATCCGGTGACGCTGCTGCCTTATCAGGTCTGGCGTCACGCCATCGGTACGCCAGCATCGCAAGATAAACTGATCTACGAAGAAAAAGACGATACCTATTACGTCAGCCTGCATAAAACGACCTCGAAGCACTATGTAGTCATTCATTTGGCCAGCGCCACCACCAGTGAAGTTCGCCTGCTGGACGCGGAAATGGCCGATGCCGAGCCGTTTGTTTTTCTGCCGCGCCGCAAAGATCACGAATACAGCCTTGATCACTACCAGCATCGTTTTTATCTACGTTCCAACCGCCACGGCAAAAACTTTGGCTTATACCGTACCCGTATGCGTGATGAGCAACAGTGGGAAGAGTTAATTCCGCCACGCGAAAACATCATGCTGGAAGGGTTTACGCTGTTTACCGACTGGCTGGTGGTTGAAGAGCGTCAGCGCGGGTTAACCAGTTTGCGCCAAATTAACCGCAAGACCCGGGAAGTCATTGGTATTGCCTTTGATGATCCAGCCTATGTGACCTGGATTGCCTACAATCCAGAACCTGAAACCGCGCGATTGCGTTATGGTTATTCTTCCATGACCACACCAGACACTTTGTTTGAACTGGATATGGATACCGGTGAGCGTCGTGTATTAAAACAAACAGAAGTGCCCGGTTTTGATGCGGCGAATTACCGCAGTGAACACCTGTGGATAGTCGCCCGTGATGGCGTCGAAGTTCCGGTTTCGTTGGTCTACCATCGCAAACATTTTCGCAAAGGACACAACCCGTTGCTGGTGTATGGCTATGGTTCTTACGGCGCAAGTATTGATGCCGATTTCAGTTTTAGCCGCTTGAGTTTGTTAGATCGTGGCTTTGTCTACGCCATTGTCCATGTTCGCGGCGGTGGTGAGCTGGGGCAACAATGGTACGAAGACGGAAAATTTCTGAAGAAGAAAAATACGTTTAATGATTATCTTGATGCCTGCGATGCATTGTTAAAACTGGGCTATGGCTCTCCTTCGCTTTGTTATGCGATGGGCGGGAGTGCGGGGGGCATGTTGATGGGCGTTGCAATTAATCAACGCCCGGAATTATTCCACGGCGTTATCGCCCAGGTACCGTTTGTTGATGTTGTAACAACGATGCTTGATGAATCAATTCCTCTTACCACTGGTGAGTTTGAAGAGTGGGGTAACCCGCAGGATCCGCAATATTACGAGTACATGAAAAGCTACAGCCCGTATGACAACGTCACCGCACAGGCTTATCCGCATTTACTGGTAACGACCGGTTTGCACGATTCTCAGGTGCAATATTGGGAACCGGCAAAATGGGTCGCTAAATTGCGCGAGCTGAAAACCGATAACCATCTTTTATTGCTCTGTACCGACATGGACTCAGGCCATGGCGGTAAATCTGGTCGCTTTAAATCGTACGAAGGCGTAGCGATGGAATATGCTTTTCTGGTCGCGCTGGCGCAGGGAACATTACCCGCTACGCCTGCGGATTAAGTATTTTCCAGATAATGTTTCAGTGTTAAACGCAGCTCCGGGCTCATGCTGCCCAGGTTATTAAATAACCAGCGCAGATAGCCCGGATCGCGTTCGGCAACGTCGGAAACCGCTTTGCCACGGTATTTGCCAAAGGTGAAGGTCGTCATCAACGACGGACGTCCGGTGATATCGGCCATCTGTTCTGCCGTCCAGCCGGAGGTGTTCATAATATCGATAAGCAACGCGGCGGTGATATAACAGTCATACAACGCGCGGTGATGATGCAGGCCCGGCGGCGTCTGTACATTGAGCTTCCGTGTTTTATATAACGCCATATTGCTGTACTTGATCCCTGGCCACAAACGACGGGCCAGTTTCATAGTGCAAATCCACTCACCGGGCATCTCAGGCAGTACGCGGCGGTCAAAGCTGGCGTTATGCGCGACATACCATTCACTACCGTAATAGTGTGGGATCACATCTTCAATCCACGGTTTATCGGCGACCATGGCTTCGGTGATGCGATGAATCGCCATCGCTTGTGGACTAATAGGACGATCGGGGCGCACCAGGTGGCTCATGGGGTTGACGATTTTTCCGTCAATGACATCAACAGAGGCAATCTCAACGATCCCTCCCTGCAAACCGCAGGTTTCTGTATCGATAATGCGCAACATGGCATGCTCCAGGCCGAAAAAGCCTAGCGTAATGGAATGATATCGCCTTGCCAACCCTGTGATGAACGCTGACCGACTAACAATAATGAACCACGATCGGCGCGAACGATGAGACGACCATATTCATCCCATAGTGCACTGTTACCACGGGCATTTGCCATCAGCACGGCAATCGAGTACTGATGTGAAAAAAATTGTAAGCGACGGGCCGACGCCAGCAGGTCGGGTTCTCCCAGACATTGCCCTGTCGTAAACAGTGAACAGGTCGGGTCCATATCCATACCTTGCGGTTGTTCATCGACCACCGTGATGGTTCTGGAACGACGGCCCAGACATGCACCATGACTCTGATGGTAGATCCCAGGCGTTTTTCGCCACGGTGCGAACACCGCAATTCCACGAATAAAGCGATCGTTATATTCAACGGGAAGGCCGGCAATGATGGTCATTCGCCAGGTCGTTGCGGCATAACAAAGCGGGTCTAACAGTGAGAGATCGGGTGGGGCAGGAAGGGCACGTCGCGAATAATCACACCCCAGTAAAGAAAGCGATGGAAAAACTAACAGCTGACATTGTTGCCTGGCGGCGGCCCTCACAAACTCCAGATGATGAGCTACCTGTTCGGTGAGTGAGGTTTTACGAGGCTCATATTGCGCTGCTGCAACTTTCCAGAACGACATAATGACTTCCTTTTCAAAATGACTGCAAATTATGGGTGCGGTTTAGAAAATACTCATAATTTAGCAGGCGTTATGTAAGAAAGTGTAACCCTGTATAAGTTTTATTTAAGTTTGGGCTCGTAAGGTAAACGTGACAGATTGACCGAAGCCAAACGGTGGGCAATAAGCCGCTCGCGAAACCAGCTGCGCAAATGTTCAGGCTGTTCACGTTCAACCGCTTCAGCGATCACCGGCATATTGTAGCGTTCTTTAAATGCCACCCCGGCCGCCGCCAAATCGACATTCACTTTATCCATTTCTGTTTGATCCAGTTTAGCCAGATTCTTCAGCATTCTTAATCTCCTCATCATTCGCGGGCAAAAGTTACTAAGAGTGAGCCAGGATGGCAAGCCGGAATTGATGATCCTCGACTCAGACATTAGACAAGGTTATGCTCTGTAAAAAAGTTATTACAAAAAGGAATAGATAATATGGCTTCAACTGCACGCTCCCTTCGCTACGCGCTGGCAATCCTGACCACTTCGTTGGTGACACCTTCCGTCTGGGCACATGCGCATTTAACGCATCAGTATCCTGCGGCAAACGCGCAAGTGACAGCTGCACCGCAGGCAATCACTTTAAACTTCTCGGAAGGTGTGGAAACAGGATTCAGTGGTGCAAAAATCACGGGGCCAAAAAACGAAAATATTAAAACATTACCGGCGAAGCGAAATGAGCAGGACCAAAAGCAACTGATTGTTCCACTGGCCGATTCGCTGAAACTCGGAACCTACACCGTTGACTGGCATGTTGTTTCGGTGGACGGGCATAAAACGAAAGGACACTACACCTTTAGCGTGAAATAAATCATGCTGGCGTTTACCTGGATCGCGCTGCGATTTATCCATTTCACCTCGCTGATGCTGGTTTTTGGCTTCGCAATGTACGGTGCCTGGCTGGCCCCCTTAACGATTCGTCGTTTGCTGGCGAAGCGTTTTCTGCGTTTACAACAGCACGCTGCCGTCTGGAGTTTGATCAGTGCCACTGCAATGCTCGCCGTTCAGGGCGGGTTGATGGGAACGGGATGGACAGATGTATTTTCGCCAAACATTTGGCAGGCTGTTTTACAAACGCAGTTTGGTGGCGTCTGGTTATGGCAAATTGTTCTCGCCCTCGTAACGTTGATCGTCGCCCTTATGCAACCGCGGAATATGCCACGTTTGCTGTTTATGCTCACTACCGCGCAATTTTTTCTGCTGGCGGGAGTGGGGCATGCGACGCTGAATGAAGGGGTAACGGAGAAAATCCATCAGACTAATCACGCGATTCACCTGATTTGTGCGGCGGCGTGGTTTGGGGGATTACTGCCGGTGCTCTGGTGTATGCAACTCATCAAAGGCCGTTGGCGACACCAGACTATTCAGGCGCTGATGCGTTTTTCCTGGTGCGGGCATTTTGCGGTGATCGGCGTACTGGCAAGCGGCGTGCTTAATGCATTGTTGATTACCGGATTTCCCCCCACGCTTACGACTTACTGGGGCCAACTCTTATTGCTCAAAGCCATCCTGGTGATGATTATGGTGGTCATTGCGCTGGCTAATCGTTATGTTCTTGTACCGCGCATGAGGCAGGATGAAGATCGTGCGGCACCCTGGTTTGTGTGGATGACTAAACTCGAATGGGCGATAGGTGCGGTAGTGCTGGTGATCATCAGCCTGCTTGCGACTCTCGAACCTTTTTGATGGATTACGAAAATGATGAAAAAAAGTATTCTGGCGTTTCTGTTACTCACCAGTTCTGCAGCGGCGCTGGCGGCACCGCAGGTGATTACCGTCAGCCGTTTTGAAGTGGGTAAAGACAAATGGGCGTTTAATCGCGAAGAGGTGATGCTGACTTGCCGACCGGGTAATGCTTTGTATGTCATCAACCCAAGTACCCTCGTGCAGTATCCTTTAAACGATATCGCACAAAAGGAAGTTGCCAGTGGGAAGACTAAAGCCCAACCCATTTCGGTGATTCAGATTGATGATCCTAACAATCCCGGCGAAAAAATGAGTCTGGCACCGTTTATAGAACGAGCTGAAAAACTCTGTTAATTACCTAAAATAGCCTTTTGATTTCCAATAAAAAAACCGCCTCAGTTCTTTCACCAGAACGGGCGGTTTTTAACATTTAAGCTGATGACCACCGCGCTTTTTATTGACCATTTTGCACGCAAACTGGAAAACCTGGCGTCGTCATCTATTCTTAAAGGGCAAGGCAACTAAGCCTGCATTAATGCCAACTTTTAGCGCACGGCTCTCTCCCAAGAGCCATTTCCCTGGACCGAATACAGGAATCGTGTTCGGTCTCTTTTTATCTGTTAAAAGCCAGAAGCATTTCCTTCGCTGACTTTATAGTCAACCATAACACACACTCTACTGTCTGAGTCCAGCGTTTTTTAACATTCTTGTTAAGATTATGTGATCTTTAGCGCGGGAGGAAAATATTGATGAAACAGCCTGAGCCCGTTTATCAGAGAATTGCGGGTCATCAATGGCGACATATCTGGCTTTCTGGCGATATACACGGTTGTCTTGAGCAGTTGCGCCGCAAATTATGGCATTGTCGTTTTGATCCGTGGCGAGATTTACTTATCTCAGTGGGAGACGTTATCGATCGTGGGCCGCAAAGTTTACGTTGTCTGCAGTTACTGGAACAACATTGGGTTCGTGCGGTAAGAGGCAATCATGAACAGATGGCGATGGATGCGCTGGCATCCCAGCAGATGTCTTTGTGGTTGATGAATGGCGGCGACTGGTTTATTGCGCTGGCAGATAATCAACAGAAACAAGCGAAAACGGCGCTGGAAAAATGTCAGCATTTGCCCTTTATTCTTGAAGTACACAGCCGCACCGGCAAACATGTTATTGCTCATGCCGATTATCCAGATGATGTTTATGAATGGCAAAAGGACGTTGATTTGCATCAGGTCTTGTGGAGCCGCTCACGATTAGGTGAACGCCCAAAAGGGCAGGGAATTACAGGTGCTGATCATTTCTGGTTTGGTCATACACCGTTGCGACATCGCGTGGATATTGGCAACCTGCATTATATTGATACCGGTGCTGCCTTTGGGGGCGAACTGACTCTTGTGCAATTGCAATAATTAAAAATCACCGTACTCCTGCGCAGGTCGCCAGAAACCATCTATAAAATCCTCAATCGGAAAACAACCGCCCTGGCGGATCCGTTGATCGCTCATAGAATGAAGACACTGCTGTTCCGTGTTGTAGACATCCACAACAATATCTTCACA